>Ga0265798_10000932_pt1 | contig 46836 bp, 50 predicted proteins | sample P3T30metagenome_FD_192430 | JGI IMG/M metagenome (GOLD analysis project Ga0265798, IMG submission 192430) | Plant litter microbial communities from East Loma Ridge, Irvine, California - P3 T30 | ecosystem: Environmental > Terrestrial > Plant litter > Unclassified | place: USA: California...
CTTGGAGATGCACTAGGCGTACATCAACCAGTATATGCAGCCCGTAAACCTCGGCCAACGCCAGCGGTTTCCCAGAATACGGTCCCAGACCTGCTAAGATCAACACAATCCTGGACTACCAACCTGCGAACGGCAATATCGAAATTTAACATAGACCAGCAAGAAACGTCAGTGGTTTTCAATGACTCAAGGCTCCGGAGGCGCAGGGTGGCATGGCCTCGACACACAGGCCCGCAGTTGTTTGATAAGAGCGGGCACACTTTGAACTGGCCATAGGTCTTTTGGTACACTTGCGCCCGACGGCTGGAAGCCGTGTGATTGGATTGGACTCGACTTCGTTGGCATCAGGTCATCTACATGTACCTATCTACTGTAGGCAGCGAAAAGCGTAGAATTGAAGTACATTTGACATCAACAGAAGTCGCAAGTACCTTAGGTAGTCCCACGTTTATATGTACAGTCGAACAAAATACGTTCTGGAACATGCTTCGAGTGCAAGAACATCCACAAAACACCTCTGCAACCTGCCAGCAAAGAAGGTATCCACGCGAACGACGAGAGCACACGATACAGTACATGTAACTTGTTATCATACATGGTGTTGTCTCGGTACAGCTCGAATTACATCTGACTAGCTAGAACAAAAAGGAGAAGAAAAAAAGTTCAAGTGCCGGCGTCGGCAGCAACGAGAGTCGAAAGGAAAAAAAAAATAAGAAACGCAGCGAGCCAATGGTATGCAAACAAACGTCCACCGATAACCATATCTTTTCCTGTCGGGCAAGCTCCATCTACGCTGCTCCGTACAGACCACATCATTAGTCTTAAGGGATTATCGCACCACCATGTCAGGCGCAAATGCAAAATCGCACGGTATGTTGACGTGGCTTTTACAGGGTGCCATGCTGAAGAACGCTGGGTTACCAAGTGTAGAAAAAGAATATTGAGGGATGGCATGCGATGTCGATGCGGTCGAAAACAAAGTGTGGTTCAGAATGATGATATCGCCGGCGATACTGTCATTAACTTTTAGTGGCATGTGGGTTTGGGTCTGGAGCCCCGAGATATGTCGTGGATCGTGAGTTGACAGACAGTCATCTTGGTGTCGTTCAGGGGGGAGACCCATCAGAGGCTGGGACTGAGATAGTACCCTCGTCATCGTCGTTGGGCAGGCCTGCATCGCCATCATAAAACAGCGGGTTTGCTCCAGTCGTCTCTGTCGCGTTGAAGTTCATGTCGATTCCGCCGAGTCCTCCATCGTTGAAGCCGAAAACGTCCCAGTTCTGCATCTGTGACCCAGTCTCGACGAATGATGGAGTGACGGATGGCATGGTGTTTATCGGTGCGAATTGGTGTTGGAAAGACGGGAAGCTGTTGCTTCCCATCGGAGGTGCATTGTACTCGTGGTGGTTAGTCTGGAACAAAGGATGGCTGGCCAAGGCACCAAACGTGGACAAGTTCCTGGCAGATTGCTGATGAGTCTCCGATGCTCTGAAATTGGCGGTAGCGTCTGGTCGAGGCTGCGCGCGATAAGCCTGCTGGGAGTGGTAGCCGCTGTCGTTGAGCTGACTGGTCACTCGACCGTATCCAGTCTGCGCGCTTCGGGTATCCACTTGGGTATTCCCATACGGTCCGGGGAAGCTGGAAGTCAAGTAGCTCATCCTTGACGGCCGATCGAACGTGATGTCCGGGCCAGTGTTGTCTCGGTGAATGCTGAGACCGGAGCGACGTTGCGCAGGACGATTGTGACCGTACGTCAAGCCATCATCTTCGTCAAGGTCGTCGCTGCTATCGACGTATTGCGGACGACTGTTTCCGAAGCCGGGGTGATGAGAACCTGTATGGGCACTGCTGCGTAGCTTGCGACCACCATTGGCATCCTTCTCTGCCAAAGCAGCCCTCGGACGGCGACGAGTGGCCCGTTTCTTGGCAGGAGGGTCATCTGGCTCCGGCGTGGTCTCTCCTCTCAAAGGGCTGTCGGCCTCGTTGGGCTCGCCCGAGATCACACGCTCTTTTTTGAACTGGCCGAGGTTGTCAAAAATCAACTCGGTCGGCGTGACCATCTCGCTCGTAGTCTGAAGCTGTATGATGACTGAAGTGGCCTTTTTCTGATTACGCTTGCGGCGCATCTCCAGTGTCGCCGAGTCGAAGATATCCATGCCAGGCCAGATGTCACCCTTCAGTCTCGCTATGTCGTTGGGAACATCGACGCCGTCCGGATCCTCACCAGGGTGGGCTGAGCCAGGAAGCGAACCTGACATGGAGCCATGCCAAGAAGTGTTCTCCTCGCTCATCTTCCGGCGACGGGACCTACGAATAGGTGCATACCCGTATGAAGAGGTGTCATCGTCGTCGTAGTCTGCGTCTGATGCCCAGCTGGCGGATGTCGCACCTTGCGAGGGCGACATGGCGTAAGGGATCGAGCTCCACCCGTGCATTGGTGCCGTGTAGCCTCGCTGGCCATCCATTGGGTCGTATGACGGTATGTAGCCTGGTGTGGACGGTCTTGTGTTCGGCTCGGTCTTGATCTTAGGTCCAAGCTGAGGATCAAGTAGGTTGTTACGAAGGTTGGACTCTCGGCGAGGCATTGGCATAGTCAGTGGTACGGAGCCGCTCCTCGAAGAAGACGCTTGGGGTGCTGCTGTGGGATGCATTGTCAGTGGAGTCTAGAGCTGTGGATTGGAAGAGGATGCACCAACCTGCTGGTGCTCGCCGACTAGCTCCACCATTGCCGCCTCTTGTTCTCTTCTCCTTCTGGTTCATTCGTTCCCGCATCAGCTCGTCCAGGTTCCAATCTTGATACCATCTATCATATGCGTCGACATCTCGCTGGGCAGCCGAGTCAGTGTTGACACGGACTCGCAGCTTGAAGTAATTGCTGAGATGCTGCTTGCTGGCTACATGGGTGAGTAGATGGCTGGTATCACTGAAGTTTGGTTTCTTGGGACAGATGTTGCAGTGCAGCGGGATGCCAATGCTGGCAGCTGCTGAGTGCTGGGCCATGGCTGTTGAAGCTGGTAAGGCGAGTGGTGCCGGGCGATGCTGACTGTCGACGGGCGTAAAGCAGTGGTGAGGAGAGGACGTTTCGGCTTCGAGAAAGGAGTGACTGAGGTGAAGTTGTCAGCAGCAGCAGTCTGTGTTGTGACAAGAAGAGAGAGCAAGGAGGGTCGAAGAGGTGTATAGCCAGGATCGAGCGATCGAGCTGAGCACGGCTGGTCGCCGGCCCGCTCGAGAGAGAGTGAGGAAGGAGAGTAGCTGTCCGGGCCGAATGGTACTGTTGTGTTTTCCTGGCAGCTACATTGTTGCTTTCAATGTGCTTTCCTCATATCATGTCGTGCGAGTGAATAAGCTTTGGCCCGCCGCGCTAAGGCACGCGGTCACGTGCATCGACGACAAGCGCGTGAATATTCAGAACAGCGTTGAGAGAGACGTGATGGAGAAACGGAAGGTGTCAGAATACTCTATTTCTGTATTCTACAGCACCGCCCATGTATCTCCCATCATCCCAGTCACTACTTACATCTGTTATCTCTAATGTAAGTGAAGGCTGCTGATAGTACGGTGTTTCGAATCTGCCCGCTGCTGAAGGTATTCACTCTCAAAGTAGCAACACCTGTCAGCTGTGATTTTCAAGCATGTTACGGACCAAATCACCCTGAGAGCAGATGAAAAGCCGCACTCAGAATATTGTGTAAAGCCCGCATGTTGTTCTTCGCTCACATTGTAGCCCGGTCTCATCGAAACTTGCTCAACTCGGGTTATTAGATTGTAAGCTGTGGTTGCGGCCAGCTGCTCGCTACCTGCGATCCTGGCCATTTGTCGTGATAGCACTAATCACATGTCTGATGGTTTGGCGACTCTACTGGTAATGTGTTTGGGCATGCAGCTGCGAAAGTGTCAGATGGACTCAGTGATCCATAGAGGAATTGCCAACTTACTATGCGGGATCGACTTCAATCAGATCTGGATGGCCTAGCAAGCTCAAGCCTGCAATACCAAAGCACAGATGGAAAACATCCACCATGTCGCCAGGGCGGTCAGAGATGCCACCTTCGTCCGGATCTTGGCACTCCAAGATGAACTTTGTCAATTTTGCCGAGTCGATCCAATGCAGTCGGCCAATCATTGCCATACTGCTGATCACCCACCAACTGTAACACACATCAACCAGCTTTTCAGGCCTCCCGTTGAGTCCGCCGCTGGCCTGTTGACGCTCACTCAGCCATGCACCGAGCCTATCCTTACCCTCTTCGCCCAAAAATGTGTCAAGCTTACCAGCTATTGTAAGGGCAGCTGTACAGACAAAGACCTGACCAGAGTGCGACTCGGCACCCGGAGATGTGCCAAAGCCACCGTCAAAGTTCTGACATGCACGAATGTGGGCAATGGCAGCATCCACATCGATGAGCGGAGCCTCGGCAGGTCGCTGATGAGGCATGTAGCCTAGCAAAGACAACGAGTTGAAGGCGCCATAGAGGAATCTGGTATCCGTCTCGCCCCACTCATCACCTGCAAATGTGCCATTAGACTGCTGCAGGCCAGCTATGAACATGGCGATCTTTTTTTTGCCATTGGGAATCCTCTTCTCGAGCTCGGCAAAGTTGTCGGTCATGGCGAGAATCTGTACGGCAGAAATGGTGTAGAGCATGTGTGCGTCGTGGCCAGGCGCCGCTCCAAAGCCGCCATTTTCGCATAGGCAGGAGATGGCATAGTCAAGTACGCCTTCTGCGGGCAGCGCATTCGGGTGTTGCATGAGGTGTAGCGCAACTAAGCCCCAGTAAATGCCGCTGACTCTCAGGTGTTCGGTAAGGTGATACTCGAGCTCATCGCGACGCTATCACGGCGTCAGTCCGAGCCCGTCCGATCCAGTTGATGGAAAGAAGCGTACAGTGTCCAGCTTTTGCACATAGGCGACATGCCTGTCGACGACGAGTTTCAGGTCGTCCGGTCCCGCGACGCGTCCCCTGCCTGGGCCAGCAGCGAGAGACATGAACGATGCTCCTGAGGATGGCGCGGAGATTGCAGCTTCAGAGGCGTTGCGAGATGGAAGCAGGACGAGACAGCGCTATGTCATCAGGGTCGCGTGGGATGTTGGAGGCGTTTAGAGGGCGTGGCAGTGTGGGCTTGTGGACGGAAAAGGATGTGGTATACGCGAGGAGGCTGCTTTAGGCGATGAGTACCCGAGACAGGCGGCGGCAAAGGTGGAGTGGGCGCGTGCCAGAGGAGTTTGGTGGAAAGGATTTGGGTTTAGGGTATTTCTGGGTAGTGAGCATTACTCGCCGCGTGGTACCTGGGTGGTCTGTGAAGGCGGGCTATGCCGAGGATTGATTGAGTGGGCGCTTGACAGGGGGGCCGAAGCGAACAGGAATGACTTGCATGAAATAGCGAGGGAGCGCGGCGCGTGCGTGTCTTTGCGAGTAGTGTTTGTCGTCTTGTAATAATCAAAAGTGACTTTGCTCTATCAAGGCATCATAATGAGGGGGTAGGTAAGCAGTCCGCGTGGCCGTTCAACGCCAAAAGGAGTTTATGGATAGCAAGAACCGGCGTGGTCGAAAGGCAAACAGGCAAAGAGGCAGCGCTACAGTTACTCCTGTCTCTCGCCGTTTTACCGTGGCCGAAAGGGATCAGAAGGGTGGAAGGGTGGAAGGGTGTTCGCTTATGTATGTGTGTGGATGTATGCAGAGGCGGTAAGGTATTATTGATTCACCACTGGGGCTGAAAACATCGTCGTCGCCTCCATCTCGATTCTTTCCTGTCTGTCTGTCTTCACTTTTACTTGCTCGACAACTTCGCTCACACCACCACCAACTCGATCGCTCTCTCTCTGCAATCCGGTCTTCGCCGTCGCCGTGATCATCCGAGAGCTGAGTGCGTCTACGTCCAGTCCAATTGGATCGGAACACCTGATCTCTCGGCCCGCGTCTGCGTATCGTACTATACATACCTACCTACCTACCAACCGTACTCGTCCTGCAATCGACCCTACAGCGTCATTCACCAGTCAATACACCTTCCTGTCGCTCTCTCTCTCTTGCCATACCTGTCCACTTGGATATACTGCCGAGTAAAGACGACAAAGACGGGACACTCCGAATCCCACAAGCCGGTCATCCATTGACTCGTTGCTGGAAGACGCCTCTGCTGCAATCGCGCCTGTCTTAGGACCCACCGGCTATTGCAGGGCAGGCAATTCGCGTCGCAATATTAAAGCAATAACAATTCCGCATACGTGCATACGCCTCTCCCGTCTGGAGTGCAGCACTCGGCGATCGCACAGTACGTTCCGTCCATCTCCTTTGTCCTCACACTCACCGCTAGCCTGCCAACGCATTCTCGCATTGTTGAGATGGAAGTCCAATGCGGTGAAGCTGCCCGCAAACTCCCCATTCGTCCACACAATGGCCGCAACAGGACTCCAACATGTATGCAACACGCCTGCAGCCCAGCTGACAATATATCCCCGTGTGCAGGTGTAGCAAGCCTCGCGATTGTTGGCTGGCAATCGAGTCGCGCTTGAAGCAGCCGCTGGCCCTCGCTCAAGCCGTTGCGCTATCCCAAGGGTCAGACCCACCCATGCAAGCACCGCGCCGATCGCCGAACCATAATGCCACGACACGGCAATCCCAAGGAACTCACCATCAACCTCACGGCCGAAGACGACCGACATGCCCCTCGCGACCGTCCAACTAGCAGTCCGATAGCCCTCGAGGGTGTTGACCTGTCGTCCATTGACGGAGGAATTGGCCTGAATTCCCGACCCTCGCTACCCTCCTTACCACCCTCTCCGTTTGCCTCCTCGCCGTCGTCGCGAAAAACGAGTGCGTCGAGAAGCATCCTGAGCCCATTCAAGAGCCGGTCCAGAGAGGCCTCCAGAGAAAGATCCCGAGAACGGGCGCGCCAACTACTACAACAACAACAGCAGCTGAAGCAGCAATACCAGGACCAGCAAAAGTTGAACCACCCGGAGCGTCGTATGCAGGAGCAGGAAGGCCGCTTGCAAGAGAGCGGCAGTATGTCGAAAATCTACCACCTGCGCCAGGCGCCAGGTAGCACACCGGAGTTGAGTTTGGTGAGCAGCGCTGAGAGCGTTGCTAAGGGACACGATGAAGGTATGCCAATTAGACATGCAACATGAAGACCCTGGTGAGGTCACAGAGCACGTCTTCGGAGCCCCAGGCAGATATCCGGCAGGTCACCTGCGCGGCGACCATTTGATCGCGTGACCTCACTTCATTGCTCCGCCGCTCGCGACGCTGCATGTTCCGAACATCATCGACATCAACAACACCACGGTGAACCATACCGTGGTGCTGAAGAGCCGCGATCTGCCTGTTTCTCTGTTCTCGCCTCGTTTTCGTGATCACCAAATGCTCAGACGTGCTAACAAGTAGTCCAGAAACCGATCAACCAGACACCAGGCCACAGCCTTCACCTCACCCCAGCGAAGAAAGCACAGCGACCAAGAAGAAGGACAAATCATTTCGCAATCCACTCACACGATCACGCTCAATACGAAGCGACTCCCAGTCGAAAGCGAGAAAACCAAGCGGACTATATCCGCCACATCCTGGACAACCTCCTAACTCGGCGCCGCTCTCAGCAGAATGGCCTCCAGCCGAAATGGGCAATTCCAATTCCAACCCCAAGATCAAGTCCAAGGATCAGCGTGGCAAGTCTGCTGACCGCGCAGTCTACGACGAAAGCGACGAGAACGGAGCAATGCAGCATCGCAACATTTACATGAAGGAGCAAAAGGAACAAAAGGAAAAGTCAAATTCCTTTGTTTCCGGCAGCAAAAATGTGCTCGGAAAAGCCAAGAGCGGTGGTGGAATGTTCCTCACACGTCTCGGCAAGATCGGAAGAAGCAGCAGTAACAGCGAGAAGGAAGTTCCTGACGCTGAGTACGTGCTCAAAGTGATCAATCGCCCCTTGGTCGAGCAGACTCGGATTACCAGGATCTCAAAGAAGATTGAAGCTTCGAAGGATAAGACCGAATTCTGGATGCCAAGTCTGCCGTGGCGTTGCATTGAGTAAGTGGCGAGATTGCAATTGTCTCCAAATCGATCAACTGCTGACAAATTGCAGTTACCTCAACCTCAACTGCGAGTCTGAAGGCTTGTACCGTGTACCCGGTAGTGGTCCGCAAGTCAAGCATTGGCAGCGTCGCTTCGATCAAGGTATGCTCTCGTACAGGTCATGAACTAGCAAAGTACCATCCGCTGACCGATACAGAACTCGACGTGGACCTGCTTTCGGAACAGGAGCTCTACGATCCGAACACCATTGGCAGCATGCTTAAGACATGGCTGCGCGAGCTTCCGACCGAGATATTCCCACAGGAGTTGCAATCCGCGTTGGCAGCTGATCTCCAGAAGGACAACCCCAGCTTCAACATGATGGGACAGTCGGCACCGCAAAAGCTCCGCGATGCACTTTCCGAGCTCCCACCGTTCAACTACTACCTGCTCTTTGCAATCACCTGTCATCTCAGCCTCCTACTCTCACACCAGGAGCGCAACCGCATGGATCTTAACAACCTCTCCATTTGCATCGGACCATGCCTCAACTTGGAGAGATGGCTGTTCAACTACCTGGTCGGAGACTGGCGCAACTGCTGGCAGGGGTGCTGGACCGAAAAGCAGCAGCTTGACGAGGAGAAGCGCATCACAGATCCGGGCTACATGCCGCCGCCCACTAGCAGTGGAGGTAACACGATCCACTCTTCTTCCTCTCGTGGCTTCAGAGATGCCATGGGGAGTCTCGACCTGGAAGATCGCGCTGTTAGCAGCGGCGGTGAATCTGGCTCTAGTGGCCGTAACAACAGCCTTCACGCTGAGACTCAGACCCAATACAGCAACGACTCTCGCATGGTACAGACTCAGCAGCCATCGCGCAACATGGGCGCTTCTCGCAACACCCGTCCGAGCGCCGAGAATATCCGTGACACTAACAGTGGTACCCGACACCGTGGCGAGGTTCAAAAGCCCAACACTTACGCGCCCGCTGGCTTCTACCAATCTCAGCCTCAGCCGCCACCGCAATCTTACGGCGGCAATGGCACTGTGCATGGCACTGGACACCGTGCTGCTCACATCCTAATGCAGCAGCAAGATCAGCGCCGCCCTACCACCTCCGATTCCCGCAGCTCGAACAGCGGATTGCCGCGTGAAGGCTCAGTCCCGGCTGTACCGTCCACGACACGCCCGCATCGCCTCCATCACCGCAGCCAGAGCGATCTGCCCTTGTCCCCGTCTCAGGGAGGGTTCTCGGAACAGCAGCGCTGAGCGCAAAAAGTCATTTCGAGTTGCGGGCCACAGAAGACCAATGAAGAGCAGGACGCCATACTTGAAAAGCGATACCCGAAGATGCAAGCGATTGATCTTCCTTTGCAGCTCCTCTTCTTCGCCTGACTGCTTTGCTTTATTTGATACCCAGTGCTCTTTTATCGATTTTTTTCTGCAAGTCCTTGCTGCTTGCTTCTTCTGGATTCGGATTCGATGCCCGGGCGATGTGCAAGGAGATCCCCCACACAAGCATGTTGAACCACTCGAACGACGCCACAGGAGTACAGCGGCGTTATTACGGGCGCCGAATCATTGGACTACGCGTACGCGAGAGGACGGATCATGAGATGTGGAATTTCCAAAAAGAGTTGAGAGTGTTTTCCGCCTCGTGCGAGTTGCATAATGGGGCTGGAATGGAACGGAACGGACACGAAAGAACGGGGAATGGCCAATGGAAAAATTGGAGAATGGCTCCCGTGGGGTCTCCATGATGGTGCTTTTTTTGGATGTTTTCTTTTTCTTTCGGGGTGTGCTCGTCCTCTGGCCTTTGCTATTGCATTTCGCTTTCGCCTGCCGGTGGTCGATCGTGGGATTGCGATGGCTTGCTTCTCTCTCGGGAAAGGCGGGTCATGGCATAGCATGCTCCGTATTCTGTATTACCGAAAGACTTGAAAGGAGATGTTTTGATGTGCCCCCTTTCCTCAGGATCATTGAAGAGAGTTACTCTTACCCTTCTAACGGGAGGTTTGGACAATTCATGACGGACGGACTGAAATTGCTTGGGAAGTTGGTGGGTGACTTGCTGATAGTTTGATAGATTCTAATGTCACCGCAGCCAACAAAAAGCAACCTAAGCCACTCACACCTGGACCAACGGCGGGGACGACGAACGTTATACAAACACCATACTGTAATTGACCAACTGAATCGTATTTCGACACTCCATCATGCACATGGTCTCTCCAATCTACTGGTCTTGCCACTTCGCCAATCGAAATAAAAAATAAAAAACAATAAACACAAGCTGGTCGCGATTCACCGGCTCCAACCTCCAATCCCTCATACACTCGAAAGCCAATCCTCCCTCTTAATCGAATACCGCACCTCGCCCTCCTCAATCCCCGCAGGAGGCGTGTCATAAGTGTTGAAAAAAGTATCAACATGCTTCAACCCGCTCCCAGCCATCACAGCCCTCGAAGCCGCGTTAACAGTCATAGTCTCCCCAATCACCTCCGCCAACTCCAAGTCCTGGAAAGCATGCCTGACCATCTCCCTCGCCCCCTCCTTCGCAAACCCCTTCCCCCAGAACTTCGGCGCAACCCTGAAGCCATACTCCGCTTTGTCGGCGACCAACGGCTGCATACTGTCCTTTCTGTCTTTGGCAGCATCGGAAGCAGACTCGGGCTCGGGCTCGGCCTGCTCCGAACACGACGCCAGGATCCACCACCCGACGAACTCGCCCTCGTCTTGTGTGAACCCTGCCCAGCAGCCGAAGCCGGGGACGGTCTTTGCGCTTTGCATCAGCCAGGTGTGCACTTGGATCGCTTCGTCTTCGGTGAAGGCGCGGCCGAAGGCGACGGTTTTCATCACGAGGGGGTCCATGTCGAGTGCCATTGTGTGGGGGCGGTGCTCGGAGCGGAGGGGTATGAGGTCGAGGCGGGGGGTGCGGAGGGTGGCTTGGCCTTTGACTGCCATGGTGGGAATTCGGCTGGGGAGTTTGTTGATTGGTTTGATTGGGGTGGGCTGGTTGAGTGATTGATCGATGGACTGATCGATTTGACTTGGGGGAATTTGGTCTTTCTCTTCCAGTTGTGAAATGCTTATCAGATCTTCTTGCACTCGAAAAACGCCACCGCAGGCGACACCTCCCAGATATATACTCGCACCCTCCAATCGCCGATCAATGCCACTCCCAGCCCATCCGTTCCATGCCAGCATCTTCCCATGCAAGTCTCGGCAACAAACGCTTCGCTCTGGGAAATCCCGCCGATGCAACAGCAATTTCCACGCTGCAGACTGCAGAGCAAAATGCAAGTTCTGGGCATGCGCAAGTACGTGGGCCTGCAGAAGAGTGACAAGAAGCTTGGGGGGTCATACCAAGAAGAGCTAATAAGCGCAAGCATCCACAGCTTTCCAATTTGGCTCGGCGCGCGCGCTGATCGTTCAGGCGACAGGGGAGCCAACCCTTATCTGATGCTCTTTTCGCAGCAACGGTGTCAAGGGTATTTGTTGCTATCATGCAAACGTGACGGTTGCGCCGGTTTTCGGACTTGGGAGATGTTACGGTTGCAGTCTTGGCTGTGGGCTATGCGGGAATTGTGCGCATTGCTGCTTGGTTTTTGGGGAGTGGTTCTTATGTGGTCTGATATTGCTCTCGCTAGTTGTTCTTGAGTGATCGACGAGGCTACAGACGCATGCAATCTACGACCGATGGAAGGGCCAATCCTCGAAGAATCTGGTCAAGCCTCGACTCAGAGAGCATGGCATAACGCTTGTGTGCTCTTCCTGGTCATACTCGCACGTGGTGCACGTGTGCAACTGCTTGCAGTCTTTCACCAGATCGTAGAGCTCGAGGAGGTTGTCTGCCATCCTCAGATCTTTGGCGATCTGTTTCCGGCCTTCGTAATGGTCTAGGGGCTCGTTGTCCCACTGCGGCGGGTTCTGCTCGAAACCGCCTACCGACAGCATCAATGATGGAGTCTTCTTGGTGGTCTCTGAAGCGTCTTCATCGAGAGCTGCCTTTGTCTTTTTCTCCAAGAATTCCTTCGCTTCACGAAGAATGCATCGACTGTTCCACCAAATCGACGGGCTGCTCGCTATGTAACAATCGAAAGCTTTGGGACGCGTGAACAATGCGTGCAAAGCGAAAAGGCCACCGTATGAATGGCCGTAGAGCGCTTCTCTAGAAACGCTGATTTTGGGTAAACGCTCTCGAACAGCAGATCTCACGGGCCCTTCGATGAAGTCGAGGAACTCATTCGCTCCGCCATAGCCTTCGATGGGAGTCGCACCCGGAGGAGTCAAGTCGAGACTCCGTCGTTGCGCATCATAGAGCTTGCCTTGTTTGAGAGGGTACCCTACTGCAACGATGATACCGCCACCTGCAAAGTGTGAGGAAGCAGCACGGCGCCATGCAACCTCGGTTGCGGTCAGGAAGAGGGCGTTGCCGTCGACGATGTAGCTGGGAAAGCATTGAGTGTTAGTGTTTAGTGCCCTTATGTACAAAAGGACTTGTCGCTTACAGGATCGGAACTGGGCCACGATCGGTGGTATCAACGTCCTGCCAGTGCAAAGGCCAAGACACTTGTATAAGGTACTTCCGGCCTTGCTCAGAATCCAGATAGAATTGCTCCGAATTGGGAAGGGACACGGCGGTCGGCTCGCCCGCTTTGGTGTCTGCACACATCGGGATAATTGGTGAGCAATGGTGGTAATGACAACGTGCAGTAGCGTGGACAGGCCTTCGGTTGATAATCGATCCAAGACGGGGTGAGAAAGGGTGTAAGATGTGACGTGCAGGACTGAGGAGCATCTGATAAAAAAATTGATTGTGCACAGCGACCTACGATTCTCAGGGCAGTGCCATAGTCTCCCCCCACCGATCCGACAACGCTGCCGCCATTCCTCTCAGCATCGTTCGAGATGTCGTGTTGGGGAGCTGGGGTTGTAGTCGCCAAGGAGTACCAAGGAGCGAACGGGCTCCACTCTGGCTGTGTTGGCAGGCTGGGCGAGAATCAGATAATTTAGATCAGATTAGCGTGCGCTGTGATATGATGGCTTTGATTGCAAAGGTGGTGCCGGTGGATGCTCACAAGACTGGGCAAGCAGACGTTAAGCGAAAGGCCCGAGATCGGATGAGTTTGTTGGCTGATGGTGCGTCGTTCTTGGGGCTCTGGCGTAGGAGCGCCTCTTGGGGGCTCTTGAGATCTTTATCAGATCTTTGTGTCTTGGTGCTGTCTTGGTGCTGTTGCTGTATGACTGCAGTGAGAGGAGATGTCTGATATGCCTGTTCAAGAAAAGCCTCCTGCGAAAGCAGAGAATGATGCAGGAAAGACGAAGGTGTGTTTTAATACATTCATCCAAACTGTATTGTCATCACCATTGACTGACATATCCAGCTATGGCGTCGTGCCACAGCATTCATTCGTCTACTGGCATATGGCGAGCCGTCATTCGCAGACATGTGCATCTTACTTACCGGTCTCGTCGCTGCAATCGCTTCCGGAGTCCCCTTCCCGATCATGTCGATTGTTTTCGGACAGCTCGTCAACGGATTGAACTCTGCGACTTGCGAAGTCAGCAGCGAAGCCGATGCCTCGGCCCACCAGAATGACATCAACTCCAAGATTTTGATGATCGTCTACGTTGGAATCGCCTACTTTGCTCTCATCTACATCTACACTTTTTGCTGGAACCTTTCCGGCGAACGCCTGGCCCAGCGGCTGCGCGAAAAGTACTTTGGATCGATTTTACGACAAGATGCGACCTTCTTCGACAATTTGCCTGCCGGCGAGGTATCCTCCCGTATCACGGGTGAGATCAGTGTCATTCAGCAAGGCACAAACGAGAAGGTTGGCATCGTCATGAACAGCGTTTCGTTCTTCATCGCTGCCTATGTCGTCGCATTCATCATGGAGCCAAAACTGGCAGGCATGCTAGTCTCGTTGACCCCCGCTTACCTTGCCATGGCGCTGGGTGGTGGGTTTTTCGTTCAAAAGTACTTTGGACAATCGATGAAAAGCACTGGCGAGGCGAGCTCGGTCGCTTTGGAGGCCTTCTCCAATACTACTCTCGTCCATGCGTTCTCAGCCAACGCCCGTCTCGAAGAGAGCTTCGTGAGCAAGCTTAGCCCGAGTCTGAAAGCTGGCGTGTTGAAGTCGGTTTCAATGGCTGTTCAGGCTGGGCTACTTTACTTCATCGCTTTCTCGGCCAATGCTCTTGCATTTTGGCAAGGTTCGCGAGAAATCGCGGATGCGATCCAGTACGACACCTCTGGCGTCACGGTCGGCGCTGTTTTTACTGTCATTCTCATACTTGTTGACGGTATGCCATTCAATCATCAGAACACGCGAATCTGCGCTAACGACCTTGCAGCATCTCTCATCCTTAGCCAGGCTGCACCATTCCTGCGCAGCTTCGACGCCGCTACAGTAGCTTTCGCCAAGCTTGAAACTGATATGAACCGTCCAACAGAGATCGATGGCACTGTTGAAGACAACAGAAGTCTAGCATCCGACTTCAGCGGCTCGATAGAGTTCCGCAACGTCAGATTTGCCTACGCCTCTAGGCCAGACAATCCTGTATTGCACGATCTCTCCTTCGTCTGCCCTGCTGGTCAGCAGACAGCTATCGTAGGTCTGTCGGGAAGCGGCAAGTCGACCGTCGCCGCACTGATCGCCCGTCTTTACAATTCCAGCAAGGGTGAAGTCCTCTTGGACGGTCACGATGTTAAGACTCTTAGCGTACGTTCTGTTCGTGGTCAGATCAGTCTTGTCCAGCAGGAGCCCTGCCTTTTATCCCGATCGATCTTGGAGAACATTGCCCTGGGCCTTGTGAGCTCTCCTAAACATGAGCACCTACGCGAGGCTCTCTTGAGTGATTCTCTCAGTAAGCTTGCGAAAGCAGTCCGGGACGGTAGAGATTTGGAGCAAGCTGCCCATTCGTACGGCACCCAAGTACAGGAAATTGTCCATCTCGTGCTGAATGCAGCCGAACTGGCGGACGCCGCTGGTTTCATCGAACGTCTTGACGAAGGGTACGGAACCTCTGTCGGCGGCAAAGGCAACCTCATCAGTGGGGGTCAGAAGCAACGGATTTCTCTAGCTCGCGCGCTGATCAAGGATCCGCGGATTCTGATACTCGACGAGGCTACCGCTTCGCTCGATTCTGCATCCGAGCTACGCATTCAGAGAGCACTGGAGAAAGTGGCGCTTGGCCGAACGGTCATCACTGTTGCTCACCGCCTGTCGACTATCAGGAATGCCGATAATATCATCGTCATGCGCCAAGGCAGGCTCGTAGAGCAAGGCTCCCACCAAGAGCTGATTGCCAGCGACGGTGCCTACGCTGGACTCGTTCGTTTGCAGGGACTCAATGTGAACGCGGGCGAAGACGTCGAGTCCATCCTCTCGACTGCTTCGACGGATGTTCTTCCAGAGAAATCGGAGGCCATCGAGACTTCCCCTGCTGACACTAAAGATGCGAAAGACAAGGCAGCGGAAGTTCATGTTGACGATAAAGCGACAAGCACGAAGGCTGCGGATCAATCCTTCGCAGCAACTGTGAAGTCTATGGGCGCTTTGTTCCGACCTTATTCTTTCGCTCTCATCTTGGCTACTACCGGTGCAATCGTAATCGGCGGCACCTACTGCGCTTCGGCAGCCATCTTCGGTAACGTCGTTGGAAAGCTCAGCTACTGCGAGACCCCTGAAGCGATCCGCAATGCAGGCCAGCTGTTCGGACTACTTTTCTTCATGTTGGCGATCGTCGAGTTTCTCGCCAATTTCATAAGCTGGTCTCTCTTCGGTTGGGTCGCAGAGCAAATCATCTACAAAGTCCGCGTGCTATCCCTACGATCGATCCTCGAGCAAGATCTGGCATGGCACGAGTCCAAAGACCGCAACCCGTCTCTTCTGCTCGGTCTGATCTCTCAAGACAGCAACGCGCTGAACGGTCTGGCCGGCTCGGTGATCTGCACCATCCTTTCCATCGTCGTGTCCCTCATCGCAACAATCACAATGACCCACATCATCGCCTGGAAGATCGCGGTGGTATGTCTCGCAGTCGTCCCTCTCCTGCTAGGCGCAGGCTACATGCGGGTGACAACAGTCGCCGCTTTCGAAGAGAAGCACCTCGAAGCCTTCGCCGACTCCAATGCCATCACCATCGAAGCGGTCAACTCGATGAAGACACTGCAATGCTACTCCCTCGAGCACGAAATTCTTGGGACCTACCGTCGCTCGCTCCAAGAGCCCATGCGACAGATCACCAAACAAAGCGCCTGGGCCAACCTCTGGCTGGCCGTCGGCTACGGCCTCAGTAACTTCCTCTACGCCCTCGCATACTGGTGGGGTTCAACGCGAATCATCGCAGGCGAGTACACGCAAACGCAATTCTTCATCGTCCAGCTCGCCCTCCTAGTAAGTTCCCAACTCTGGGGCCAAGCCTTCGCCCTAGCACCAGACGTCTCGCGCGCCCTATCCGCCACCCGCCGCCTGCTAAACGTCCTCGAGCTCGGCTCGACCAAGAACCTCTCCGCCGGCCTCCAACCACGCGCAGACATCGAAGCAGCCTCCTCTCCCGCAAGCGAGAAACCCTCGTCGTCCCCTCCAGGCGGCGCAAGCATAGTCTTCAAAAACGTCCACTTCTCCTACCCAGCCCGCCCGGACACCCGCGTCCTGCACGGCCTCGACCTCTCCGTCCGCCCAGGCCAATTCGCCGCCCTCGTGGGCCCCAGCGGCGCGGGCAAATCTACAATTATCTCGCTCATCGAGCGCCTCTACGCCCCATCCTCGGGCAGCGTGGAGATCAACGGCCGCGACATCGCGTACGACGGCGACGCCGCGTTCCGGCACGAGATTGCGTACGTGCCGCAGCAGAGCGTCATCTTCAACGGGACGGTGCGTTTCAACCTGACGCTGGGCGCGCGGCCGGACAAGAAGGTGGTGACGCAGGCGGAGCTCGAGGAGGCGTGCAAGAGCGCCAACATCCACGAGACGATCCTCGCCATGCCGGACGGGTACGACTCGGATTGCGGACCCAACGGCGATCGCTTGTCGGGCGGGCAGAAGCAGCGGCTGGCGATTGCGCGGGCTCTGGTGAGGAAGCCGAAGCTTTTGTTGCTGGACGAGTCGACGAGTGCGCTGGACGCTGAATCCGAACGGTTGTTGCAGGAGGGATTGGAGAGGGTTGCTGCGGCCGGTATGACGGTCGTTGCCATCGCGCATAGGCTCTACACTATCCGGAAGGCGGACGTGATCTTTTTGGTGGAGGATGGGAGAGTTGTGGAGAGGGGAACGCATAAGGAGCTCGTGGTTAGGAGTGAGAGTTATCGGGTTAATGCGTTGAGTCAGGCTGTTGGGAGTTAGTTGGTGAGAGTTGTCGGAGGAGACATGTTGTGGAGTAGCCTGGTCGCGGTAAAGGTTAGATTCAGAGATGTGTAGTTTAAGATTGGCGTTGTTGTTGTTGTTGTTGTTGGCCTATTGGTGCTGTTGGGCCTTCGCGGTAGCCTGTGTAAAATTGTCGAGCTGGACGATTAATATTGGGAAGTCTGCTGCGGATCGAGGGGACAATTCGACGGCGATTTTCTTTCCCAGGAAGGGAGACCAGTGATGATCTTCCAAGTAGTGTACAGGCCGTATATTACATCCATCTATATCTTGTCAACGCCGCCAGCTTTTCAACAGTCTAAGGCAGCTTCTCTGCCTCCTCAAGGAGCTCCTCAATCTTGAAGTTTTCGTCTCCACCACTGAACTGCTCCATGAGCTTCTGCCTCTTTGCCTTGCTCTCCTTTGCCGCGCCGCTAAGCGCCTCGAAGCCGTAGAACTTCTGCAGGCACATCAACAACCACTTGCCCTCGTCAACACTGACTCCCTTGTTCTCGGTCACGCGACCCTCCATCAGCACCAGCTCGTTGCTCTCCATGAGATCCGTGTGGTGCGTAACCGTCGTGTGCGGCTGTGCGTACTCGCCGCGCAGCTTGAACTCGGCAAGGTGTGTGAATAGGACTGTCGCGGTAGTCTCGGATGGGAACGTCCACTGCAGGAAGTGGATCTCGGCACCCTGGTCCTTCTTGGGTAGGGGAATGATGAACTGCGGGTGCTTGCGAGCGGTCGCGATCATACGACGGAAAGTCTCGCCTTGCATGGTCGCGCAAAGCGACTGGCCGTCGCGCACATGGCGCAGACGCCAGATGGCTTCGAGTTCTCTGTCCGGCAGCGCCGCGCACTTTTCTAAATCGATGAAGCTATCGAGCGTCGGAACCTCCTTACTCGCGCCTTTGGGTACCGATGCGGCGGCCGGGGCGGCGGGAGCAGCAGGAGCAACTTCAGATTGCGCCTGTGGGGGAGGCGGGGCCTGGAAGGGAATGCTTTTCGAGATCTCGTTCGGAACAGGAGCCGGTTGGGAGTGTAGTGGTGCGTTTGCTCCAGGGACGTTCGTCTTTTCCTTGAGCGCCTCGATCTTTTCCTTGTAGGCCTGCTTCAGCTCGTCGACGCTGCCCTTGCCCTCCTCTCGTGCTTTACGCTCCAGCTTTTCCCTGTATTTCTCGAGGACTTTGTCGGAGCTCTGGTGTGTGGCGAGGAAGCGCACATCGTGGACCTGAGCCCAACGGCGTTGGTAACAGCGGAAAGGCGCTGAGCTGGACCAGGCGGTCCGGCGTAGGATCGGTGCGGCGTTGTTGACGGCGACCATGTCGAAATCGGTCCAGCGTTGCATGAACGGGATATGAGTGATGGGGGCGAAAGATAGACTGCAGTAGTAGCCGGAAGCGCGGTTTCGTTTACTTCACTTACATCATGCACACTTTCCTCTTTCGGATGTGAGCCCCTTCCCAAAGGGGATGAGCGGCGGGGAATAAACGGTGTCCAGCCCCGCGCACCGTGTCGCACAGGGCACATGGCACAGCATCAGCACAGGGCATTGGATTGATTGAAATCCAGGGACACGAGGCTTAGCGCTGGTTTTATTGTTGAGCGAAGAAGTCCGAGCTGGGCGACAAGTATAAACATCTATACCTTACCTATCGGTGTGCTGTCTGGTCTGGTCTGGTCTCTCCATCGACCTCACCACCGCCCATCATGTCTGCACAGGAGCTGAAGGGTCCGTCCCAGACTCCGGGTGCCTCTATGACAGAGGCCTCGTTCGAGTTCGCGAAGACTCCCGCCGCCGCTCCGCCTGCACCAGAGGGAAACAAGTTCGGTGTTCGCACCACTGCCGTACGCTGCACCACCCAATCCATTGGACCGCAACACTGTTAAACTGACCCCACCTCTTTCTACTGCAGTACCCGGCTATCAAGAACGCTCCCCTCCCCGCCGACGCCGCTGGTGCTCAGAGCTTCAACAATGTCATCCTCTTCTCTCTCTTGGCTGGTGTCCCGGCATGGTGCGCCTGGCAGCTGAACGGTGGCTTCTGGACATGGCTTATCCTCGCCCTTCTCTTCGCCATCCCAATCCTCATGGCCTTCTGGACCATTGCCTCTTCAATGTCTCCCCGTGTCAACGAGAAGGCTCGCTACCCGGGTGCCCCCGTCGAGCACTACCTCACCTTCAAAAACAAGAGCGACCAGCTCAAGTACCGCGGCAGGAACAGGATTCCCATGGAGACCTTCCACGAGATGTACTTCAACGGCGATGTCGAGTTCAACGGCGACTGCCTCGAGGTTATGGAGTACCGCCACGACTGGGCCAGCTTCCGCTTCACCCTGTCCCTCTTCTGGTTCTTCCTTACTGGCATGATGCCCGAGGTGATCATGCACACTCGTTCTCAGGACGAGGAGCAGGTCCGCGACCACTACGACCGTGGTGATGACTTCTACGGCTGGTTCCTCGGTCCTCGCATGATCTACACTTCTGGTATTATCTCTGACATCAACACTGAGGAGTCTCTCGAGCAGCTCCAGGATAACAAGCTTGCCATTGTTTGCGAGAAGATCGGTCTCAAGGCTGGTGAGAAGATGCTCGACATTGGCTGCGGTTGGGGTACCCTTGCCAAGTTCGCCTCTGTCAACTACGGTGCCAACGCTACTGGTGTCACCCTCGGCCGCAACCAGACTGCCTGGGGTAACAGCGGTCTGCGCAACGCCGGCATTCCCGAAGAGCAATCCCGTATTCTCTGCATGGACTACCGTGATATTCCCGTCCCCGAGGGTGGCTTCGACAAGATCACCTGCCTCGAGATGGCCGAGCACGTCGGTGTCCGTCACTTTAGCAAGTTCTTGAGCCAGGTCAGCGACATGCTCACCGACGATGGTGTCTTCTTCCTTCAGATCGCCGGTCTCCGTAAGCCTTGGCAATACGAGGACCTCATCTGGGGTTTGTTTATGAACAAATATGTCTTCCCCGGTGCTGACGCTTCGACTCCTCTTGACTTCTTTGTTGGCTCGCTCGAGGGCGCTGGTTTCGAGATCAAGGGCATCGACACGATCGGCGTGCACTACTCCGCTACTCTGTGGAAGTGGTACCGCAACTGGCTCGCCAACAAGGACAAGGTTGTTGGCAAGTACGGGGCTCGCTGGTACAGAGTATGTTTGATATCAATCTTTCTGCAATGAACAAGATCGCACCGGACTAACGTGGTTACAGATCTGGGAGTACTTCCTCGCTTACAGCACTATCACATCTCGCCAGGGTGGTGCTACTTGCTACCAAATCACTCTTGTCAAGAACATCAACTCCACCCACCGTGTTGAGGGTATTAACAGCCAGTTTGGCCTGAAGGGTGCACTTGACGCCAGCAAGTCCGCTGGCAAGGAGAGCTTCCCTGTCAACGTCAAGGTTTGAAGTACCAACACACGGCGACAAGAGAGTTGGCTTCTACGTCGCCTAACGACGCCGACCTGACGACTTCCAACGCGTTGCACGACATGTCAAATCGAGCGTTTAGCAAAGGCGCTGGGGTTTGCACATGGGTGTACATTTGAATTGACGCAAAGTACAAACAGAACCCATCGAAACGAAATTACATAAAAGTCACGCTATGCATCAAAATGCAGTTCACACAAACCAAGCCGCTAGATCTCTCTCATCCGGCAGCAAGTACTCGAACCCACACATACATACTCCCGTGGGACAAATACACCGGAACACTCTTGCTTGCGATCGGCAGCAGCCTGTCACGATGAACTCGTCACCAGAGAACTATCTCAGATTCTCCTCTCAATCCACTCCTTCCCCTCCTCCTCCTTCTCCCTCGCCTCCCTCGCCAACTTCCTCAGCCCCTCTACATCACCCCCACAAGCCCCATACCACTTCGGATCCACATTCCCCAGCGCCAAATACGGACTGCAATCCGCCTCTTCAGGCCCCACCCTATTCTCCATCGTCCAACCCAACCCCAAGAATTCCCAAGGATTCTTGCTGAAGCGCTCTATATCGAAGTCTTCGTAGCGCGGGGTCCCGAGCAGTTTCATGTAGTGCAGAGACGACCCGGGATAGACGGCGTTGACGCGGCCGGTGGCGTTGTCCTTGTACCAGCTGCGGCAGGCGTCCTTCCAGACGGTGTGTTTGATCCATTCCTGGACGTGCTCGTTGAACTGGTCGGTGATGTCTTGGCGGGGGCACCAGCTGCGGAGGTTTTCGTTTTGCATTTTTTTGATCCATTGGATTGCGTATTCGGAGACGGAGTGCAGGGGGCCCATTACGCTTCCGTCTGGGAGAGGGTGGGTTAGTTTTGGGTTTTTCTCTTTGGGGAGGGGGGTGTTGAGGCTGCGGGTTAAGGGGCTCTCGGCGGACAAATCGATTGGGACAGGCCACTTCCAACGTCCGCCCTTGTCTGTCCCTGTCTTCTTGTCCGCTGAGAGGAGGGTTTTGCGATTCCTTGGGGAGCTCTTGAATGGGGGTTTTGCACGTACTGTGAGTTGCGTTAGTCATGTTCCATGGACAATATACATCTTGCAGCAAGACTTACCTCTCAACAGGCCAACTAGGTCCGATCTAGTATTGGAGACAGATTCCGTTAGCATAGTTTCCGAATCGAGGCCGTTGCTAGATAGCATCGGTGTGTACTCACAAAGGTGATGAGGTTCGGCATGTCTGGGATACAGACCCCCAAGTAGGCCTCCGGACAAACCTTCCACTTCTCCGCCAAATCAACGCCATCCTTGCCCACAATCGGGAACCTAGGTCTGTACGAGACGTCAAAGCCAGTAGCACAGACAATCGTGTCGACTTTCCTCTCCACCCCGTCCTCACCCACAACACCATCCTCCGTGCAACTGACCACGGGCGTAAAGTGCACGTCCACATTCTCCTCCTGGATCGCCAGCATGTACGGATCCCCCGGCGTGATCCTCCTACACCCCACCCCGAACTCCGGCGTGAAACCCTTGAGCAGCCGCTCGTCTTTGATCCACTCGGCCATGCGCGCCTTGAACATCTCCCGCGCCATCTGCTGCGACTCGGAGCCCTCGTAGAAAGCGCCCCATAGCCCGTTGACCTGGTCCTCGATTTCCTTGGCGTGTTTGACGAGGGCCTTGGGGTCCTGTCGGAAAGCGTCGCGCTCTTCCTGCGAGTATACTTTGTTCTGCCCTGTGTTGCTGGCCAGCGAGACGAACCAGACGCCCGTGCGGACGAAGACGTCGAGGTGTCTGGTGTGCTTCTGCATGGCGGGGACTGTTTGGATCGACGAGGCGCCGGAGCCGATGATGGCGACGTTGTCGTTTGCCCATTGCTCTGCCTGGTAGTCCTTGGGCCAGGTCGCGGTGTGCACGACTTTGCCCTTGAATTTGTCTTTGAGGCCGGCAATGTCGGGCCACTTGTAGTTGTTCAGCAGGCCCGTGCCGTGGAGCAGCAAGTCGCAGTGATCTTCGAATTCTCGACGTTCCTGGCCTGGTTTCTCCTCGACGATCTTCACCAGCCACTGCCCTTTTTCCTCTTGCCAGTATGCGCCGACGACTTTGGTGTGGAAGTTCATGTACTTGCGTAGGCCAAAGGTCTCGACGACTTTCTCGAGGTACGCGAAGATGTCTGGGGAGTGAGAGAAGAACTTGGGCCAGTCCGGGTTCAGGGCGAAGTTGTAGGTGTAGGCGTGTGAGGGGATGTCGCAGGCCGCTCCTGGGTATCTGTTCTCGAGCCAGGTTCCTGCAATATCATCGTTCTTCTCGTAGATTACGTGCTCGACGTTGGAACAGTGCTTTTGGATCTGGTAGGCCATGAGGATTCCGCTGACGCCGGCTCCAATGCTGAGGACTCGGAGCCGCCGGTTTTTGGGGTCCATCCATGTTGCATCTTGTCGGATCTTGTAGCCTGTGGAGGAGCCGAATTGCGAGTAATCGATCTGCTCGCTGGCAGCCAGGGAGTTCAGATCGGGAGCCATATTAGTTGGATCGATGGTACTACTTTGCTATCTCTAGATCGAGTGGCAGAGAGTCAAAAGCGAGAACGAAAAAACCGAGTGGCAACCCTGGGGCTGTACTTATATCTGGAAATAATGCATGTTTGCCAACCTTGCGTTGGACAAACAAGCTCAGCTACTCTTGTGCCTCGGTTGTAGAAATACTCAACCCCTCTTGATCTTTGCCCTTGTGGTCAGCTGGACGGGAAGAGAGGCCGCTACAATGGCGAGTGCTCGGGAGGTAATCCATGTGGTCTTTGGTTGTGCCTTGTAGGCTCGGCTGGGTGGTGCGGGGTGCCAAAGATTGGCTTTCCTCCGAGTGCAGATCACTGAACTCGAGGTCAACCCTTCTGGATTACATGTACGGACCATGAGTTTAGTGCTAGACGCCAGCTGAACAGCGATCCCAGCTTCCGTGGAGCGTGGCTCCAATGCATTCGACGTTCCAGACGACCGTGGAGGTTTCGTGATTTTCGGATTCTACCGAGTTACACTCACCTAATACTTTCAACTTGAACAGTGGAATCACTCCCTCGAAAGACGTGAGAGCATGTTCGTTGGCTAACGCAGCGAGTTGCACTTTGCCGTCAAAGGTATCTCTGTAATGCGTAAGCTCCGTAACGGCGAGGGCTGATGTGTGGAAGGATCCGAAGTGTGCATGAAAGAACCTGGAGTATGCATGCGGGGACCTTCAGCCTCACATTCGTGTAACATCCTTCATGCGCCTGGCAATACCGAAAGCTCGAACATGTACGTAAGATCTCAAGTCGTGTTCAAGATTTTCGTGTCTGGGATTTCTTCACAAACGGCGAGATGCACTGTGGCTGCAGCGAGATTGTGAGCGCGCTTTGGGATCCATTTATTCTCGGCCATCGGGCTCTTGTAGTCTTTCTAACAAGTTCAAGATTTGCTTGAAGTCGCTCGCCCAGAGCAGATTCGATCCTGAATTGACCTCCTGCCAGCTTTTGATCTCACCGACATGTCGAACTTTGGATCCCACACGAGACAGTGTGTCTGCCAGGGTTTTGGCGCTCGAGCCCATTTGCGCATCCCGGATGCATATGCCCAGGTCTGCTGCGAGGAGACAGTCATAGTCTGTTGCGGAGTCGCCGACGTAGATGTTGCGCGAGTCGTTCTGAATTCTAAAGTTCTGCAGCTTGTCGTAGCTGGTCCGGACAATGGCATGATCTGGATCAGTCAGGACACCTGAACTACCACCTGGTCGTTGTAGACCACTGATCTCATTGGCTACGACCTTGAGGTCCTTGTCGACAAAAAGGTTGAAGTCATCGCCGCCTGCCAATGAGGAACGGCTAGCAGCGGTCATGAGTGATCTGCGAATGAACGACTCGCTCCAATTTACGCTCAGGATGCTGACGCCGAATCCGGGAATCCCTTGATCACGATGGCGTTGGCTGATGAAATCCTTGAAAGCTCGCGAAAATACGTCTTCCCAGCCTGCGCGTAAAGATACCTCTCCACTTCCAACTAAGTCATTCGCAGCGTCGGAGACATCCTGAAGAGTGACTCCTGAAAAGAAGCCCGAGCTCTCTACACGTTCAGCACTAGATGTTTCCACGGCTGAGAGACTCTTGAGCCATGCACTCTCCTGGGAGGGGTTCCGGCGGTCATCAGTCTGTGGGGTGTAGTTTTGTTCGTGGACGGTGTAGTCGTCCATCCAGGCTCTGCCGAATTCCTTGAATTTTGCCGTACCGGTAGGAGTCTTGCCCAGACGAGCATCTCGTATGTCAGCCACTTTGCCGTACGCGAACATTGTGTCTTTCATGGTGATGGTCCCGTCCCAATCGAGGACGAGGTTGATTGACTTGGGAGACATGTTGCTTCTTAGAGATTGTATCGCGCGACGCATGGAACAGTGTGCAAATCAACGGCTCGAAGAGTGTGGTGTTGACTATTCAGCTACATGCATTTGCAATTTCTGAGAGAAAAGATGTGACGTGTGAACGTGAGTAACGATGCTTGGTGTCTTCACTTACACGATGTCGAGGCCCAGCCACACTGAAGACAAATGGCAGTGTCGATCGTGGCTTTGGGCTGGCTGCAGAAGCAACAAAGTCCGTATTTCGCCGCGTATCTCCAATACTCCACACTCTTGATCGGAAAACAGGGGAACAACGGAAGTGAATATTCCCGATTTGAACATGATGACCACGAGTGGTGGCGAGTGATTGAGGTGTATAATAAATTGTCGTTGGTTGACTTGGATCAAAGGACACTTTCACAACACAGACAACTCATCGATATACCTTACACTTCTCTATTTAGCCCAAGGCGATCACATTTACGCCACTCGATCCGCGCTTGACCTCGGGACTAGAATAATAGCTCAACGCTAATTGGCTCGACAAATCCGCGAGCGACCATCATCGACTTCCTCCTCCCTCGACCACGTCCAAAGTCGAGCCTCAACCTCACTCTCCGCCGTCACTCATACCACTCTCCACTCCACCCACACAACCACAGCAACATGGCTCTCCGTCTTGCAACCAGGCGCTTTGCGCCCAGCTTCGCGCCTCAGATGCTCCGCCGTAGCATGGCCACCACCATCGAGCACACCAAGGGCGAGCCCATTTCCACCGCCGCCGAGGCCATGACCGCCTCTCGCCCTCCCGTCCCCGAGACCAAAACCACCACCGTCAAGGAGCCTTCATTGGACCCCGAGGCCCTCACCAAGACCTTCCACGTCTACCGCTGGAATCCCGATGAGCCCACGAGCAAGCCCAAGATGCAGTCCTACACTCTCGACCTGAACAAGACCGGACCCATGATGTTGGACGCGCTCATCAGGATCAAGAACGAGATGGACCCGACTCTTACTTTCAGGCGAAGCTGCAGAGAGGGCATTTGCGGTTCATGCGCAATGAACATTGACGGTGTCAACACGCTGGCGTGTTTGTGTATGTGCATGGCTGTTCAGACGGAAACAAAGACACGCGCTAATATATCTTGACAGGCCGCATTCCCAGAGAAACCAAGCAGGAATCTCGCATCTACCCTCTTCCTCACACCTACGTTGTCAAGGACCTCGTGCCCGACTTGACCCAGTTCTACAAGCAGTACAAGTCCATCCAGCCCTACCTCCAGCGCGACACCGTTCCTGAGGACGTAAGTTATATGCTGCCTCCCTATAGATCGCATTACATACTAACATCAAATCCAGGGCCGCGAAAACCGTCAGTCCAAGGAAGACCGCCGTAAGCTCGACGGTCTCTACGAGTGCATCCTCTGCGCCTGCTGCAGCACATCCTGCCCTTCATACTGGTGGAACAGCGAGGAGTACCTCGGCCCCGCCGTCCTCATGCAGTCGTACCGCTGGATCGCCGACTCGCGTGACCAGAAGACCGCACAGCGCATGGACGGCCTCAACAACAGCATGAGCTTGTACCGTTGCCACACCATTCTGAACTGCAGCAGGACTTGCCCCAAGGGCCTCAACCCTGCTCTCGCCATTGCCGAGATTAAGAAGAGCATGGCCTTCACCTAGACGGCTGAAGTTGTTTAAGGAGTGAAGTTGCTGGAGACGTCTTTTCCTTTGGCTGTTCGTTTACTGCTGTTGGCGGTGTTTTTTTGTAAATACTGTAAAACTTCAAAGTTCATTTTCTCTTGACAGTGTCTTACCTTATCAACTCATAGCACTCACGGTTGAGTGACGGCTAAATTACCTCCACTCTCAATCTGAGTACATTCATGCTAATCAACGATGAGTTTAGGAGCAGACATTGACAACAAATCACCCGAGCCTAGTAAGAAGAGTCACGAAACTCCGGCCAGATACTGTCAGACGACGGATGCCCACACGTCGGCAGAGAAATGGCAGGTAGCACGCAGTACTGCCTTGGCATTGTCCTCTTATTACGGCGAATTCCCTTCAAAGCATCTCCTATGATGACGATCAGAAAATGGTATCTTCAATCGGAAGTGAACCGAACATTAGGGTTGGTGTTGGGGTTGAAAAGAAAGCAGAAATCAAGCCTCTCGTCACTAACGTCTTCCATGCGACACCAAGCGGATTGAGACGGAAATGAGAAAGACTGATTCATCCCGAGTGCTACTGATGGTCTGATCTTGATGACTACGAGGGTAATCGCGGCGGCGGCAGCAACATACTGGACACAATGGAAGCGCTAGCATCGCGAGATGTGGTGCTCGCGACAGCAGCCACAACCCACTGCACGCAATGGGAGCGCTTATGTCGAGAGGATAGCAACTGGGTGTTAGAACATGAGCCGCAACGAGCAGTACACGTCAGCGGTGATGCACGGGAAAACTCGAGAAGTCTTGTGGGGTTATACAGCTGACAGCCCAGCATTCGGTCATTGGTGGTCTAATATCAATTGGGCTTCAGCGATTTTCGGTAAGTTACAGAGTTGACGCCAGATGAGAAAAAGGAAATTCACTGTACGACGGTACTTGACACAGAGGAAGCGCTTGCCGTCGCCATCGTCTACCATCGACAGATTCCCTCGAGCAATGAGCTGCTCACAGTACCGGATAGACCATGCGAACGGATGGCGCGCGGCTGGTGGCCGTCCTTGCGGCTCTTGAAGACCACTAGATAGCATACGACATGTCTGCATTGCGATGGCGCGCGCTAACTTATGCTTGAGTGAGTTTACCTCTCGTTACACACGTCAAGCCACCAGGCTATTCCGAGGAGAGGATTCCTTGGGACCAACACGAGACAGTCGTATCCGAATTCTTGAAAGAGGTGATGTCTGCGAGATCGCTAGCTACTGGATCTGAAGAGATCGGGGAAAGCGCCACCTTAGGCAGCTTTCGTATCTGGGCAGCGAGACGCCCGCGAGAACGTTCCCTGCATGCATATGCGAGTGACGCGCGCCTAGACGAGTATGGCTTTCAGTGCAGTCGTGTTCTGTGTTGGGCGAGGAAGGAAAGTGAACGACTGCTGTTTATTATTGTAGCGCCTGACCATCATGTTGAGATGAGGGATGGAGATGGACGTATACGCGTGGTGTTTTAGGGTATACTTCATACAGCATCTTTGAAACGGCTGTCAATCTCAAACAGCCTTCTAGACGCAGGCCTAAGGAGTTCCACGTGTTTTCTGGAAATATAGAGCAAAATACATGGTAGGCTACCCCACCCAGAGTCACAGCATCGGGAGTGGTGGGTCTCTACCGTGGGCCAGCCAGCCAGAGCTCTCATCTTCTCTCAAGTCTTCACCATCAACGACATCAATAAAGAAAGGGCTCTAATTGACTGTCATTACAGCAGTATTCCACTTGACATCAAGCAATTAGCAGGCTGACCGGTGAAGCAATTGGCCTTTCGCTGAGACGCCGCAGGAGGTGGTCCAATCCCAGGCACAGACAGCCCAGAGTTGGGCGCTTAGCAAATGCATCACGGTCGAATCACACGTCGTCAGATCTGCTCTTCGTCCTCGCCAAACACCCCAAAACCAGTAAGGTCTTCGACAGCCTCGTTGGACTCTCCGTTGATTGGCCCTTCTGCCGCCTGGCTCACATCACAAACGGCGGGCCGGACAACATCATTCTTCGCCTTTGCCTCTACGCGCCCGCCGCCATCACCCCTCCAAGAATAGTTGCCGCCGTCTCTTTGTCTCTTACTACGCTTTGCAGGTGCTGTCGCAGCTTGTTGCCCCATCACCGTCTGCTTCCACACACTCCTTCGGTCGTCCTTAAGCCTTACTTCTCCCTCTTCGTGCCCCGGCTTTCTTCCCTATCCATCGGCATTCATCATTGCCAGTCCTGGGTCTTCGCCGTTGCCTTGCCGTTCGTTACCTCACTTACTTTCACTTTCACTACCTATCCAAGAGACCTCCAACCATTATGGCTTCGGCAACTGCCACGGCTACCATGGCCGCTGCTGGCTTCAACAAGCGCTCCAGCTCCAGTGCGGCCTCTTCCTTACAGACACCAGCATCTGGAACGTTTCCATCCGAATTGAGGAGCCCGATGGTGGCCTCTCCGAGCCTTCTTCGACAGGACGACGCTTTGAAGACGCCAATCACCCCACCTTCTGCTTACCTGGACTTCCTTAAGAGCATGTCCCCGGCTTTGATGAGCCCATTGCCAACGGGCACCAGTAGCCACTTCAAGTTCCCCGACAAGGTCTCGAGCCGGATCTCCGAGATTAGTACCGACAGGCCCCTACACAGTCCATCGACTTCTCAGCCAGCCTTGTCCCGGAATACGTCGTTCGAGTCGAATGCCTCTTCTACCACATCGTCAGCTGAAAGTGCTGTCTCGCATAGCAGCGCCAGCACGAAATCCCGGTCCAAGCCTCAATCGCCTCGCATCACGATTCCACAATCACCATTCGCCATGCCGGCTCCCCGATCATCTCGCACACCTCGCAGGCTTCACATTCCTCAGTCTCCCTTCACGCCTGCACTCAGCTCTGCGCACTCCACACCATACTCCGGCACCCCACTCAGCGCCGCACCCTGGAGCGCAACCTACTCACCACGCGATGCCGATCCGGAAGCCAACGGCAAGCCAGGCAAAGTCAGCGTCCGCCAAGTCGTCACTAGAACAGTGACTTACTGCCGCACACCATTGGAGCCCGCACCGCGCGGCAAGAGAAGAAAGCTGGACGCCCCAACGGTTCGCACCTCGATTCTGGAAGACTGCCTCGCCGAAGCCGAGGAACGGGCCAGCCAGGACCAGCCCACAGAGGACAAATCCACGAAGGAAGAGGTCACGGAAGTGAAGCGCGAGACTTCTGAGGCGCCGGCTGGAGTGGTCACTGCCATCCCTTCGCCGCCCAGCGACACGTAGTCGGGGCTGCGTGTTTCTTCACGACTACGACGTGCGCAAGCCTGGCGGTGCTGCCAAGGGCAATCGTGCTCAAAGCAAGAGCCATCGCTTGACGACTGAACGACGAATATCACGCCCTCTGAAATTTGATGCCTTCGATAGCCTGGCGCTCGAGGCGTAATTTTGTTTTTGGTTCGATCTGCGGAATTTGCTATTTAGCACCAACATCTTCTTTTTGCGTTGTTTCCTGGGTCGGTTCATCTGGGGTTGGCAATCTGTTGAAACCTTTTCGCGAGCATTGAGCAGGGCGGAAATGTGAGCGTGTTGCAGCAACCAAAGCGCGGAACATCTTTTGAGAAAGTATTATGGTATTGATCCGTTATATTTGTGCAGAATTTTCCCTGGTCTTCCCCATCACGGACGTTCGATTCACCGTTGCCTTGGGCTGGCTTGACATGAAGATTGCCTGGTAGGTCGATGGGTCGTTTCGTATGCGGTAGTACTTGACAGTGATGATAATGATGAGAACGCTACTGGGAGCCCGGCGACTCGGATGTGACGAGGGTTTCTATGTTCTGCCTGGTTTGATGGTCAGCCAGACCGGATTCGCCGTTCTCATCGAGTGAAGTTGTGCCATTGAGAGAGAGTATGTGGTTGGTCCGTTCGCGGTATGGTCGCTCCTCCCTCTGATAAAACTCCTTTCATGTCAATCCTGTTACATTTCCGCTGTTTCTTGACACCTGATTCTCGCGCCATGCTGACACAAATCGGCGAACACGAACATAACACGGACTCGTCTGCTCTGGTGTGTGTTTCGAGGAGGCGCAATCGAGTGTCAGCACGGCGGACACACCTAGCTCGCCTTGATACAGTACTCGGCCAGAACTCCTCTCCTATCGAGCGTCGCATATACCAAAGCTGGTCCAAGGCGGACAGCTTTCTGGAGTATGGCGGTCACCGGATGGCGACTCAGAACTAGAGCAATTTCAATCCGAAGCTCACGTTCGTGCCTGGTAACTACGACATGCAATCGACTTCGCCGCCCCAATTGACACGACGAGATCTGCACTTCCGTTGAATGATTTCCGAGATCGCCACTGGGTTCCTCGGAAGCCTACCTCTGCCGCCCTACAGAATCGGATAGGTATATGTCAAAATCCGCTCATGTAAGATCCTTTCTGTTTTTTTTTTGTTTTTTTTGGATCGGGCTGAAGGGAGACCATTCACACAATGTCTGCGAGGCTGTTCCAAAAAACATATTGATTCGACAACCACGGTTGAGAACCTTGTGCATCTTAGTAGCAGTCACAGACTCACAGGTCGTTATCTCCCTGCAGCCTGGATCTTATGCTGAAACTGGATCTGAAGGCTAATGTCAGATCTGATTCCGGAAACACAGCAAGGTTCGACACCGTCGAGTTGTCTCCCTGGTCGGAATTCGGTTCAAACCCCCGGGCGGTGACTTCACCGCCAGATGGACTGGCGAAGCATGATTGTCTCTAGTCCAAGACACAGCATCGATATTATCACAAATCCAGTGTTGTGCTTTCTGGACCAACACGAGCCGCGCCAGCGGGATGAATCTGCCACGGGAACTTCGACGACGGCGGCGGCGGCGGCGGAAGTAACGATACAATGTCCTCTTCTACATGGACGAAGAATGGCCGGAACTGAGTCCGTGGATATTATCCGAGCGGCAAAGCTAGCAGTGGAAATATGCGGACCGATGCGGCTGTTGGTAAAGGATTGCGCGAGAAAGAAGCGAGTGGGATTCCTCTACCTCCACGCGACGAGTCCTGCCTCCTGCGCTCACCGCACTTTCGGGACGTCAAGAGAATGAGGGAGAACGACGCGCGGGTTTCATGGCGACTCCCAATGATGTTGCAATGATGTGGTTACGACCCGCGGGCGGTGATGCCAGAGGTGGTCATGATAATAGACGTACGAACGTGCGAACGAGGCAACTCCATGTATACGACTGACTTCCGGCAGCCCCATGCACGTCTTGTGCGGCTCACTACAAATACAAGGACAACCTTAATCATCTGCGCGTGATCAGGAAATTACTTTTTGCTTTCGAGCGCCTGCTGCCCCCACGTCGTGTTTTGCATCCAGCCCGCAATCAGAAAGCAAACCATGCAAAGGCTTCAGTCCAACTCCTTTGGTCTAACAATCTCCGCGGCTTAAGTTTTGACGCACCAAGGAATAATAGCTGACTCCTTCTGGATAATCCGAATCACTTGTCTTTTGCATAATCTGGACAGTCGATCGATTGCAATATCCCTGTATGACCACTTCCCGTAGTCCCGCCTATCTGCTCGGATGCCTGGCGCTTACAAGAGGCACCGAGTCAGTGGCTCTGCCATCGTAAGCACAAGTACCGGTTACACGAGGCCGGTACGCCGCTTGGCGAGACAAGTAGTACAGCACCAAAAGTAAAGGAAACGTCTGGAAGTGGAAGCCGAAACGTTCGACGCGTGGGAAATCGATGCGTTGTCACTACTCCGAATCTTACCGTCTCGTTTTTGTAGCAGAGGTAGGGCCTGCGTTTGGCACTAATTGACAGGCATCTCCCTGGTTCACGAGTGTTGTGTTCATAACCAGGCTTCCCCAGAAGACTTTGCCGTTCGGTTAGTGATCAGCGAGTCAGCCCTGCCTCGCCTGTCAATCTCGACTAGCACATGGCCTGCTGTACAAATAATGCAGGCATGCCCAATATGCTGCAGCGTTTCGTCCATACTACTGTATGTCGGAGTCTTGGTTCGACCGCTTAACCCGCCAACACCAATATTTACGGTTTGAAGCGGACCGCCACATGGTCGGTGTGAGCTTTGTGTAGGGCGAAACACAAACAATCCTTCGTAGTCCGGGGAATTTTCGACAGTGAGGAGCGAACTCTTCGCGAATGTTGTCCGTGCTGTGGTCCTCAAGGATGAGGCTCCAGGGTGGATTTGTCCAATCGGCACGCGAGCATTTTTTTGACATCCGCAAAGGCTCCATCTCTTACCCAACTCCCTGGACCCGCCCGATCTGTCCTTTTGCACGGCACGCCGCACTTCGGCATGGCAGTCCTGTTCTCCTTGGCCGGCACGCGTCCTTGCAAGGAAGTGATCCTTCTCGTGACCGGGAGATATCGACTACAGCATCGTCTTGGGCAGCGACCAGTGCACCATCGCACAACGTGTATCACTGCCGTTACGCTTGGCAGGGTGCACCACAGCAGGGCAAACCGGTCCGCCAGCGTTTAGTGACAAGTCAGAAGTATCGTCCATGTCGTTAGACATACGTCCGAGCAGCGGCGCCCTAGCCGAACGAACGGGCACTTGTCTGGACTACTCCCTGACTTTTTCGCTGATTTGAAGTCTCGTTCTACTCACCCGGTGCACGCCAAATTGCAAGGGTCAAACGGCCCCTTGTCCACCAAAGACCCAGCTGCCAAAAGCTTTTTTCTCTCTGGTAGTCTGTCTGCTTTGGGTCTGCGTGCTGTGTGCGGCGAGATCGCCTAGCCTATTTCCCAGGCGGAGATCGACGCAAGGCACGCGAAGCGTGGCCTCCCACGAGACCCGAACCTACGCAATGGGCAGCAGTTGGGTTCGAATATTTCCTCTTCATCGCTTTTCTTCGGCGTGCCGGAGGGTTCCCTTGCGCATCGCTATACCTCTAGCCTATGGGGCCTGCTCAAGCATGTGCGATGGAGCCTTCTTCCACTTCCACTCTGCTAGTCAACCACGAGGCCACATTTTCCCCTCGATAGCCTCGTGGTCTGCTATTCACACGTAAACGACAAACTCTTACTCCCTCTGGCCGCAAATTTCTGCATTCGGTCGGCCTGACAGGCAGACACCGACACGGCTCATCCTTTCATTTACGCCCCTCGCTTTTTGTTTGGCTTTTACTATCTGCATTCTTGACATGGCTTCGGGCCCACCGTCCATATCGCCCATGGGTTATGCGCCTAACGACCCTCGTCGCGGCAATGCACTATATGGCAGACACGAGGAGGCTTTCGCTAGGCAGTATGCAACCCTACCCAACCTGCTTGCATCTTAGACCTCGTCGGCTTACCAGAATGCCTTTCCCAGACAGCAGCGATTCGCCCAGCCCAACGACAGGTCAGACCTTTGGTCGTCCACAAGACCGTCACCGGCCGTGAGGTACGTTCACTTGCAATCGTTAACCACCTCGTTGCCTCAACAACACATGCTCAGCCATATCAAAGCTATCCGCCCGGTCTCATGGCCGCCGAACAACGATCGTATCAGAACAACCAGTCGCAACGATGGGGAACAGACCCAGACTGGTCCAACAGACGTAACGTCAGCTATCCCGAAAGCTCACCATGGCCCGCCTCGCCAGGCCTGGGCCAATTCCCCCAATCCAACAACCAGTCCCCCGCCAACAGCCAGTCCTACAGTCCCTGGGAGAGCAACTACCCGCAGCAGGGCCTCCAGCGCAGTCCCCCAGAGAGCACGCGAATGAACAACCTCCCTCACAACAACAGCAACTACTACGGCGAAGCGGCCTCGAGCACCACCAGCATCCACAGCAGCGGCAAGACGTACCCGCAACGCCGGCCCTCGAACCGCGACGAATTCGACGGGCCCTCGCAGCTCCTCGACAAACCCGCCGACGGCGACTACGAGCCGAAAGAGGAGGACTTGCCCCAGCTGCCCATCACGCTGTACGCGCAGGAACAAGACGAAATCCTGACCAAGGTCAACGACCGCCTCTCGCAGTGCGGCTACGACTTCGTCGCCCGCTACCAGTTCCCCGTCCCCATCGAGCCGGACAAGCGAGCCGTCCGCAGCGCCGCCGACCGCGAGTGGTCCGAGTGGGTCTACCTGCTCAAGCGCCTGGCGACCAAACGCCGCATCCCAGCCCGCGTCTTGTACAACGGCCAGATCAAGCAGCTGATCACGATCCTGGAGAACAGCCTCGAAATGCGCCATGCGGCCAAGCACCAGAGCCGCCCGCTCAAGGACGATCGCAACATCTTGCAACTGATCAGCTCGGGCTTGCAGGTCGCCAAGATCTTGAAGGACCCTCGCGCCATGCAATACCTTGACAGTCTGTACGTGCAGACCGAAAGGTTGATCCAGGGCCGCCGGGCCACGATCCAGCCGGCCTCGTTTGGCGGCATTTGAAAATTTGGCCGGCCATTCTCAGGTTCGCTTGTAGGAGACGTGCAGGCGTCCGTCGGATCGGTGGACTCGAGGGCGAAGTCGTGTCGCGGGGAAAGAAGGGAAAAGAAAAGAAAAAAATTCAATCAAAACGCTGGCTCAGGATACCGTCCAAGCATTAATCGCATTTTCTGGATTCCGGCTGGCTTTTGACCTTGACCGCGATTCACCGATGAGTCATCCATCCGATTGGATCGGGTTCACTACGACGACTCTGCCTTCTAAGACGACTCGAATTGATGTGATCGGTTTCCTTCGAACTGATCGATCGATCGATCATGGTTTGGGGAGAACCCTCTTGTTGTCGCGGAAAGTTTCTCCCCAGGTTGTCCCTCATGGAAGAGCAGAAAAGAACAAAAAGGAAAATAGAAACGAGATTCAGGTCGGTTTGGAAGAAAACGCACAACGCATACGCAGCACGCAATCACGTCGACAGCATTGGATCAATCCTTCTTCGATCGATCCAAATACACAACAGCTCAAGCTCGCTTTGATGCATATCCGGCTATACCAGTGGCCGGATGGGGAGAGGTTCTTTGTTTTTTTTAACATGAATGAAGGAGGGAAAAGGAGCATAGCGTGGACGTCTGGGTTTGTTTGTAGAAAAGTAGTGACGATTATCAAGAGTAAAAAAAAAGTATGAAACTTCAGAAAAATTACCTTTGTCCGATTGAGCTTTGCTTTTGATGATTTGATGCGAGTTTCAAAAAAAGCTCTCAATCTCGAGCTTTGGTTTTGGCGATTGCTAGCATTCATTGACAAGACACTGGCAACATCTAGGTACATTGCACAGTCTATCTTATGATACATCAATCAACCAATCAGCGTTTCACCCACTCACTCAATCCTCGCCCTTTGACCCCTCGTACTCTTCTGCTGCGCAGCCTCGTGCTTTCTCAACTCCTCCGGAACCCTGCTCAACGAGCTCTTGCTAATCATCTGCTTCAAGTCATACAACACATCACTATCCTCGCCTCCCAAGAAAGTGATAGCAACACCCTGCTTGCCCGCACGACCCGTACGACCAATACGGTGAGTGTAACTCTCGATGTTAGTCGCCATGTTGAAGTTGACAACGAGCGAAACGTCCGGCACATCGATACCGCGACCCGCGAGATCGGTGGCGACGAGGACTTCGGTTTTGCCTTCGCGCAGGGATAGCAGGGCGGCCTCGCGCTGGTCTTGGGTTTTGCTTCCGTGCAGCGTGACGCAGCTGAAGCCCATGCGCTGGATGTCGCGGGCTATGGCGTCGCAGTTGCGCTTGATGTTGACGAAGACGATGATCGGGGGTTTGAATTCTTGCGAGTGCAAGAGCTCGGACAGGCGCTTTTTGCGCTTGTCTTCGCCCTGGACGAATTCGACGCGCTGCTCGACGGTTTCGACTGCTTCGCCCACGTTGCCGATTGTGACGATCGCTGGGCGGCGTAGGTATTTGCGCGCGATGCGTTCGACGGCCGAAGGCATGGTTGCGGTGTACATCATCGTTTGGCGGTAGCGGTCTTTGCCGCCTAGGTGGCGGGCCATTGCTAGGGGGTTCTCGGCGTCGTCTGTGTCGGGCTTTTCGTTGCTGGCGGGGAGCGCATCGAGGATTTTGTTGACGGGCTCTTCGAATCCCATGTCGATCATTCGATCGGCTTCATCCATGATGATGTAACAACATTGGCTGAGGACGAGGACGCGGCGCTCGATGCAGTCGACGAGACGACCTGGTGTTGCGATGATGATCTCGGCACCATCTCGCATGTTGTAAGATTGTTCCTCGATGCTGTGACCACCGACGAGCGACACACATTTGAAGCCTAGAGGTGTAGCAAACTTCTTCGCTTCGATCTCAATCTGTTGTGCCAACTCACGGGTCGGAGCCAGAATGATCGCATAAGGTCCGTCGTTCTTTGTGTACTCGTCGAGTTCAGGAAGCTCTGAGATGTAGACCAGCAAGGGCAGCAGGAACGCGGCGGTTTTACCCGAACCAGTCACAGCAACACCGATCAAATCGCGAGACTGCAAAGCAACAGGAATAGCAGCTCTTTGCACGGCTGAAGGCTCTGTGTAGCCATTCTGATCCACAATGTCCAACAAGCGACTCGGTAGGCCAGATTCTTTCCAGCTGCGCATCGGATTGGGAATGTTGCCACCCTTGGTTGCAATGTTGAAGTCCTCCTTGAAGATACGCCAGTCTCTCTCTCGCATTTTGTCCAAGGGTTTTGCACTCCAGTGTATGTCAATACCGTTCCTACCACCTTCCTCGCGTCGTCTGCGCTCCATCTCCAAGAATTGTGCGGCACGTTGTGGGCCGAGCTCAGGGTCACGCTCCGCTAGAGAAGCAGCATATTTCTGCACTTGTTCCTGGGTCATGTCGTCTGTGAAGCCACCAAGTTTTCCGCGTCCAAAGAAGTTCGGTTCCGCACGTTTGTTGTAAAGAGGATTGTAATCCGGGCTAGTGTCTTCCTCTGTATTCCATTCAAAGTTGAATTTCTTTTCCGTTGTCCGTTTCCTCTTCTTCTTTGCTGAGAACGATGACACTTGCGTGTCGGCTCCCATATACCGCTGCCTGATCATCGCTGTTTCCACATCCGCATCCTTAGGCTTCTTCGACTGTGGTCCGTCTACAATCGACACATTCCTGGGAGCCGGTGGTGGTTTCATGTCAAAGCCCTTGTTTGGCATGTCGTAACCCTTGCTCGGCAAGTCATAGCCCTTGCTCGGTAGCCTTTGCTGTTGTTGCTGCCCTCGCATAGCTCGCGGTCCAGTCGGCGCTGCTTTACTCTGTTGCTCTTGCGCAACCACGTGTGTACCATTCGTGCCATTCACAACGCTCGATGGTTTCTTAGCTGCAACTTCCTTCTCCCGCTTCTCTAATGCGAGCTTTTCGCGCTCCTTTTTGGATAAGAACTTTGGCTTTGCAGCTGCTTCGTCTGCTGCCTTCTTTTTGGCCAAAAGTTCTTCGATATTGAGCGGTTGAGCCTTGGGTTTGGCGCCCCACCCTAGCTTGCGCTTTTTTGAGGGCTCCTCAACTGGAGGTGGTGGAGGTGGAAGATCGCTCGGTGGAGGTGGTGGTGGGACGTCTGAGGGCGGAGGCGGTGGCGCGGCGTCCGATGGTGGTGGCGGTGGCACGACATTTGAAGGCGGCGGGGGAGGGGGAGGAGGTGGCGGAAGATCCATCTTCGAATAGGTTGATGTTGTAGTGACGGTGTTGATGTCGCCGGCGCAAAGGTGCTTGCGCACATGTCTGGAGCTCGCGCAGGCAGGCACTAGCGTCCGGCCGCCCCCACGTCTCGGTAAGGCGGCATGGGAACCTTAAATGTTCAATAACAGTCCTCACGTATTTGACAGCGATGTCTGAATGTTAAAAACCTCAAGACGATACCGATTGCAATTCATGACTGGTGCTATACACTGAATGTAGAACACCTAAGAAGCCACGCCAGAGCCCGCGTCTGACCACGCAAAGTAAGATATCACCGACTGACCCTTACTGTCAGAAGCATTGGATGTTGTACTGTACATCTCTAGTAATACGGCTTCCAAACCTTATGCAACGAACAAACGGAAATGCCTCCTCACATCAACAGCCTCCATACACCGAGAATAATGGCGGCGGTACCTGTGCACACACCCATCAACCACTGCAGTGTGCTGAACTTGACCGCTTCGAGTCTCTCTCTCAGCGCGGCAGTCTCTTGCTCAATCCTAGTCTCTGTCTCCTTGATCTTCAAGTCTTGACTGTTCGCCTCTTCCCTTATCCTGCCCTTCTCCAAGTTCAAGTCCAACCTGACGCTGGACTGTGTCCGCTGCACTTCATCCCTTAATCTCGAGTTCAACTTTGCCAGATCGTTGGTGAGACGCTCGTGCGATGCGCGCGTCAGGCTAGACTCGGTGCTGTCTGCGCTCAGCAGTTCGGAGCGGAGCTTGGCGAAGTCCACCTTTTGCGTGTAGGTCGCTTTCTCCTGGTCTTCGCGGAGAACCATGGTGCGTGTGAGGTTTTGGATCGACTCTTCGATGACATCTGATAGGACCTTCATCATGGCTTCTGACTGTGCCTCGCTGAAACCTTCGGCCTGCAGACGCTGGACGAACTTCAAGGTGTCGAAGTGGTGGTCCTTGGCCATGGCTGGAGTGGAAGAGAATGCGCGGAGAGTGGCATGTTGCTGAGCGATTGGTGGAAGACGACGGGCGGTCCAGCGTTGTCTAGCTATGGCGGATGTTGCAGTGGTACGGGCTGCGGGAGACTGGTATTGCTTCTGTTGTTGAAAGCCATGGCCAGCGAGAGTTGCTGTTGCTGAGGGGCGGATGCTGCTGGCGGTCCAAGATAGACGGGGCAGAGCCTCCAGAGTGCGGAGTGCAGATGGGGCGGCCATGTTTGATGGATTGCAGGATCTCAGCAGGTATGCAAGGCTTGGTTGGGATGCGATCGACCGGAGTTGCATGTGCAGAGTGCGCGATAGTAGTCACCGACCCTGAGGCGTGGGCTCCGTGAGCCGCGCGGGTTATCGAATCAGATGCGGCGGCAGTTCCCTATCAGCAAGCACAGGCCCGCGAACCGGTCTACCAAACTCTCTCGACTGAGCCTCACAATGTTTTGTATGCGAAAGAAGATTCCTCGGTGGAGTCGGTCACGTCGTCGTCACCTTTCCGTCGGGTCGTTTGTTCTTGGCTCTACGTCGCCATGTGATGTTTCGTGCATTTGATTGATCTGGTGAACCGCAGGGCTGGGCATGACGTCGACTTCGCTCTGGGCAGTCACGGCAGCCAACCACGAGGGAATGCGCCTGGCGCGAGCGAGCCACCAACGCAACCAACGCAACCCTTCTCGTAAGACAAACTCCAACTCGCCGTGACCTCACTTTCTCTCTTGTTATCTCTCACTGGCATCCCATTCCCTTATCTTGACCTGCTGCCCTGCTGCACGCCACCACGCATCATCCTGCATACTGCAGCCTACCGACGCATCGAGTCGCATCGAGCATATACTATTTACCCATCCCACCCCGCGCGAAACACCATGGACCCGCTCCAACGAACCAAATCCCACGAACAAACCGGCAACAAACGCAGCATGTCTCACGGCAGAGGAGGCGCGGGCAACATGAACGCCGGAGACCCCAGCGGCGTCGATCCCAACAGCCTTCAAACGCCGACGATCAAGTCGCAAAACTACACCACAGGCAGAGGCGGTGCGCAATCCTTTACCCTTGTTGGAACAATGCGCAAACGATCGACCCGTCCGGTATGCTGATCTTCACAACACAGGCCAAGGCAACATCGTCTCCAACGACAACCCGGATAATGCGCGCCTAGCTCAGGACGTGGACGCTCCCGGCCACCACGCCAAGCCAGAACCCACCACTGGTACTTACCACTGGGGCCGCGGCGGCGAGGGCAACATGGTCACACTTGGCACAGGCGAGCAGAAGGTGAAGAAAGAGCGTTCCCCCAGCAAAGGCGAGGGCGCACACGAGAAGCCGAGCTTGCTAGAACGGGGCAAGTCTGCACTCGGCCTGGGCGGCCACAAGAAGGAGTCCGCGTAGAGGGTGCTGGAAAACATGTCGTTTGAGGTTTTTTCAGAAGAATGGCATGGTGGAGGCGGAAGGAAAGGTTCATTTGATACCCACGGTAACAGTTTGTGTTTTTGGCTGCGCGCGGCCTGTATTTGACGACGTTGTTTACAAATCTCATCATTTCGTGCTAAATGCAGTGCGGGAAGAGTGCTGTTGGACGCGGCCACGCAGTCTGCTTCGCTCTTCGTCTCATCAGTTCGTTCCAGCCATAGGTAAGTCTTGGAGACGGAGACACTACATGTATCGACTGGGACACCGCCAGACGCGAACGAGACACTTCGTTTTATCGATTGATTACTGACGTGAGTAGACCGAAGCCTTTTAGGCGACATATGAAAGCAGCCAGATGTGGAGAGTATACATTAATTGTTTGCAGGTATTACAACTCGATGGATGCGTCCGACCTATCTCTATCAAGTCCCCATTGAACTGAACCTCCCGCTCAGAACCTCGAAATATCGCGTCCGAACACCCAGTTAACAAACCAGTAAACCGGAATGAGAATCCTGTTCCTCCAGCTCACCGACTTGGCCAAATAAGCACCTCTCCAGATGAACCAAGCAACCCTTCCACTAACATCTCCGCCGTCGGTCTGCATGATGGCATTCCAATTGCCCACATAAGCCATGACACCCAGGTTCTTGTAAGTGAACCCCTGCGATTCCAAATCACCCTTGTTCAATCTCTTCGCCAGCCAATTCGCCTTTTGGCTCGCCACCTGCGCAGTCGCCGGGTACGCAGTCCCTTCAAGAACAGCGCAATCTCCGAGAGCGTGCACGTTCTCCATCACGCTGCCATCAGGCCTCTTGGCCCGCAAGCGGTCGTCGGTTACGATTCCGTGGGTCTTTTCGTGCAGGGCGACTTTGTCTTGCAGGTGCTTTTCGACAAACGGGTTCATCATCAGGCCGGTGCTCCAGACGCACATGCCGACTCCGACCTCGCCTTCCTCTTTCAGGTCAAGGGTGTAGCAGCCGGCTTCGTCGCGGACGCTGGATTTCATGTGGCTGGGGACGCCGGCTCGGAGTTCTTTGACGTGGTGTGAGGTGCGGATGTCGATGCCTCTGCGTTTGAAGTGGTTCAGGGCGTAGTTGCCGAGTTTCTCGTCGAACATGCTGAGGACTTTCGGGGCGACGTCGTAGACTGTGATCTGATTACTTGGTCAGCTTCAAGAGATCTTCCGTAGACAAGAGATGACAAAATCGAACAAACCTTCGAATACCCCACCAACTCAGGATACAGCTTCTTCATATCCTCCTCGATCATATCACACAGCTCAGCACTCCACTCAATACCCGTCGGCCCACCACCAACCACCGCAAAGTTCAACAACATCCTCTTCATCTCCTCGCTAGTCGTAGGCAGACTCGCCGTCTCAAAACAGCTCAGCAAACGGTTACGAATCTTCCTCGCGTCCCCGACATCCTTCAAAAAGTACCCATGCTCCCGCACGCCCTTTGTCCCAAAAGTCTGCGAATAGCACCCCACGGCCACCACCAGCTTGTCCCACCCCATCTCAAACACTCTCCCCTTGGCCCTCTTGCCCTCCACATCCCCCACCCCTCTGTCCTTGGCGAGCGCGACGCTCTGCAAAGGGTCCTCTACCGTCTCCTCGATTTGGAGCGTCCGTTGATCGAAGTCCACGCCGTCCGCCCAGCCTTGGAAGAACTGGGGCCCTTGTTTCTCGCCCTTGCGGGCCCGCGTGGGTTCCAGCGCGCAGCGGAACTCGAGCGTCCCGACGGACGTCGAGGCCAGGAGGGGCGTGAAGACGAAGTAGGAGCGCGGGGAGACGACGACGATCTGGTATTTGCGCGGGTCCAGGTCGCGGGAAAGAGAGTAGCCGGCCCAGCCTGAGCCTAGGACTATGACGCGCTGGCGGTCTGGTTGCGCAGTGGAAGAGAATCTGTTAGCATTTTGGGAATGTCGTTCGTGTGTCAATGTTATATTCCACGCCCGTGATTGGAGTTGAAGGATTGGTTTGAGGGTTTCGTTCGTGGGGCATTACATACCTCCTTTCCTCTCATCGAGAGCCTGCAGAGAAACCCCCCTCCTCTGTCTTCCCGCCGCGGCAACGACTTTGAACGTCCATTGCGACGATTGTGGACCGGTTAGAGCCTGGCTCTGGTAAGAAGACGATAGCAATGCGCGACGGACGCTGCCCATTCCTGAGCGAGTTGAGAGAGCCATTGTGTTCAACCCGGCGGAACAATGAGGTGTAACTGGTGTTTCAACGTCACGAAGGAAGGCATCATGCCTCGGCGCATTCGCTGGGACATGTGTTTATTTTGGGTTGCGTTAGTGAGGTTTCTGGTATCTACGGATGCCGCGGGCTGATGTCAGAGTGCAAACATCCACCATGACGGACCGAACGAGTCAGCGATTCGATAGGGACGTGCATAACTGGCCGCGGATCCGGATGCATAACGGCTGGCTGGTTTTGGTGTTCCGGGGTAGAAAGCATCGGGCGAATTAGGGAATCTTGTTGTTGTGAATGTGATGAACCGAGCTCTCATCTGTGGACAACGATAGAGTGGCGGAAGTTGAGACGACTAGATTATTGGTCCGATAGGTAGACGTGAATCGTTGCTGCAGCGGTGCCAAGCTCCACGCATAGACGATACACTGTAAGATCGTTGATCTTGACGTTACTCAGAGCTTCAACCTATCTGGCTCATGTAACTTCATCTATAGCGTTATATACAACGATTGATCCGATCAAGGCATCTGACCAACAGTCTTCGCCTCACCGGCACCTGCACCAGCAGCACCGCTCTGCATCTGGTAGTCCTTGCCAGCGGTGTACTGCTTGACAGTCTGGCACCAACCGAACTGGTCCTCGATCTTGCCACGCTGGATGCCTTGGAGCTGCTCCAAGAATTTGACGCAGGCGGGACCGGGCTCGTCGCTACCGCCCTGGAACTCGAACTTGTCGTTGCGAGAGCGCATGGTGATGCTCTTGATCGGGACGAGAGCGGCGGCGGTGCCGGCGGCCATGATCTCGTCGAAGGAAGAGATTTCCTCGTACTTGATCTGTAGCAGGGAGTATTGTTAGATGGAGAGTCAACAGCATATCAATCGGGGTCAAGGCTTACCGGCCTGCACTCAACCTTCCAGCCGAGAGACTTTGCGATCTGGCATACACTGTCACTGGTGACACTCTTGATCACGTTCTTGCTGTCCGGAACGACGATGGTAATGCCCTTCTCCGGAGTGCCATTGACACCAATGAATCCGGAGGTGGAGAACTCGTCAATTTCACTCCTGGTGGCGCTGTCCAGGTGGAGAGTGATGCCGAAACCCTCGCCCCTGGCTTTGTCGCTGAAGCGGAGCACAGGAGCGTAGTTGCCACCAACCTTGGCGCTACCAGTACCGTTGGGAGCAGCACGGTCAAAGTCCTCGAGGATGAGGGCATCAACAGGGTGGACACCGTGGTAGACACCGGTCGGCATGACGAAGACAACAAACGTGTACTCCTCGGGAGGGCTCAGGCCCAGCTGAGCTGAGCTACCGAACAGAAGAGGACGAATGTACATGGCCGATCCTGTGCGGTGAGGAGGAACATACTCGGCGTTCAAGCTGACGGCCAGCTGCACGCACTGCTGGAAGTGCTCGACCGGAACATGAGGGATGGAGATGGCGGAGGCAGAGTGCTGCATACGCTCAGCGTTCTGTTGAGGACGGAAAACGTTGATGGTCTTGTCGTCAGGCGAGCGGTAGGCTTTCAGTCCCTCGTAACACTGCTGGCCGTAGTTGAGGCCAGGTGCCATGCCGTGGATACGCATGAAAGGTGACTCGACAAACTCCGGGGCGGTCCATTTGCCAGTCTTGACCGAGTAGGTAGATTCGATGTGACCGTTCACTATAGATGGTCAATATCATATCCATATGAGAGTGCAATAAGATGGTAGAGCTCACCTTCACGGACCTTGAAGCCGACATTGTCCCAGTCTGACAGGGGTGTTAATTCTTGATCACGTCTGAGGAAGGTGAAGTAGCACTGTACCAATGGTGTTGACGGGAGGTGGGGGGAATGTAGTGGCCATGGCGGATAGATGTGGTGTATGTTGCAAGATAAATATTCAAATGGAGTTGCGGCAATGGCAAATCGAGTGTTTGGGAAACATTCGATGCGTCAAGAAAGTTGAAGACGTTCGTCACCGGTGTCGGTGCGCCCCACCAAAACCTAGACGGTTGGCCACATTTGTCAATTTGTCACAATAAGGCGAAGAGTATTGGTAGAGTCGTGGTATGACTAGAGAGATCTCCAAGGTGCTGAGATACTCGGAGGGCGAAGGCATTATTAGGACTCGAATTCGACTGATGCACAGATTTAATTGACTGAACAACCAGTTCGTCAATCAAGTCGATTGATTAACGCCGTTTCATCATGGTTTAGTAGGGTTGGGGTTGGGGTTATCTGACTAACACGTATGCCCACAATAGTATCAAATGTCACATCAGAATACTTGCATTTCGAGTAGTTATTGCGCACAATGATACAGTAACGACTGAGAAGAGGTGCAGTGCGATGAAGGCGTTTAAAATCCACTCAACATCTCGTTGGTCTGGAATTCGTGACCGTATATACATTCACACACGAACAATCCTCTCCAAGTCTACTGTGTTTGATGACGCCAAACATTTTCTCACTCTCACCTCAAGAAACTTAAGCCAACAAGCCCGCCCTCTCCAAACCATCTAGATCGCCACCAGCCTCGACCACGGCCCTAACAGCCGCTTGACTCAACCTTCTCCTCTTGTCAGCCGCTTCCTTCTCACGTCTAGCTTTAGTTTTCGAGCTGCCCGAAGGAGCAACGCCATTGAGAATCTTGCCACTGTCATGCGGAGTGTAATTGACGAAGCCACTGCGGTCTGTAGTAGTAGCAAGACGAGGCGTGTTGTTGGTTGATTTCGCTCGGCGGTGGCGAGAAGTGCAGCGTGAACGAGAAGTAGACGGGCCACGGGTGTTACGGCGAGCACCACTGCGGGGCTCGGTGAGAGGTGGTCCTGGTGATGGGGAGCCAGAGCGGAATCGAGAGCGGCGGTGCGGAGTACTTGGGAGACCGTGAGGTGCTTTGCTGATGTACATCGGGGCTGTGGCGATTTGGGGGTGGTAGTCTGGGGTTGGAAGAGGGGCGATGTCGGCCATGTTGCTGTAAGCTGGCGAGATGAGGGCTGCTGGATTACAGCTGATTCCTAGGCCGGCGGAAAGTGGGTCGTGGTGTTCTATTGAAGGGAGGATGGTATCGCTCAGCCCAGCAAATGGGTCTGGATAGACAGCGCTGGCATACTGTGGTACTGTGGTCTCCAATAGCGTGTTGGTGTTCCAGCTGTCCTGTTCGTTCGATGTGCTTCCAAAGCCGAAGTCGAAGGAGCCAATCCTGTTGGCAGCCAGCGAGGATGTTCTCTCCGGGAAGGTGGGACTGGTGTCGTTGAGAGGCAGGACCTGCGAGCCATAGAAGTTCATAGGAACAGCTGGAACAGCCGGCACGGCATCAAAGTACGAGACATCGTCCTGCGGCTCGAACAAGGGAGATGCGACCGGAGTGAAGATCCGAGCCTGCTGTTGGAATGAGGTTGTCAGGGGTGAGAGTTCCGCGTCGTATAACGAAGGAGACTGTGCTGAAGCCAAAGGTGAACCGAAAGCAGCAAAGTCATCTTGCGTTATTCTGGCCGAAGACGGTGGCGATGCCGGGAATGTAGACCGGCTGTTCGCATGCGATGGCACGTGCAGCTGATATCTTGCGGTGTTGCCACTTTTGTGGAGGTTTTCGGCCCACACGTCTTTGAAACCCGCTCGATAGCGCGACGGGGTCATCATCTTGTGTGGAGAGGCGCTGGTCTTACAGATGATCCCATAAGGATTGACAGACGCAGCTGCTGAGGGAGTCTTCGATACACCTGTCGGCCGGCCGCGCGAGACTGATCGAGTTGCTGAGGTCGCTGACGTTTTATTTCCGTTTGCGGCAGGAGGGCGAGGAACCCGACGGCGCTGAACGGAGAGTGA
>Ga0265798_10000933_pt1 | contig 46832 bp, 36 predicted proteins | sample P3T30metagenome_FD_192430 | JGI IMG/M metagenome (GOLD analysis project Ga0265798, IMG submission 192430) | Plant litter microbial communities from East Loma Ridge, Irvine, California - P3 T30 | ecosystem: Environmental > Terrestrial > Plant litter > Unclassified | place: USA: California...
CGCATCGCCTGCTGCCGCATGTCGGTGGCGGTGAACGCCGGCTTCGACTACGAGACCGCGGTGCGCCAGGGCGCGCGCCTGCGCGTGGCGACCAAGTTCGTGAACACCGCGCGCGAGCACTTCGCCAAGAAAGGCGTGCACGTCGACCTGATCAAGCTGTACGGCTCGATGGAACTGGCGCCGCTGGTCGGCCTGTCGGATGCCATCGTCGACGTGGTCTCGACTGGTGGCACGCTGCGCGCCAACAACCTGGTCGAAGTCGAGAAGATCATGGAGATCTCTTCGCGCCTGGTGGTCAACCAGGCTGCGCTCAAGCTCAAGCGCGAGCGCCTGCAACCGATTATCGAGGCCTTCGAACGCGCCTCCAAGCAGCAAGGTTAAGCAATGACTATTCAGGTTCGCAAGCTCGATTCCACCGCCGCCGACTTCAAGCAGCAGCTGACGACGCTGCTGGCCTTCGAAGCGGAGACCGACGACGCCATCGAGTCGGCCGTCACGAAGATCCTCGCCGACGTCAAGGCGCGCGGCGATGCGGCGGTGCTGGAGTACACGAATAAATTCGACCGCATCCCGGGCGGCGGCGCGACCAGCGTGGCCGCGTTCGACATCGGGCACGACGAGCTGCAGGCCGCGCTGGCCGCGCTGCCGGAAGCCCAGCGCGCCGCGCTGCAGACCGCTGCCGAACGCATCCGCGTGTTCCACGAACGCCAGAAGCAGGAGCTGAACGGTTTTACCTATACCGAGCCTGATGGCACGGTGCTCGGCCAGCGCGTGACGCCGCTGGACCGCGTCGGCATCTACGTCCCGGGCGGTAAAGCCGCGTATCCGTCGTCGGTGCTGATGAATGCGATTCCGGCGCAGGTGGCTGGCGTAAAAGACATCGTGATGGTGGTGCCGACCCCGGACGGCGTGAAGAACCGGATGGTGCTGGCCGCCGCGGCAATCGCCGGCGTGACCCGCGTGATCACCATCGGCGGCGCCCAGGCCGTGGCTGCGCTGGCCTACGGTACCGAGACGATTCCGGCGGTCGACAAGATCGTCGGCCCTGGCAACGCCTACGTGGCCGCCGCCAAGCGCCGCGTGTTCGGCACCGTCGGCATCGACATGATCGCCGGTCCGTCCGAGATCCTGGTACTGTGCGACGGTACGACCGATCCGGACTGGATCGCCATGGACCTGTTCTCGCAGGCCGAGCACGACGAGCTGGCCCAGGCCATCCTGCTGTGCCCGGACGCGGACTACATCGCCCGGGTCGAAGCCAGCATCCACAAGCTGCTGCCGACCATGCCGCGCAAGGACACGATCACGACCTCGATGACCGATCGCGGCGCCCTGATCAAGGTCCGCGACATGGAAGAGGCATGCGAGATCGCCAACGACATCGCCGCCGAGCACCTCGAGATCTCGGCCGCGGAACCGCAGCAGTGGGCAGATAAAATCCGACACGCCGGCGCGATGTTCCTGGGCCGCTTCTCGTCGGAGTCGCTGGGCGATTACTGCTGCGGTCCGAACCACGTGCTGCCGACTTCGCGCACGGCGCGTTTCTCGTCGCCGCTCGGCGTGTACGATTTCCAGAAACGCTCTTCCGTCCTGTTCGTGTCCGAAGCCGGCGCCCAGAGCCTGGGCAAGGTCGCGGCCGAGCTGGCGTACGGCGAGGGCTTGCAGGCGCACGCCCGGAGTGCCGAACTCCGAATCAAGCAATCATGACCGGCTGGGTCGACCAGGTCTTCTGCGAGGATGCGCTCGAAGGGATGGCGCGCATCCCCGATGGGGCCATCGACCTGATCCTCACCGACCCGCCGTACAACCTCGGCAAGGACTACGGCAACGCCTCCGACCAGCAGAGCGTGGACGACTACCTGGCCTGGACCGAGCGCTGGATCGACATCGCGCTGCCGAAGCTGAAACCGAACGGCAGCCTGTACATCTTTTTGACCTGGCGTTTCGCGCCAGAGATCTTCGTCATGCTCAAAAAGCGCCTGACGATGATGAACGAGATCATCTGGGACCGCCGCGTGCCTTCGATGGGCGGCAGCACCCGCAGCTTCAGCTCGGTGCACGACACGATCGGCTTCTTCGTGAAGCGCAAGGATTATTATTTCGACCTGGACGCCGTGCGCATTCCGTACGACGCCGCGACCAAGAAGGCACGCTCGCGCTCGATCTTTATCGGCGCCAAGTGGCTGGAGGTCGGCTACAACCCGAAGGATTTGTGGAGCGTGTCGCGCCTGCACCGCGAGCATGCCGAGCGCGTCGACCATCCGACCCAGAAGCCGCTCGAGATCATCGAGCGCATGCTGAAGGCTTCGTGCCCGGCAGGCGGGGTGGTGCTCGACCCCTTCATGGGCAGCGGCACCACGGCGCTCGCGGCGCGCAAGCTGGGCAGGCACTTCGTCGGCTTCGAGCTGAACCAGGCCTATTGCGAGATCATCCAGCAGCGGCTGGCGATGCCGGCGGCGCCGGTGAAGAAAAAAGCTGGAACGGCTCGCAAGAAAACCCCTGCCGTCGTTCCCGCGCAGGCGGGAATCCAAGTTGGACGAGCAGTCGAAACGCAAGCAAACTTGGGTCCCCGCCTTCGCGGGGACGACGAGCTTGACGCAAATACCATCACCGAGGAAAGCACACCATGACCGACATCGACACCCTCATCGCCAACACGATCCGCGAAGACGTCCGTGCCGGCCATGTCTATAACGTGCCGGACGCCAGCGGCTACATCAAGCTCGACGCGATGGAAAACCCGTACGAGCTGCCGGACCCGCTGCGCCAGGAACTGGCCGCGCGCCTGGCCGAGGCCGTGCTGAACCGCTATCCGGTGGCGTCGTATGCCACCCTCAAGCAGAAGATCTGCGACAGGCTCGGCGTGCCGAACGGCTACGACGTCATCCTCGGCAACGGCTCGGACGAGATCATCAGCATTATCGCCACCGCCACCGCGCGCCAGGACAGGAGGGCGGTGCTGATGGCCCCGAGCCCGGCCTTCGTGATGTTCCAGCGCTCGGCCCAGTTTGCCGGCATGGATTACGTGGGCGTGCCCTTGAAAGCCGACTTCTCGCTCGACCGCGCGGCCATGCTGGCGGCGATCGAACAGCACAAGCCGGCCGTGGTGTTCCTGGCCTACCCGAACAACCCGACCGGCAACCTCTACGATGAAGACGACATGGTCGCCATCATCGAGGCGCTGGGCGACACCGGCATCGCCGTGGTCGACGAGGCCTACCAGCCCTTCGCCCGCACCAGCTTCATGGGCCGCCTGCCGCAGTACCCGAACCTGATGGTGATGCGCACGCTGTCGAAGCTGGGCCTGGCCGGCATCCGCCTCGGCTACCTGGCCGCGGCGCCGGCCCTGCTGGCGCAGTTCGACAAGGTGCGTCCGCCCTACAACATCAACGTGCTGACCCAGGTGGCGGCCGAGTTCGCGCTCGACCACGTCGAGGTGCTGGACGAGCAGGCGGCCAGGCTGAACGAAGCGCGCGGCGAACTGGCTTCCGCCCTGGCTGCGCTGCCGGGCGTGACCGTATTCCCGTCGAGCGCGAATTTCATTACGCTGCGCGTACCGGACGCCGAGCGCACCTGCGCTAAACTGTTCGCCGAACGGGTACTGATTAAAAATTTGAGTAAAATGCATGTATTGCTGGCCAACTGCATCCGCGTGACGGTCAGCACCCCGGAAGAGAATTCCGTATTCCTGAATGCCCTGAAGGCTTCCCTGTAATGACCCGCACTGCTGAAATCACGCGCAATACCAGCGAGACGCAAATCCGCGTTTCGCTGAATCTCGACGGCACCGGCCGCCAGAAACTCAACACCGGCGTGCCCTTCCTCGACCATATGCTGGACCAGATCGCCCGCCATGGCCTGATCGACCTCGAAGTCGAGGCCGTCGGCGACCTGCACATCGACGACCACCATACCGTCGAGGACACCGGCATCACGCTCGGCATGGCGGTCGCCAAGGCGATCGGCGACAAGAAGGGCATCCGCCGCTACGGCCATGCCTACGTGCCGCTGGACGAGGCGTTGTCCCGCGTGGTGATCGACTTTTCCGGCCGCCCGGGCCTGGACTGGCACGTGCCGTTCACCCGCGCCACCATCGGCAAGTTCGACGTCGATCTCACCATCGAGTTCTTCCGCGGCTTCGTCAACCACGCCGGCGTGACCCTGCACGTGGACAACCTGCGCGGCGTGAACGCCCACCACCAGTGCGAGACCGTGTTCAAGGCATTCGGCAGGGCCCTGCGCATGGCCTCCGAGCTCGACGAGCGCGCGCTCGGCACGATCCCGTCGACCAAGGGCAGCCTGTAAGCATCATGACGAACAAGATTGTTGTGGTTGATGGACTCGGCAACCTGCGCTCGGTCGTGCAGGCGCTGCGTGCCGTCGCGCCCGAGGCCGAGGTGATCGTGTCGCACCAGGCGGACGTCATCGACGCTGCCGACCGCGTCGTGCTGCCGGGGCAGGGCGCCATGCGCGACTGCATGCGCAGCCTGCGCGAATCCGGCGCCGAAGAAGCGGTGCTGCGCGCCATGAAGACGCGCCCGGTGATGGGCGTGTGCGTGGGCGAGCAGATGCTGTTCGAATCGAGCGAAGAAAACGAGGGCACGCCGGGCCTGGGCATCCTGCCGGGCAAGGTCGTGCGTTTCCAGCTCGACGGCAAGCTGCAGCTTGATGGCTCGCGCTTCAAGGTCCCGCAGATGGGCTGGAACCGCATGCGCCAGGTGCGCGCGCACCCGCTGTGGGAAGGCGTCGAGGACGGTGCCTGGTTCTACTTCGTGCACAGCTATTACGCCCAGCCCGAGAACCCGGCCGACACCATCGGCGAGGCCGACTACGGCGGCGCCTACTGCTGCGCGGTCGCGCGCGACAACATCGTCGCCACCCAGTTTCACCCCGAGAAGAGCGCAGACGCCGGCCTGCGCCTGTACCGCAATTTCATCCACTGGAACCCTTAACCTTTTACGACCATGCTGCTGATCCCCGCCATCGACCTGAAAGACGGTCACTGCGTTCGCCTGAAACAGGGCGATATGGACCTCGCCACCGTGTTCTCCGAAGATCCCGCCGAGATGGCGCTGCACTGGCTCAAGAAGGGCGCGCGCCGCCTGCACCTGGTGGACCTGAACGGCGCCTTCGCCGGCAAGCCGAAGAACGAGGCTGCCATCAAGTCGATCATCCAGGTGGTGCAGGAGTACGCGCTTGAGAACGACCTGGACGAGATCCCGGTCCAGCTCGGCGGCGGCATCCGCGACCTCGACACCATCGAGCGCTACCTGGACGACGGCATCACCTACATCATCGTCGGCACCGCGGCGGTGAAGAACCCGGGCTTCCTGCACGATGCCTGCGGCGCCTTCCCCGGTTCGATCATCGTCGGCCTGGACGCGAAGGACGGCAAGGTCGCGACCGATGGCTGGAGCAAGATGTCCGGCCACGAAGTCATCGACCTGGCCCAGAAATTCGAGGGTTATGGCGTCGAATCGATCATCTACACCGACATCGGCCGCGACGGCATGATGGGTGGCGTGAACATCGAAGCGACCGTGCGCCTGGCCCAGGCCGTCAAGATCCCGGTCATCGCCTCCGGCGGCCTGCACAACCTGGCCGACGTCGAAGCGCTGTGCGCGGTGCAGGACGAAGGCATCGAAGGCGTGATCTGCGGCCGCTCGATCTACGAAGGCACGCTCGACCTGGCCAGCGCGCAGGAGCGGGCCGACGAGCTGACCGAGGGCGCACAAGCTTGAGTCATACCGGCAAACTCAAACACCGTCATCCCCGCGAAAGCGGGGATCCATGCCGAGTTTGTCCAGTTGTTGGCTTCGCATTTACCGGAAGCCCAGTATGGATTCCCGCCTTCGCGGGAATGACGTTTGAAAGCTAACACTTAAATTATGCTCGCAAAACGCATCATCCCCTGCCTCGACGTCACCGGCGGCCGCGTGGTCAAGGGCGTCAATTTCACCGAGCTGCGCGATGCCGGCGACCCGGTCGAGATCGCGCGCCGCTACGATGGCCAGGGTGCCGACGAGATCACCTTCCTCGACATCACCGCCTCGAGCGACGGCCGCGACCTGATCCTGCCGATCATCGAGGCGGTCGCATCCACCGTGTTCATTCCGCTGACGGTCGGTGGCGGCGTGCGCAAGGTCGAGGACGTGCGGCGCCTGCTGAACGCCGGCGCCGACAAGGTGTCGATGAATACCTCGGCGGTCACCAACCCGCAGCTGGTGTTCGACGCCTCGCAGAAGCACGGCTCGCAATGCATCGTGGTGGCGATCGACGCCAAGCAGGTCGCACCCGGCAAGTGGGAGGTGTTCACCCATGGCGGCCGCAACCCGACCGGCCTCGACGCCGTCGAGTGGGCCCGTAAAATGGAAAGCCTGGGCGCCGGCGAACTGCTGCTCACCAGCATGGACCGCGACGGCACCCGGTGCGGCTTCGACCTGGGCCTGACGCGCGCCGTCTCGGACGCGGTCGGCATTCCGGTGATCGCTTCCGGCGGCGTCGGCAGCCTGCAGTGCCTGGCGGACGGTGTCCTGGAGGGCCACGCCGACGCGGTGCTGGCCGCCAGCATCTTCCACTACGGGCAGCACACGGTCGGTGAGGCGAAACGCTTCATGCAGGAACGCGGCATCCCGATGAGACTGGACTGAACTGGACGACACAGATGGTTACCCCGACGACGACCCCATCGATTCCGGCCCAGCCCTGGCTGAAGAAGGTCAAATGGGACGAAAACGGCCTGGTGCCGGTGATCGCCCAGGAAGCCTCCAGCGGCGACATCCTGATGTTTGCCTGGATGAACCGCGAAGCCCTGGCCAAGACCGTGGAACTCGGCGAAGCGGTTTACTGGAGCCGCTCGCGCAAGAAGCTGTGGCACAAGGGCGAAGAGTCCGGCCACGTGCAGAAAGTGCTGGAGATCCGCCTCGACTGCGACGAAGACGTGGTGCTGCTCAAGGTCGAGCAGGCCGGCGGCATCGCCTGCCATACCGGCCGCCACTCCTGCTTCTTCCAGAAGTTCGACAATGGCGACTGGCAGGATACCGATCCGGTACTGAAGGATCCGGACACGATTTACACGAACCCGAAAAAAACCAGATGAGCACCACCCTGAACCGCCTGGCGGCGGTGATCGAATCGCGCAAGCCGGAAAACGGTGGCGATCCGGACAAATCCTATGTCGCGCGCCTGTTCGCAAAAGGCGACGACGCGATCCTGAAGAAGATCGGCGAAGAAGCCACCGAGACCGTGATGGCGGCCAAGGACGTGCGTGCCGGCGCCGACGCATCGAAGCTGCTGTACGAAGTGGCCGACCTGTGGTTCCATTCCGCCGTGCTGCTGGCGCGTTTCGGCCTGACGCCGGAACAGGTGCTGGACGAGCTGGCGCGCCGCGAAGGCCTGTCCGGCCTCGAGGAAAAGGCCGCCCGCAAGGAGTGAGCCGGCAATCTAGCGCGTCACGGCGCTGTCATCCGACCCGAATAGAATAGTGTGCTGACTGGAGAGAACATGGACAACTGCATCTTTTGCAAGATCGTCGCCAAGCAGATTCCGGCTGGCGTGGTGTACGAGGACGAGGACCTGCTCGCGTTCAAGGACATCAACCCGGCGGCGCCGGTCCACCTGCTGGTGATTCCGAAGCAGCACGTGGCCACGCTGTCCGATTGCACGGATGCGCACGCGGCGGTACTGGGCAAGATGCTGGCGCTGGCGCCGAAGCTGGCCGCCGAACATGGTATTTCTGTCAAGCAGGGACCCGATGGCCAGCGCAGCGGCGGTTATAAAACGCTGATCAACTGCGGTCCGGACGGCGGGCAGGAGGTCTACCACCTGCACCTGCACGTGTACGGCGGTCCGCGCCCGTGGCGCGGGCTCGGGACTTGAGCCCTACTTAAAACAACTTCCGGCTGGAAAGAAGCCATGCCGGGGAATCATCGCTTATACTGCGCGTACGCTGTATGCGAATTCGGGCGACTGCCCGCAAGGAGAAAACAATGGGTTCGTTTAGTATTTGGCACTGGCTGATCGTGCTGGTGGTGGTGGTGCTGGTATTCGGTACCGGCAAGCTGAAGAACGCAGGTTCCGACCTGGGCAAGGCCGTGAAAGGCTTCAAGGACGGCGTCAAGGGCAGCGAAGAAGAGCGCCAGGCGAACGCGAACGTGCCGCCGGTGCCGCCGTCGCAGGTCGTCGACAAGTCGACCACCACGATCGACGTCGAAACGCGCGAAAAGAACCGCTCGTAATTTCCTTCCATGATCGATCTCGGGCTTTCCAAACTTGCCGTCATCGGGGTGGTCGCGCTGATCGTGATCGGTCCCGAACGCCTGCCCAAGGTGGCGCGCATGGCCGGCACCCTGTACGGCCGCGCCCAGCGCTACCTGCACGAGGTGAAGTCGGAAGTCTCGCGCGAGATCGAAATGGAAGAGCTGCGCAACCTGCACAAGGAAGTGCAGGAAACCGCGCACAGCTTCAAAAGCGAGGTCGAAAGCTTCGGCGCCGAGGTCGAAAACACGGTCTCGTCGCACCTGGGCGAGGTCGAATCGGCCTGGCGCGGCGACGCCATGGCTTCCTCGACGCCGACGGCCACCGCGGACGACATCGAGCGCAAGGCGCGCGAATTCCGCCGCAAGAAGCTGGTCAAGACCTCCAGCATTCCATCCTGGTACAAGAACCGCCACGGCGGCCGCCAGCATGTGCTGTCGGGCGCGGCGCGCGTGCGCAAGTTCCGCCCCGGCGCCAAGTCCAACACTTCCTTTTTCTAGAGTCTAGATGACCGACGAAGCTGCAGGCGAAACCTTCATTTCGCACCTGGTCGAATTGCGCGACCGCCTGGTCAAGGCCGTGATCGGGGTCGCCATCGTCTGCATCGCGCTGCTGGCGTGGCCGGGCCCGGCGATGATCTACGATTTCCTCGCCGCGCCCATGCTGGCCTCGCTGCCGGTGGGCGCCAAGATGATCGCCACCGGCGTCAGCGCACCCTTCCTGGTGCCGATGAAGGTGACCCTGGTACTGGCGCTGATCCTGTCGCTGCCCTGGGTGTTCTACCAGGCCTGGGCCTTCATCGCGCCTGGCCTGTACGCGCACGAAAAACGGCTGGTGCTGCCGCTGGTGATCTCGTCCTCGCTGCTGTTCATCGCCGGCGTCGCGTTCTGCTATTTCTTCGTGTTCGGCCGGGTGTTCCACTTCATCGCCAATTTCGCCCCGACCTCGATCGCGGTGATGCCCGATATCGAGAACTACCTCGACTTCGTGATCTCGATGTGCCTGGCCTTCGGCGCCACCTTCGAGGTGCCGGTGGTGGTCGTGATCCTCGTGCGCATGGGCATCGTCAGCGTCGAAAAATTGAAATCCTTCCGTCCCTACATCATCGTCGGCGCCTTCGTGATCGCCGCCATCGTGACGCCGCCGGACGTGGTCAGCCAGCTGGCCCTGGCAGTGCCGATGTGGCTGCTGTTCGAACTCGGCCTGCTGCTGGCGCCGGTGTTCGTGCGCGTCAGCCGCGCGCCGGAAGAGCACGCCTAATCCGGCCTGGCCGGCAGCCATGCTGTCGGCATATCTTACAGTTCACTCTTCGTGCCCCTTGGACCTGGCATTAAGTGACTGATTCGGCATAACAATTTCCTCTGGGCATCGATCTTGCTTCATGGGCAGATCGAATCAGGAGCCAGGATGAAACCGAGCCGTCACCTCATTGCCGCCGCCGTGCTGAGCGTCTTCGCTCTGGCGTTGGTCGTCGTGCCGATGTTTGTCGCCTCATCGGACGACGCGGTGCCGGAACCGCTCTCGGTCGGCCTGATGGGGATCGGCCTGCTCGGCCTGGCCCTGGTGCGGCGGCGCTGAACGCCGCCGCTCACTTCACTTCCTCAAGGGCAGTTGCCGATCACGTAGTAGCCGGGCGAAGTCTGGGCCAGCGTGCTCGTATAGAAGGTATTGTCCAGTCCCATGTTCTGGTTCGAGCCGTTGGCCAGCGCGTAGCCGCCGCTGTCGTGCGCACGCCCGGCCTGCACGTGGGCGTAGTTGCTGGCATTGGTCGCGGTGCAGGTCCAGCTCGACTTGGTAGTCGCACTGACCGCGGCGGACAAGGCGCTCTCGCCGCTGCTGCTGGTTGCCGACACCTGGTAGCTGTAGGTGGTGCTGGCGGCCAGGCTGCCGTCGGTATAACTGGTGGCGGTGACCGGGCTGGCGTTCACGCGGCTGCCGTTGCGGTAGACGTTGTAGCCGCTGGCGCCGCCGGCCGCGCTCCAGCTGAGCGTTACGCTGTTCGAGGTCGTACTGCCCACCGCCAGGCCGGCAGGCGGCTGCAGCGCGGGCGCGGTGCCAACCAGGAACTGGGCGATGTTGCAGGCGCTCGACGTCAGGCCGGTGCCGCTGTCCGTGGCCGTCACGCTGCCGGTGTAGTAGCCGTTGGCCAGGTTGGCGTAGGCCTTGCTGAAACTCGCGCCGCTGCCGGCGGCGGCATCGTTGACCGCAGTCGGGCCGCTCAAGGTCACCCGGTAGCTGGAGATGGTGCCGGCGGCGTCCGAACCGGTGCCGGACACGGTGACCGTGCTGCCGGACACGCTGGCGCTGCAGCTGTTGACGGTCGGTGGGGCCACGCGCGCCACCCGCAGGTTGTTCTTGAACCAGAAATCCATCACGAAGGCCGGGTAGTTGACGTGGGTGGCGTCGACGTAATTGCTGTTCTGGCCGCCGGTGCCGGCCGGCCAGGCATGGCCCATGCCCGTGATCGTGATCTCGCTGGTGCGCAGCTTGCCGTTCGCATCCGTGTAGGGTACGTTGCTGCCGCCGCCGGCGACGCTCGTGGTCGTGCCCTTGGTGTACGTGCCGCCATAGGCCAGGCGCATCGCCTGCGCATCCAGTGGACCGTATTGCTGGGACACCGTGAAGTCGCTGGTGCCCCAGATCACGCCGGCGATCTGGGTCGCTAAGGCAGACGCGTTGCTGCCAGCCAGGGCCTTGCAATTGTTGGCCGCGGTGGTGGCCGTGTAGCCGGACGGGACCGAGCCGATCTGCAGAGTCGTGGTGCCCGGCGGCGGACCGGCATTGATGCCGGCGCCGGCAAAGATGTCGGGCGCCAGGCAGGCCAGTACCATGGTCTCGCCGCCTCCCGAGGACAGGCCGGCCACATACACCTGCTTCGGATCGATCGCGTACTGGCTGTTGTTCACGAAGCGCTGGACCAGGTCGAGCAGCACGCCTTCATGGCCGGTGGTGCGGCTGTGATTGGTGCGGCTGTAGTCCCAGCAGTGGCTGCCGGAGACGTTGCCGGTGGCGTTCGGCGCCAGGATCACGGCGCCGTACTGGTCGGCCACCGTCTTCCAGTTGAAGCCCTTGTCGCTGCTGCTGTCGATGACGTCGCCGCTGGCGGTCTGGGCGCAGCCGTGCAGCACCAATACCAGGGCGCGCTTGCCGGCGAGAGTAGGCTGGCTGGACGGCCAGTAGAAATAGCCGGTCAGGTTGCCGCCGTTGACGCTGTCTGCCGCCCAGGTCTGGTTGCTGCTCCAGGTGCCGGGACCGGCCGTGATCTGGGCGTGCGCCGTGCCGGCGGCGATGAAGGCGAGTGCGGCTGCGGCCAGCCGGGCTGCCGGCCGTTGGAAAGTGAATGCCATGCTTGGAGTCTCCGTTCTTTATCAAGGTCGTGCGCGGACGAGCGGATGCCGCCCGGGTCTTGCAGGAAGCAATGAAGCGGAATCAGTGGAGCAAAAGCGATGAGACGGGGCAGGACGGCGGCGGACTATGCCGGCGGGGTAATGATCTGGCGCATTGCAAAGTCTCCGTATCCTTGATTGTTGTCGTGCCCAGCGGTCAGAGGATCATTGTAGGAGGCGAGCCTATGCATACAAGGGGGAGGACGAGCACGATGGGTGTGCGGAATTGCACAGCCGCCGCCCCGGGCGGGACGGCGGCTTTCGTGTGCCGCTGCTGCGCTCAGGCCGCCAGGACCGGCGCCTGGCCCACCAGGCCGACCTGCACCTGGATCACCGGCTCGTAGCCGCCGACCAGATCGGCGAAGCTCGCCGCGTTCGGCGCATCTTTCGCATCGATGGCGAAGTACACGTCGGTCATGTCGGCCACGTTGCCATTCGCCAGCGTGGCGCTGCTGCGCTCGAGGTGCAGGTTGCCCTGGGCATCGACGAAGGGCAGGTCGGTGTGGGCGACCGTCAGCGACACCACACCGGCTTGCGGCAGCGACATCAGTTCGCCGCTGTCGGTGGCGTGGTTGCCGTTGGCGTCGCGCCAGATCACGAGGCTGGCAAATGCCGCATCGTGGGCATCGACCACGCCGTCGCCATTGCTGTCGTAGCTTGCCAGCCTGGCGAAGCCGTCGCCCCTGGCGCTGCCGCCGAACAGTTCGGCGATGCTGTCGATCTTGCCGTTGCCGTTCAGGTCGGCCGCCAGGAAACCATCGTTCGAGGACAGCCAGCCGGACTGGATCGCGCCGCCGTTGCCCAGCAGGTCGAAGGTGGCCGTCGAGGCGCTGCGCGCCACGGTATGCACGCCGTCGCCGTTCAGGTCGATCGCGATCGGGGTGATGGCGGCGTCCCAGCTCATGTCGTTTTCGCCGGATTTCAGCGTGGTGACATCGGTCCTGGTCACGTTGGTGGTGGCCACGCCATCGCCGGCGACGTCCGAATCGATCGCATCGTTGCTGCCGATGTCCTTGCTGCCCCACTTCCAGATGTTCATGTTGACCGCCGTGCTCATGTTGTTACCCTTGAACATGACGTTGGTCTTGTCGAACACCAGGTAGTAGTTGCCCGGATCCAGGTTGGCGAACTTGTAGTTGCCGTTGCTGTTGGTGGTGGTCGTGCCCATCAGCGTGCCGGACGTGCTGTACAGCATGACCTTGATGCCACCGATGCCCTCTTCGGTCCCGTCCTGGATATCGTCATGGTCGACGTCGCGCCAGACCCGGTCGCCGATCGAAGCCTTGCGGTACAGGCCGGCATCCCAGCTCAGGTCGTTCTCGCCCTGCGACAGCGAGATCAGGCCGCTGCGGCCGTAGGTCGTGTCGACATCGGAATCGATGGCGTCGTTGCTGCCGGTATTCGCCTTGGTGGCATAGTAGCCCGACGGTTCCACCACCTCGATCTTGTAGTTGCCGGCATTCAGGTTGTTGAACAGGTAGTTGCCGCTGCTGTTCGTGGTGGTGGTGGCCAGCACGTTGTTGTTCACGTCCAGCAGGCGCACGGTCACGTTGGCGATGCCGGCCTCCCCGCTGTCGCGCACGCCGTTGTAGTTCATGTCTTCCCACACCAGGTCGCCGATCGAGCCGCGCACGATGGCGGCCGGGGTCGGCACCGCCAGCTTGTCGGTGTCGGTGGCGCTGTTGTTGGCGGTGTTGGTGTCGTTGAAGTTGCCTGGCGCCGAGATCGTCGCGGTGTTCGCGATCGAGGTCGGGATCGTACCGGCCTTCCAGACCAGGTAGTCGTTCTTGGCCGTGCTGCCGTTGCCGCCTGCTACGAAGAACAGGTACTTGGCATCGGCATCGAAGCCGGCCGGACGCAGCGACAGCAGGTCGCCTTCTTCCGCGCCGAGGCCGAAGTCACCGTTCTTGAAGACGAACTTGGTGCTCAAGGTCGACAGGTCCGGCGTGGCGCTGTCGGACCAGTACAGCGTGCCCATTTCGGCGCCGCCGGCACTGTTCTTGTCCAGCGAAGACACCCACAGCGAGCTCCACTGGCGGCCTTCCTCCAGCGTCAGGCGGATGACTTCGCTGTTGGTACCGTTGCTCAGTTCACCCGTGACGCTGCCGGTAGTGGACGGGCTGGCTTCATTGGGCGACCACACGCCCAGGCCCTTGTCGGTGCCGCTGTTGCGCGCCCACAGGACCGCGTTGCCGATCTGGCCGCTCGAGGTGACGTAGGCGGCGTCGATGTGCACGCCGTTGATCGTGGTGTTCTGGCCCAGGTTGGTGTTGTTGGTCAGGTTGCCGAAGTCGGCCACCTTCTGCAGCGATGTCAGGCTGCCGACGGTCGCCTTCACGGTATAGGTGACGCTGGCGCCGCTGGCCAGCGTGATGGCGTCGTTGATGCTGCCGGTTCCCGAAGCCTGGTTGCCGCTGGCGCCGCTGCTTGCGCTGCTGGTCCAGCTGATGTTGGTGAGATAGGACGGCAGGCTGTCCGTCACCACGGCATTGGTCGCGGTGGCGGTGCCGGTGTTCTTGGCGACGATCGTGTACGTGATCGTCTGGTCCGGCACGACGCTGCTCAAGCCGTCGGTCTTGGTGATCGACAGGTCGCCGCTCGGCTTGGTCAGGCCGATGTCGATGGTGGTGTTGTTCTCGCCCGAGGCCAGCTTGACGATCTGGCTCTTGCCGGTGGCGGTGTCGACATCGGAATCGGTGACATCGCTGCCCAGGTTCTGCGCAGTGAACACGGTGCCGACCGGCGCTGTTGCCTGCACCTGGTACTCCATGCCCGGGGTCAGGTTGGTGAACTTGTAGTTGCCGTTGGCGTCGGTCGTGGTGCTGAAGCTGACGTTGTCGGCCGTGGTCGAGAGCAGGCCATCGGCACCACCACCCGTCAGGGTGACGTTCACGCCGGCGACGCCTGCCTCGCTGCTGTCCTGCTGGCCGTTGCCGTTGGCATCCATCCAGACGCGGTCACCGAGGCTGGCTGGCTTGTAGACGCCGGCGTCGATGGTGGTGTTGTTCTCGCCCGAGGCCAGTTTGACGATCTGAGACAGGCCGCTGCTGTTGGCGTCCGAGTCGCTGGCATCATTGCCCTTGTCCTGGGCCGTGAAGACCGTGCCGGCCGGGGCGCTGAACTTGACCTGGTATTCCATGCCCGGGGTCAGGTTCGTGAACTTGTAGTTGCCGTTGGCGTCGGTGGTCGTGGTGGTGCTGGTGTTGTCGGCCGTGGTCGAGATGAGGCCGTCGGTACCGCCGCCGATCAGGGTGACGGTGGCGTTGGCGACGCCTGCCTCGCTGGCGTCCTGCTGGCCGTTGCCGTTGGCATCGGCCCAGACGCGGTCGCCCAGGCTGGCCGGGATGTAGACGCCAGCGTCGATCGTCGTATTGTTCTCGCCCGAGGCCAGCTTCACGATCTGCGACAGGCCACTGCTGTTGGCGTCCGAGTCGCTGGCATCATTGCCCTTGTCCTGTGCAGTGAACACACTGCCTTCAGGCGCAGCAAACTGCACCTGGTATTCGACGCCCGGGGTCAGGCCGGTGAACCTGTAATTGCCGTCGGCGTCAGTGGTCGTGGTAACCGTGGTGTTGTCTTCAGTCGTCGAGAGCAAGCCATCGGCACCGCCGCCGATCAGGGTAACGGTGGCGTTGGCGACGCCGGCCTCGCTGCTGTCCTGCTGGCCGTTGCCGTTGGCGTCGACCCAGACGCGGTCGCCCAGGCTGGCCGGGATGTAGACGCCAGCGTCGATCGTGGTGTTGTTCTCGCCGGAAGCCAGCTTCACGATCTGCGACAGGCCGCTGCTGTTGGCGTCGGAGTCGCTGGCGTCATTGCCCTTGTCCTGGGTCGTGAAGACCGTGCCGGTCGGGGCGCTGAACTTGACCTGGTATTCCATGCCCGGGGTCAGGTTCGTGAACTTGTAGTTGCCGTTGGCGTCGGTGGTCGTAGTAACCGTGGTGTTGTCTTCAGTCGTCGAGAGCAAGCCATCGGCACCACCACCCGTCAGGGTGACAGTGGCGTTGGCGACGCCGGTCTCGCCGCTGTCCTGCTGGCCGTTGCCGTTGGCATCCATCCAGACGCGGTCACCGAGGCTGGCTGGATTGTAGACGCCGGCGTCGATGGTGGTGTTGTTCTCGCCGGATGCCAGCTTCACGATCTGCGACAGGCCGCTGCTGTTGGCGTCCGAGTCGCTGGCATCATTGCCCTTGTCCTGTGCAGTGAACACACTGCCTTCAGGCGCAGCAAACTGCACCTGGTATTCCATTCCCGGGGTCAGGCCGGTGAACTTGTAATTGCCGTCGGCGTCAGTGGTCGTGGTAACCGTGGTGTTGTCTTCAGTCGTCGAGATGAGACCGTCTGCGCCGCCGCCGATCAGGGTGACGGTGGCGTTGGCGATGCCGGTCTCGCTGCTGTCCTGCTGGCCGTTGCCGTTGGCGTCGACCCAGACGCGGTCGCCCAGGCTGGCCGGGATGTAGACGCCAGCGTCGATCGTGGTGTTGTTCTCGCCGGAAGCCAGTTTGACGATCTGCGAGAAGCCGCTGCTGTTGGCGTCGGAGTCGCTGGCGTCATTGCCCTTGTCCTGGGTCGTGAAGACCGTGCCGGTCGGGGCGCTGAACTTGACCTGGTATTCCATGCCCGGGGTCAGGCCGGTGAACCTGTAATTGCCGTCGGCGTCAGTGGTCGTAGTAACCGTGGTGTTGTCTTCAGTCGTCGAGAGCAAGCCATCGGCACCACCACCGATCAGGGTGACGGTGGCGTTGGCGACGCCTGCCTCGCTGCTGTCCTGCTGGCCGTTGCCATTGGCATCGACCCAGACGCGGTCACCGAGGCTGGCCGGCGTGTAGACGCCGGCATCGATCGTGGTGTTGTTCTCGCCGGATGCCAGTTTGACGATCTGCGACAGGCCGCTGCTGTTGGCGTCGGAGTCGCTGGCATCATTGCCCTTGTCCTGTGCAGTGAAGACCGTGCCGGTCGGGGCGCTGAACTTGACCTGGTATTCCATGCCTGGGGTCAGGTTCGTGAACTTGTAGTTGCCGTTGGCGTTGGTGGTCGTGGTAACCGTGGTGTTGTCTTCAGTCGTCGAGAGCAAGCCATCGGCACCACCACCCGTCAGGGTGACGATGACGTTGGCGACGCCTGCCTCGCTGGCGTCCTGCTGGCCGTTGCCGTTGGCATCCGTCCAGACACGGTCACCGAGGCTGGCCGGCGTGTAGACGCCAGCGTCGATGGTGGTGTTGTTCTCGCCGGATGCCAGTTTGACGATCTGCGACAGGCCGCTGCTGTTGGCGTCGGAATCGGAAGCGTCATTGCCTTTGTCCTGGGCGGTGAAGACGGTACCGCTCGGGGCGCTGAACTGAACCTGGTACTCCATACCTGGAGCCAGATTGGTGAACTTGTAATTGCCGTCGGCGTCAGTGGTCGTAGTAACCGTGGTGTTGTCTTCAGTCGTCGAGAGCAAGCCATCGGCACCGCCGCCGATCAGTGTGACAGTGGCATTGGCGACGCCTGCCTCGCTGGCGTCCTGCTGGCCGTTGCCGTTGGCATCGACCCAGACGCGGTCGCCCAGGCTGGCCGGGATGTAGACGCCAGCGTCGATCGTGGTGTTGTTCTCGCCGGAAGCCAGTTTGACGATCTGCGAGAAGCCGCTGCTGTTGGCGTCGGAGTCGCTGGCATCATTGCCCTTGTCCTGTGCAGTGAAGACTGTGCCAGTCGGGGCGCTGAACTGAACCTGGTACTCCATACCTGGAGCCAGATTGGTGAACTTGTAGTTGCCGTCGGCGTCGGTGGTCGTGGTGGCGCTGGTGTTGTCTTCAGTCGTCGAGAGCAAGCCATCGGTACCGCCGCCGATCAGGGTAACGGTGGCGTTGGCGACGCCGGCCTCGCCGCTGTCCTGCTGGCCGTTGCCGTTGGCATCGACCCAGACGCGGTCGCCCAGGCTGGCCGGCACGTAGACACCGGCATCGATCGTGATGTTGTTCTCGCCCGAGGCCAGCTTCACGATCTGCGACAGGCCACTGCTGTTGGCGTCCGAGTCGCTGGCATCATTGCCCTTGTCCTGTGCAGTGAACACACTGCCTTCAGGCGCAGCAAACTGCACCTGGTATTCGGCACCCGGCATCAAACCCGTGAACTTGTAATAGCCATTGGCGTCGGTGGTGGCGGTGACGCTGGTGTTATCAGCCGCAGTCGAGATCAGGCCATCGGTACCGCCACCGATCAGCGTCACCTTGGCACCCGCGACGCCGACTTCGCCCGCATCCTGCTGGCCGTTGCCGTTTGCGTCGAGCCACAGGCGGTCTCCCAGGCTGGCCTTGTTGTAGAAGCCGGCATCCAGGGTCTTGTTGTTTTCGCCGTTGGCCAGCACCACGATGTCGGAGACGAGGGCATCGCTGTTGACGCCCGACAGGGGGGCGCCGCCCGCCTGGCGCGGGCTGACCGAATCGTAGTTGGACGGCAGCGAAAACACGACCTGGTAGTCGAGGCCCGGGGTCAGGCCCTTGAAGACATAGTGGCCGGCGCTGTCGGTGGTCGTCGTGGCCAGCACTTCGTTGGGACCGCTGAACTTCTTGTCGCCATCGATATCGCGTACGAGGCTTACAGTGGCGCCGGCGATGCCGGTTTCGCCGGCATCCTGGATGCCGTTGGCGTTGGCGTCGTGCCAGACGGTGTCGCCGATGGATGCGGCCTGCATCGACACGATCAGCGGCTGGTAGTGAACTACCTTGCCGGAAGACGTGGTGACGGTGGTGTCGAGGACGGCAGCAATCTTGTCCCCGATGTCTGGAACATAACCGTCATGCGCCATGGCCTGGCTGACCAGGGCATTGATGTTGGCTTCGTTCTGTGGCCCGGCGTTGCTGTCGATGTAGGTATTACCCATCATCTTCCAGATCGCGCCCTGCACGTCGCCGGAAGTCGCATTGCGGCCGTTGTACCAGTTGAGCAGCCAGTTGATGTTGTCCAGGTTGGACAGATAAGCTGCGCCAAGCGAAGGCATCGCCGGCTGCAGCGTACCGAGCTCGTACGAGGAATACAGGTAGGTCGTGTACGTAAAAGGCGTCAGAATCGTCACGTCATGTGCCAGGCACCAGGCATCGTAGACCGAACCACCTGTCGCGGACTGCGAGTTCAGGATCGTGGACGACTTGATGGTCACGTCCATTTTGCTCGGCAGCAGGAGCGCGCCACCGGAAGTGATGAGGGACTGGAAGTTTGGCGTCGTGGACATGGCGATGAGTTCTTCGGTCTTGTTCAGGCAAAAGGGGGCCCATGCCGGCTTGCAGGCCGGCACCAACACAGGCACATGAGGTTGTTCCCGGGCTAGCCCGGGATGGCAGGATTACTTCTTGCGGCGGAACTTGCGCGCGGCCACGCCGACGCCCGCTGCTGCCAGGAAGAGCAGCGCACTGTTCGGCTCCGGCAGCTCGGTTGCCGGGCACTCGACACCGTTGTCACCCATCACTGGGGTGGCGCCACCAGGGCACTTGATGTCGTTAGCCTGAACGCTAGCGGACAGGGGGAGAAGAAAAACAGCGGCCAGAACAACTTGTTTGCACATGTGCTTCATCAGAGTTCCTCAAGTGATAGTCCTGGCGATTAATAAAAACACCACGACAATTAATAAAATGAAACTATTGTGTGATATTACTCAATGTATTTATAAATAAGCAAGCACAATGTGATTTTGTTTGAGAAATGCCTGCAATTGATGAAAATAACAACGAAGTGTTAAAAATGACATCGCCATGCGTAACATTGGCTCGTGAAAGAGGGTGAGTCGTCGACGAATTGCCGAAATTGCGCATGAAGACCGGCACTTCTGCTGCACGAGCGAAAACACCCTACCGGCCGGGCCCGGTAGGGTGCGGACAAACTATCGGGGAACTCAAGCGCGGGGCGCGGCCTTCGACGCGCACAGCATGGCCATTGGCGCCGCCTCCTGTGCCTTGAGCGGCGCTGCCGCGACGTCGCGGATCACCGGTGCGTGCGCGCCGGCAGTCGCTTCCGGCATCTCGTCGATGACCATCGTGCCGAGGCCAACGGTGGCCAATGCGACGACGAAGATGGCTTCCATGTGCTTGTGGATGTTCATGATGTTCCCCTTCAAATGGCTGGTTTCGGAAAGTGCGGAGCGCTTTTCGCTCACGATCTCCATACAGCACGGGGCGTGCCAGCCCTTGAAAGGGAAAAACGCCCGTACAGGCGCCGAAAAGGCCGCGCAGAGTCGGGCCGGGAACAACAGGATGCGCCGGCGGTGTCGGATTGGCCCCAACACCGCCGGGCGAGATGCTTCAATTGGTCTTCAGGACGCCACCGTTACCCAGGCCACCCTCGACCGACTGCGCCTTGTAGGCACGCACCGCCTTCACCATCTGGTTATACGAATCCATGAACGAGGCCGCCAGCACCTTGCCTTCCGGTGTATTGCTGAAGCCGCTGGCGCCGGCCAGGCCGTGCTGGAAAAAGCCGGCCATGAAGCCCATGTCCCAGTTGCGGGCGCTGCCCTCGGCCGCCGCCAGCTGGATGCCCGAGCGGTTGTCGGTCAGCAGCAGCATGGTCGAGGCTTCGTTGGACTTCATCGATCCGCCGATCAGCGAAGCGACCACGCCGATGCGTCCGCCGACCAGGCCATTGACGCCGCCGGTGCCCTTCTGGCTGAAAGTGATCGACGGCGTCATCGTGTAGTCGGCCGCCACCATCTGGCCCTTACCGATATTGCTGGTCTTGCGCAGTTCGCCGGATTGCATCAGCTCGCGCTCGCCCTGCATCTGGCGGAAAGCCTGGCCGCGCTCGACGATCACGAAGCAGTTCGACTGCTGGACGATCATGCGCAGCAGCGGCACCGTGCTCTGCGTGCGGTATTGCGCGGTGAACTGGTTGATCCAGGGCTGGTTCGATTCCTCGACGATGGCGAGGGTGCCGAGCGAGCGGTCGCAGCGTTCGAGCTGGCCGTTGGCATCGACTGCGTTGGCGCCGCCTGCCGCCCCGGTCGCGGCGGTCTTGGCGCCGGATGCGCCGATGGTCGGGGTGGTGGCGCAAGCCGCCAGGGACAATAGCAACGGGAACAGCAAACAGGCGGGACGATGCGGTAGGTACATGAAGGATCCTTCGCGGTTGACGGGAAACCGCGCAATCCTAAGGTCCTGCCCCGTGTGAGCGCTTGTGGGCCGTCAAGCGGCGGCAGGGCGATGGATCTGCCTCATGCCGCCACCGGATGCCTTACTGCATCAGCTGACCGATGATCCGCACCGGCGCATTGCCGTAGCCGAGGAACTGGTCGTGGAACTCCTTCAGATTGAAGCGCTCGCCCAGCTGCTGCTTGCGGCGCTCGCGCAGCTCGACGATGTCGCTGTAGCCGCTGAAGTAGCTGGTCAGCTGCACCGACGAGAGCTGCACGCGGCGCCATTTTTCGGCGGCTTCCTGCGGCGTCTGGAAGGCCTGGCGCACCAGCAGGTCCATGGCCTGGTCGCGGTTCATGCCGAGCACGTGCACGCTATAGTCGAGGATGGTGTTCGACACGCTGCGCAGGTTCCACTTGCACCACATCAGCATCAGTTCCGGCGCGTTGTTGCCGTAGCCGGATTCGAGCATCATGCGTTCGCCGTACACGGCCCAGCCCTCGATCATCGCGCCGTTCCCGAACAGCGACTTGACCAGCGAAGGCGAACGGTTGGCGTTCATCAGCTGGGTGTAGTGGCCGGGAATCGCCTCGTGGATGTTCAGGATCTGCAGCATCCAGTTGTTGTACTCGCGCAGGCTGCTCTCGGCCTGCTGCGGCGTGAGGCCGTCCAGCGGCGTGACGTTGTAATAGGTCTTGTCCTTCGGCCGGTACGGTCCTGGCGCATCGATGCTGGCGCCGGCCACGCCGCGCTGGTACAGCGGGGTCTCGCGTACCACCAGCGGTTTGCTCGGATCGATCGTCACCAGGTTGTTCCTGATGACGTATTCCTGCAGCTGCGGGATCTGGCGGCGGATCTCGGGCAGGAAGTCGGCGGGCGCGACGTGCTGCAGCGAGAGCTTGTCGATGACCATGCCGATCTTGCGGAAGCGGTCGTTCGGCTTCGAGGCGTTACCCATCGTCTGCGGCCATAGCTGGTCGGCCAGCGCATCCATGCGGGTGAGCAGGTCGTCGCGCGCGGCCAGCGCCTTGCGGTAGGTCTGTTCGGCGGTGCTGGCCGACTGGATCTCGAACGCGAACTTCTGCTCGTACAGCTCTTTACCGAGGCGGAACGAGCGGGCGCGCTGCATCTGCTCCTGGGATTTATCGAGGTCGCTCAGGTAGTCGACCCAGGCCAGCACCGCACTGCCGGCGTTCGCCACGCGCTGCGCGAAGATCGTCTTTTCCTGCGTCGTCAGCTGGGCGGACTCCTGGGCCGCCTTGCCGACGTCCGCCAGCACGACCAGGGTGCCCGGCGCCTGCGAGATCGCCAGCTGGGTGTGCTCGCGGGTCGGGTGCAGGATCGAAGCCTGCGCCGCCTGGTAGTAGCCCGGCACGTCGGCCAGGCGCTTGAGGATGGTGCGCAGGCGCTGCGGCTTCGCGGCGTATTCGGTGTTCAGGATCAGGTCGAGCGGCTGGGCCACGTTGTACTGGGCCGGGTTCCATTCGAAATCGCGGTAGACGGTCAGCTTCCAGCGGTCGTACTGCAGCTTGTTGAGCAGGACCGCGAGGTCGGTGCGCTGGTTGGGCGAGAGCTTGTCCGCGTTCAGCTTGCGGAATTTTTCCAGCCACTCGTCGGTGAAGGCCAGTTCCTTCGCGCGGGTGGGCGCGTCCGGAATGGTCAGCCTGGCGGCGGCGTCGAACTTGCCGACGTAGATGCCGCCTTCCGGATCGATGCGCCACAGCGCGGTCACGAACTGCATGGACAGCGAGTCCATGTAGCGGTCGTTGCGGCTCTGCGAGGTCGATGCGGGCGAAGCTGCCGGCGCTGCTGCAGGCACCGCGGCGGCGGCAACCGGCGCGGCGACGGCGGCCGCCTTGCCCTTGCCCTTGGCTGCCGGTTTGCTTCCCGCCTTCGCTGCGGATTTGCCCGAGCCCTTGGCCTTGGCCGACGGCTTGGCCTTGGCGCTGCTGGTCTGCTTCGGCTTGGCGGCCTTGCCGGTGCGCGCGCCTGCCGGCGCCAGCGCGAAGCTGGTAAGCAGGACCGCAAGAGCAAGCTTCGGCGCGAGTTTCGTTTTCATCATCGTGGTCTGTCTGCCTGATTAAAAAATGGCGGGCGCCAGATTAGCACCATTCCCCACCTTTGCGGAAACTTGAAACAATACGTCACGTATCGAGCGCCGGCGCGCGAACGCCCGAAAGCCCGGCCTGCAGCATGGCCAGCATGTCGTCGGGCGACATCCGCGCCGACACGTCGCTGCCTTCCAGCAGGCTGTCGGCCAGGTCGCGCTTGTGGCGGTGCAGGTCGACGATGCCTTCCTCGATAGTGTGCCGCGCCACCAGCCGGTAGATCGTCACCGGGCGCTGCTGGCCCATGCGGTGCGCGCGGTCCGAGGCCTGGTCTTCCACCGCCGGGTTCCACCAGGGGTCCATGTGGATCACGTAGTCGGCCGCGGTCAGGTTGATGCCGACCCCGCCAGCCTTCAGCGAAATCAGGAACAGGTCGCCGTCGCCGGCCTGGAAGGCATCCACGCGGCGCTTGCGCTCCTGCATCGGCGTGGCGCCGTCGAGGTACTGGTAGCGGATGCCGCGCTCATCCAGGTGCTGGCGTAACAAGCTCAAGTGATCCACGAACTGGCTGAACACCAGCGCCTTGTGGCGGTTCTCGAGCAGCTCGTCGACCAGGCGGACAAACGCTTCCAGCTTGCTGCTGCGGATGCCGCTGTCCGGCGCGACGAGTACCGGATTGCAGACGGCGCGGCGCAGCTTCATCATCTCCGCCAGGATCTGGATCTGCTTTTGCGCCTGCGGTGCCTGCAGGGTGGCGATGCGTTCCAGCGCGTCGCGGCGCAGCGATTCGTAGAGCGCCGTTTCTTCCTGGCTCAGCTCCACCGGCAGCACGATCTCGGTGCGCGGCGGCAGTTCGGACAGCACCTGGGCCTTGGTCCTGCGCAGGATGAAAGGCTGGGTGAGGCGGCGCAGGCGTGTGCGCGCGGCCAGCTCGGCGCGTTTGTCGGTGGCCTTTTCGATGGGACCCGCAAAGCGCAAATTGAACTGGTCGCTGGTGCCGAGCAGGCCCGGGTTGATGAACCTGAACAGGTTCCACAACTCGCCCAGGTGGTTTTCCAGCGGCGTGCCGGTGGCCGCCATCCTGAAATCGCCGCGCAGCGACATCACCGCCTGCGAACGGCGCGTGTGCGCGTTCTTGATCGCCTGCGCCTCGTCCAGCACGATGGTGTGCCAGCGGATATCCTTGAACAGGCCCGCTTCCAGCTGCAGCAGGCCGTAGCTCGCCACGATCACGTCGAAGGCGCCGGCCTCCTTGAGCATCGCGGCGCGGTCGCCGGCGCCGAACAGCTTCATGTTCAGGGTCGGCGCGAAGCGCTCCGCTTCCGCCATCCAGTTGGTCGCCACCGAGGTCGGCGCCACCACCAGGGTCGGGCCGCCGGGCGCGCGCGACAGGATCAGGGCCAGCGCCTGCAGGGTCTTGCCGAGACCCATGTCGTCGGCCAGGCAGGCGCCCACGCCCCAGTGCGCCAGGCGGGACAGCCACTCGAAGCCCTCGACCTGGTAGTCGCGCAGCTCGGCCTGCAGGGTGGAAGGCAGTTGCGGTTGATATTGCGCATTCGCTGCCATGTGCTGCAGGTGCTTGCGCCAGGCGACGTCCGCGTCGACTTCGCCGGCTTCGAGCGCCATCTCTTCCAGCGCGAAGCTGGCCAGCGGGTGGAAGCGCAGCGCCTCTTCGTCGGCATCGGTATAGGCCGACAGGTCGGTCAGGCGGCGGTGCAGCTCGTCGGTGAGGGCCAGGAACTGGTTGTCGCCGAGAGCGATAAAACGGTCTTCGCGCAGGCGGCCCAGCAGCTCGCGCAAATCCATCACCTTGTTCTCGTCGATTTTCACTTCGCCGTTGGCGGCGAACCAGTCCTTGTCGCGGCGGATGTTCAGGCGCACCGATTTCGACGACAGCTTCTTCGTGACGCGGAAGGATTCGCCTTCCGGCCAGGCGACCACCACGCGCGACGCATCCACCTGCTGCAGCTCGGTGATCAGCTCCAGGCAGTGGAAGGGCTGGCCGAGCAGCCATTCGCCGTGCTCATGCTCGGCGTTTTCCAGCGCTTTACAGTCGGCCAGCAGCTGGCGCTCGGCTTCGCGCTCGGCGTTCAGGTCGCGCTTCGCTTCCACGCGCACGCCTTTGACATCCGCGATGATGCTCTCGGCCCCGTCGCCGGGCTGCAGGTAAGGACCGGCATCCGGCAACGGGCGCACCAGCACGCGCACGCGCAAACCCTGCTGGTAGGGCAGCAGGTGGACGTGCAGGCGCATGTCGGCGCTGACCGATTCGATGTCGGCCGGGCTGCCGCCGATGTCCGACTGCACGGTGACGATCGAGGAGATCGCGCTGATCGCCTGCAGCACGCGCTTTTCCGCTTCCAGCGGCACTTCCAGCCCTTCGCCGACGATGGCGCCGATGCGTTTGTGCTCGTCCTTGATGCGCACGATGCGCAGCCTCGTTGGCGTCTCCTTGGTCACCACGACCTCGCCCTGCTGCTCGCGCATAGTCGGGTTCAGCGAGATCGTCACCTTGCCGCCACCGGCGCGCACCATCAATTGCGGTTCGCCGGGCAGCAGTTCGATGCGGGTGCCCGGCGAATCCATCCAGAACAGCAGCGGGTGGCCGGCGAGCAGCGCCACGGCCTTGTCGAGATCGAACTCGTAGCGCATGCCTGTGCCGCTGTAGTAGCGGTAGGCGCCGATCGTGCTGGCGGCCTGCACGTCCTGCGCGGTCAGAAAGTCGAGCTCCGCCGCTTCCTCGGCCAGGCGTTTCAGCGCCAACGGCCGGCCGCGGGTCCAGCCGCCCTGCACGTCGCGCTTCTGTTCGCGCGGCTCCAGCGCGCGCACGCCCAGGTGCTCGTCCCAGCCGAGCAGCCAGGCCAGGCGCGATTCCTTCACCACCTCGACATTCACCGCCGGCTGCAGGTTGATCAGGGCGTTGAGCTGGCGCTCCCAAGGCTGCTCGCGCTCGAACCACAGCGCCATGTCCGTAAAATGGTGGCGCTGTCGCAGCGCGATCGCGCGCTTGTCGATGCCGACCATGCCGAGCTGGCCCAGCACCGAGCCGATCTGCGCCGCGATGAAGTCGAACCCGGCCGCTTCCGCCGTCTCCATCTGCTGTTCGAGGAAGGCTTTACGGTCGCCAAGTTGCGGCATGCCCAGCCACCAGTGCAGCAGGGCGCGGAACATCACCGGCTGCAGCGAGGTCTCCCAGTTGCGCGAAGGGAGGACTTCGGCGTCGACGGTGCCGCCGCGGATCTGGCGCAGCATCGACAGCTGCTGGTAGACCGCCGTGTCGTGGCTCTGTACGTCGCGGGTCGCCGATTCCAGATAGCTGTCCAGCGCCTTGGCGTGCTTCGGGTCGCCGCTGCGCAGCAGGGCCGTGATGTACAGGTGGCCGCCGATGCCCTCGAAGATGGCCTTCCTTTTGCCGGTCTCCTTGCGCAGCGCCTTCAGCGCCTTGTCGAAGCCATTCAGCGATTCCTCGAGATCGCCGCCCAGCAGCTGCAGCACGCTTCGGTAGTACAGGGTCGCGGATTCGTCGAGGTCAGTCAGCAGCTCACGGGCGGCATCCAGGCGGCCGCACAGGATCAGGTGCTCGGCCAGGGCCATGCGCAACGCCATCGAGGCGCCGCCCTGGGCCACGTGCTCTTCGGCGTAGGCGCGGATCGGCGGCGCGCTGGCCGGCTCGCGCTGGACGTGGTTGACCAGCACCGCCAGCACCTCGTCGCGCACGGCGCCGTTGATGCGTTCGATGAGTTCCGGCTCGAAGGGGCGGGCACAGATGTCCACCAGCGGGTGCAGGTAGGCGGCCTCATGGCAGCGCAGGCAGGCCGCCAGCAGCGGCGCGATGGTCTTCGGGCCTTCGCCGGCCAGCAGTGCCATGCGCAGCAGCGCCACACCCTGGCGATAGCTGCGCAGCATGGGGGTGCCCTGCCAGTCCAGGCGCAAGGGCGTGACCGTCTGGTAGACCTCGCGGATTTCGTTCAGGCGGCGCGTGCGGATGGCCCAGGCGATGGCCGGCCAGGCCAGGTCCGGCGTGATCACGTAGCCGCGCGAGGGCAGCTCGCCGATCAGGCCGTCGGCGCGCAGGGCTTCGAGGTCGTCGGCCAGATCCTCTTCGACGGCGCTCTCGCCCAGCGGCAGCAGGTGCTCATGGATGCGGCGCCGGCCCATCGGCTCGCCGGCCAGGGCCAGCAGGGCAAGGACCAGCTTGCGCTTTTCACTGCACGATTCCAGGATCGCGCCCAGGACCTCCACGCTCATGCAGCCAGGTTCTCGATCTCGATTTCGGGCAGATCGGAGGGTGCCGGAATGCCGAACACGCGCAGATAAAAATACAGCTCCGCCTCCAGCGTGCGCACGATGCTCTCAAGCTTGCGGAAGCCGTGGCCTTCGCCTTCAAGTGTCAGGTAAGCCACCGGCACGCCGCGCGTGCGCAGGGCCTCGACCATGACCTCGGACTGCGGCGGCGGTACGACCTTGTCGTCCAGGCCCTGGAAGAAGATCATCGGCCGGCGCAGTTTGTCGGTGTGGTTGATCGGCGAGCGCTCGGCGTACACGGCGGCCGCGCGCTCCTTCGGTGCGATCAGGTATTCGTTGTAGTGCGACTCGAACTTGTGCGAGTCCGCATCCAGGCCGGCCAGGTCGGACACGCCGTAGTAGCTGGCGCCGGCTTTAAAAATGTCGTGGAAGGCGAGGGCGCACAGGGTGGTCAGGCCGCCGGCGCTGCCGCCGCGGATCACCAGGCGCTCGCGGTCGACCAGGCCCTGGTCCGCGAGATACCTGGCGCCAGCCACGCAATCCTCGACGTCGACCACGCCCCACTGCTCCTTCAGCAGGTCGCGGTAAGCGCGGCCGAAGCCGGTGCTGCCGCCGTAGTTCACGTCCAGCACGGCGATGCCGCGGCTGGTCCAGAACTGGGTCGCCAGTTTCAAAGTGCTGCTGGCCATGCCGGTCGGCCCGCCATGGCCGATCACCATCAGCGGCGGCAGTTCCCCCGGCAGCGGCTCGACATCCGCGTTCGTCGGCGGGTAGTAGAAGGCGTGCGAGGTACGGCCATTCATGCTCGGGTAGCTGACCGTCTGCGGCACCGACAGATAGCCGACGTCCGGCAGCTGCTCGATGGAGCGCGCCAGCACCTCGCGTGCGCCGCTGGCCAGGTCGATGCGCACCACTTCCGCAGCGATGGTCGGCGCGCCCGCCAGCAGCACCAGGGTATCGCCGGCCACGCGCAGCTCGCGGATCTCCTGATACGGATTATCGATGGCGGTGAGAAGCCCGCTGGCCGTGTCCAGGCGCGCGAGCCGGCTGACGCCGTTCTCGATATAAGTGCAGACGATCTCGTTGTCGGCGCGGAAGCCGTACATCGAATTCCCGAACACCCAGTGCGGGCCGCCGAATTCCGCCTCGCGCGGGCAGACCGGGTGCACCACGCCAGATTCGAACCGGTGCAGGTTCCACCAGCCGCTGCGGTCGGAGACGAAATACAGAAGGCCGCCCGGCGACCATTCCGGCTGCACGATCGCTTCCTGCGGCCCGCCCGCGATCAAACGGCCGTTGGCCAGAGTGCCGTCCGCCGCGATGTCGGCCAGCCACAGCTCGGTGCCCTGCCAGGGCATGCGCGGATGGTTCCAGCACAGCCAGGCGATCTGCTTCCCGTCCGGCGAGATGCGCGGCGAGGAATAGAAATCGTAGCCGTCGTCGAGCACCAGCTGGCTGCCGTCGGCACCAAGCGCGCTCAAGGTATTCACCGGATAGGTTTCGCCGGTCGAGTGGTCTTCACGCACGCCGACCAGGCGCACGTGGGCGCGGTCCAGCACGAAGTCGGCCCAGCGCAGGGCGCCGCCTTCGCTGACCGCGACCGGTTCGCTGCGATCCCGGTCGATGCGGTAAATACGGTTGTCCGCAAAATTCGAGAACCACACGCGCCCATCCACTGCGAGTGCCGCGCCGCCGCCATATTCGTGCACGCGGGTGCGGACGTTGAAGGGCGCCGGCGTCAGTTCCTCGACCTGGCCGCCGCGCTGGCGCAGCAGGGTGTTGCGGCCACCTTCGCTGGCGCGGCCGGCCAGCCAGAACAGGTCGGCGCCGTCCAGCAGCACGCCGGACAGCGGGGTCGAGCCGGCGGCGACGACGGCGGCGGTGATCGGGGAGGTCCAGGCGCCGCACGGGGCAGCCTGCTTGCGGGAAGAGTCGGTCATGGTCGGTTTCGCTGTTCTGGGAGGCGAGAGAAGCATTATAAGTCGCGTCCGGAGCGCACGAAGAATGAGATAATAGTCGTTTGCCCTCGATTTCAACGCTCATTGTCAGGTTGCCAGCCATGCCACAATTCGCCCCGCTCCAGAACGACACCTTCCTGCGTGCGCTGCTGCGCCAGCCGACCGACTACACCCCGGTGTGGCTGATGCGCCAGGCGGGGCGCTACCTGCCGGAATACCGCGCCACCCGCGCGCGTGCCGGCTCCTTCCTGGGCCTGGCCAAGAATCCGGACTTCGCCACCGAAGTGACCTTGCAGCCGATCGACCGCTATCCGCTGGATGCCTCGATCCTGTTCTCGGACATCCTGACGGTGCCGGACGCGATGGGCCTGGGACTGTATTTCGAGGATGGCGAAGGCCCGAAATTCGAGCGCACCGTGCGTACCGAGGAAGACGTCGCCAAACTGCAGGTGCCGGACATGGCGTCGCTGCAGTACGTGTTCGACGCCGTGACCAGCATCCGCACCGCCCTGAACGGCCGCGTGCCGCTGATCGGCTTTTCCGGCAGTCCCTGGACCCTGGCCTGCTACATGGTCGAGGGCGGCGGCTCGCGCGAATTCCATACGATCAAGAAGATGCTGTACGCACGCCCGGACCTGATGCACCGCATCCTGGACGTGACCGCGCAAGCCGTGACCCAGTACCTGAACGCGCAGATCGATGCCGGCGCCCAGGCCGTCATGATCTTCGACTCCTGGGGCGGCGCGCTGGCCGACGGTGCCTACCAGGCCTTCTCGCTGGCCTACATGCGCAAGATCGTGGCCGGCCTGCAGCGCGAGAAAGACGGCGTACGCATCCCGGCGATCGTCTTCACCAAGGGCGGCGGCCTGTGGCTGGACGAGATGGCGGACATCGGCGCCGACGCGCTGGGCTTGGACTGGACCGTGAACCTGGGCCGCGCCCGCGCCCTGGTCGGCGACCGCGTCGCCCTGCAGGGCAACCTCGATCCGGCGGTGCTGATGGCCGGTCCGGAGCAGGTAGCAGCGGAAGTGGAAAAGGCGCTGGCCAGCTACGGCACCCCGTCCAGCGGCCATGGCCATGTGTTCAACCTGGGCCACGGCATTTCGCAGTTCACCCCGCCGGAGTCGGTGACGGCAATGGTCGAGGCTGTGCACAGCTTCAGCCGCCGCCAGCGGCAGGCCTGATCCAAAATCACACTTATTCACATATTCGTGAATCCGGCACCGCCGTCCTGTGGAAATGTACAGTACTGGATGGGCTGAGCTAAGTGATTGATTCGTATGGTTTTACTGCTGCGGTAGGAAGGTGCGCCAGAAGGGTGCGCCGACTTCCCGGAAGGGACTTGCCCAAGTTGGCAGCGCATTGTTCACAAAGTTATGCACAGCTTCTGTGCATAATCCGGAAAAGTGCTTGGTTTACCGGGGTTTACGCGATTTCTTCAAGTGTTGCATCAAGTTTTTGCTGCACTGCGCTCAAGTTCTTCACTGGAAATGCCCAGTTATGCACAGAAGCGGGCGAGCGATGCTGAATTTCGCTCTTGGCAAGGTTGCGTAGGCAAGTGCCTGAATTTAAAAGAGAAAAATTTTTGTGAACTTGGGGAATTGCTAAGTGCTTTGAGCTAACGTAAACCTTTGTCCCGGTCAAGTTTTCCATTTTCCACAAAGTTTTCCACAGTTCTCCACAGCGCTCCGCAGTGCTTATCCTAAAGGTCCGGTTTGGCGTATTGCATCTTACAAATCGCGCTCGATACCCCGCTCGACAGCGTGTTCGATTATCGCTGGCCGTGTGAGCCCGGCAGCGAACCCGCGGTCGGGCAACTGGCGCTGGTGAACTTCGGGCGGCGCGAAGCCGTCGGCGTGATCGTCGCCGTCAAGCAGGAAACCGATGTTCCGCCGGAAAAGCTGAAGGACGCGCTGGCCGTGCGCAGCCAGCTGGCGCCGCTGTCCGGAAAATGGCTGGCGCTGGCGCGCTTCGCCGCCGACTATTACCATCGTCCGCTCGGCGAGGTGGCGATGCCGGGTCTGCCGAAGAACCTGCGCCTGTCGACCACGGTGGCACTGGACCGCGCGCTCAAGAAGCTCGCCAAGCTCGAAGACGCCCACGATCCGACCCCGGCCGCGATGCCGGTGCTGAAACCCGCCCAGCAGCAGGCCGCCGATGCCATCGGCCAGGCGCAGGGCTTCACGCCGCTGCTGCTGTACGGCGTCACCGGCAGCGGCAAGACCGAAGTCTATCTGCAGGCCTGCGCGCAGGTGCTGGCGAAGGATGACGACGCCCAGATCCTGATCCTGGTCCCGGAAATCAACCTGACGCCGCAGTTGGAGGCAAATATCCGCGCGCGCTTCCCGGGCGTGATGCTGGCCACCCTGCACAGCAGCCTGTCCGAAGGCGAGCGCATGCTGCACTGGCTGGCCGCGCACCAGGGACGCGCGCGCATCGTGCTCGGCACCCGGCTGGCGATCCTGGCCTCGCTGCCGCACCTGAAGCTGGTCGTGATCGACGAGGAGCACGACCCCTCGTACAAGCAGCAGGAAGGCCTGCGCTATTCGGCGCGCGACCTGGCCGTGTGGCGCGCGCACCAGTTGCAGATTCCTATCGTGCTGGGCTCGGCCACGCCCTCGCTGGAGAGCTGGCACCACGCGCAGACCGGCCGCTACCGCCGGCTGGAGCTGCGCGAGCGCGCCGTCAAGGATGCCGTGCTGCCGAAGGTGAAGCTCGTGGACATGGAGAAGGACAAGCCGAAGGAAGGGCTCACCTCGGCCCTGATCGCGGCCCTGCGCCAGCGCATGGAGGTGGGCGAACAGTCGCTGCTGTTCTTGAACCGGCGCGGCTATGCGCCGGTGCTGTGCTGCGACGCCTGCGGCTGGATCAGCAACTGCACGCGCTGCACCGCCTTCATGGTCCTGCACCGGCCCGAGCACCGGCTGCGCTGCCACCACTGCTCGCTGGAGCTGCGCATCCCGCATTCCTGCCCGACCTGCGGCAACATCGACCTGCAGCCGCTGGGCCGCGGCACCCAGCGCATCGAGGAGGGTTTGCAGGCGCTGTTTCCGGAAGCGCGCGTGCTGCGCATCGACGCCGATTCCACGCGCCGCAAGGGCAGCGCCCAGGAAGCCTTCGACACCGTGCACCGCGGCGACGTCGACATCCTGATCGGCACCCAGATGGTCGCCAAGGGCCACGACTTCAAGAACCTGACTCTGGTCGGCGTGCTGAACCCGGACACGGCGCTGTTCTCGCAGGATTACCGGGCCAGCGAGCGCCTGTTCGCCCAGCTGATGCAGGTGGCGGGGCGGGCCGGGCGCGCCGGACTGGAGTCAGAAGTGCTGATCCAGTCGCGCTATTGCCAGCATCCGCTGTACGGCGCGGTGATGCGCCACGATTACGACCGCTTCGCGGGCAGCCTGCTGTCCGAGCGCGCGCAGGCCGGCCTGCCGCCCTTCATGTACCAGGCGCTGCTGCGTGCGGAAGCGCCGGAACTGGCCACCGCCATCGGCTTCCTGGAACAGGCGCGCGACGCCGTACCCAGCGAGGATGTGGTCATCAACGATCCGATTCCGATGACGATGACACGCGTGCATAATGTCGATCGTGCCCAGCTGTTGGTGGAGTCCAGCTCGCGCCCTGCGCTGCAAGCCTTCCTGCGGATCTGGGTGGATGCGCTGCGCGCCATGAAGTCGCGGGTGCGCTGGTCCCTGGAAATCGACCCGATGGATATCTGATCATGCCCTTCTACCGTATGTCCGCTTTTCCCATCCTGCTGGCTGCGCTGCTGTCCCTGCCGGCATCCGCCGCCGAAACCGCATTCGGCAGGCAGGCTGCCGGTGCCATCACCGACCGGATCGCGGCAAAGGATTGCAGCGGCGCCGTGGAAGACCTGAAAGCAGGCCTGAAGCGGGGCTTCGATGAAGTCAGCCTGCTGGCGGGCAGCATGTACGACAACGGCATCTGCGTGCGGCATGACTGGAACCGTGCCGTCGCGTTCTATGCCAAGGCCTGGGAAGGCGGCATGAAGGAAGCGGCCGACCGTCTGTCCGCCGGCTATGCGGCGCCGGAAAACGGCGGCGACATCGCCGCGGCCCTGTGGTGGGCCAACCGCGGACGCGGCCAGGCGGACCAGGCCTACGGCATCAAGAACTGCACGGTCGATGCCGCGGCGGTCGACGATGCCGACCGCATGGTGGAGGCGCTGAAGTCCTGGCAGCCGGCCCGTCTCGCCGCCTGCAATTACATGATCGGCGTGATGTCGACCCTGGCGGCCGAGGTCAAATACCCGGCACTGGCACAGCGCTATGGCATCGGCGGCAGCGTGGTCCTGCGTTTCCTGCCCGGCGTGCCGCGCATCGAGATCGAAAAGAGCAATCTGCGCGAATTCGAGCCGCTGAGCCGGGACCAGGGCGACATGACGCGTGGCCGCGCCACGAAGACCATCGCCGGCTTCGAGAAAACCATCAACGAGGTGGCCGAGCGCGCCTTGCGCCGCTACCCGAATCCGGGCGGCATCGATCCCGACACGGCGATGAGCTTCGAGTACGTATTCACGATGCACTGAGCACGATGCACTGGGGGTGCAGCAAGCGCCGCTATCCGCAATAGCGTATCGTCATGTCCGCGAACTACTGGAGAACACGATGCAGAAATTGAAAGTCGATGTCGCGGTCATCGGCGCCGGTACCGCCGGCCTGGTCGCCTACCGTTCCGCCAAGGCGCAGGGCGCGCGCGCCGTCATGATCGAGGGCGGGCCCTACGGCACCACCTGCGCGCGCGTGGGCTGCATGCCCAGCAAGCTGCTCATTGCCGCCGCCGAGGCCGCGCACATGATCGATGCCGCGCCCGGCTTCGGCGTGCATGCCGGCGAAAAGCGCGTGGACGGCGTGGCCGTGATGGAGCGCGTGCGGCGCGAGCGCGACCGCTTCGTCGGCTTCGTGCTGGAAGGCGTGGACAATATCCCGGATGAAGACAAGCTGCGCGGCTATGCGCGCTTTACCGGTCCGCACACGCTGGTGGTGGACGACCATACCGAAGTGGAAGCCGCACGCATCGTGATCGCCACCGGCTCGGCACCGACCAGGCTGCCGAAGCTGGAGAACGTCGGTCCCGGCGTGATCACCAGCGACGACGTGTTTTACTGGCAGGACCTGCCGCGCTCGGTGGCCGTGATCGGCACCGGCGTGATCGGCCTGGAACTGGGCCAGGCCCTGACGCGCCTGGGTGTGCGCGTCAGCGTGTTCGCGCGCGGCGGCAGCGTGGCGCAATTGACCGACCCGGTGGTGCTGCGCAACGCGGCGCGCGTGATGGCGGAGGAGCTCGACCTGCACTTCCAGTCCGAGATCGTCAGCGCGGTACAGGACGGCGACGAGGTCGCCCTCACCATCCGCCAGAACGGCGAGGAACGCCCCATGCGCTTCCAGTACGTGCTGCAGGCGGCGGGGCGCACGCCCAACGTGACCGGCATCGGCATCGAGCAGCTGGGCCTGGAACTGGGGGCGAACGGCGTGCCGCTGTTCGACAGCCGCACCATGCAGTGCGGAACCAGCCACGTGTTCATCGCCGGCGACGCCAACAACGAGCGGCCGGTGCTGCCGGAGGCGGCCGACCACGGCAAGATCGCCGGCGACAACGCCGGCCGCTACCCGGACATCCGCCCGGGCCTGCGCCGCGCGCCGCTGACCATCGCTTTTACGGAACCGAACATCGTCAGCCTGGGCGCCGGCTACAAGCAGCTGTGCGCGCCGGGCAAGCCGAAGTTCGCGATCGGCCAGGTCTCGTTCGAGAACCAGGGCCGCAGCCGCGTCATGTTGCAGAACAAGGGGATGCTGCGGGTGTACGGCGAGTACGGCACCGGGCGCTTCCTGGGCGCCGAGATGATCGGTCCGCGCACCGAGCACATCGGCCATCTGCTGTCCTGGGCCGTGCAGAGCCGCCTGACGGTCGAGCAGATGCTGGAGATGCCCTTCTACCACCCGGTGGTGGAGGAGGGCGTACGCACCGCGCTGCGTGACCTCGCCGCGAATATCGCCAAAGGCTGCAGCGACATCGATCCGGACGAAGTCGAGCCCGGCACGTGAAACGTGGGGTAAATCAGTCCGGGGGACTGATTTACCTGCCCATGTTATGCGTCAATTCAAGTAACTGGCGTCCAGCTTCCCCTCGGCAGCCAGCTGGCGCAGGATCTTGACGGTATCGATGTCGGCTTCCTGGTAAGCCGATTTCTTGAAATCCTCGTACATCCTGCCCATCTCGTCGGTGGCCGAGGCATTGCCGTCGTCGTACAGGAAGCGCACCCACATCACGCCTTCGCTGGGCGCCTCGATCGTCATCGTCATGCGCGAAGCGGCAATTTCTCCCTGGGCCGGCACTTCGTAGCGTACTTCCTGCAGCGGGGTCAGGTGCACGACATCGTCGATCACCAGCTCGCCGTAGCGCAGGCGGCGCGCGAAGCTGCCGCTCTCCCGTTCGCCGAGCGTGCATTCGTCCAGGTGCGGCATGAACATCTTCGGGTCTTCGGCGCGCAACACCAGGCCGCGCCACAGTTGTTCGCGGGTCATGGTATCGGCCAGCGGGTTGAGCGGGTCGTTAATCTCGATCAGGTGTTCAAATTTCATGTTCTCGTCTCTCGCTGGGACAGCAGTAAAAGCGCTATATGGTGACGACATGGCGTGCTGACAAGTCGCAACACAATCTGTTTTTACTGAAATGATTTCAGCGTGCGCGGCCGGGCTTCGTTAAAATGATGCGCTCTTCTAAAGCAGTCCTGCAGGAAATATTCCCACATGTCGACCCCGAATTTCGGCCTCAACGGTCCGCAGAGCGAAGCCGTGCTCTACCTCGACGGCCCCTGCCTGGTGCTGGCAGGCGCCGGCTCGGGTAAAACCCGCGTGATCACCCAGAAGATCGCCTACATGATCGAGCACCGCGGCTACGATCCGCGTACGATCGCCGCGCTCACCTTCACCAATAAAGCCGCGCTGGAGATGCAGGAGCGGATCGGCAAGCTGCTCAAGCAGCCGAAGCAGGCCAAGCAGCTGACCGTATCGACCTTCCACTCGCTGGGCGTCAAGATCCTGCGCCAGGAGGCGGCCGGGGTCGGCCTGAAGGACAAGTTCTCGATCATGGACAGCGACGACTGCTACACCGTCGTCTCCGACCTGGCGGTCACCACCGACAAGCAGGAGATCCGCCGCATCCAGAACGCGATCTCGCTGTGGAAGAACGGCCTGGTCGACCCGGAAGACGCGATCAACAATGCGAAGGATGAGGACGAGGCCCAGGCCGGCCGTGTCTACCGCAACTATGTGGCGACGCTGCAGGCCTACCAGGCGGTCGACTTCGACGACCTGATCCGCCTGCCGGTGGAGCTGTTCCGCAACAACGAGCCGATCCGCGACCGCTGGCAGCGCCGCCTGCGCTACCTGTTGATGGACGAGTACCAGGACACCAACACCTGCCAGTACGAGCTGGTCAAATTGCTGGTGACGGGCCTCGGCAAGAAGCCGATGTTCACGGCGGTGGGCGACGACGACCAGGCGATCTACGCCTGGCGCGGCGCCTCGGTCGAGAACCTGAAAACGCTGCAGACCGACTTCCCGGACCTGCGGGTCATCAAGCTCGAGCAGAACTACCGCTCGACCACGCGCATCCTGCAGGCCGCCAACGCGGTCATCGGCAACAACCCGAAGCTGTTCGAGAAGGCGCTGTGGTCCGAGCACGGCCTGGGCGAGCCGATCAATGTGCTGGGCATGCCAAACGAAGAGACCGAGGCCGACCAGGTGGCGATCATGATTTCGTCCGAGCGCTTCCAGCGCAAGAACAAGTGGGCCGATTACGCGATCCTGTACCGGGGCAACCACCAGGCCCGCATCATCGAGCAGGCGCTGCGCAAGGAGCGCATCCCGTACACGATCTCGGGCGGCCAGAGCTTCTTCGACAAGGCCGAGATCAAGGACGTCATCGCCTACCTGCGCCTGATCGCCAACCAGGACGACGACCCGGCCTTCATCCGCGCCATCACCACGCCCAAGCGCGGCGTCGGCATGACCACCATCGAAGTGCTGGGCGAAGTCTCGAAACAGTGGAACTGCTCGCTGTTCGAGGCGGCGTTCAAGGGCGGCCTCGAAGCCCGGCTGCAGGACCGCCAGCTGTACCCGCTGCGCGAGTTCTGCCACTGGATCAACGAACTGGAAGACCGCGCCACGCGTCCCGGCCCGTCCGGCAGCGGCGACAATGCCGCCGAGCTGCTCGACGACATGATGAAAGAGATCAACTACGAGCACTACCTGTACGAGAACTTCGACGACAAGGCGGCCCAGGGCAAGTGGCAGAACGTGCTCGAGTTCACCAACTGGCTGAAGGAGCGGGGCCGCGGCGGGCGCGATCGCGACGGCGAAGAAAAGAACCTGCTCGAGCTGACCCAGATGGTGGCGCTGATGTCCATGCTGGAAGGCCAGGACGAGGAACAGGATGCGGTGCGCATGTCGACCCTGCACGCCTCGAAGGGCCTGGAATATCCGCACGTCTACCTGGTCGGCGTCGAGGAAGGCATCCTGCCGCACAAGGGCGATGTCGACGATCCGGTGGAAAAGATCGCCGCCCGCATCCAGGAAGAGCGGCGCCTGATGTACGTCGGTATCACCCGTGCCCAGCGTACCCTGCACATTACCTGGTGCAAGAAACGCAAGCGCGCCGGTGAGCTGATGCATTGCGATCCGTCCCGCTTCATCAAGGAAATGGCGCTCGAGGTCGGCGATGCGCCGCCCAAAGAGGATGAGGTGCTGAGCCCGAAAGCCCGCCTGGCCAACCTCAAGGCTTTATTGGCGACACCAAAAGTCTAGTTTTCAGAATGCGTGCATTTACTGTCAGTTAGCAGTGCGTTAAAGGCAGTAAATGTTCGACATTTCTCGTTGCGCATAAGCCTTGATGACGTGGCAAGGGGTGCGCACGATTGAAACTCTTATTTGACTTTAACTGTTGAGCACGAAATACTTTCCTCAAGTGACTTTGTCACAATCAATATGAAGTCAACAGCATGGCAACCGTAAACGACATCACCACGACTCCTACCTCCGGACTGAACCATATCGACGCACTGCTCGATACCGGTCCTGACTGGAATTACCTGACCCCGGCAGGCAACACGCTCTATTACACGTTCTCCGTTGCCTCGGGTAATGAGTCGGGGAGAAGCGGCCAGGCAGGGTTCACGCTTGCCCAGCAGGCCGCTACGCGTACTGCGCTGGACTACATTTCGAAATTGACCGGCATCCAGTTTACGGAAGTCGTCAACGGCACCGACGCCAATATCCACCTGTGTAACGTGGACCTGCAAGGTTCCAATGTCACCGGCCTGTGCAGCTGGTACAGCAGCTACAGCTATTCGGGTACGCGGCTGGTCAGCTACGAGGCCGACGCCTACGTCTATCTCGACAATGTGGAATGGTTGGCACAGAACTTCAACCCAACCCCCGGCACCTACGGTTACGAAACCCTGCTGCACGAGCTGGGCCATGCGCTCGGCCTCAAGCATCCCTTCGACGACAGCATCCACCTGCCGTCGTCGCAGGACAACACCAGCTATACCCTGATGTCGTACACCAACGTGGGCGGCGCCCACGCGGCGTACAGCCAGTACGACATCGCCGCACTCAACTGGCTTTACGGCGGCGATGGCCTGGGTGGCGCATTGGGCATCAACTCAACCACCGGCGCCCGGTATCTCACCGGCACCAGCGGCGCAGATACCCTGACGGGTACCGCCGCCAACGACAAGCTTGAAGGCGATGGAGGTAATGACATGATTGACGGAGGAAATGGATTCGATACGGCCGTGTTCCGCGGCGCGCGCAGCAACTATGCATTCAATGCACTGGCGAACGGCGACCTGACGGTAACGAGCCTCGACGGCACCGACGGCACGGACACGCTGCGTTCGGTCGAGCAACTGCAGTTCGCGGACATGAGCATGAGCAGTGCCGACATCGCGTCCGACAATTTAACGCTGCAAATCTTTACGAACAAATACGGCTACTATCCCAAAACCAAGGTTTTGGAAGTGAACGGCAAGGCAGATCCCGGCACGACCGTGAAGATTTATAACGCGGATACCAATCAGCTGCTGGCTACGACCGCGCTGGACAAGTACGGCATGTATTCGGTGAAGCTCGACTGGCTCCCGGACGGCGTGCACAGGCTTTACGCGACCGAGACCAACGCTGCGGGCAACGTTCTGCTGACCAGCAAACCAATCAGCTTTACTCTGGACACTGCGCCGCCGGTGAGGCCGACTTACAGCGCCGATTACGCCGTCAAGGACAACCAGGTTACGCTGGACGGTACTGGAGAAGCCGGCACGACCATCGTGCTGCTGCGTACCTCCGACTTGCAGCAGATCGCCCATACATCGGTCGGGGCTGGTGGTACCTGGCACATCGACACGTCGCCATTGCTGAACGGCAGCTATACGATTCGGGTCAGCTCGATCGATTTTGGCGAAAACGGCAGCAATGCGGTGTCCAGCCCGACCTGGAACATCAACAGCGCGTTGAACATGACCGGCACCGCCGTCAATGACATTCTCAAGCCTGGCGCGGGCAACAATGCTGTGGATGGGGGCGGCGGCATCGATACTGCAGTGTATGCCGGTACGCGTGCCGGCTTTAACGTTCAGCAGGCAGACTGGGGTTTCGATATCTTCGACAATGGCGGCGCCAATGGCCATGATGCCCTGATCAACGTCGAGCGCATCAAGTTCGACGATATAGGCGTCGCGATCGACGAAACCGCGGCCCAGCTTTACCGCCTGTACTCCGCGGCCTTTGGCCGGTCATCGGATGCCCAGGGCATGGGCTACTGGATCGATCGCATGGACAGCGGTACCGAGCTGACTGTCGTGTCGCGCGAATTCATGGTGGGAGGTGACGGTACGGGCCAGGCGGAATTCGACAAAATGTACGGCAAAAATCCGACCGACACCGCGTTCGTTACGCAGCTTTACCATAACGTGCTGGGCCGCGACCCGGACGCCCCGGGCTTCGACTTCTGGATGAGCGCGCTGAACAATGTCTCTCCGGAAAACAAGGTCGCGATGCGCGCCCGGTTGCTGATCGACTTCAGCGACAGCCCGGAAAACATTGCAAAAGTGGTGGGCCAGCTGGAGCACGGCGTAGACTATATTCCTGTCATCCACGGGTAAGCGCTACAACACGGAAGCCGGCACAGATATGCCGGTCCTTTCAAGAGCCGCTGTCATAATGCGGCTCTTTTCATTTCTGAAGTGGAATGTACCGTGAGCGACGAAAACCGTTTCATCGATATCGAAATCAAGGTGGCGCACCAGGAAAACCTGGTCGAGTCGCTGAACCAGACCGTCTACGAGCAGGGGCGCCGCATCGACCAGCTCGAAGCCATGGTGGCCAAGCTGGCCGAACACGTCCGTGCGCTGCGCGATGCCGGACAGGGTCCGGTCAACGAAAAGCCGCCGCATTATTGATTGATTAACCCACCCTACATACGATGAGTAACCAAACCCCCGGCCCGGAATTCTGGAATCGCGTCAACACTGTCATCAACACCGCAAACGACCAGTGCAAATCGGCCGACCCCAGCGAAGTCTGCGCATCGACGATGTACGCCGCGTCGCGCTTCAATGCCTTCATCGTCGCCCGCACGACCGGCACCCCGGAGAACATGCAGGCCGAGAAGGAGCGCGCGCTGGAGTATTTCACCGGCCAGTTCCGCGCGATGATGGAAGAGAATCTCGACGATTTCATTGCGAATCTCGGGAAATACATGCCGCAGGACTCGCAGTAAGCGCGGTTTCGTTGTCAGATCGCCGGCACGTGCAGCCGGTTATCGTCCTCCAGGACCAGGCCCTGCCAGGTGGCGGGCTTGCCTGTCAATTCCCACGCCAGGATCTGTTGCGGCGTGCGTCCCATCCCACCTTGGGTGTTCCGCATTTGCTCCTTGTCGAGTTCCCTGGCGATGGGCAGGTCTTTGATCGTCAGCTTGTTCATGTCAGTCTCCTCAAGTGATTGGATATTGCCAGGCGTTGTGCTGGCATACCTGGAGATTGCAGAAAGCGTTCCAGTCGCAGAATAGCGTTTGCCTTGAATAAGAAGGTTTTGAGGGCGTTTTCTGTTGGTTTCTCTGGCACACTTCTGCTAGTTGAGTTGGCCATTGCCCAACACATGGCTGTCGGGAGAAAGTATGGGAAACAAGTCATCCCCGCGTGACGTCGAACTCTATCAACGGGTGGACGAGGTTCTGCATTACATGTGGGATCCCATCGGTGTGGCCGACATGCCAATGGCACGAGACGAGTATTACAGCTATCTTCCGACGGTGTTTTCGCTCCTCGTACAGGACGATAATAACGATGAAAAGATCGCTGCGTACCTGGTTCATGTCGCAACGGACCGGATGGGGCTTCATGGGAATAAAGCCCATGCACTCCAGATTGCTGCCATATTGCAGGACTGGAAGACATGCATCGATGAAAAGTACTCGCAGATGTGAATGGTGTGCACATGCCAGCTGTCGATACCGGTCGAACCATGAAGGTGAATCATGCGGGCGAGCATGGCGCGGTGAATATCTATGCAGGCCAGATCGCAGCAGCACGGTGGCGAGCACGTGGGTTGCTGCCCGAGTTGGCCGAGTTCAAAGCCCATGAAGAGCGGCATCGATCCATCTTTGCCAATGAATTGAAACGACGGGGACTGCCGCGTTGTCGCAGTTATTGGCTGTGTGGTCTTGGCGGCTACGTACTCGGTTTCTGTACGGGTCTGATGGGTGTCCGCTTCATTGCTACTGCAACCGTGGCTGTCGAACGCGTCGTACTGCGACATTTGCAGCGACAACTCAGCGATATCGGTATGACGGATCCCGATGCTTCCGCCGCGATCTCGACAATCTTGAGTGAAGAACAATATCATCATGACCAGTCCGCCGCCCACATCCGTCATATCGGCGTTTTTGATCGAATGATCGGTTCCGTGATCTCTGCCGTAACGGAATTGGTCATCTGGATCGGCATGCGGCTTTGATCGAGGAATAGATGGGTAAAACAGGCTGGAAGCCTTCAGCGATGGCGTCATCGCCATCATGCGGCTGGAACTCAAAGTCCCGCACAGCGCCGACTTCCGCGCCTGCTGCCGCTGTGGCCGGTATTCATGAGCTACGTGCTCAGCTTCATCTACGTCGGCATTTACTGAAACAAGCTCCAGTACGGATATTACCCACATGGAGGTCGAGATTGCTGACTGCAACGGAGATAATTTGCGGCTGCTGAACTTGTTTAGAAACGCTGCGCGGAATTTGTCGACACCGCATATTCCGGTAGGAGCCAATCTCGCGTCAGCTTTAAGCTTGCTGGAGTCCTGTGCTGACGAAGTCCTGGCTTTGGAAGGCGACGAACATGCTTATCGTGCCAGTGCCAAGGGATGGGAACTTATCATTTATATCAACGCCGATGAGGTTAATGCCGTCTGGTATAACGACGAATCAGGTCGACGTTCCAACGGATCGAAGCTGGCTACAATCCATCGCTATCTGTCCAGATATGGTGCATTGACCGACTGGGAACTGCGCATGGACAACGGGTGGACGCGCTATTGGTTTAACCCGAGAGCAGGCGTCATGATGGTGTATGGGGTACACAAGGATGTCATCCGTTTCAACAAATACAATGGCGAATGAGCGCCAAATAAAAGGAAGCACATGGGCAAAAACCGGCTAGAAGCCTTCAGCGACGGCGTCATCGCCATCATCATCACCATCATGGTGCTGGAGTTGAAAGTTCCGCACGATCCCACGTTCCGCGGGCTGCTCCCGCTCTGGCCGGTGTTCATGAGCTACGTGCTCAGCTTCATCTACGTTGGGATTTATTGGAACAACCACCACCACATGCTGCACGCCGTGAAGGAAGTGAGCGGCGGCACCCTGTGGGCCAACCTGCACCTGTTGTTCTGGCTATCCCTGATCCCTTTTGTCACGGCCTGGATGGGTGAGAACCATTTCGAGACCGGGCCCACGGCCGCCTACGGCTTCGTACTGTTCATGTGCGCGGCGGCCTACTCGCTGCTGGCGCGCGGACTGGTGCGCAACCACGAGAAGAACACGACCCTGGCCGAGGCCATCGGCGATGACCGCAAGGGCAAGATCTCGATGGTGCTCTACCTGACGGGCGTGGTGCTGGCCTGGTTCGCGGCCTGGCTGGGCTTCCTGCTCTATGCGGCCGTCGCCGTGATGTGGCTGATTCCGGACCGCCGGATCGAAGAGAAAGTGGTCGAGGAAATCGAAGAGGAAGAGGCAGCCCGACACTAACCTGCTATGATCTTCCGCGCACCTGCTGCCGGGCTTGCTCCGGCAGTGTCCATACAGTGTTCGTGAAAGATCGCATGAAACAGCCACACCGCTTCATCGTTGCGGCAAGCATCGCGCTTGCCTACGCAGCGACCGCCACCCCCGTCTTTGCCGCCGCTTCTACCCCTTCTGTCGCTACCGCTACCGTCCTCGAAGCCTCAAATCCCTTCGCCAAGGCCAGCACGCTGCCCTTCCACTATCCGGCCTTCGACAAGATCAAGGACGAGCACTTCAAGCCAGCCTTCGAAGTCGGCATGCGCGTGCACCTGCTGGAAGTCGAGGCGATCGCCAACAACCGCAACGCGCCGACTTTTGACAACACCATCGTCGCGATGGAGCGTGCGGGCCAGCTGCTGGCGCGCGTGTCGACCACCTTCTCGAACCTGCAGGGCGCGAACACCAACGACAACCTGGACGCGATCGACCGCGAGATGTCGCCGAAGCTGGCTGCCCATGCCGATGCGATCTACCTGAACGACAAGCTGTGGAAGCGCGTCAAAACCCTGTACGACAGGCGCGACGCGCTCCGCCTGGATGCGGAATCGAAGCACCTGCTGGAGCGCTACCACCGCGACTTCGTGCGCGCCGGCGCCCAGCTCTCGTCTGCCAACAAGGACAAGCTGAAGGCCTACAACGGCGAGATCGCCAGCCTGCAGTCGACCTTTGCCCAGAACGTGCTGAAGGAAGCGAATGCATCGAGCCTGGTGGTCGATACCCGCGCCGAACTGGCCGGCCTGTCGGATGCCGAAATCGACGCCGCCGGCACGGAAGCAAAGAAGCGCGGCCTGGATGGCAAGTTCGTGATCGCGCTGGCCAATACCACCGGCCAGCCGCTGCTCTCCTCGCTGACCAACCGCAGCACACGCGAACGCCTGATGGCGGCATCGATGGCGCGCGGCAGCCGCGGCGGCGAATTCGACAGCCGCGAGCTGGTGCAGCGCCTGGCCAAACTGCGCGCCGAGAAGGCGACCCTGCTGGGCTACCCGAACTACGCCGCCTATTCGCTGGAAGTCGAAACCGCGAAGATGCCGGAAGCCGTGAATAAACTGCTGGGCGAGCTGGCGCTGCCGGCCGTGAACAACGCGAAGCGCGAAGCGGCCGAGATCCAGAAAGTGATCGATGCCGAGAAGGGCGGCTTCCAGGTTGCCGCGCATGACTGGGCCTTCTACACGGATAAAGTGCGCCAGGCGAAGTACGCCTTCGACGAGAGCCAGTTGAAGCCCTACTTCGAACTGAACAACGTGGTGCAGAACGGCGTGTTCTTCGCCGCGAACAAGGAGTTCGGCATTAGCTTCAAGGAGCGCAAGGACCTGCCGGTGTACGACCCGGACGTGCGCGTGTTCGACGTCTTCGATGCCGACGGCAAGCAACTGGCGATCTTCATCATGGATTACTACGCCCGTCCGAACAAGCAGGGCGGCGCCTGGATGAACGAGTACGTGACCCAGTCCACGCTGCTGGGCAACCACCCGGTGGTGGCGAACCACCTGAACATCCCGAAGCCGCCCGCCGGCCAGCCGACCCTGCTGACCTATGATGAGGTGCGCACCGCCTTCCACGAATTCGGCCACGCGCTGCACGGCATGTTCTCGAACGTGAAGTACCCTACTTTTGGGGGCGCCAACACGCCGCGCGACTTCGTCGAGTATCCGTCGCAGGTCAACGAGATGTGGGCGACCTGGCCCGAGGTGCTGGCCAACTACGCGAAGCACTACCAGACCGGCGCGCCGATGCCGCAAGAGCTGCTGGACAAGGTGCAGGCCTCGAAGAAGTTCAACATGGGCTACATCACGACCGAGTACCTGGCCGCTTCGCTGCTCGACCAGCGCTGGCACCAGCTGACGCCGAAGCAGATCCCGTCCGATGTGCTGGGCTTCGAAGCGGCAGCGCTGAAGGACGCCGGCGTGGACTTCGCGCCGGTGCCGCCGCGCTACCGCACGACCTATTTCTCGCACAGCTTCTCGCTCGGCTATTCGGCCGGCTACTACGCCTACCTGTGGAGCGAAAAGCTGGATGCGGATACGGTCGAGTGGTTCAAGGAGAACGGCGGGTTGAACCGCAAGAACGGCGATCACTTCCGCCAGACCCTGCTGTCACGCGGCGGGTCGGCCGACGCGATGGACCTGTTCCGCAACTTCCGCGGCCGCGATGCCAGGATCGAGCCGCTGCTGGAGCGCCGCGGGTTGACCGCGACCCAACAATAACCACACACGGAGAGAAAATGAAGCGTTCCCACATCCTGGCCTTCGCAGTCGCTGCGGCCGTCGCCACCTTCGCCCAGGCCGCGCCATCGCAGCTGCCGGCATCGAATCCCTTCGCCAGGCCGAGCACCCTGCCGTTCCAGTACCCGGCCTTCGACAAGATCAGGAACGAGGACTTCGCGCCGGCTTTCGAAGAAGGCATGCGCCAGCAGTCGGCCGAGATCGATATCATCGCGAATAGCAAGGCAGCGCCGACGTTTGAAAACACCATCGTCGCGATGGAGCGTTCGGGCCAGCTGCTGAACCGCGTGTCGACCGCTTTCTTCAACCTGGTCGGCGCCAACACCAACGACACCCTGAACGCGCTGGACAAGGAACTGGCGCCGAAGCTGGCCGCGCACAGCGACAAGATCCGCCTGAACGAGAAGCTCTACAAGCGCATCAAGACCCTGTACGACAAGCGCGACAAGCTGCACCTGGATGCCGAGTCGGCCTACCTGCTGCAGCGCTACCACACCGACTTCGTGCGCGCCGGCGCCCAGCTGTCCGCCAGCGACAAGATCAAGCTGAAGGCCTATAACGCCAGGATCGCCGCCCTGCAGACCCAGTTCAGCCAGAACGTGCTGAAGGAAGCCAATGCCTCGGCACTGGTGGTCGACAGCCGCGCCGAGCTGGCCGGGATGTCGGACAAGGCGATCGACGTCGCCGCCGCGGAAGCCAGGAAGCGCGGCCTGGACGGCAAGTTCGTGATCCCGGTCGTGAATACCACCCAGCAGGCGCCGCTGTCCGTGCTGACCAACCGCGCGACCCGCGAAAAGCTGCTGGCGACTTCGCTGGCGCGCGGCAGCCATGGCGGCGAATTCGACAACCGCGCGCTGGTGCTGGAACTGGTCAAGGCACGCGCCGAACGCGCCAGGCTGCTGGGCTACCCGAGCCACGCCGCCTACATGCTTGAAGACCAGACCGCGAAGACGACCGACGCCGTCAACAAGCTGCTGGCGGAATTCGCCAAACCGGCCGTGAACAACGCGAAGAAGGAAGCGGCCGACCTGCAGAAGGTGGTCGATGCCGAAGGTGGCAAATTCCAGGTTGCCGCCTACGACTGGAACTACTACAGCGACAAGGTGCGCGCCCAGCGCTACGCCTTCGACCAGAACCAGCTGCGCCCCTATTTCGAGTACAACCGCGTGCTGGTCGACGGCGTGTTCTTCGCCGCCACCAAGGAATTCGGCATCACCTTCAAGGAGAGAAAAGACTTGCTGGTGTACGACCCGGACGT
>Ga0265798_10000934_pt1 | contig 46829 bp, 22 predicted proteins | sample P3T30metagenome_FD_192430 | JGI IMG/M metagenome (GOLD analysis project Ga0265798, IMG submission 192430) | Plant litter microbial communities from East Loma Ridge, Irvine, California - P3 T30 | ecosystem: Environmental > Terrestrial > Plant litter > Unclassified | place: USA: California...
TGCGGCGGATGCGGCCGTTCAAGTCTTCCTCGTGGGCGATCGCATTCAGCGCGGCGGCCGCGTCCTGGTCGGTGAATTCCTTCTGCAGCACGCGCTGGCTGACCTCTTCCAGGCTCTCGTAGATGCCCTCGAGCGCATCGGCCGAGTACTCGGCGTCGGTCGCGTACAGGTCGAGCAGCACGTCCATGTAATCCTCGATCGAACCGGGACGCGAGCGCGCGCGCAGGCGCACCAGGCGGAACACCGGCAGCTCGTCGTTATGGACCGAGAACAGCACTTTCTTGGCCAGGATGAAGGCGACGGTGACGATGCGCGACGGCCCGTCCTCTTCCTCGCGCAGGAAGTCGGTGCGCAGGTGCAGGTCGCCGTTTTCGCCTTCGTAGTAGCGGGCCGAGGCCTCGATATCCGATACTTCGTCTTCTCCCGGCAAGACCACGTCATACGTCGTTTTGACCCAGGCCCGCTCTTCGTCGGTGGGATCGGTCAGGTCGACCCACACGGGCGCCACATTCTCCAGATCGGCGCGCGACGCGATGGGTACCTGGTTGAGTCGGCCATTTTGTAGGACAAATACGTTGATCATGCGCTGCTTTCTGGGCCGGGATTCGGAAACAGCGCAAGTGTACCCGTAAGCCCTGAGCCCGGCCACCCCGGAGACGCGAATTTCGGGGTCAGAGCACCGAAGTCAGGGCAAATCGGCGGCGCGCATGCGGCGCTGGATGATGGCGGTGCGGCGCGCCAGGTAGTTGGTCTGGCGGTGCTGGTCGTAGTAGCGCGGGTTGGGCAGCATCACGGCCAGGCGCGCGGCCTGGTTCGCGTTCAAATTGGCCGCCGCGGTGCGGAAGTAATAGCGCGCCGCCGCTTCGGCGCCGAACACGCCGCGCCCGAACTCGACCACGTTCAGGTAGATCTCCAGGATGCGCTGCTTGCTCATCACCGCTTCCAGCATGTAGGCGATGACCAGTTCCTGCCCCTTGCGCAGGTAGTTGCGCGAGCCGGACAGGAACAAATTCTTGGCCAGCTGCTGCGTGATGGTGGAGCCGCCGCCGACCACCTTGTGGCGCTTGTTGTTACGCTCGTAGGCCTTTTCCAGCGCATCCCAGTCGACCCCGTCGTGCTCGGCGAAGTTGGCGTCCTCGGAGGCGATCACCGCGCGTTTCAGGTTGTTCGAGATGCGTGCGTACGGCACCCAGGCGTGCTTCAGCATGGCGTCCGGGTTCCGTTCGCGCAGTTCGCCCAGTTGCTGGCGCATCATGCTGGTCGACGATGGATTGAACTGGGTCCACCAGCAGATCATCAGGAAGAAGTACAGCTGCGCCAGCAGCACCGCCAGCAGCGGGCCGAGGACCAGCCATTTCAGCCAGCGCCGCCCGCCAGACTTGGCCTTGGGCCGCGCCGCGGCGCCCATCTTGAGCGCATTGCTCATAGCTTCGAACGCATCTCGACCAGCAGCGCGCCGGTATCGGGGCGCACGCCGCGCCAGATGGCGAAGGCTTCGGCGGCCTGCTCGACCAGCATGCCCAGGCCGTCGCGCACCTGCGCGCCATGCAGGGCGGCGAATTCCATGAACTGGGTCGGCTGCTTGGCGTACATGATGTCGACCGCCAGCGTATCCGGGCCGAAGGCGGAGGCCGGCACCGGCGGCAGCGTGCCCGACAGGCTGGCCGAGGTCGCGTTAATGACCACGTCGTAGGGGCCGGCGATCTCGTCGAAAGCGCAGGCGCTCACCTGCCCCGCATGCGCGGCCTGCGCCGCAAACTGCCGGACCAGCGCGTCGGCGGTGGCGCGGGTGCGGTTGGCGATCACGATAGACTTCGGCGCCTGCTCCAGGAAAGGCAGGATCACGCCGCGCGCGGCGCCGCCGGCGCCCAGCAGCAGGATGCGCTTGCCGGCCAGCGCCACCTTCGCGTTCTTCACGATGTCGGTCACCAGGCCGATGCCGTCGGTGTTGTCGCCGACGATCTCGCCATCCTCGAAGCTGAGCGTATTGACCGCGCCGGCCAGGCGCCCACGTTCGGTCAGGCGGGTCGCCAGCGCCGCCGCTTCCAGCTTGAACGGCACGGTGACGTTGGCGCCCCGATAACCCTCGGCCACCAGGCGGCGCACGGTGTAGGCGAAGCCGTCGATCGGCGCCAGGCAGCGTCCGTAGGCGATGTCCTGGCCGGTCTGGGCCGCGAACACGGGGTGGATCTCAGGCGATTTGCTGTGGGCGATCGGGTTGCCGATCACGCAATATTGGTCACTCATGCTCCTCCTTCTCCTCGCAGTTCAGCCTGCAGTTTTTCTTCACGTGTGAATTTGAATCGGGTCACCACGATCCACAAATCGTCCTTGTCGGACGAGCGCATGTTGGCCGGGAATTTACCGAAAGGCGCCGCGCGCCGCACGATGGCCAGCGCGGCCTTGTCCAGCGCCGGGTTGCCCGAGCTGCGTTCGATGCGCGGCCCGCCTTCCTGTTCGTAGATGTTACCGTCCTGGAATACCGGGATGTACACCACCAGCTCGCCGTACAGCTTGCGGCCGTCCTGCTGCGGGAAATTCAGCGTGCCGACTTCCTCCACGCGCTTCTGCATCGCCTTGTAATACATGGCGTAGCCGACTTCGCGCGTGCTGGGGCTGATGAAGGTTTTCTTGGGCCGCTTGTTCTCGTCCGAGATGCGCTGGGTGATCTCGGCCGTCATGCGCGCGATGGCTTTGGTGGAGTCGACGTTGTCGGCGCCGTCGCGGTTCGGCTCGGGCTTCAGTTGTTCCGCGACCGGGGCGCTGGCGAAGCTCGACTTGTGGACCTGGGTCAGCACGTTCTTCTGCTGCTGCTCGAGTTCGGCGATGCGGCGCTGCAGGGCCTTGATGCTGTCGCCGTTCTCGATGCGTTTCAGGTCGGGCAGCGGCGATTGCGCGCGCCCGGCATCGGCATTGCCGCCGCCGTCCAGGTTGGCCTGGGCCAGCGCCTCGGCCTTCACCGGCGCGCGCTCGTGCTTGGCGTTGACCAGGATGACTTCCAGCCCCGGATCGGCCGGCTGCAGCCGGAACGCATCCGGCGCGGCGAAGCGGATCGCGAGCAGGGATGCATGCGCCAGCACCGAGACGGCAACGGCGATCATCAGGGATGGGTGGTGTCGGGAATACTTCACGTGCTGCCGGTGGGACGGTGAATCGGAGCGTCAATTCTACCGTGCAGGCTGCCGACTTTGCGAGCCTGCAGGAAAAGTTATTGGTGGACAGCGCAACAATGGCCGTTGACGATGTAGGGTGGGCACCCCGTGCCCACCCTACGCCTGCGCAAACGGATCCTCAAGCCGCAGCCTGCGGCGCCTGCGGTTCGACCGGCGCCGCCGTCACATCGGTCTGCGTTTCCGGATCGACCACCGCCACCGCACCCTCGGCCTCGGCGCTTTCGGCAGCCGCCGCCTCGCCGGTATCGGCGCCCTCGTCTTCCTCATCCAGCTCGAGTGCCTCGGCCGCTTCCGGCGCCGCCACGGCCACTTCGAGCAGGCGCGCCTCCAGCGACAGATCGACTTCGTCCCAGCGCACGATGTCCAGGCGCACCTGGGCGCCGCGCGGTGCCTGCGGCATGCCCGGCAGGCGGATCACCAGCGGGATCTCGACCAGGCGCAGCACTTCGTCTTTCAGCACCACGGCCTCGACCTGCTTGGCGTTTTCCTGGCCCAGCCAGCGCAGGCACCAGTAACGTTCCATGTTCTGCTGGAACTCGTTGTAGGCGGCGTAGGCGGCGTCGAAGCTCGATACGATCGCGAACAGCGTCGCGTCGCGGTGCTTGAACGGCGCCACCAGCGGCGCGGTCACGCCATGGGAGGCGCAGGCCAGGATCTGCCACTGGTTGACCAGGTCGGTGTAGCGGCGCAGCGGCGAGGTGCTCCACGCGTACTGGTCCACGCCCAGGCCCTGGTGCGGCGCCGCGTGGGTCACCATGCGCACCTGGATCTTGGCGTTCCAGCCGCCGGCGCCCGGCCCCTGCGAGCGGTAGATGCCCGGCACGCCCGAGTCGTGCAGCAGCTTGCCCCAGGTGCTGTTGGCGAAGATCATCAGCTCGGCCACGATCTTGTCCAGCGGCGCCCCGCGCTTGCGGCGCACGATGCTCACCACGTCGTCCTCGACATAGAAATTGAAGTCGACGCGGTTGGCCTGCTCGGGCTTCAGGCCGAAGGCTTCCCGCTTCTTCATGCGGCCCGCTTCCAGTTGCAGCGCCCATTGCCACAGCAGGCCGAGTTCCGCCTTGTGCGGATACTCGCCGGTGCCGTTATCGAGGGCTTCCTCGCTGACCACCGCGTCCAGGTCGTTCAGGCGCAAATTGCTCTTGATCGGCACGCGTTCGGCGCGGGTGGTGGTCGACAGCACGGTCCAGCCGGACGGATCGAGCACGGCATACAGCGACAGCGCCGGGCAATCCTTGCCTTCGGCCAGGGTAAACGCGTTCACCACCTCGTCCGGCAGCATGGTGATCTTGTCGCCCGGCATATAGACGGTCGACATGCGCGCGCGTGCGATCTTGTCGATGGCGTCGTCGGGGCGGATGCCCAGGCCCGGCGCCGCGATGTGGATGCCGACGCGCACCGTGCCGTCGTCCAGGGTCTCGACCGAGAACGCATCGTCGATCTCGGTGGTGGTCACGTCGTCGATCGAGAACGCGGCCACGTTCGCCAGCGGGAGTTCGTCCGGCGCCGCCGGCACGGTGACGGGCGTAAAGCCGGCGCCGCGCGGGAAATGCTCGAACAGGAAGCGCGCCATGTGCAGGTCCTTGGCCGAGGCGATGCCGCCGGTCGACAACATCAGGCGTTGCGGCGTGGTCTGCAGTTCGCTGGCGGCGGTGTCCAGCGCCTTGAATTCGATGCTGTTCTTGTCCGGCTTGAACAGCAGTTGCTGGACGATCGGCTGCATCGACTGCGGCAGCTTGCCGGCTTTCAGTTCGTCGACCCAGGAGGCCTGCACCAGCGCCTGCTGCTTTTTCTTTTCGATGCCGGCCAGCGCCGCGCGCAGCGACTGTTCCGGCGCCGCCTTGTAGCGCCCGCGACCCTTCTTGTAGAAATAGATGGGCGAGCCGTGCAGGGCCAGCACCAGGCCGGCCGCTTCAGCCGGCAGCGGCGCGTGGCCGAAGTATTCGGCGCCCAGCTCGGGGAAGCCGAACTCCTCCTGGCCCGCCACTTCCCACAGGAACTCGAGATCGACGTCCGCGGCGATCGCCCTGGCCTGCTCCATCAGCGTGGCCGGGTCCGGTTTCTCGAACTGCAGCAGCACGTCCTTGGCCTTGACCTTGGTGCGCTTCCCGGTCGGCATTTCGACCTGGTAGGCCTCGCCGGCCTGCGACAGCACGCTGCCGACCTTGAAATCGCCGGACTCTTCAAAAAATACGTTCATGTCATTTCGTGTTCAATATAGGGAGGGCTTCCCTGGTTGCGGCTGCCGCCAGGTCCAGCACCGCCGGCAAGAATACCTCGGTGACCAGCAGCAGGCCTTGACGGCGGCGATAGACGCAGCGCCGGGCATAATAAGTGGCGTCTCCCACGCCGGGGTCCGCTTCCGCGCCGAGGGCCGCACGCACGCGCGCCACCAGCGGGTGGCCCGGGCGCAGCCGGGCAAATTCGAGCCGGCCGCGCACGACCTTCGGATCGTGGAACAGCGTGGTGCCGAGCGAACGCTCGCCCAGCGCCGAAAACAGCGGCCAGTCGCTGGCGCTGGCGGCCAAAGGCACCACCGTGTGGCCGTACACGATTGGGCGGCCATCGCAGCGCAGCAGCACTTCGCGTTCGTACACGCGGCGCGGGCGCGGCAAGCCGATCGCCGCGGCTTCGTCCGCCAGGCACGGCGCGCCCGCCTGGCGCAGGCGCTGCACCCGGAACGCGCGGCTGTGCGCGACCAGGCGCGCGGTGAGCGAACCGGGCGTGGTCAGCCAGTCATGCATGGCGGCCGGCGCACGCACGCCGTCCGGATGCGCCAGCCAGCGGGCCCGGCGCAGCGACGCATTGCTCACCTTGCCGGGTCCGATCCGGTCACGCCCTGCGTTTTGCTCCCGCCTTCGCTGCAGAACGCCAGCACCTCGTCGACATACTGCCCGAATTCCGGGATCGCATGGTCGCTGCCCTGGATCACATGCTGGTGCGCGCCGGCGTAGTGAGCGACCATGTCGCGGTAATCCAATACTTCGTCGCCGGTTGCGGCCAGCAGGAAATAGCGCCCGGGCTGGGTAATCTGCGGGATCTTCAGCGCGGCCAGTTCGTCGATGTACTCGCGCCTGAATTCGAACGGCTCGTCCGAATGCCAGGCCGTGGTGACGCCGACGTGTTTCTCTAGGTTTTTCAAGGGATCGACCGCCGGATTGAGCAGCGCCGCGCGGCAGCCGAAACGCTCGGCCAGCCAGGTGGCATAGAAGCCGCCCAGCGAGGAACCGATGACGGCCAGACGCTCCGGCCCCTGGGCGGCGTAACGCTCGACCAGGGTCAGCACCAGTTCCATGGCCGCTTTCGGCGAGGCCGGCAGTTGCGGGCAGATCAGCTGGTGCGCGCGCCCGGCCTCGGTCATGCGCTGGTGCACCACGCGCGCCTTGAACGAGCGCGGCGAGGAGCGGAAGCCGTGCAGATACAGAATGTGCACGTCCGGAACATGCCCGTCTGGGATGTGCAGCGCCCCGCTCATGCCGCCAGCGCTTCCAGCAGTTTCTGGTGCACGCCGCCAAAGCCGCCATTGCTCATCACCAGGATATGGTCGCCCGGCTGGGCCGCCTGCACGATCGCCTGCACCATGTAGTCGATCTGGTCGAAGCTGTGCGCGATCGCGCCCAGCGGTTTCAGGGCGTCGGCCAGCGACCAGCCCAGCGCCTGCTGGCTGCCGAAGCCGAACACCAGGTCGGCATCCTTCAGGCTGCCCGGCAGCGCATCCTTCATCGCGCCCAGCTTCATGGTGTTCGAACGCGGCTCGAGCACGGCCAGGATGCGCCCGCCCTTGCCGCTGGCGGCGCCGAGCTTCTGGCGCAGGCCGCCGACCGTGGTCGCGATCGCGGTCGGGTGGTGGGCGAAGTCGTCGTAGACGGTGATGCCGTTCACCACGCCGCGCACTTCCATGCGCCGCTTGACGTTCTGGAAGCGCGCCAGCGATTCGATCGCCTGGGCTGGCGGCACGCCGACGTGGCGGGCGGCGGCGATCGCGGCCAGCGCATTGGTGCGGTTGTGGTGGCCGGTCAGGTCCCAGTGGACGGTGCCCTGCACTTCGTGATTGAACAGGACGTCGAAGCTGGCGCCGCCCGGATGCTCGACCAGGCTCCAGTTCACGCCGTCGGACACGCCGAAACTTTCCTTCTCGCTCCAGCAGCCGCGTTTCAGCACGCGCGCCAGCGAGGCTTCGTCGCCGTTCACGACCAGGCGGCCCACGCCGGGCACGGTGCGCACCAGGTGGTGGAACTGGGTTTCGATGGCGCCGATGTCCGGGAAAATATCCGCGTGGTCGTATTCGAGGTTGTTCAGCACGGCCGTCCTGGCGTGGTAGTGCACGAACTTGGAACGCTTGTCGAAGAAGGCGGTGTCGTATTCGTCGGCTTCGATCACGAAGAAGTCGGAATCCGTGTCCCCTTGCAGGCGCGCCGAGATGCCGAAGTTCATCGGCACGCCGCCGATCAGGAAGCCCGGCGAATAACCCGCGTCTTCCAGGATCCAGGCCAGCATCGAGGTGGTCGTGGTCTTGCCATGGGTGCCGGCCACGGCCAGTACCCATTTATTACGCAGAATATGTTCCCCAATCCATTGCGGACCCGATACGTACGGCAAGCCGCGGTTCAGGATTTCCTCGATCAGCGGATTACCGCGCGTCATCACGTTGCCGACCACGTACAGGTCGGGCTCGAGCGCCACCTGTTCCGGGCCGTAGCCCTGGATCAGCTCGATGCCCTGGGCTTCGAGCTGGGTGCTCATCGGGGGATAGACATTGGCGTCGCAGCCTGTGACACGGTGGCCGGCCTCCTTGGCCAGGACCGCAAGCCCGCCCATGAAGGTGCCGCAAATGCCGAGGATATGGATGTGCATGGAGTTCCGGAATAATGCGGGGAAATGATGAATACGCGATTCTACCCGACGCGATGCCATTTTCCGTTCAAGAGTATGATCGCACCCATGATGCCTACACCAAACGATGACCTCCAACAGTTGCGCGCGCGCATTGCTGCGACGGCGGCGCGCATGATCGCCCAGGACGGCGCCGATTACGCCACCGCCAAGGCCAAGGCTGCGCGCCAGGTGCTGGGCGTGGATCGGCCTTCTCCCAACTATTTGCCGGACAATTTCCAGGTAGAAGATGAAGTGCGTCGCTACCAGGCCCTGTTCCAGGGTCCGGAACTGGCGGCGCGCCTGAAGCGCATGCGCAGCGCCGCGCTCGCGGTCATGGAAGAACTGGCCGATTTCCGCCCCTACCTCACCGGCTCGGTGCTGAACGGTACGGCGGGCGAACATGACGACATCCATTTACAATTGTTTGCCGACAGCGCCAAGGAAGTCGAAATCTGGCTGCTGGGCCGCAACGTCAATATCGACATCTCGGAAACGCCCCATTTCAAGGGCGGCCGCCACGACCCGGTGGAAACCGTGACCTTCACCTGGCAACGGGAGACGGTGCACGCCGAGCTGTACGAGATGAACGATTTGCGCGGCGCCCTGAAGCCGCGCGCCGACGGCCGCCTGAACCGGGTCGACACGGCCGGCCTGCGCGCCCTGATGGTGACCGACGAAACCCTCGAACAAGACGAATGAACGATGAATAAAAAACGATTCGCCGGCTATGCCGTGGTTGCGGCCGCCTTCACCGTGCTCGGCGCCATCGCTGGCGTGCAGAAGGCGGACAAGGCCCCGGCCACCACCACCTACGCCCCGACCGACGGCCGCGCCCATACGGCGGCCGGGAAACTGTATGCCCAGTCGCTGAACGACCTGGCCGGCAAGCCGCAGGCGCTGTCGCAATGGAAGGGCAAGCCGCTGCTGGTGAACTTCTGGGCCTCGTGGTGCGCGCCCTGCGTGCAGGAGATGCCGGAACTGTCCGAACTGGCGGCCAAGGATGGCGGCAAGCGTTTCAACGTGATCGGCATCGGCATCGATTCCCCCACCAACCTCGCGCAGTTTGCACAGAAAACCAGGGTGTCCTATCCGCTGTACGTGGGCGGGATGGGTGCCACCGACCTTGCGCGCGAACTCGGCAATGCCAAGGGCGGCCTGCCATATACGGTCCTGATCGGCGCCGATGGGCAGGTGCGCAAGACCTACCTGGGACGCCTGAAGTTCGACCAGCTGCGCGCGGACCTGGCCACGCTGAAATAGCGCCGGCCCCGGCGGTGCGGCACGCTGCGAACGGTCGTTCGCTTATATTCCGCTTTCTTTATATCGCTTGCCAATACGTAACGTTGGCGGCAAAATGCCTGACTTTCGGGCAAACAGACGGTTCCATCATGGCGAAAAAGCTACTGTTGCTCAATGGCCCCAACCTGAATTTGCTGGGGACACGTGAGCCTGCGGTCTACGGCGCGACCACGCTGAGCGACATCGAAAACGCCGCCACTGCCCAGGCGGAGGCGGCCGGCGCACGGATCGCCTGCTTCCAGAGCAACCATGAAGGGGCGCTGATCGACCGTATCCATGCCGCCAGGCAGGAAGGGGTCGACGCGATCGTCATCAACCCGGGCGGACTGACCCACACCAGCGTGGCGCTGCGCGATGCGCTGGCCGGCGTGGACATTCCGTTTGTAGAAGTACACATCTCTAATATTTATAAGCGTGAGGAGTTCAGGCATCACTCGTTTCTGTCAGCGATCGCGCAGGGCACGATCTGCGGACTGGGCGCTGATGGATATCGCTTTGCCATCGACTTTGCGCTCAAAGAGCGTTAATCTTCGTCAACTTCACGCATTCTGTGCGGATTAGCGCCCCACCTGACGCGCCGCATGCTCTTAAACAAATAATTCCAAGGGGTTTCACATGGATCTAAGAAAACTCAAGACATTGATCGACCTCGTCGCCGAATCGGATATCGCTGAACTCGAAGTGACCGAAGGCGAAAGCAAGGTTCGCATCGTCAAGTCCTCCGCAATCCCGCAGAATCAGGTGGTCATGGTGCCGCCGCAAGGCGTCCAGCAATTCTCCGCACCGGCAGTCCAGGGCGCCGCCCCGGCGGCTAGCGCCGCCCCGGCCGCCCCGGCCGAACCGACCGGCCACGTCGTCAAGTCGCCGATGGTCGGTACCTTCTACCGCTCCTCCGCCCCGGGCGCCCCGGCCTTCATCGAAGTCGGTTCGACCGTGAAGGAAGGCGATACCCTGTGCATCATCGAAGCGATGAAGCTCCTGAATGAAATCGATGCCGACGCTTCCGGTACCATCACCAAGATCTTGGTGGAAAACGGCCAACCCGTCGAATTCGGCCAGCCGCTGTTCGTGATCGGTTAAGACGACCCGTCGTCTACGGACAGAAGTCCGGAGCCTTCCGGACGGGAGCCTCCGGACTTCTGTTCTTCCCGCCCCGATCCCATGTCGTTCCCGGCCAGCCGCCGGCACTCATAGAAACACCAAACTTACCATGTTTGAAAAAATCCTCATCGCCAACCGTGGTGAAATTGCGTTGCGTATCCAGCGCGCATGCCGCGAAATGGGCATCAAGACCGTCGTCGTGCACTCCGAGGCGGACAAGGACGCCAAGTACGTGAAGCTGGCCGACGAGTCCGTCTGCATCGGCCCGGCGCCATCGGCCAAGAGCTACCTGAGCATGCCGGCGATCATCAGCGCGGCCGAAGTGACCGACGCCGAAGCGATCCACCCGGGCTATGGCTTCCTGTCGGAAAACGCCGACTTCGCCGAGCGCGTCGAAAAATCGGGCTTCGTGTTCATCGGCCCGCGTCCGGAATCGATCCGCCTGATGGGCGACAAGGTCTCGGCCAAGCAGGCCATGATCCGCGCCGGCGTGCCCTGCGTGCCGGGTTCGGACGGCGCCCTGTCGGACGATCCGAAGGAGATCATCCAGACCGCGCGCAAGATCGGCTATCCGGTCATCATCAAGGCCGCCGGCGGCGGCGGCGGGCGCGGCATGCGCGTGGTGCATACGGAAGCGGCCCTGCTGAACGCCGTGGCCATGACCAAGACCGAAGCCGGCACCGCCTTCGGCAATCCGGAAGTCTATATGGAGAAGTACCTGGAAAATCCGCGCCACGTGGAGATCCAGGTGCTGGCCGACGAGCACAAGCAGGCCGTCTGGCTGGGCGAACGCGACTGCTCGATGCAGCGCCGCCACCAGAAGGTCATCGAGGAAGCGCCGGCGCCGGGCATCCCGCGCAAGCTCATCGAGAAGATCGGCGACCGCTGCGCCGAAGCCTGCCGCAAGATCGGCTACCGCGGCGCCGGCACCTTCGAATTCCTGTACGAGAACGGCGAGTTCTACTTCATCGAGATGAACACCCGCGTGCAGGTCGAACACCCGGTCACCGAAATGATCACCGGTATCGACATCGTGCAGGAACAGATCCGCATCGCCTGCGGCGAACGGCTGCGCTTCAAGCAGCGCGACATCATGCTGTCGGGCCACGCGATCGAGTGCCGCATCAATGCGGAAGACCCGTTCAAGTTCATCCCGTCGCCGGGCCGCATCACCGGCTGGCATCCGCCGGGCGGTCCCGGCATCCGCGTCGATTCGCACTCGTACGCCGGCTATTACGTGCCGCCGCACTACGATTCGATGATCGGCAAGGTCATCGCCTACGGCGCCACGCGCGACCAGGCGATCCGCCGCATGCAGATCGCGTTGTCGGAGATGGTGGTTGAAGGTATCCTGACGAACATCCCGCTGCACCGCGAACTGATGGTCGACGCCCGTTTCATCGAAGGCGGCACCAACATCCACTACCTGGAGCAGAAGCTGGCCCACAAGCCGGACCTGCCGAAGGACGGCGCGCTGGGCGCCAAATCGGAAACCAAGGCTGAACAATGAGCTGGACTGAAGTCGTCATCGAAATCGCCCGCGAGCACGCGGAAGGCTTGTCCGATGCCCTGATGGAAGCAGGCGCGCTGTCGGTCTCGGTGGAAGACGCCGACGAAGGCACCGACCAGGAAAAGCCGCTGTTCGGCGAACCCGGCATGGTGCCCGAGCAGGCCGCCTGGGACCACAGCCGCGTGGTGGCGCTGACTGACGTGGATGCCGACCAGGCCGCCATCGTCGCGGAAGCAGCCGCCGCCATCGGCCTGAAGGAGACGCCGAAGTTCGCCACCCGCCCGGTGGCGGATGCCGACTGGGTGCGCCTGACGCAATCGCAGTTCGAGCCCATCCACATCGGCAGGAACATCTGGGTCGTGCCGAGCTGGCACGAAGCCCCGGACCCGGACGGCCTGATCCTCGAAGTCGATCCGGGCCTGGCCTTCGGCACCGGCAGCCACCCGACCACCCGCCTGTGCATGGAGTGGCTGGAGGCGCATCCGGCGCCGGGCCAGTCGGTCCTCGACTACGGCTGCGGCTCGGGCATCCTGGCGATGGTCGCGAAAAAGCTGGGCGCACAGGACGTCGCCGGCGTCGACATCGACCCGCAGGCGATCGAATCGGCGAAGCTGAACGCCGAGCGCAACAAATGCGAGATCGATTTCTACGTGCCGGACGATTTCGTCGCCTCGCAGCGTGGCGAGAGCCGCTTCGACATCGTGGTCGCCAACATCCTGTCCAGCCCCCTGAAGCTGATGGCGCCGATGCTGTCGGGCCGCGTGGCCGAAGGCGGCGCGCTGATCCTGTCCGGCGTGCTGGCGCGCCAGGCCGAGGAAGTGGCCGCCGCCTACGCACCTTTCATCAAACTGGGCGTCTGGGCCGAGCAGGACGGCTGGGTCGCCCTCCACGGACGCCTCGGCCTGGAATCCGCACCCGAGCCGCGCGCCGTCAACCAAGACAGCAGTAAATAAGCGGCATGGCGCTCGCCACCCGGTGCCCGCATTGCCACACCACGTTCCGGGTCGCCTCGGACCAGCTCAAGCTCCGCGGCGGCATGGTCCGCTGCGGCGCCTGCCAGCAGGTCTTTGACGGCGGCGCCCACCTGACCGAACTTCCGGCCAGGCCGGCCGCCGCGGCGCCTGCCACATCTACGACGCCCGCCGCGCCCTCTTCCGGGGCTGGGACGGCGTCCGCTTCTCAATCTCCGGTTTCCGAATCTCCGGTTTCCCAGGGGCCTGTTACGCCGTCCTCCGCTGCCGCGCCTGAAACGGCGCCGGCCCCCGCGCCGGACGGACCGGTCGATTTCGACGACGTGCCGGTGTACACCCTCGACTTCGGCAGCACTTTCGATCCGCTCGGCATCCTGCCCAGGGCCGCGCCGGCCGCGCGCGAACCGGTGCCGATGCCGGTGCCGGCGAACGATGCCGGCGCCGATGTGCCGGTGCAGGCGCCGCAGGATTCGTCGCCGCCGCATGGCGACGTGCTGGCCGGTGCCGTGGCCGCGACCGCGACCGCGGCGGATATGCACTATCAAGCAGCCGCGGGCGTCGATGCGCCGGCCGAGGCCGCGCAACACCTGCCGCCGGCTGTAACCCCGCCGCACGGCGATGTCCTGGCCCATGCCGTCGATGCCATCGTGCTGGCCGATGCGGTGGCCGCAACCGTGGCGGATACCGACGAGCAGCCTGCCTCGGGTGCCGATGCGCTTGCCGAGGCCGAGCAAGACCTGTCGCAGGATGCGACTCCACCGCATGGCGACATGCTGGCCCATGCCGTCGATGCCGTTGCGCCCGCCGATGCGCAGACGCCTGCCGCCGACTCTGTCACCGAGGCGCCGCAAGATCCGTCCGCGCCGCATGGCGACGCGATGGGCCATGCATTGGCAGCGGCGTCCAGCGGCACGGATACCACCGCACCCGCACCGGACTTCACGCCGGCCGCCCCATCCCGCGCCGCCACACCGCCGTCGTTCGTGCCGTCGTTCGTGCCGCCGGGCCGGGTCGAACCGCGCCTGGAAGCGGACGCCGCGTCCGGCGCGCCCGCCGAGCCTGTCCCTGGCCTGGAACCTGAGCCAGCCCTGCCCCAGCCGCTGCCCGACTGGACCGAACCCGATCCGCTTCCGGCACCGCCGGCCCAGGCGGCGCCGGCCTATACAGCGCCGGGCCGCATCGAACCGAGCTTCAACCTGCCGGTGGACGAAGAACTCGTCGCCCAGCCCGTGCGCGACTATGCCTCGCAGCCTGAGCCGGAGCCGAACCCTGCGCCGGGCCCGGCGCACGCAATGCCGTTCGAACCGGCGCCCCAGGACACCCCGGGCGGGCGCCCCTTCGATGGCATGACGGCCGGGCTGCCGCTGCGTGCCTCGGCGGCTGGCGGCCTGGCGGCCGGCGATACGGCGGAACCGGCCATGCCGCCGGGGCCGGCGTCGCGCTCGGCGCGCGCCAAGGCGGTCGATGCGCGCAGCCGCCGTTCCCGGCTGACGCCGACCCGGATCGAGGCGCCCAAGCTGCGCGTGCCCGAATCGGACGAACCGGAATTCGTCAAGCGCAGCCGCAAGCAGGAACAGTCGGGACGCACCCGGCGCATCCTGATGGCGGTCGGCGCCGTCGCGCTGTTGCTGGTGCTGGCGGCCCAGCTGGTGCTGAATTTCCGCAACGTGCTGGCGGCGCGCTATCCGGCGGGCCGCCCGGCGCTGGGCGCCGCCTGCGCCCTGCTCGGCTGCCGCGTCGAACTGCCGGCGCAGATCGACAACCTGGCGATCGAGACCGGCGAGCTGACCACGCTCGGCCCCGATACCTATTCGCTCATCACCCTGCTGCGCAACCAGGGCAGCCTGGTGCAGGCCTGGCCCAGCATCGAACTCGAGCTGACCGACGCCGCCGACAAGCCGGTGCTGCGGCGCGTGCTGGCGCCGGCCGACTACCTGCCGCAGGGTACATCGAGCGCCGCCGGCTTCGGTGCGCGCTCGGAACAGGCGATCCGTTTGCATTTCGCGCTGACGGAACTGAAACCTTCCGGCTACCATATCGCCGTTTTCTACCCTTAAGGCTTCGATACCATGTCCAAAACCTCGCTGATCTGCGGCTCGCTCGCGTTCGACAAGATCATGCAATACCACGGCCGCTTCGGCGAAACCCTGCTGGCGGACCAGCTGCACCGCGTGAACGTCTCGTTCCTGGTGCCGACCCTGCGCACCGAATACGGCGGCTGCTCGGCCAACATCGCCTACAACCTCAAGATGCTGGGCGGCGATCCCTTGATCATGGCCACCATCGGCCAGGACGGCGGCGAGTACCTCGACCGCTTCAAAAAGGCCGGCATCGAGACCCGCGGCATCCGCGTCATCGAGCAGGCCTACACCGCCCAGTGCTTCGTCACCGCGGACCTGGACAACAACCAGATCAACGCCTTCCACCCGGGCGCGATGCAGTTCTCGCACGAGAACAGCGTGGCCGACCAGGGCGCGCTGCGCGTGGCCATCATTGCGCCGGACGGCCGCGACGGCATGATCAAGCACGCGCGCGACTGCGCCGCGCAGGGCCTGCCCTTCGTGTTCGATCCGGGCCAGCAACTGCCGATGTTCAACGGCGAGGAACTGCTGACCTTCATCGAGCAGGCGACCTACCTGGCCTGCAACGACTACGAATTCGAGATGGTGATGGACCGCACCGGCCTGTCGCTGCAGGACATCGCGGCGCGCCTGGAGGCGCTGATCGTCACCCGCGGCGAAAACGGTTCGGACATCTACGCCGGCGGCGAGCATCACCAGATCCCGGCCGTGCCGGCCAGCACCGTGGTCGACCCCACCGGTTGCGGCGACGCCTACCGCGCCGGCCTGCTGTACGGGATTGCCAACGACCTGGACTGGCCGACCACCGGCCGCCTGGCCAGCCTGCTCGGCTCGATCAAGATCGCGCACCAGGGCGGCCAGAACCACAGCTTCACCGCGCAGGACATCGCCGACAGGTTCGAAGCCGCATTCGGCTATCGTTTCTGACGCGCGGATAGCGCGGTACGCGGGTGCATGCCACCCGCAAAAAAAAGAGGGCTCCGGATGGAGCCCTCTTTTTTTCAGCTTGTATTTTGACTTGCGTATTTAAGCCGACACTTAGAACGGGAATATCTGGCGCAGCAGGTATTGCGCGATCTGCAGCAGGATCAGCGCCACCAGCACGGTCAGGTCCAGCCCGCCGAGCGGCGGAATCACGCGGCGCAGCGGCCGCAGCAGCGGATCGGTGAGCGCGCGCACGAACGGCGCCAGCGGCGCATTCGGATTGACCCAGCTGAAGATCACTTCGATGATCAACAGGCCGATGAAACCGTAGATGATCCAGTTCAGGAGACGGAACACCGCATACAGGAAGACCGCCTGCCCCGACCACCCTGCCAGCAGCATCACGCAGCTCGCCACCAGCAGCACCAGGAAAGCGCCGATCAGGCTGGCCCAGTCGTAACCGCCCATGCCCGGCACGAGTCGGCGCATCGGGCGCACCAGCCAGTCGGTCAGGGTGAAAGTGAACTGCCCGATCGAGGCAGGAGGACGGACACGGATCACCTGCATCCAGAACCGCAGCAGCAAGACCCCGCCCAGCACGCCGGCCGCGGTATCGACAATTAACTTAAGAATGGGCAGCACGAGGACTCCTTAAAAAAAACCGCCGTGTGAACATCTCACACAGCGGTATTCTGCCTGAAGCGGACGCAGCCAAGTGTTACGGACGGCTGCTGGTCGGGAACGGCCATGCTGCCGGTACGACCACCGACTTGGTTGCCGGCGCCGCGGCAGGCTGGGCTGCGCTGTCCTGCTTGCCGTCGGCCTTGGCTTCCGGCTTGGTGTCTGCCTTCGACGCAGCAGCTTTCTTCGCTGCCGGCTTCCTGGCTGCCGGCTTCTTCGCGGCGCTGGCTTTCTTGGCCGCGGCCGGCGCTGCCGCCGCTTCCGATGCCGCCGCTTCCGGCTTGGCTTCCGCCTTCGCTTCCGGCTGCGCTTCGGCCTTCGCTTCCGGCTGCACTTCGGCTTTCGCTTCCGGCTGCGCTTCCGCTTTCGCGGCGGCCTTGGCTGCCGGCTTGGCTGCAGCCTTCTTCACGGCCGGCTTGGCTTCGGCAGCTTGCGGTGCAGCGGCCTTGGCAGTGCTCTTGGTAGCGGTCTTGGTGACGGCGGCGGGGGCAGCAGTCTTGGTGGCAGTGGTCTTGGTGCCAGCGGCCTTGGTTGCTGCGGACTTGGCGCCGGCCTTGGCCGCAGGCGCAGCTTCAGCCTTGGCTGCGGTGGACTTGGCGGCAGCGGTCTTGGTAGCAGCGGTCTTGGCGCCGGTCTTGGCCGCAGGTGCAGCTTCACCCTTGGCTGCGGTGGACTTGGCGGCAGCGGTCTTGGTAGCAGCGGTCTTGGCGCCGGTCTTGGCCGCAGGTGCTGCAGCACCCTTGGCGGCGGTTTTTGCCGGCGCCTTGGCTGCGGTCTTTTGCGCTGCAGGCTGGGCAGCGGTCTTGGCGGCCGACTTGGTCGCTGGCGCCTTGCTTGCAGCGGTCTTGGTGGCGGTGGCCTTGGTTGCGGTGGTCTTGGTGGCTGCTGCCTTGGTAGCCGGCGCCTTGGCGGCTGCAGTCTTCTTCGCTGCCGGCTTGGCTGCCGTTGCAGTACCACCCTTGGCGGCGCCCTTGGCTGCCGTGGTCTTCGTGACGGTGGCCTTGGTTGCAGCGGTCTTGGTGGCCGCAGCTTTCTTGGCGGCCGGTGCGGCGGCGCCCTTGGCGGCCGTCGACTTGGTCGCAGCAGTCCTGGTTGCTGCAGCCTTGGTAGCCGGCGCCTTGGCGGCTGCGGTCTTCTTCGCTGCCGGCTTGGCCGCGGTGGCGGTCTTGCCTGCTGCGGACTTGGTGGCGGTCTTGGCTGCAGTGCTCTTGGTCGCTGCGGCTTTGCTTGCAGTGGTCCTGGTGGCCGGTGCCTTGGCGGCTGCGGTCTTCTTCGCTGCCGGCTTGGCCGCGGTGGCGGTCTTGCCTGCTGCGGACTTGGTGGCGGTCTTGGCTGCAGTGCTCTTGGCCGCAGCGGTCTTGGTTGCTGCCGGCTTGGCGGCGCCCTTGGTTGCAGCGGTCTTGGTTGCAGCGGTCTTGGTTGCAGCGGCAGTCGTCTTGGTTGCTGCGTTCTTGGCAGCGGCGCCCTTGGCTGCAGCGGTTTTGGTTGCAGCGGCTGCGGTCCTGGTGGCTGCAGTTTTGGTGGCAGCGGTCTTGGCGGCCGGTGCCTGGGTCGCAGCAGTTTTCTTCGCTGCCGGCTTCACGGCGGCTTTTGCTGCCGGCTTTGCAGCAGCTTTTGCCGCCGGCTTTGCAGCAGCTTTTGCTGCCGGCTTTGCAGCAGCTTTTGCCGCCGGCTTGGCGGCAGGTTTCGCTGCGGCTTTTGCGACAGGCTTGGCGGCCGTTTTTACGGCTGCTTTTTTAGCGACCGGCTTTTCTGCGGCGGCGGCTTTTGCGGCCGGCTTGGTGGCAGCTTTTGCTGCGGGTTTCTTTGCGGCTGTTGCCATTTTCTATTCTCCTTCTCTGCGATGAGAAAATACGCTACAAGGTTTGAACCCGTCCAACCTGCTGGTCGGGCGAATTATTCATCGGCGCACACGCACCGTGTGCGTCAATGAATCCGGCACCAGCTGAACTACTGCAATTCTTCAAAGGAAACCTCGAAAAACCCGCCGCAATTTGCATTGCCGATTCGCGTCAATTACTGTATATTCATACAGTACGACAGTCCGCCCGCGACGGTTTTTCGAGATCCCCTGAATCTGCGGCATTCCAGCCATCGTCGTCCCGACGACCAAACAAGTTCGATGGTCCACTGCGCTGTTCACATCACTGCCCGTCGAGGAAAACCCCGAGGCTGCGAAAAGAAAAAGCCGCCATGCCCGAAATTTTATTCAGGCAATGCGGCTTGTTCTTTTCGATAAGCTCACGTGCATACTGAATGAATCAGCGTCCTAATTTGATCGGTCTGTTCACGTATCACGCGCGATGGTATTTGCGTGTTCACGTTTTGACAAATTCAATCACGTAAAGTACACGAAAACCTTGTCAGTGCGCAACCCGCACACACTATTTTTCGTGCCTTTCCGACCAGGAGAACCAGCGATATCGAATTCGTTTCGTGAATCCATTCGATCGGTCGCTGCGATAACGTTTGATTCCTTCGTATTGCGGCTTTATCTCCAATAACAAGCGCGCATCCACGCGCAATTCATTCTCCCTTTGGTCGGCGTTTATTCGCTTGCGGCGCCGATGCGCAGCAAGTCCATCTTGCATAACCAGGCCAGTCCGCGCAGCAGCATCGGCTGGTCGCACGGCCCCAGCGTATCGAGCAATTCCTCCACCTGCATCGGCCGCGACTCGATCGAGCCGAAGATCTGGCCGAATTCCTCGAGCGTCGGCAGCGACGTCGTGGCGAAGCGGTTGATGCCGAGCTCGCGGTACTGGCGCACCAGCGCCAGCGAGGCCTCGGGCGCCAGCTCCACCAGCGATTGCGGCGTGATCTGCGCGCTCGGATAGCTCGCGAACAACGCGAACGGATCGGGCCGGTCGGGCGCCGCCTGCGGCAGCGCGGGACCGAGCGCGGGATCGGCGCGGCGCCGCTCATCGAGCTCGCTCCACAACTGGCGGTAGCGCGCGAACACCACCGGCCAGTCGAACACTTCACGCGCGCGACGCCGCGCATTCTCGCCCAACTGGCGGCGCAGGTTGGCGTCACGGATCAGTTGGCCGTAGGCCTCGGCGAGCTTCACGCCGTCCACCGCCACCGCCTGGCTGGTATGACCGCAATACATGTCGTAGCTGTCCACGCCATCGTCGTAACGCTGCGCGAGATCAAGGCCGGCGCCCGGTCCGGGCATCACGGTGGGAATGCGATAGCCGTCGATGCCGTCGCGCACCGTGTCGCGATAGCCGTTCCAGTCGCTGACCACGCATGGCAGTCCGGCCGCCATCGCTTCTGCCGGGGTCAGGCCGAAGGTTTCCTGCACGTTGTCCGACAGCGACGTGAACACGTCGGCCGCGGCCCAGGCGGCGACCTGGTTGTCCGGCGCGCGGCCGTCCAGCACCGTCAGCCGGATCGAGGGGCATAGCGCGGCTGCGGCTTCACGGAACGCGCGCTCGATCGCATCGTTGGCGAACGCGCCGCACAGCATCAGGTGCACGCGCCGGTCCGGCTGTTGCGCGCGTTCGAGCGCGATGAACATCTGCTGCGGATGGGTGCTGGCGTCGAACGAAGGATGTGCCGGGAACAGGAAAGCGACGTCGTCCTCGTCGATGCCGAGACGGTGCCGGGCAGCCGCGCGTGCATCGGGACTGAATGCCAGGTCGACGCACTGCACGCCGGGCGGGATCAGGGGTAATTGCGGCAACTCGAAGCGTTGCGCGCCCAGGCGCACGCGCAGGTAGTCAGCCTGGCGCTCGATCAGTTCACGCACGCTGTCGCGCACCACGCGCGAGGGGCAGATCAGCGCGTCCCAGCTGCGCACCGGCGCCACCAGCAGGCCGGTGAGCGTGCTCATCGCCGCATGGCTGGCGGTGGCGTGGACGATGCCGCACAGGCTGTAACGGCGCTCGCCGAGCGCCAGGCGGCGCCACGCCAGGCGTTCGATGCCGGCCGCCGGGTGAACCAGGACGCCGAACCGTTCCAGGTCCTGCGGACGGCCTGGTGCCACCCGCTCGATGGGTCCCTCGAAGCCGGACTGGCGCAGCTGGCGCTCGCACTCGGCGGCATGTGCCTGGGTGGCCGCAAAGCAGCCGATGCCGTCCAGGGTGCCATCGAGCGCCATTGCGCGCATCAGGCCGGCATCAGGCGCCTGGTCCGGGATGAAATGCAATGCCAAGCGCGCCGTCATGCGCCCTCCTTCGATCCTGGATGGACATGGCGGATCGACCGGTCTGGCCGGCCCGCGGGATGCTGGTGAACGAAGAAGACAGGGATCATGGCCATCGATGCGATAAGCGGATTTCAGAGCATCATAGCCGCAGTGAAGAGCTCATGTCGCAAGCCACGCGCAGCACCGGTCGATCATGCCCGGCCGGCCAGTGCGGGCCGTGCGAAACGACGACGGGCGCGCGGCAACTTCCGTCGCCGCGCGCCCGCGTCACTGGTCTAAGCCACCGTTTATTTGCTGTTGGCCTCCAGTTCCGAAATCACGACCACGACGCGCTTGCCTGCAGTGCTCACGACAACTCGCAGCGGCAAGCCGTTGGCCGGGATGCTGGACGCGGTGAAGCTCAAGTCGTTGACGTTGAACTGCAGCCAGGACGGCAGGGCCGCGCCGTTTTCCAGCGATACGCTGCTGACCACGATGCCGCCCTGCGCCTGGTTGGCGAAAGCTTCCGCCGGCACGTTGAACGCAAAGGTACCGACAGCCTTGGGCACGCCGACGGAAATCAGGCCGTTCTGCGCCGCATTGGCGGTCTGCACCGTCCGCACGACGATGCCCGACGCAATCGCCACCGACACCGGCGCGATCGCACCCGCCGATGCAGGCGCAGCCGCAGCCACGGTCGACACGGTCGCGGCGCTGGCCACGTTGCCCACCGCTTGCACCTGAGGGCCGGCACCGAGGACCGGCATCGCGGCCACCGGCGCCACAGGCGTCAGGACCGTTACCGAGTTCAGGTTCGAACCACCGCGCAGGTTATTGCCGGTCGTGGTCAGTTCGACCTTGTTGATGCCGGAGCTGAAGGTCGAATAACCCGCGACGTCAAGGTACTGGCCCGGTGCCTGCGTGATGGCGCCGGTTGCCGCAACCAGCAGGGCGCCGCCGGTCTTGACCGTGCCCAGCGTGATGCCGCCCGAACCGTCGACCAGGTTCACGTTCCGGCCGTTCACCGATACCGCGCCCACCAGGTCGTTGCCGGCCTGGTTCAACAGCACGTCGGCGGGATTGCCCTTGTCGCTGGCTGTGAAGCTGCTCGTGCCCGCGGCATGGATGGTCCCGCCATTGCCCTGCTGGATGGCGCCGCCGGTGCTGGTGACCACCAGGCCGCCGGTGCTGTCGACCTTGCCCAGGACCAGTCCGCCCGCGCTGTCGCTCAGGCGCACATCCTTGCCGCTGGCCGCCACCGGACCGGCGAAGTCGTTGCCGGTATTGTCCAGGACCACGTTGCCGCCCGAGTTCAGGGTGCCCGACCCGGTGACGCCCAGCGTGCTGCCGCCGGACTGGCCGATCGAACCGCCGCTGGTCACGTCGAGCTTGCCGCCCACCGTGGTGGTACCGAGGGTGGTGGCGCCGCCCGACTGGGTGGTCAAGCCGCCGCTGGTCTTGCCGCCCACGGTCAGGTCGTTCTTGTCGCTCAGGCGCACGTCCTTGCCGCTGACCGTGACCGGACCGTCGAAGTCGTTGCCCACGTTACCCAGGGTGATGTCGCCCTCGGAACCCAGCGTTGTGCCGCCGCCGACCGTCAAGGTGCCGCCGCTGCCCTGGATGACCGGGCCCTTGGCCGTCACGTCGAGGTTGCCGCCCACCGTGGTGGTGCCGAGGGTGGTGGTGCCGCCCGATTGCGTCGTCAAGCCGCCGCTGGTCTTGCTATCCACCGTCAGGTCGTCCTTGTCGCTCAGGAGAACGTCCTTGCCGCTGACCGTGACCGGACCGCCGAAGTCGTTGCCGCCGTTACCCAGGGTGATGTCGCCCTCGGATTCCAGCGTGGTCTTGCCGCCGACGGTCAAGGTGCCGCCGTCGGTCTGCTTGACCGGACCCTTGGCCGTCACGTCGAGGTCGCCGCCCACCGTGGTGTCGCCGAGGGTGGTGGTGCCGCCCGATTGCGTCGTCAAGCCGCCGCTGGTCTTGCCATCCACGGTCAGGTCGTTCTTGTCGCTCAGGCGCACGTCCTTGCCGTTGACCGTCACTGGGCCGCCGAAGTCGTTGCCTTCGTTGGCGAGAGTGATGTCCGCCGGGTTGCCGTCCTCGTCGTCGGCAGTCAGCGTGGTGTCGCCTTCCGTCACGATCGTCGTGCCTTCGGACTGCGTGATCGGGCCGCCCTTGCTGGTCACGTCGAGCTCGCCTTTCGAGGTCAGGTTGCCGATCACCACGCCGCCATCGGACACGATGGTGGTCGTTCCGCCGACGGTCAAGGTGCCGTTGCCGCCCTGGTCGAAGCCGCCGTGCGCCGAGAAGTCGCCCTCGACGACGGTGGTGCCGCCGGTCTGGACGAAGGTGTCGACCGACACGTCGCCGCCGCTGGTCAACGTGCCGCCGGACTGGTTGAAGCCGCCCAGCTTGACGCCGCCGCTGCCGGTGTTCAGGGTGCCGCCGCCGATGTTCAGCGTGCCGCCGTTGCCGCCGTTACCGCCGCTGCCGGTGCCGCCCGTGCCGACGATGCTGTCGACGTACACCGGCGCGCCGTTCGGCGCCGGGTCGAAGTCGATGGTCACGTCGCCCGGGATCAGCACGTCCTTGACGTTGGCGAAGTCAGGCACTGCGCCGCCTTCCCAGTTGTTCGGATCGAACCAGTCGCCATGCGGACCGCCGGTCCAGACGACGGACTCCAGGCGGGTGATGTCGGCCGCGGTGGTCTGGCCGGCCACCAGCACGTAGTTGCTGGCCAGGGCCCCGGAAGCCGCGTCGGCGTGCAGCGCAACGGTATCCAGCGTGACCACGCGGGTGCCCACGTTCTTCGAATCGAAGCTCGCGGTGCCGGTCGCGGTCAGCAGCTCGTTACCGACCAGGCCGCCGGTGATGGTCACCGTCGGCGCCGCCGTCGCATTGCCGTCGTAGACCTTGCCCGGCGCCGTGATGACCGCCGTCAGCGCCTTCGGCGTGATGCTGGCCGTCAGGCTGGCCGGCAGGTCGAGCAGGTAGCCGTCGGCATCGTTGCCGGTGAGCTGGATGCCGTTGCCCGTCACGCTGACCGCGATCGGGCTGGCGCCGGCGTCCTTGCTGGCGAACACGCCGCTGCCCAGCGTGCCCAGCAGGGACACGCTGTCGCCGGCCACCACGCCGGTCAGCGAGGCCCTGGCCAGGTCCAGGACGGCGTTGGTGGTGCCGTCATACACCTTGTCGAGCGCCTGCACGCCGCTCAGCGTCAGGTGGATGCCGTTGATGTCCGCGCTGGCGGTGCGGGCCGGCGCCAGGTTGACGTTGTAGTTGCCCGCATCAATGCCGCCGACGCTGACGCCCAGGACGTTGATGGTCTTGCCCAGGCCCGCGCCCTTCGACGTGAACGCCGCCGCTTCGTAGGACAGGGTCAGCTGGTCGCCCTGCATCGCGGCCGTGGCCCGGTCGTCGGACAGGATCACCGTGGCGTTCGTGGTGCCGTCGTAGGACCGGCTCACGCCGGTCGCATGGACCGTCAGGTCGGCCTTGGCGATGTCGCCGAACGACGCGGTGCTGGTGTTAACCGTGTAGTTCTGCGCATCCTGGCCCGAGATCGCGATATCGGACACCTTGATGTACTTGCTGGTGCCGGCGTTCTTGTCCAGGTAGTTGGCCTGGTAGCCGATGTCCAGCACGTCGCCTTCCACGCGGTTGTCGGCCAGCGTGACCGTGGTGCCGGTGGTCACGTCGTAGGTCTTGCTGCCGCCGCTGGCGCTGACGACCAGCGCGCGCGCCGTGACGTCGGACGCCAGGCCGGTGGTCGGCACCATCTGGTAGTTGTCCTTGTCGGCGCCCGCCAGCCGGATGTCGTCGGCAACGATCGCCTTGCCTGCGCCGACGTTCTTGCCGTCAACGTAGTAGCCGGTGGCGCTGACCAGGCTGATCTGGTCGCCCGCCATCACGCCGGTGGCTTTCGCCGCCTGGGTGTTCAGGTAAGCCGTGTCGGTACCGTCGTACACCTTGTTCAGGGCGACCAGGCCGGCGATCTGGATCATGGCCTTGTCGACCACGCCCACCGCGCCGCTGAGGGTGTTGCTGGCCAGCTGGTAGCCGTACACCGCAACGTTGCCGTCCATGGCGTTCAGGACCTGCACGCCGTTCACGGTCACCAGCTTGCCGGCGCCCGCGGTCTTGCTGTCGTAGCTGCCGAAGACCGGGGTGTTGAGGGTCACGACGTCGCCGTCGATCGCACCCAGGGTGGCGTCGTAGTTGCCCGCCGCCAGGACCGCGTTCGTGCCGCCGTCATACACCTTCTGCACCTGGCCGACCAACTGGCCGGTGATGACCGGTGCGATGCTGTAGACGAAGCCATTGCCGCCGGACGCCAGCGTGTCGCCGAAGCGGGCATTGTACTGCTTGAAGTCCGGGCTCAGGCCACCGCGGTTGTCCGCCGACGGATCGGTGGAATAGACCTGCCAGCGGCCGCTGGCCGTGGACAGCGCCGAAGCGCCAGCGTGGTTGACGAAATTGCCGTCCGCGGCGTCGAGCACGATATTGCTGATGCCCGACACGCTGACGCCGCGTTCGAGCACCACGTCGCCGCGCTGTGCGTGGATGGCGACCGCGCCGCCGCTGGTGATGCCGTTGGTGCCGATGCCGACCGTGATGCCGGTCGTGTTGTCGAGCGACAGGCCGCCATTGCCCAGCTTGGCGGCGATGGCGCCGATCGCGTTGCCGCGGTTGTCCAGCGTCGCGCCGGAAGCCGCTGCGATGTCGAGCGAGGCGAGCGTCACCGGACCGGTGAAGTCCGCGCTGCCCTTGCCGGCATCAACGGTCAGGTTGCGCTTCTCTCCCGCGGCCTGGCCCAGCGCACCGGCGAATTCGAGGTCGCCGCCGCCGGTCTTGATGGTGAGGTCGGACTGCACTTGCACCGCTGCTCCATAGGCCTGGTCGCCGGTCGTGCTGACATCGCCGTTCAGGCTGATCGTGCCGCCATTCACGACCAGGTCGCCCAGCGCGCCGTTTGCCGCGGCGCCGACGGCGCCGTTGAAGGCGACCGCGCCGCTGCCGGCATTCACAGTCAGATCCTTGCCGGCGCCGGCCGCGTCGACGGTGCCGCCGAAGGTCACTGCGCCGCCGCCGGTGGCGAGGGTGGTGTCCGCGCCCAGGACCACATTGCCGCCGTAGGTCTGGGTGCCGCTGGTAGTGATGCTGCCGCCGTCGATTTCGGTGGCGCCGGCGCCGGTGCTCAGGCTGTCCACGGCCACGGCGCCGCCGAAGGTGGTAGTGCCAGTGGTCGCGACCGTCAGCGCATGCGCGCCGTCCAGCGTGTCACCGAAGCCGATGTCGCCGCCGCCCGTGCTGGACAGGAGCGCATCCGCCGCCAGCGTGGCCGCGCCGGTATAGGTCTGGCTGCCGCTGGTGGTGACGTCGCCGTTGACGCTGGACGTGCCGGTGATGCTCAGGTCATCCACGCCGGCGATCGCGCCGGTGACGGCGTTGCCGTCGATGGCCAGGTCGTGGCCATTGCCGTCGACATCGCCGTTCAGGGTCACCGTCGAGCCGGCCAGGGTCGTGCCTGCGCCCAGCGTCACGTCGCCGTAGGTTTGGGTGCCGGTGGTGGCGACGACGCCGCCGTCGATGTCGGTGGCGCCGCTGATGGCGACGCTGGACAGGGCCGTGCCGCCGCCCACGGCGCCGCCGAAGCGGGTGGTGCCGCTGGTGTTCACCGTCAGCGCATGCGCGCCGTCCAGGGTGCCGGCGAAGCCGATGTCGCCGCCGCCCGAGCTGGACAGGGTGACATCCGCCGCCAGCGTAGCCGCGCCGGTATAGCCTTGGGCGCCGCTGGTAGCGACGTCGCCGCCGATGGCAGCCGTGCCGGTCACGGCCAGGTCGGCCACGTTGGCGATCGCAGCGCCGGTGACGGCATTGCCGTCCACGGTCAGGTCATGCGACTGGCCGTCGACGCCGCCGTTCAGGGTCACGGACGCGCCCTTGAACGTGGTGTCCGCGCCCAGGGTCACGTCGCCATAGGACTGGGCGCCGCTGGTGTTCACCGCGCCGCCGTCGACATGGGTCGCACCGCCGGTGGTGACGCCGATCAGGGCCGTGTTGCCGCCCACGGCGCCGCCGAAGACGGTGACGCCGGAAGTGTTCACCGTCAGCGCATGCGCGCCGTCCAGGGTGCTGGCGAAGCCGATGTCGCCGCCGTTCGTGCTGGACAGGACCGCATCGGCTGCCAGGGTGGCTGCGCCGGTGTAGGCCTGCTTGCCGCTGGTGGTGACATCGCCGCCGAAGGCAACGGTACCGCTCACGGCCAGCTCGGCCACGCCAGTAATCGCAGCGCCGGTCACGAGATCGCCGTACACGACCAGATCATGGGCCTGGCCGCCGACAGCGCCGTTCAGGGTCACGCTCGTGCCCTTGAGCGTGGTGTCCGCGCCCAGCGTCACGCCGTCGCCATAGGTCTGGGCGCCGCTGGTGGCAACCAGGCCGCCGTCGATCACGGTGGCGCCGCCGCCATCGGTGCTCAGGCTCGCCAGCGCGATCTGCGCGCCGACCGCTGCGCCGAAGCGCACCGTGCCCTGGCTGTCGATGGCCAGGTCGGCCGCGCCGTCCACGGCCGCGTCGAAGTTCAGGTTGCCGGACAGGCCGGTCACGCTGACGTCGCCGGCGCCCAGGCTGACCGCACCCGAGATCGTGTTGTCGCCGGCCTGGTTGACCAGTACGCCGCCGCCGTTCACGCCAGTGCCCTGCAGGGCCAGTGCGTTGGCGATGTCGAGGCCGCCGTTGCCGCCGTCCAGCGCCAGGGCGCCGCCGGCCGCCACGGTCACGCCGGCGCCGGACGTGCCGAGCGCCTGGCTGTGGGCCACGGTCAGGGTTGCGCCGGCATTGACTCGCGTGCCGCCGGTGTAGGTATTGGCGTGCGACAGCGTCAGCGCGCCGCCGCCGATCACCAGGTGACCGCCGTCGCCGGAGATCGTCCCGCCGATCGTACCCTGTGCATCGCTCAGGGTCAGCGTCTGCCCGTGCAGGTTGACGTCGCCCGAACCGTTCACGGTTGCGGTGGTCGCGCCGTGGGTGCCGGCCAGGTCCAGCAGGCCGCTGTTGCGCACCGCGGCGGTCGTGCCGAGCGCCGCCTGGTCCACCACCGCGAGGGTCGCGCCGGCACCGATGGTCGTGGTGCCGGTGTAGGTATTGGCCGTGTTCAGGCTGAGCGTGCCTGCGCCGGTCGTGGCCAGGCCGCCGTTGCCGGCCAGGCTGCCGTCCACGGCGCTGGCGGCCGCGGCGTCGACCGTGACGGTCTTGCCGCCGGCGATCGTCACATCACCCGCGATCTCGACGTCCGCGCCGGAGCGCAGGGTCGTGTCGTTCAGCATGGCCACCTGGGCGCCTTCGGTGCCGACGGTGATGGTGCCGGTGCTTGCGTCGCCGAAGGTGACGCCGGCGAAGCCGCCGCCGATGCGTTCCAGGTCGGCCGCGCCGATGACCAGCGATGCGTTGCCGGTGGCGCCGTCGGCGATGTCGATCGCACGGCCGGCGGTCAACGTCGTGACCAGCAGCTCGCCGCTGCCGCTCACGGCGCCGCCCAGGTTGACGCCGTCGGTACGGATGGCCAGGTCGTGGCTGCCCGCGTCGATGGTCGAACCGGTGGTGAACGCGGTCGCCGTGAAGGTGGCGTCCGCGCCCAGGGTCACCGCGCCGGTGTAGGTCTGGGTGCCGAGGGTAGCGACGTTGCCGTTGATGCCGGCGCTGCCGGTCACGGCCAGGTCGACCACGTTGCCGATCACGCCGTCGGTGACGAAATCGCTGTCCACGGTCAGGTCGTGCGACTGGCCGTCGACGCCGCCGTCCAGGTTCACGGCGCCGCCCGACAGGGTGGTGTCCGCGCCCAGCAGGACGTCGTCGCCATAGGTCTGGGTGCCGGTGGTGGCAACCAGGCCGCCATCGACACGGGTGCTGCCGCCGGCGTCGGTGCTGACGCTGGCCAGGGCGACGGTGCCGCCCACGGCGCCGCCGAAGGTGGTGACGCCGGCCGTGTTCACCGTCAGCGCATGCGCGCCGTCCAGGGTAGCGGCAAAACCGATGTCGCCGCCGTTCGTGCTGGACAGGACCGCGTCAAACGCCAGGGTGGCGGCGCCGGTGTAGGCCTGCTTGCCGCTGGTGGTGACGTCGCCGCCGAAGGCAACGGTACCGCTCACGGCCAGGTCGGCCACGTTGGTGACCGCAGCGCCGGTGACGGCATTGCCATCCACGGTCAGGTCATGCGACTGGCCGTCGGCGCCGCCGTTCAGGCTCACGGTGGAACCGTCCAGGACGGTGTCCGCGCCCAGGACGATCTTGTCGCCATAGGTCTGGGCGCCGGTGGTGGCAACCAGGCCGCCGTCGACATGGGTGCTGCCGCCGGCGTCGGTGCCGACGCTGGCCAGGGCGACGGTGCCGCCCATGGCGCCGCCGAAGGTGGTGGCGCCGCTGGTATTCACCGTCAGCGCATGCGCGCCGTCCAGGGTGCCGGCGAAGCCGATGGCGCCGCCGTTGGTGCTGGACAGGGTGACATCGGCCGCCAGCGTGGCTGCGCCGGTGTAGACCTGCTTGCCGCTGGTGGCGACGTTGCCGCCGATGGCAGCGGTGCCGGTCACGGCCAGGTCGGCCACGTTGGCGATCGAGCCATGGGTGACGGCATCGCCGTCCACGGTCAGGTCATGCGACTGGCCGTCGACGTCGCCGTCCAGGGTCACGCTGGAAGCGCTCAAGACGCTGTCCGCGCCCAGCTTGACGTCGCCGCCGTAGGTCTGGGTGCCGGCGGTAGCGATTGCGCCGCCGAGCATGGCCTTGCCGTCGACCTGCACGCTTCCCAGGATGCCCTGTGCCTGCTGGCCCACGGTCGCGCCGAACACGGCGTCGCCGCTCACGCTCAGGCTGTTGGCGGCGTCGTTTTCGCTGTCGACCGTGCCGGTGAAGTGCGCGTTGCCGTCGACCGTGGTGGCGCTCGCCAGGCGGGTGGCGCCATCGACCGTCAGGGTGTCGCCGGCGCCGGTGCCGATGCTGCCCGACAGGACCACATCGCCGGCCTGAAGCGTCACGTCGCCCGCATTGAAGTTGACGTTGCCGGCGGCCAGGCTGCCGCCGCCGGTGACCGCAAAGCGGGTCGAGGCGGCGCTGATATTGGCCAGGTCGGCCTTGCCCAGCACCAGGTCGCCCGTATTGCCGGCGCCGCCCAGGACCATGTTCTGGCCCTTGGCGCTGGCGCTGATGGTGGTGGCCGCGCTGCCGCTGTCGATGGCGGCGGCGATGTCGAGATCGACAGCCGACGACAGGGTGACCGCGTGGTTGTTGGTACGAATGCCGTCGACCGCCGCGCCGCCGTCGAACGGCGTCACGCTGGCCACTTGCGCGCTGGCGTAACCCGGCGTGAAGGTGCCGGCGATGTTCAGCGTCAGGGCGCCGTTCACGCTGGCCGCCACCTGGTCGACCAGGTTGGCCTGGTCGAAGGTGATGGTGCCGCCGCTGCCGCCCGGGGTGGTGCGGATCACCAGGCTGGCGACGTTGATCTGGCTGCCGGCGGCCTGGCTTGCGCCCTGGCCGAGGTCGAGCAGCAGCTGGCTGCCGAGCATGTTGCCCAGGCTCAGGTCGGTGCTGTCGGCGATCTGGATGCCCATGCCGCGCGCCGTTGCCGACACGGTGCCGCCGAACACGTTGGCGCTGTCGGTCACGCGCACCTGGCCGGCGCCGGCCACGCTCGAGGCGCTGTTGGCGCTGCTCTGCTGCGCCGTGAAGGTCACGTCGTTGCCGATGTTGAGCGCGCCGGAAGCGACGATACCGGTGGCGTTGGCGACGCCCGTGTCCTGGTAGCCGCCATAGGTCGTGATCTTCAGCGCACCGCCGATGCGGTTGGCGCCGGTCAGCGAGATCGCGTCGGTGTTGTTGACCGCCACGATGGTCTTGCCGCCGGCATCGCTGACGATGCTGAGCGGGCTCGTGACCTGGGACAGGTCGACGCTGACCGCGTTGGCATGGGTGGTGCCGCTGGCGTCCACGTACGAGGCCGACAGCAGGTTGCCGCTCTGGCTCAGGGTGATCACGCCGTTCAGGCGGATCTGGTTCGGATCCGACACCGAGGCGGCGCCGCCCTGGAAGAAGTTGTCGCTCGTGGCGCCTTCGAGCAGGGCGCCATGCGGCGTGTTGAAGTTGCCGCCCACGCGCAGGTAGGCGCCGTCGATCTGGGTGACCGGGCCGGTGCTGTCGAGGGTGAAGTCGTTGCCGATCAGGGTGTTGTCGAGCACCGTGCCGGCGGCGTTGGTGTTCGTCACCGACACGTTGCCGGCGTTGTAGGCGCTGGTATCGATGCTCAGGTTACCGTTGAGCAGGATCGCCGCGCCCTGCACCTGCGCCACCAGGCCGCCGGCAATCAAGCCGACGTTCGAGGCGCCCGCATTGTCGGTCAGGCCGGCCAGGCCGCCCACGCTGCCGAGCACGAAGCCGTTGGCGTCGCGGTACTGCAGGCCGGCATTACCGTTCAGGCTGGCCGCGAGCGTGCCGACGTCGTTGCCGGCATTGGTCAGCGTCACGTTGCCGGACGCTTCGATGCCCAGCTTCGATGCCTTGACAGCGCTGCCCGCGCCTTGCGTGATGGCGCCGGCCGACTTCAGGGCCAGCGTATCGACGGCATGGACCGCACCGATGTTGCCGCCCAGTTCGATACCGCCGGTACCGGTGGTCAGCGCCAGCTTGCGCGCCTGCACGCCGTCGGCGTCGACCACCGCCAGGGTGATGGCGCCGGTGGCGTTGCCGGTGGAGAGCGTTGCATCGCCGGTCAGGACGATGGCCGAGCCGAACTCGATGTCGGTGCCGGTGGTGCTGATGCTGCCGGCCAGGGCGCTGGCGCCCATGCCGTCCTGGACGAAGCCGCCGGTTGCGGCGATCGCCGCACCCGATGCAACGGTGAACAGGCCGCTGTTGCTGACGTCGACGGCGCCGCCGGCGGTGACGGCATCGTTCACGTTCAGGGCGGTGCCGGTGAAGTCCAGGTCGCCGGACAGGGTCACCGCCTTGGCGAAGGTGGTGACGCCGCTGCCTGCCTGCTGGGTGAAGCTGGCGGCATCGGCGGTGTTCGACACGGTCACGTCGCGCGCCGCGGCGACGGTCAAGGCGCCCAGCGCCGCGGTGGCGCCGACCTTGCCCGTCAGGGTGACGTTGCCCGCCCCCGCGTCCAGCGTGATGTTGCGCCGGGTACCGGCATCGCTGTCCAGCGTGCCTGCGAACGCGATGTTGCCGCCATTGCTGTCCAGGACCACGTTGCCGCCAAGGGCGACCGCGCCGGCAAAGCCGATGCCGGTGCCGGTGGTGGAAATATCACCCGCCAGCAGGCTGGCGCCGGCGCCGTTCTGGGTGAAGCCGCCCGCGGCCGCGATGTCGCCCGCGGCCGAGGTGGAGAACAGGCCGGTGTTGCTGATCGTTGCCTTGCCGGCCGTGGTGACGGCGGCATTCACGGCCAGCGCCTTGCCGGTGAACGCCAGGTTACCGCCCAGGTTCACGGCGCCGCCCAGCGTGGTGGTGCCGGTGCCGGCGACCTGGGTCAGGCCGGCGGCGTTGACGCCGGCCAGCGTGATGTCGTTGGCCGAGACCAGCAGGACGTTGTTCAGGGCCGAGACGCCGCCCAGGGTAGCGCCGAAGCTGATGTTGCCGGTGCCCGCGGTCAGGCTCAGGTCGCGTGCGCTGCTGTCGCTGTTGACGGTGCCGGTGAATTTGATGTCGCCGGCGCCCGCGCCGGTGCTGAGGCTGTGCGCCCCGCCCTGCACGATCGCCGCGCCGGTGACGGTGATGGCGCCGCCGGCCGCCGCGCCGGCGTCCACGCCGCCGCCGCTGGTGTCGATGTTGCCGGCCAGGTTGACCACGGCGCCGGTGAGCGCGACGGCGCCGCCGGCGCTGCTGCCCACGCCACGTGCGCTGATGTTGCCCACGGTTGCGGCGCCGCCGGTCGAAACCGTGATCGCGCCCGCGCCCGCCGCGGCAGCATTGCTGTCGCCGTCGGCGCTCAAGGTGCCGGTCACGATGTTGCCCGCGGCGCTGCTGATGCGGATCGCGCCGCCGTTCTTGTAGGCGCCGCCGGCGTAGGTCACGTCGCCGCCCGTCGAGATCGTGACGCCGGCCGCGTTGAAGCCGCCCACGTTGAGCGCGCTGAAGGCGCCGCCGCGGGTGCTGACCGGCTCGTTGACGGTGATCATCACCGCGTTGTTGTCCAGGATGATGTCGCCGCCCTGGGTAGTGATGCCCGGGATCGCCACGTCGCCGCCGCCGACGGTGAAGTTGGCCGCGCTGCGGTAGCTGAAGTCCTGGTCGGCGCCCGTGATGCGGGCCGCCAGCAGGCTGGACTTGTTGCCGGTGGCGAGCAGCGCCGAGGTGTTCTGCGCGCTCACGTCCAGCTTGCCGGCATCGATGCCGCCGCTGCCCGCGGCCTGGTTGACCGCGCCGGCCGCCGCCAGCAGCTTGGCCGTGCCGTCGGCGCCGGCCGCGCCGGCGCCGTCGCCGGCTCCGCCGCGCGCCACGATGGCGCCGCCCACGCTCAGGCTGTCGCCGGAGGCGGTGAGCGTGACGTTGCCGGCCGCGCCGCCGGCTAAGCCGGAGCCGCTTGCGGCCGCCTTGCCGGAGGTGTTGATGCTGCCTGCCGCCAGGTTGCCGGCAGCACCGCTGCCGGTCGTGGTCAGGTTGACCGCGCCGCCGCTGGTGCCGGCCGCCCCACTACGGGTGTCGATGCCGGCGCTGGCGCTGATCGAGGCCGCCGACAGGGTAAACGCTGCGCCCTGCGAGGCGACGCCGGCCGGCAGGTTGGCCACGGTGCCGATGTCGGTCGCCAGTTGCGAGGTCGCGCTCACCGCGCCGGTGGTGTTCGACGCGATGGTGCCGAAGCGGTTCAGCGGCGCGCCGTTGGCGGCCGCGTTCAGGGTGAAGCTGCCGCTGCCCGACAGGCCGAGTTTGGCCGAATCGATGGCGCCGGTCTGGGTGACCGCACCGCCGGCGCTCAGGATGGTGCTGGCGCCGGTCTCGATGCCGCCCACGATGAAGCCGTTGGCGTCGGTGAAGCGGATGGTGCCGGCGGCGCCGGTGGTGGCGTCGTTGGCGGTGCTGCTGGCGATGGCCGAGTCGTCCGCCTTGCGCACCTTGACATTGAGCGTGCCGACGTCGTTGCCGGCGGCCGTCAGGCTGACGCTGGCGCCGTTGTCGTTGAGCGTCTTCACGTTCAGCGTACCGGCCTTGACCGTGCCAGGACCGGTGGCGCTGTCGGTGGTGATGGCGCCGGATGCGGTCAGGGTGGACGTGCCGGTGGTGTCGATCTGGCGCACGGCGAAGCCGGCGCCGCTGTTGTCCAGGTACTGGATGGCGCCGGCGGCGGTGGCGCTGCCGTCTGCGCTCAGGCTGCGCAGCGTGACGTAGTTGGCGTGGTTGCCGGCCGCGGTCAGGTTGATCGCGCCACCCGCGTCCTTCTTCGTCACCGCTTCGATGCCGGCGGCGGTGATCGTGGTGCCGCCCTGCTGCTGGATGTCGCCGCCGGCGTTCACGCGCACGGTGCCGCCGCTGGACTTCAGGTTGGCCAGGTTGGCGTTGCCGGCCTGGGCATTGACGGTGATGTCGCCGCTGGCGGTCTGGTACAGGACGTCGAGGCCCTGGGTGAAGTTGCCGGCGGTGGCGGTGACGCTGATGTCGCCGCCGGCGCCGGTGCGGATCGAGTCGCCCGCGCCGGAACGGCTGGCGATCGCCGCGCCGCTCAGCGTGATGTCGCCGCTGTCCGACTGCAGGCTGCTGGCCAGGGTCAGGACGCCGGACGCCACCAGGGTGACGTTGCCGCTGCCCGTGGTGAGCTTGCCCGGGGTAAGCAGGTTGCCGCCCAGCGAACGCAGCTCGATGCTGCCGCTGGACGTCGTGATGTCTTCCGTCGTCATCATCACCTGGGTCCCTGCCCAGGCCGTGAACGACGTGGTCTTCGCCAGTTTGTCGGTCAGCGCGTTCATGCTGAGCTGGTTGGCGTCCTGCAGGCGCACCGAGGCGCCCGAGCCGGTCACGGTCACCTGGCCGGTGAAATCGTTCAGGTTGCTGAACAGGTCGATGTTGCCGCTGTTGCCGGCGATCTCGGCCGTGGTCGACTTGATGCTCGAACCGTCCGACTGGCGCACGCCAGCGCCGGTCAGCTTCAGGTCGGCGCCGGTGGCGTCGATGCTGTAGCCGCCCAGGTCGAGCACGCCGTCGGTGGTGGTGATCGCCGATGCGGCGCCGAGCCTGGCGTTGCCGGTCAGCTTCAGGCCGGCGCTGCCGGCGCCGCCAGTATCGGTCAGCGTCAGCGCGCCGCTGGTCGCTACCGCGCCCAGATTGTCGAGCGTGGTCCTGCTCAGGGTCACCACACCGGCATTCACCGCCAGCGTTTGTGCCGACAGCAGGCTGGTGCCCGGCGTGGTCTGGCTGACCGTGCCGGTCAGCGCCAGCGCTTGCGTGCCCGCGCCGTCGGTATTGGCCGGGATGCCCAGCGCCACCGTGCCGTTGACGGCCGAGATCATGTTGAGCGTCACGTCCTTGGCGTTGACGATCTGGATCGCCGTGGCGCCGGCGTTGTCGGTGCTCACCGTACCGCTGAGGTCGATCGAATTGGTGCCGCCGCCGCCGTCGACGCGGATGCTGCCGCCCACGGCCTTGCTGCCCGAGCCGTCGGCGTTGATGGTGGAGCCGATGGCCTGGGACACCGACTGGCCGCCCAGGAAGATGTCGCCGCTGGCGGTCAGGTTCCGGCTGCCCAGCACCAGGGCGCCGGTCGCGCCGGTGTCCTTGGCGGTGCGGATGCGCAGCCCGCCGGCGCTGGTGACGTCGCCGGTCAGGATCAGGCCGCCCTCGGCATCGTAGATGTCCAGGTCGTACTGCGTGGCGCCCACGTCGCCCACCGTCAGCAGGCCGAGCTGGGCGATCTTGTTGCCGCTATTGGCCAGGACCGCGGAGCCGCCGATCGGGTTGTTCGCGGTGCCCAGCGCCAGGGTCTTGATGTTCAGCGAGGTGTTCACCGCCTGCGTAATGTTGCCGGTGATCAGGCCTGCCGGTCCGGTGTCGTCGCCCAGCGCCAGCGTGCCGTTCGGCGCGTTGACGTTCGGCAGCGTGAGGTTGTCGGTGCCGCGGATCTTGATCGCCGCGACCGAGTCGGCGCTTGCCGTTTCCAGCGTGCCGCTCAGCGCGATGGCGCCGTAGGCGCTGCCGTCATGGCCGGTCAGCGTGATCGTGCCGCCGCCATTGGCGCCGGTGCGCGCATTGCCGTTGGTGCCGCCGGTGGCGCTGATCTTGCCCTGGGCCTGGAGGATGCCCTGGCCGGTCAAGCTGATGTTGGCGCCGCCGGTGGCCTGGCCGCCGGCGTAGACGTTGTAGGTGGCCAGGTTGAGGGCGCCGCCGGCGGTGCTCAGGGTCACGCCGCCGTGCGAGCTCTCGATCGAGCCGGCCAGGGTCAGGCCGCCATCGACGTCCCTGACGTTGATGTTGGCCGCTTCCGTGCTGTATACATAGATCGGTCCCAGGCCGCCCAGGTGGTTGGCGCCGGTCAGGGTCACCGCGCCGCGCGCGGACGGGGTGCTGTCGCCCAGGTTGACGCCGCCGGTCTGGTTCAGGCCGGACAGGGTACCGCTCGTGGTCAGGACGCCGCCGGTCTGGTTGATCGTGCCGGCCGAGGTCAGCTGGATGCCGCTCTCGCCGGCCGTGACGTTGCCGCCCAGCGTCAGGTTGCGGGCGTTGGCGCCGTCCCAGTAGGTCTTGATGGCGACCGAGCCGGCGGACGAGGTCAGGGTGCCGGCCACGCTGTTGCTGAACGACCCGGCCGACGCGATGACGATGCCGGTGCCGCCGGAGACGGCGGCGCCGATCGTGGTGCTGTAGTCGGTACCCTGGATGAACGAATAAGCCGTGGCCGAACGGATGGTAGCGGTGCCGCTGGTGGCCAGCGTGCCGGCGCCGCTGGTGCTGACCGCACCGTAGCTTGCGCCGATGTTGATGCCGCCGCTGCCCGCGGAGATCGCGCCCTGGACGTCGAGGCCATAGCCCCACTCGCCGCTGCTGGTGGCTGCGGTCAGGGTCACGCCCTTGGCGGCGCCGTTGGCGCTGACCGAACCGGTGCCGGCCACCTTTAGGTTGTAGGCGCTGCGGATATCGATGTTGCCGGCGCTGGATGCCAGCGCGCCGCTGACCGTCAGCGGATTGCCGCTAGCGGTGCTGTACAGGCTGATGTTGCCGCCCGCCGCCAGGTCGCCCACGGCGACGAAGTTGTTGCTGGCGCTGGTCAGGGTGATGTTGCCGCCCACGGCGCCCTGCACCTTCGCGAAACCGTCGAGGTAGCTCGACTGCGTCACGTTGCCGGCGATGGTCTCGGTCGCGGTGCCCACCGTCACAATCGCGCCGGCGCGGTCGGCCGCGACCTGCGTGACCGTCGAGAAGTACTTGGTGCCGGTACCGGAACCGGTCACGGTCTCGGTCTGGGCGCGCCCGAAGGCGTCGGTGCCCGTGATCGTGTACACAGTGGCGGCGTCGCTGCTGGACACCGCGATGCGCTGGCCGCTGCCGAAGCTCGCCTTGCCGCCGCTGATCGCGCCGCCGTTGAGCGCCAGGCTGCCGGCCGCAGCCGTCTGGCTGGCCGCCAGCGCGCTGCCGGTGCCGGCGATGCCGAGCTGCAGCACGTTCGGGCCATACATGTAGGCGCCGAGGGCGACGTTGTTGGCCGACTGGAAGATGATGTTGCCGGTACCGGAGGTCAGGATCTGGCCGCCGGTCAGGCTGACGTCGCCGCCGTTGGCGCGCAGGACCACGTTGCCGCTGTTGGCACGCGCGTCGACCTGCAGCGTGCCCGAAATGGAATTGCCGGACAGGATGGCATTCGAGGTGGACAGCCAGTTGTCGCCGCCCATGCTGAATTTCAGCGTACCTTCGGTCGCGATCGTGGTGGCGGTGTCGTAGCCGTCGGCGATACGTCCGGTGACCGACAGGCCATTGCCCTCGGTATCCTTGTCATAGATGGACACGGCGCCCTGGCGACGGATGCGGCCCAGCGATGCGATCTCGTTGCCGGCGTTCGCCAGGGTCAGGTCGCCCGCGCTCTGCTGCCAGACGGCGAGCGTGCCGATCTTGAGCGCGGTGTCGGCAGCCTGGGTGATGGCGCCGTAGATGCCATTGTAGGTATCCAGGGGCTGGTTGTTGTTGGAATCCGCACCCAGGGTCAGCGTGCCGCGCGCGCCGGCGTTGCCGATCGTAATGTTTGGCAATTGCAGGCTGTTGGTCGACAGGATGCTGACATTGCCGGCCGAGACGATCGAGCCGGCCATGGTTACGTTGCCGCGGGTGCCGTTCTGGTAGTCGTTGCCGTAGATCTGGGTGGCGCCGGCGGACCTGATCGTCGAGCCCGCGCCCTGGGTCAGGCCGGCGCCCTGCAGCAGTACGTCGCCGCTGGTCGAGGTGATGCTGCGCTCGCCGAGCGCCAGCGCGCCGTTGCCGGTCATGATGGTCACCGCGGTCGCCGTCACGTCGCCGGTCAGCGCCATGCCGGCGCTGCGGCCCCTGGCGCGCACGTCGAGGCTGCTGCCCACCGAGAAGTTGCCGAGCTGGTCGATGATGTTGCTGTTGCTGGTGATCGTGATCGCGCCGGTCGTCGCGGCCGACAGCGTCTTGATGTTGATGCTGTCGGTGCCCCAGTTCGGCAGGTACTGGTACAGCGAACCCGCCACCGCGGTGCCGTCCACGACGCCCACCTGCAGCGTGCCGCTGGTGGCGGTCACGGAACGCAGGCTCGCCGCGTTGCCGCCGCCACCGGCGTTGGTGATCAGGATGGCCGAGGTGCCGCCGCTGTCGGCGTTGGTCGTGGCCAGGCGGCCGTACAGGCTGACGGCGGCGCCGCCGCCGTCGACGCGGATCTTGCCGCTGCCGGCATCGAGCGTGGAATCGGTCAGGGCCTGGCTCACGCCGATGCCGTTCAGCGCGATGGTGCCGCCATTGCTGGAGATGTTCGTGTAGAGGCCCAGCGTGAGCGCGCCCTTGCCCGCGTTCAGGCTGATGTCGCCACCGGCGGAGGTCAGGCTGGCATAAGTGTTGAGGGTGATACTGCCGTTCGGCGCCGCGATGCTGATCGGCGCCGCGGCGTTGGTCACGTTCACGTTGGTGTAGACCGTGATGTTCTCGCCGCCGGACGCATTGTTGGCCGTGCCCGTCGTCCGCAGCTGCAGGCCCAGGGCGCCGTCGTAGGTCTGGGTATAGCTCTGGGAACCGATCCGGAACTGGCCGGTGTTGTTCAGCGCCACCAGGCTCTTCGCCGAGGTGTCGACGCCGACGCTGAAGTCGGTGCCCGAATCGAACAGGATGTTGCCCAGGCTGTTGCCATTGATGCCGCTGCCGCCGAGATACCGGCCGACCGACACCGCGCCGCCGCCGGCGCCGGTGAAGGTCAGGTCGTTGCGCTCGCTCGCCTTGCTGTACACGTCCCCGCTGAACGAGATCTGGCCGGCGCCGCGCTTGAAGGTCACGGCGTCGTCGAGGTTGACGGTATTGAGGTAACCCGAAACCGGGGCAAAGCTCACGGTGCCGTTGCCGGCCGAGGTATCGATCGTGATCGCGCCGCTGCCGTTGGCGACGGTGTCGTCGCCCAGGCGGGTGGTGATGGCGTTGACCGCTACGCCGGCGGCGGCGTTGGTGGTCACGTTGTCCTGGACCCTGGTCACGTTCGACGACGTGACGTTCAGCGACGACAGCGCCGCCGTCGCGCCCAGCGCCCGGGTGAAGGTGACCGAGCCGGTGCCGGCGGTGACCTCGAGCCTGCGCGCGGTCGCGTCCGAATCGACGGTGGACTTGAACACGATGTCGCCCGAGGTGCCGCCGCTCGAGACCAGGCGGTCGCCCTTCAGCACGGCCCTGGTCTGCAGCTCGATGTAGCCGCCCAGGCCCTGGGTCGCCGAGCCGACCGGGATGCCGCCGACCGCGGTCAGGTTGCCGTTCAGGTACATGGTGCCGGCCGGGGCGCCGATGATGATGTTGCCGGCGTTGCCGCCGTTGCGGTTGGTGGTGGTGCCGGTGGTGGCGTTGCCGCCGCTGGTGTCGACCGCGCCCAGGTTGATGTCGCCGGCATCGGCCTTGAGCGTGACCGCCGCCGCGTTGCTGCCCACACCGATGGCGTTCGATGCGCCGGTGGTCACCAGGTTCTGCAGGGTGATGCCGTTGGCTGCGGTGACGGTGATGGCGCCCGACGCGGTGCCGGTGTCGGCGTCCGCGCTGGTGGTGATGGTCGCCCCGGCGTTGGCCGTGACGGCGCCCGAGGTCGAGGTCAGGTTGACGTTGCCGCCCTTGGTGCGGATCGTATCGTTGATCGTGATCGACGTACCGGTGATGGTGACGAGGCCGCTGGCCTGTCCGCCGGCGCCGGCGGTGCCGGCAATGACGTCGCCCGACGCCGAATCGAAGGTCAGCGCGCCGGTCGCACCGTCGCCCAGGGTGACCGCGCCGCCGGCCTTGACCAGGGAGAAGGTGGCGTTGCCGTTGATGTCGGCCATCGAAATGGCGCCGGTGCCGTCGGTCGACAGCGTGATGGCGCCGCCGGCCGCGACCGGGCCGGTGTAGTTGATCGAGCCGTTGGTGCCGGCCGCCGTGGTCAGCGACAGTGCGCCGCCGGAACTGATGCCGGTGGCTGAGGCCGCGCTGCTGATGGCGCCGTTGGAAACGATGCTGATGCCGCCGGCGCCGGCGGTCGCGCCCTTCATCGAGGTGGCGGCCTTGTTGACCAGCTGCACCGCACCGCCGGTGGCGCTCAGGGACAGGGCGCCGTTGAAGGTGTTGGCGGTGTTCGACAGCGTAATGCCGCCGGGGGCGGTCAGGCTTGCCGCGCCCGCCACCATGTAGACGCCGGTCCCGCCGATGGCGGCTCCGACGGTCGCGTCCAGGTTGCCGCTGGACGTGCGGATCGTACCGTTGTTGGCGAGCGATCCGCCTGCGTTCAAGATGATGTTGCCGTCGCCAGCCGCGTACAGGTTGGCGCCGCTGTTGATGGCGATGTTGTTGGCCGCGCTCAGGGTCAGCGAATAATCCGAGAACCAGCCGACGGTCGAGGCGACCGTGATGTTGCCCGCTTCGGCGCCGCTGCTGCCGGTCGTGACGACGACGTTGCTCGACTGGAGCGCATTCTGCAGCGTGTTCACGTTCAGGATCGAGCCGCTGCCGGAAGCGTCGAATGCGCCGCTTCCGGCGCTGGTGCCGGCATCGGTGCCGGCACTGATCGTCAGGTTGTACGGGTCCAGCAGCAGCGTACCGGCCTGCCCTGCGGCGGCGCGCGTGTCGACGCTGCCCTGGAAGTCGAGCCGGCCCTTGCCGGACACTTCGACGAAGCCGCCGTCGCCGCCTTCGCTGCCGCCGGTGGCGCTGATCGCGCCGAGGAAGCGGGTGCTGTCGTCGGCCCAGACGACGACCTTGCCGCCGTCGCCGTTGCCGGTGGCGCCGGCATCGATCGTCACATCCGCGCCCACGTAGGTGGCGGCCGCGTTGGCGATGTCCGGGTTCTTGCCCTGGTAGTCGCCGCCGACCAGCACGGTACCGCCGCCGGTGGCGCCGGAAGCATCGATGCTGGTATCGCCGAACAAACCGACGTTGCCGCCGGTGAGCGTCACGCCGCCGCCCTTGCCGCGGCGGCCGCGCGAACGCAGCGAGGATTCTCCCAGGATCGCCACCGCCGGCGGATCACGCGGCACGCCTGGCGCCGGGGCCGGGTCTTCCTGCTTGCCCGCGGCCACCACCAGCTTGCCGCCGCTGTCGCCCGAGGTGTCCAGCACGCCGCTGTCGATGGTGACGCCGTTTCCGGCCGTGACCTCGATGTCGCCGCCGGCGCCGGCGGCCGCGCTCGCGTCCACGGTGCCGCCCAGCGCCACGCTGTCGGCGGCCTTGACCGTCACGGCGCCGCCGCTGGCGATGCCGGACACGTCCAGCCGCGCATTCGCGGACTGGACGACATCGGTGGCGGCGATCTCGATGCGGCCGCCGCCCTGCGCGGCACCCACCGCCGCCTGCGGTGCGCTGGCCGAGATCACGCCCTGGTTCTCGACGTGTGGCGCGGCAAGCAGGACGGTGCCCGCCGGGCTGCCGTCGCTGCCGGCGTTGGCGCTGATCGTGCCCGTGTTGACGATGCTGTCGGATGCCTCCAGCACGATCTTGCCGCCCTTCATGCTCATGCCCTGGGCTTCCAGCGTGCCGGTGTTGCGCACCACGCCGCCCTGCAGGCGGTCGAGCGCCTTGGCCGACATGATGATGACGCCGCCCGGCGCCACGACCGCGCCCTTGTTTTCCACGAGCGCCTTGACCTTCGACGGCTCGACCACGATGCCGGCCAGGGTATTGTTGCTGTCGAACTGCAGGGTCACGGCTTCGCCGGAGGCCATCGCCACCGTGCCGAGCTGGGCCACGATCACGCCCTGGTTGCGCACTTCGGGCGCGAGCAGCGCGATGTAGCCGCCGAGGGCCGCGCGCAACTGGCCTTCGTTGACCACGCTGCCGGTCGAGCCGTTGCGCGAGAACTTCGTGTTCCCGGCCATGAAGTCGGCGTCGCCGATGCTGTTCGTGGTTGCGACCAGGCCGCCGACGTCGACCGACGCGGTCTTGCCGAAATAGATGCCGTTCGGGTTGACCAGGAACACCTGGCCGTTGGAGGTGACGCGGCCCAGGATCTGCGACGCCTGGGTATCGGCCACGCGGTTCAGCGTGGCGGACGAGGCCGACGGCTGGTTGAAGTTGACGTGGGCCGAAGCGCCGACGTTGAAGGTGTCCCAGTTGACCACGGCGCGGTTGGAGGTCTGGTTGATGTCCATGCGCGCGCCGTTCTGGCTGATCGTGGCCTGCCCCGCCGCCACGCTGCCGCCGGTCGGCAGCTGGCTCGCGCCCGGCGCCGCGAATGCGGTGCCCGCCGCCGCCAGGAAGGTCGCCCCGACCACGCGCGCCAGCCAGTTCAGGCGCGATCCCGGCCCGGGATCGTGCGCCGGATGGTGCTTGCCGCCCGCCGGACCGGTGGCGGTCCGTTCCGCGCCGACCACGCCGCTGGACTTGCCGCGGCCGCGGACAAATTCGGGTACGACGACCCAGGTCTGCAGGCGGTCGCTCCAGACCAGGCGGTAGATACGGTTCATGGATGCGTGTCGGTTCATTGCGGGGACTCCATCAGGAATTCAGTACGGTTCAGGATTTGGGGCGAATGCGGGCGTTGTTGCGGCAGCGGCGGCAACGGGCGGAATGGGGACATGTGTGGGCGTAGGCAGCGTCAGGCGCGGGCGTTGCCGCGCCTGATGATCGTCTGTGTTTATTCGGCCACGGCAGGCTGGCGGCGCACCAGTTCCAGCAGGTTGCCGAGCGACAGCAGGTGCGAGTAGACCAGGCCGATATCGCCGTTGCGGAACCACTCGCTCACGGTGGCTTCCGGCAGCGCGCGGAACTTCTGCTCGTCGACCACCAGCAGGCCTTGCAGCGACAAATTGCGGCCGTCGTTCAGGGTGGCGTTGGCATTGGCTTCCATCAGCAGGCCGGCCTGCTCCAGGCGCTGGACGAATTGCTGGGTCGTCGCGTGCTGGCGCTGGAACTCGGACAGCAGCTCGATCACGCCCTTGACGGCGGCATCCGGCTCGCCATCCTCGGCAAACAGCGGCGCGCCCTCGTTCTCGTCGAAGCCGTCGTAGTCGCGGTCGATGCACAGGGTCAGCTGGTCTTCGCCGGTTTCGGCGAACACGAATGGATAGCGGCGCACGAAGGCCGGGATGTAGGGGGCATCCCATTTCCCGTCTTCGGTCAGGAACAGGTTCGTGCCGCCCGGCAGGCCGACCAGGGCGACCGGCAGGATGCCGCCGCCTTCCACGCGCAGGAAGCCGATCGGGAAATGGCGCGCCACTTCGACGAACTCGCCCATCACGATCGGCAGCGCGGTGGCGCCGGCGGCGAATTTCAGGTGCTGGGCAGGCTTGATCTTGAGCGACTTGTGCAGTTCGCGATCGAGGGCAACAACGTTTTTATAGAACAGCAGGGTGGTCATGGACGGGTATCTTTATCTGAATGAATGAATCAAAAAGGCAGGTTCGCTTGCAGCCAGACCCGGTTGAGGTCGAGCGTGCCATCCTGGTCTTTCCCGGTGGTCGGGTTGGCGTTGGGGTTATCGCCGATGCGGTGCGCCAGCGTCAGGCGCACGCTGGCGCCGTTCTTGGCAGCCCACGACACGGCCACGCCTGCGCCTTTCATGACCTGCTCGTTCTTGATGGCGGCGCCGGGGATGCTGTTGTCGTGATTGACGCGGATCCGGCCCCAGTCGTACAGCGTGGACACGGCAAAGCCGTGCGGCAGCGCGTAGCGCAGTTCCAGGTTGATGACGTTACCGTCGGACCCGCCGGCTTCGCTGGCGGGATAGGCGCGCACGTCGCTGATGCCGCCCAGGTAGATCTTTTCGCTGGAATCCAGGTTGCGGTTGGCGAATTGACCGGTCAAGCCGGCCGTCAGGGTCAGCTTCGGCAGGATGAGCTGCTGGCGGCGGATGTTGTAGCGCAGGACCTGGAAGCTGCCGGCGCTGTTGACGCTGGCGGCATCGGCCGCCTGGTTCGGCGAGCCGTCCAGGTCCAGCTTGCCGCTCGACAGCGACACGCCGCCCCAGGTCGAGCCGCCGCCCCACAGTTCGTCGAACATGTTGCCGGACAGGCCGATGCTGGCGACGTTCACGTCGTAGTCGCTGGTGGCGACGCCGTTCGACTGGTTGAAGTAGGTCTTGTGATCGACGTCGAAGGTGGCGTACAGGTTGCGCAGGCGGCTGCGCACCAGCGGATAGTTCACGTCGACGCCGGTCGAGGCCGAACGGCCCTTCAGGCCCAGCGTATCGAACTCGTCCGCCGTGACGCGATAGCGCAGCTGCGAATGGTTGATGCCGACGCGCATGCCGCGGTAGCCGAGCGGCGCCGAGAAGTCCAGGCGTACATAATCGCTGCCCTGCGTGTGGATGGCGTTGGCGGTCGCCAGGTCACCGATCCCGAGCAGGCTGTTGCCGTACAGCGCCAGGGTGACGCGGTTCTCGCCGGTCGAATGCGAACCGGTGTTGTCCACGCCGGCGTTGCCGGCCACCAGCGGTTCCGGCTCCAGTTGCAGGACCAGGTCGGTCTCGCCATTGTTCTGGCCGGCCTTCAGGAAGCCCTGCGCCGACACGCCCGGCAAATCGTCGATGACCAGCAGCGAGCGGTCGATCGCATCGCCGTTCAGCGGCTGCCCGGCGGGCTGCGCCGCCAGCGCGATCCCGCGCACCGCCTGCTGGCTGGCGCGCACCTTGCCGTTGGTCTCGACCTGCACCTTCCCGAGCACCGCTTCGACGACCTGGATGGTGACGACGCCGCCATCGATTTCCTGCTTGGGCAGGTAGGCCTGCACTACCCAGCCGGCGTCGCGATAGGCGGTGGCGACCGCGGCGGCGGCTTTCTGCAGTTCGCCGAAGCCGACCGCGCGGTTCAGCCAGGGCTGGACGGATTTCTGGAGCACGTCCTCACCGAGCCGGGTCGTGCCGACGAAGCGGAAGCGGGTCACGGTGACTTGCAGGCCGCCCGCCGGCGTGGTTTCCGGGGCCGGCACGGCCGACGGCTTCTTCACCGGCGGCAGGCGCATTTCCTTGCCCTGCTCGATCTGCTGGGTGAGCGAACCGGCGTCCGGTTGCGGCGTGGTCTGGGCATGAGCGCCGCCGGACACGATCGCCAGGACGGCGATGGCGACCTGGCGCTTGGCGAGAATTGCGTTGTTAACAACCATGGAGGAGGATCGTTGTGGGTTATGTGGCTAACGCGGCGTGTAACCGCACCTTGTTCTCCGCCGCCCGCACGATCCATTCGCGCGTTGCGGGCAGTATGATGCCGGGGCTGGTGCCTGCAGTACCTGGAGGTTCCTTGTCCCTGCTCATTGCATCGGGCATTCCGCTCGCTCCTGCTTTGATCAACTTTCAGTTATCGAACGTTAATGCCCGAAAGCAATTGTAGCAGGGGGTTTCACAAGGGAACAAAAATTTCCGTAGGACACTTCTTACGTGTTGGAGAGTGGCAACATGAATTTTTGCTCATGTTCTTGTCTCCGACCAAACGAAATCCAGGAAGGACAGAGTAGGAGTTGTCCTACCGTAAAGCTTTGAGGGAGGTGGGAGAGAGCAGGCAGGTCTGAAACCAACAGTTGCTATTTGGCGGGAAAGCAAAGAAAAAGCCCTGCAGGCGATGCCTGCAGGGCTTTTTCGGTTGTTCCATTCACTGCCGCGCGGGCGCTCGGCAGTGCTAAAACGTCATGAAGCGTTCAGTCCCAGTTCAGCGCGCCACCGGTCTGGTACTCGGTCACGCGCGTCTCGAAGAAGTTGCGCTCCTTCTTCAGGTCGATCATCTCGCTCATCCACGGGAACGGGTTCTCTTCGTTCGGGAACAGCGGATCGAGGCCGATCTGCACCGCACGGCGGTTGGCGATGAAGCGCAGGTAGCCCTTGAACATGGGGGCGTTCAGGCCCAGCACGCCGCGCGGCATGGTGTCTTCGGCATAGCGGTATTCGAGTTCGACCGCTTCCAGGAACAGGGCCTTGATCTCGTCGCGGAATTCCGCGGTCCACAGCAGCGGGTTTTCCATCTTGATCGTGTTGATCAGGTCGATGCCGAAGTTCACGTGCATCGATTCGTCGCGCAGGATGTACTGGTACTGCTCGGCGGCGCCGGTCATCTTGTTCTGGCGGCCCAGCGCCAGGATCTGGGTGAAGCCGACGTAGAAGAACAGGCCTTCCATCAGGCAGGCGAACACGATGATCGACTTCAGCAGCTTCTGGTCGTTTTCCAGCGTGCCGGTCTTGAATTCCGGATCGTTGATGACCTCGATGAACGGGATCAGGAACTGGTCCTTGTCGCGGATCGACGGGATCTCGTTGTAGGCGTTGAAGATTTCCTTCTCGTCCAGGCCCAGCGATTCCACGATGTACTGGTAGGCGTGGGTGTGGATCGCTTCCTCGAAGGCCTGGCGCAGCAGGTACTGGCGGCATTCCGGCGCCGTGATGTGGCGGTAGGTGCCCAGCACGATGTTGTTGGCGGCCAGCGAGTCGGCGGTCACGAAGAAGCCCAGGTTGCGCTTGAC
>Ga0265798_10000935_pt1 | contig 46823 bp, 41 predicted proteins | sample P3T30metagenome_FD_192430 | JGI IMG/M metagenome (GOLD analysis project Ga0265798, IMG submission 192430) | Plant litter microbial communities from East Loma Ridge, Irvine, California - P3 T30 | ecosystem: Environmental > Terrestrial > Plant litter > Unclassified | place: USA: California...
GAGGCTGTTCGTCCTTATACCTATCAAGGTGAGCTATTATTTCCTTTTGCTGTCCGGGGCAAAGCTGATTTTCGAGGATACTGTGGCTGTAGCCCCGACTGCGTTTGAGCTGCCTCAGGCAACGGTCATTTTGGATGCCTTGAATAAGAAGTACGCCTGACTGTTCTAGCATTGACAAAGTCCTTTGCTCATGAATCAGATTCTCTAACAAGCTCGTTCCCGATAAAGGCCTAGCTCTTTCGGTGTATGATGTCTGGACCGCCGAGGACGGGAAGGTGACATGGGGAAATGGAATGATGTATTATAAAGGTTGGTCCAGCTGCTTTCCGCACCATCCATCCGAGCTGATGGCTAGTATCATTCAGGCTAATGCTATTTGCCCCCTTCATTGGAGAAGTCATTACCGGCAAAATCATCTCGACAAGTAAATCATATATCAGAAGTAAGTGGCTTCATCCCTCATGCGAGGATAACCTAATGATGTAGTAAGCGTCGACTTCTTCCGTGATATCTATATCGTGCCTGCCCTTCTACCCCCTAATTCTATCTTGTAAGCTGGGTTTCTCTGGTTCATCGGGAGGAGCTGATAGGCAGTGATCCGGTCGAGAAGAAATACTTTTGGGTCTTGCAGGATGATGAACGTATATTGAGCCCTCAAGAAATAATGAATACAGTCACAGAAGGTCACATTTTTGCTCCTACTGGGAAGAAGCTATAGCTGACAATCAGAACGACTATATCTAGATCCAGGAGAAAGTATACGATTCCGAGTAGATTCCGTCGAATGGCAGGATGTCAGACCGGCACCTCCGCCAGTATATAACGCAGCTGGGGAGCCGGAATCTACGGTGCCAGAGAAAGATGCTATGGAGAAGGCAGGATACAAGATCTTGGTAAGTTCCAGCTTAGTCGCCCTCTAGATTCTGGGATAAAGCTGACGAGTAGGCCTCGATAGCTGAATCTGGTCTTGGAGTGATCAGCTGGTGGAATCAAGGAGAACAGGAGGAAGAGATGGAAGAACAATTAGAAGAGTAGATCGGACCCCTGTTCCACTGTACATATATAAACTGTCTTGATGATGTCTACATGCGATGATATATTTGGGTTCTCTTATCACTAATGACTAGGTAGTCTCGTATACCTCCCCACTACGCCATCTGACGCTGGGGTCTGGTCCACCCCATTCAAGCGGTCTAGTCTCTTTGACTTCCCCTGCTAGTAGACTCAGTCGATCACGTTCCAGGACATCCGGCAGCTCGAGAACGATATTTGATATGGCAGTCGTGAATGGTGGTTGGTGCGACGCGAAATGGTCGTATTCGGGTTCACGGGCATAGGCGATCTTTGCAGTATTGATCAGACTATCCATTAGTCTTGTCCTACCATGGCGAAAGCAGCTTACACGTCGGAAGTCAGACCTTTGATAGGACTATGCTTTGTCCGGAATCGCTATATCGTTAGCTTGACCAAAAAGAAAATCCTACATGCATCCTATATCCGCCTGTTACCCCTGTTCTATCCTCGATGGACTGCTATCAGTACAGCAAATGCGGGGAAAACGTACATGGAACTCTTCTGCGAACGGCCACCACTCCCCTCCCTTTTCTGATAATCCTGCTGCATCCTCACCGTCGACTTTTTCCTCGAGAACCCCTTTGAGAGGATGGGTGAAAATAGCATCGACTTCGGCTGGATATGGTTCCAGCTTGTCAATAAGAGACGGATCTGATACGAAGCATACGACCGCTTCCTGGTCAGCTTGGTTCCGAAGGGCAGATGAAAAGAAGATTACGGATGACAACGATGTGATTCTTGAGGTGAGCGTTTAAAGGCAGAATCGTCAGAACGGGATCTAAGGTAGTGACATGGTGGATGGAAGGATGGTCCGCATCAATCGGTAGAGCAACTTCCTCGAACGCTTCTCGGCGCTGATTGTCAGTCCGGGTCGGAAGGTGGAACTTACGGCAGTATGGATTGGGTCAGGATCTTCCGGATCTACTTTCCCTCCTGGTAGTGCAGTCTGTGATGGGTGCCGACTACCATTAGCTCTATGAGAAGTGCTTACTTACCGAAGAGTCTTTGCTCGAGTGGTGAGAACTACAGAGAGCTTGTCGTCGCCGGGTCGTTGGAATAGGATCACTAAAACGGCAGCCTGTCGTACGACCCCGAAGCTGTCTGTCAGTGATGGCTCATATACTTGAGAGACTTTGCACACTCGGGTAGTGGTGGTGCTTCATATTCGGCGAGTCGCTGTAGACAAAGCTTCGATTCTGGCGAGAGCCCTTCCAGGCTGCCTTCGGGTATGGAAGTCATGATGCAAGATCAACTTTCGGTCATATGCGAAAAGGTTTGGTTTCAGGCCTATCGTACAAGTGAACTCAGCCATCAGTCATTCTGACCCGAGCATCTCGACATAGATCATATAGCCAACAATGCATAGCCAAAATGAACCTTCCCGCACTAATTGTCATGCATGCATCCTTATTCCATCATCTACCCAACTCTCGGTCAGCTTAAAGTCAGCCGCGACGGAGTTCATTCAATCTCCGTGCCTATCCATTATTTTGAACCGTCTCGATGTCCACCTGCTAAATATTTGATCACATACCTATACCAAGAGGTTCAACCTCTTCACAAAATCTCCAACAGCATGGAGGTCGACACAGTACCCATTGAAGCGGTATTGGAAGTATCCCCTGAAGTCGCAAGTCATCCCCTGGCCCTCGATTTAAATAAACGATGTTCGCTTCTCTTGCAGGATTTAGGAGTTGCTTCCAGCTCGAAACCTCGTCTACCTGTCGATGTCGCTCAGGTGGTTTTCGATTACGCCTTCAACACGGATGATGAGCTTAGCACCGCTGCTCTGCTCGAGTCGTTGTCGGGTTTGATGGCTGTTGATGGGCTTTCAAATATCATTATTGCAGCTTTTGGACCGATTTTACCGGATTTACTAGCTCGGTGGCTAGAGAATACGGATAGCTCGAGTGCAGCCGATTGGGAGGCGAGGCTAGTGACAGTAGCTGGACTAGCAGCATTGAGACCAGACTTATGGAGGTACGTCCCCTGTTCTGAACAGAGCTGATAAAGTAGTGTGATCTATACATTCATCACCATATCGCCATTCCGGCGCTCACCCCTTTCCCTTCTCACTGGCCAGACAAGTCTGTCTACAGAACGTATCCAGAACGTCCTTTTAGCATATTTACGCCTGCTCACAGCCGACCCAAATATCGCTACTCGATTAGAATGGGCTACCACCCCGCTCCTTCAGTTACGAGCTCACGCCGACATGGGAGTCAAACTACTCTGCATACTGGTCATTGCCAAACAACAGGGATTGAGCGAAGAGAAGAGGATGGAGCTTGAGAGGGAATGGATTGGGGATGTCAAGGGCACTGATGCGCGGGTATTCTATGGAAAGGAAATCGTGCTTGTTGATGGGGGATGCGAATTTAGGGATAAGTGGATCGATGGGTGGTTGTTGCCCGTTCACGAAGCCAAGAGGGAGACAGAATGTGAGCTCATTTGTACCTAACACGTCAGAAGCTGATTGTTAGATCACGCCTTGCCGCCCATAGTCGACAATGTTACAATTGCGACGATACGCGAGAGCGATCTTTGCAAACGATCTATCCTCCTTGGTGACAGGTTATGTCTATCTGCCACCTCTGATGCTGCCATCGAGCCGTTCATCCACGTCGCGACGGCATCATCTACGACTGCCCTATCTCAGATCGTCCCCGCCATTCAACTAGGCCTGCCAATCATGCTCAGTTCCTCATCCTCATCCGGCAAAACCCATGTTCTGCAATACCTTTGCACCCAGCTCTACCCTTCTGCTCAGCCAACGCACCGAATCTTGACGATCCCACTCGCAGACACTTCTATCGATGTCAAAAGCTTGATCGGAACGTACATCTCCTCAACTACCAAACCGGGTACATTCGAATGGATGGAAGGAGCTTTGACCAAAGCTGTCAGGGCAGGTCGATGGGTCGTTTTCGATGATATCGATCGGGCTAGTACGGAGATGCTGGTCACCATTGCTGGTATCACCAGGAGTCTCAGACCTGGGCGACATGGGCGAAGAGCGGAATTGCCTATTCCTGGAAGAGGGAAGGTAGAAGCTGGAGATGGATTTGCTATATTCGCCACTCGATCTACATCGCTTGATGCTTTCTCGCCTGCAATCTTCTTGGGTCATCAGGAATTCCGCGAGGTCGTACTGGAAGCACCTACCGATTCCGATATTTTCGAAATCTTGTCGGCTCGATACGCGTCCCTACCGGCTGAACTCATTACTCCCCTAGTCTCCATCTGGCAGAAACTGCGCCCACTAGCCAAAATCAGCGGTCAAGTGAAAGCTAGGAGTATAGGACTGAGGGATCTGGAGAAATGGTGTGGACGTATCGAGAGGTCCAACCCTCCCGCCCCGTCCTCAGTTGGACCATTCGCCAATCCAGCATTCCAAGATGAAGTTATGCTTGAAGCTGCCGATATATTCATCGCTTCACTCGATACCAAACCATCGTCTATCGACAAGAGGATGAAGATGCTCAGAGTGGTAGCGGAGGGGATCAACATGGACGAAGAACGAGCTTTATCATTGATGGATAGGCGAAAACCCACTCTTGAACTCGCACCCTCCTCTCGCAAATTGCTCATTGGGCGAACTACAACGCCGACAGCTGCACCGGAGAAGCGGAGATCCGCTCCCGCTCCATCACGACCATTCGCACTTACGAAACCTTCCTTGGTCTTGCTCGAGCGAGTCGCTGCTGCTATCGCTATCGCCGAACCTCTCTTACTGGTGGGAGAGACCGGAACAGGTAAAACGACTGCTGTTCAGTATATCGCCGATACTTGTCGGAAACCTTTGACTGCGCTCAATTTATCTATGCAAACCGAAAGCAGTGACCTTTTGGGTGGATTCAAACCAATCGATGCCTCCGTCGCCGCACGTCAAATTCACGCCAAGTGGCAACATCTTTTCTGCGAATCGTTCAGTATGGGCAAGACCACGAATGGGGCTTATGTCGAGGCGACCGCAAAAGCTCTAGGAGGAAGGAAATGGGCACGGTGTGCGGAACTTTGGTCTACCTCAGCAAAGAGGGCCGTCGATAAGTTGAGCCCAACGGAGCAAAAGGAGAATGGAGAGGATTCGCCGAGAAAAAGGAGAAAGGTCGTGAATGCCAAAGCTGCGAAACTTGCTGTTCAGTGGCAATCCCTTCTTGTGGAAGTTGCCGATTTCGATCTACATCACGTCAAGATGAAGTCCAAGTTGGTGTTTTCGTTTGTCGAGGGTCCTTTAGTCAAGGCTTTGGTTTCTGGAGAATGGTAAGTGGTTCAAATGTATGACGTATCATACTGACGGCCAGGATCTTGCTTGATGAAGTCAATTTGGCATCTCAGGAAACGCTCGAAGCTATTGCTACAATCCTCGAAGGATCCTCATCTTCGCTGGTATTGACTGAACGAGGAGATGTCGAGCCACTTCAGCGACATCCTGATTTCCGACTTTTCGCTTGTATGAACCCAGCTACCGATGTTGGAAAGAAAGATCTACCTCCCAATCTCCGAAACAGATTTACCGAGCTATACGTTCCCCCACCCGACGACGATCGCGAAGCATTGATCACTATTGTCTCGCAATATATCAACGATGCTGCCGCTGGCGATAAAGGTGTCATCCTCGATGTGGTCGAGATGTATACTACACTCAAGCGATTATCTGCTGGAAAGGAGATCGTGGACGGATCAAATGTCGCTCCTCATTTCAGTATGCGTACTCTCGCTCGAGCACTCGTATTCGCGACCGATACCGCTCCCCTCTTCGGTCTGAGGAGAGGACTTTGGGAAGGATGTCTGATGGCTTTCACCATGTCGCTCGATCTGGCAAGCGCCAAGAAAGCACATCAAGTATGCGAACGACACCTTCTTACGCCGATGAAGAATGCTCGAGCTGTTCTTGGTCAGATTCCTTCCTTGCCAGCTCAGGCGGATGCGGACGATTATATCCGATTCGGGCCATTCTGGCTTCGCAGAGGACCTTTACCACCCGACACGAACGACTCGCGTTATGTCATTACGCCATCCGTCCAGGCTAAATTGTCAGATCTAGCTCGAGTTATCCTCACTCACCGATACCCTGTCCTCATTCAAGGTCCTACATCTGCAGGAAAGACTAGTGCAGTCGAATTCCTCGCTCGACAGACTGGACATCGATTTGTAAGGATCAATAATCACGAACATACCGATATTCAAGAATACCTCGGTACCTACGTGACAGACCCCAAGACTGGTAATCTCGTTTTCCAGGAAGGTCTCCTCGTCACAGCCGTTCGACAAGGTCACTGGATCGTCCTCGATGAGCTCAATCTCGCGCCAACCGATGTCCTAGAAGCGTTAAATAGGTTATTGGATGATAATCGAGAACTCGTCATACCAGAGACACAAGAAGTCATTCGACCTCATCCCAACTTTATCTTGTTTGCTACGCAGAATCCTCCAGGGTTATACGCCGGTCGAAAAGTCTTGTCGCGAGCTTTCAGGAATCGATTCTTGGAAGTCCACTTTGATGATGTGCCGAAAGATGAACTCGAGACTATTCTGTGTCAACGATGTCAAATTGCTCCACCCTACGCCAAGAAGATCGTTCAGGTCTTTGAGGAACTGAGACACCGCCGACAAGCTACTCGAGTATTCGAGTCGAAGTCGTCTTTCGCTACCCTTCGTGATCTCTTCCGATGGGCAGAGAGGGGCGCTATAGGGTATCAGCAACTCGCAGAGGATGGGTACATGCTCCTCGCGGAAAGAGCTAGACAGGATGAAGATAAGATTGTCATCAAGAAGGTCATTGAGGATATCATGAAAGTTTCGGTTGATGAAACAAGGATCTACCGAGTCGTCGAGAATCCTACCGAAAGTATATTGGGACGATTGCCATTCGACGCCATGCCCGAATCGACGCTAGTCTGGACAAGGGCAATGCAACGACTCTTTTCACTCGTCGCATTCGCTTTGGCGCACAACGAACCTGTTCTCCTTGTCGGAGAAACTGGATGTGGTAAAACCTCTGTATGCGAGATCATCGCCAGGGCTTTCAACCAGCAATTGGTTGGCGTCAATTGTCACCAGAATATGGAGACTGCCGATCTACTTGGATCTCAACGACCAGTCAGGAATCGACATGAACGAAAAGCCAAAGTCATCGCTACTCTTGCTCAATACATGCCCATCGACCCCGCCGCGACAGACGACGCGATCATGGCCGCCTGTGATAACCTACGAAAGCAGCCGGAGATCGATAGCTCAATCATCAAAGCATGTCAATCCGAATTGAAAGCTCTCAATGCATTGTTCGAATGGTCAGATGGACCTCTCGTACACGCCATGGCAGCTGGTGATTTGCTGCTTCTAGATGAAGTTTCTCTAGCCGACGATTCCGTTCTCGAGCGTCTCAATTCCGTCTTAGAGCCAGGACGTACGTTGGTCCTCGCCGAGAAAGGAGGTGTCGATATCGATGAAGCTACCTTGAAAGCTCACGATTCATTCCATGTCGTTGCTACCATGAACCCAGGTGGTGATTTCGGAAAGAAGGAACTATCACCTGCTCTCAGGAATAGGTTTACGGAAATTTGGGTTCCTCCCCTTGACGACCGACAGGATCTATTGCAGATTATCGATTCTACTTGGAAACATGATGAATTGAGGGTTTGCGGAGAAAGGATCTTGGATTTCTTTGGATGGTTCGGGCAGAGGATTGGTGATTCTGCAGGTATGGGTCTACGAGATATCCTGGTAAGTCCTTCTCTTCACCTTCAAGGGTGTGTGCTGACAAAGAGGCATGGGTCACGTTCAGTAACTCCATTTACGGACAAGGGCTTCGACAAGTGACCGAGGCATTCCATCATGGAGGTCAGATGGTTCTTGTGGATGGTCTCGAGTCGCTTTCCCAAGTCGGAGGGCAATCGGCCGCATCCGTCGCCATCCTCCGTAAAGATTGCTTGAACCGACTCGATACGCTAGCTACTTCGCTCGGAGGTCATGCTCCTACTCTCGACCTCGCTGTCTCCATGGATGATTCCGCATTATCGATTGGTGGTTTCGGTATCCCTCGAGGCGCTTTCGAAGTCATCGATATATCTGCGTTCCGATTCGAGGCACCCACTACCGCTCTCAACGCCATGCGAGTCCTACGAGGATGTCAGCTACCCAAAGCCATCCTTCTTGAAGGTAGTCCAGGAGTTGGCAAAACATCGCTGGTCTCTGCTCTAGCAGCAGTATCCGGCCATCGACTTCAGCGAATCAATTTGTCCGATCAAACCGATCTGATTGATTTATTCGGTTCCGACCTACCCGTCGAAGGTGGTCAAGCTGGAGAGTTCCAATGGCGAGATGCCGCTTTCCTTGATGCTATGCAAAAAGGAGACTGGGTGTTGCTTGACGAGATGAATCTAGCGTCCCAGACTGTATTGGAAGGTCTGAACGCTGTTCTCGACCATAGAGGAACCGTCTTCATCCCCGAATTAGGCCGAGCTTTCGAAAGGCATCCTGACTTCAGAGTCTTCGCAGCTCAGAATCCTCTACAACAAGGAGGCGGAAGGAAGGGATTACCTAAATCATTCCTTAATCGATTCACCAAAGTCTACCTCCAAGAACATACGCCCGAGGACCTGTTGATGATCTGTCGACATCTCTATCCCGGCGACGAAGAGATCGTTCAGCAAATGATCACTTTCAACGAGATCATAAGGGATAGTACAATGGTCAGCAGGACTATCGGACGAGAAGGAAGTCCATGGGAATTCAATTTGCGAGATTTGTTCAGGTGGTTCAAGCTCCTCAGCTCCAAGAACGGACTCGAATCTTCCGATCATCCTGTCGAATACCTACGTCTCATTTACACCCAACGATTTAGAAATGAGAAAGACAGGCGAGCAGTACTTGAAGCTTTCGTCAGAATCTTTGGTATCCAGGACGACTTCCCTCGGCCCCAAGCTACGATAACTCCGTCTCATTACCAAATTGGTCATTCCCTAGTTCAACGATCGGGAAGTACCTCCGTCAACAATTCGGTCGTTCATCAACAGCTTGACCTCGCCGAGTCAGTACTCAAATGTATTGAAATGGGATGGCTTGTCATTCTCTCGGGCGAGAGTGGCAGCGGAAAGAGGGGTCTACTCAAAGCTATTGCCGATGGAGCTGGCAGATCTTTAGGGGAATTCGCTATGCACCCCGGAGTCGATACTTCCGAGATCCTCGGTAGTTTCGAACAGCAAGACCTTGGTCGACTAGTCGATGGTGTCATTCACGCCATTACTGCCGCCGTCAAGAACGATTTCGACTCTAGCGCCGAAAAGGCGAATGCGCTCGAGCAGCTGAGGAAATCAGCCGCTACCATCAAAGCGAAACCGGACGATGATGACCGCCTCGACGCCTTTATCTCCCTCGCTCGTCAGTACCTCCAATCCAGCGGGGAGAATACCAAAGCTACCGCCGCTCTGGACCACCTTGCCAAGACTGGTACTACCGCGACCGGGTTCGCTTGGATCGACGGAGAGCTTCTAACGACAATAAGGAATGGTGGCTGGTTCCTCCTTTCGAACGCTAATCTCTGCTCACCATCTGTCCTTGATCGTCTCAATTCCCTCTGCGAGTCGAACGGTGTTCTTGTCCTCTCTGAAAAGGGTTCTTCAACTGGAACACCAGAGATTATTACTCCTCACCCCGACTTTAGGTTGTTCATGACCTACGATCCTCGTCATGGAGAATTATCGAGGGCAATGAGGAATCGAGGTGTGGAATTGTGTGTGGAGAAGCCTTTGGAAGTGACTAGGCAGATCTATTCTGCTGCTCTTGCGGATCAGTCTTTGTTGAGGACGTTGATCCTCTCCGATCGATCACGAGAGGGGTCGGCATCGGATTTAGCCAATCTGATCGTCAGCCAGCCCGCTCGGTCAATTGCTCTGTTGGAACGATATGGAAGATTGGCAAATACTCGACCTGCTTACGAGGCTATCCTGGCGTTCTTGACTTCGCCCACGATGTCGGCTTACCGAGAGACCTCTTCGGCCAATTCACTTGACGTTCTGGTAAGCCTACTTCTTCCTGACAGCTATGCGTCGCTGACAATAAAGCCAATCGACCCATCACTCAATGCAAACATCAAAACCCCAACCCCCTTCGCCATCTTCTCTTCCGTCCAGCTACTCATGCGCAACCTCGCCCGTATCTCGGAACTGCAGGATTGGATGAAATTGCCCCAGCACGCAAAGAGCATCTTGACACTCTCGTCTCGTGCTGCCTCTGGCCGAACTCGAGTCAAGATGGCAGGAAGCGAACTTTGGGGATTGGTCTCTGGAATCAGGCATCTTCTTCAGGAGCAACTATCTGCCATACTTGGCTTTGATGATGGTAGCGTCTCGATTGTAAGTCTCTTGTATTCCTGCTGAATGATCAAGCTGATAGACAGCTTCGTATCTCTGCTCTGGAGTCTCTTTCGATTCTCCTCACTTTGCTTGAGAAGCGAAACTCGGGCGACGTATTCGATTACTCCGCAACTCAGCTTCTAGCAGAATGGATCAAGACTTCCATCTCCACCGTTCCCGCTCTTACCAGCGTCACTGGTCAACTCGACAGTCTCGCCAAGACCGTCGCTCTCGAAACTGGTAAAGCCCAAGCCCAGATATGGTCAATGTTCCGAGACGGTTCCACCGGACCACTCGACGGCGAAGCGAATCTTCTCGAGAAATTGGAAGGAATCACCGACCATAGGCTCAAGATGTCGGTCGCTCAGGCTATCGCAGCTGTCAACGTCGACAACGAAGAGGAAGTCGCGTCTCTCAAGCAGATGATTCTTTCGCTAGAACCTGGGCACACGAGTGTGGTACCAACCAAATGGACGCTTCGATCTTTGCTTGGACCCATCGAACTCGAGGCTTTGACGCGAGGATCAAGTGAGGCTGTCCAACTTCTACTCCTCGATCGGCAAGCGTCACCACTGAGAGCGGCAAACCTCTTATCCGCCGCTCGAAACAGCTTTCGACCTGCAGTTTACTTCCGTGCCATCTCGAATATCATGTCCACATTGTGGAATGCTGGTGATCTCGAGTCAAAGAATGCGACCGCCGAAGGAGTTGCCAAATCATTCACGCCCGCTCGACTCGTCTCTGTTCTTCGATTTGGTGGTGATATCTCGGTCACCTTGAACGATCTCTCGCAAGAACAGGATGCTTTCAAGTTCACCATCGACATGGCTCTATGGAGTACACGGCACACGATCGACTCCAGATCAGCTTTGATGGAAACATTGGGTCGATCTATCGGTATGCTCTGCGCTACATTCGGCAATGCGATCGATGTCACTCGAAGCCTCGGCTCATTAGTCCAAGTCACCTCCAACCTACCCGATTCGATCCTCAAGGACGGTCTCCAGCGCCATGTTGTCCCTCACGTCACTGGTGATTTGAAGAGTCTGGCGGTCATTGGAAAGGCTTGGACTGGATTCTCACGTATGTTGGTGGAACTTTACGTTACCAATATTCCTATCGATCCGGCAGTCCGCAGGGTCTTACTTGGCGATGTCATTACCTCTCGACTGGAACTACTAGAAGAAGAGCTATCGACTGTCGAGACAGCCGAGGTAGAGCTCAAGGGGATCAGCGACTCGCACAGGCGCACTGATCTTTTGGAGCGTGTTCGCCTCGTTACCGCCGAGAAGGACAATCTCGGTCCCACCGTCGACCGTTCGACTGACGCTTCCCGCTTGGCCATTCTCTTTAACGAAGTACACTCTTTCATCGATGATGCCTTCTCGCCTTCTGCTTTCGACGGCCTACTCCATGCACTCGAAGCTGGTCATCCACAAGCGCTACTCCGAGAAGAAGGGTTCCAAATCTCTTCAGCCGCTTTCATTGCTCGTTTATCGCAATATGCTGACTTGGACGATCTCGTTACCCCTATTCGATTCGCTGTAGAGTCTGCCAAGCTGGGTGTCAGGATTCTCGCCCGGGATCTTACTCTCAAGAGCAAGAACCCCTCGGCATCCGTCACCAACGCTATGCGATTCCCCATATCGTCCGCTCTGTCGACTTTCGCCAAGCCCGAACCATTCACTCAAATGACCAAGGCGGCTCTTCGAGATCAATTCTTGGCTGCTACCGCACTTTCCGCTGATGCGATCACGCCCAACCAGAGAATCCGCCAGGTGCCTATCTTGGTCGATACCTTTGATCAACTCTACCTATCCTGGAGTGAAATCCGACAGCGGGAGCAACAGGATGAACAAGCTTCAGAGAGTTTGTACAGGGTCAAAAAGACGGATATCGAGGTTCTCTCAGATGAAGAGCAGGAGGAACAGGAGTTTGCGAGAATGTTCCCTACCTACGAGGAGGAAGATCTTGAGGAAACCCCCGTCGTCGCACCTGTAGTAAAGGACGAGAAAGTACGATTCGACCACGACTCTGTACTTGCATTCCATCAGCTCTTCATGTCGGCTTTCGGCGCAAACAGGACTACGGTCGACTTTAGGAAAGCCATCGACAAGTTGCTGTCTACCGATTTCGATTCATCGGCATACGATGAGCTGCTCGACAACCAGAGTCTACCCCTTCAAATCCGACATCTCCACGAACGAATGCTTTCCCTGCAACCCGCCAAATCGCACCCTAACTTCTATGTCGAGGCGAATGAGCCAGAAGTCCGAAAAGCGCGAGCTCTCATCTTGCGTTTGATCGCTCGACTGGATCAGCTTATTGAAGATTGGCCAGAACAGATGGTTCCTCAACATATCAAGGATCGATGTGAAGCTATCCTTTTACTTCATACCCGAAGTCCTGTTGCTCGAGTCCTCACTTCGCTTGAGCAGTTGCTGCTTCACACCAACGATTGGGAGGGTTACGCAAACAAGGAGAATTCGCTCGCTTCGTATCAAGCGGAAATATCTGATCAGATCGTTTCCTGGAGACGATTGGAGCTTTCTTCGTGGATGCGACTCCTCGATGATCAGGTTATTGAATACTCAAACAATGATGCCGAATGGACTATGAGATTGTTTGGCGCTTTGGTCCAAGGTGTTCAAACTGCTCAAGATGTCTCGAAGCATCTCGAAGCGACTCTTCCGATGATCTCGAGCTACCTCAGCGCATCTTCTCTTGGTCATTTCGCCTCCAGAGTCGATACATTACGGGCTATGGCAAGTATGGCAGATGAGATGGTCAATATCGACAAGACCTCATCATTCAAGCAGACTGCTGCCCTACTGCACAACGTTGTTGCAAACGCCTCGCTATTCATGCCTCGACTGAACGATATGCTACACACCCAGCGAGCTATCATCGACAAGGCCATCAAGGACTTTGTCAAGCTAGCCAGCTGGAAGGATGTTAACGTGTACGCACTCAAAGCTAGTGCGGTGAAATCGCATCGACAACTTCATCGAAACGTCCGAAAGTTCAGAGAGGTGCTACGACAACCGGTAGCTCCGATTCTCATGGATCACAATTCCATTTGTCCCCAGGAAGCCCCCTCGGCCACGCCGCGAGGAATGATTCCACCTACATTCACAATCACATCCGTCTCGGCTGAAGCGATCAGCGCACGATCCGCCGTCGAGCCCGCCTCTCCTGCCCATTTGGTACGACTCGAGGACACGTTGAAACGATACCACTCGGTGCACGAGAAAGCTCGTTCCACACTCAACGTCTCCGGCGCCGACACCCTCGATATGATGGCAGTCGAGATCATCGAGACCGCCGCCGAGCTAGCTAAAGCTACTCCCGAGTCTCTGACCAAGGAGAACACCAAACTAGTCAACAATTTGGCAAGTCGAAAGCGAAAAGCCTACTCGGATCTATTAAAGGCACTTCGAGCCTCTGGATTCTCCAACAGTGTTCGAGCGGATCAACTTGCCAAACAGCAGAGCTCTACCTCGATGGCTACTCTTGCGCGATTACCTATTCTACAGGATGGTTTGGATAGTGGAGACATCAAGAAGGTCGAAAGCTATCATCATCGATTGAATGTCCTCATGATCACCCTGAGGGCGGCATTCAATGGTCATAATCCCGACATTGCCTCTCAAGATCTCGAGAGAGGTATTGGTTATGCCGAGTCTGTGTTTGCAGCTGCTCTAGTCGAGAGACAGAGGTAAGTTTTCTACCAAGTTCCTTCGTCTTGGTCATCAAGCTTATATTCAGGCTCTCTACCGATCTAGGAAGCTTTGTCCGACTCATTGACCTCGTCAAGAGACTCGATCACTTCTCTACCGCTACGGGTCTACATGGTTGTATCTCTATCACTGAGCGAGCCATCAACGCCGAGATGGATCTCCACAAACTTGTTGCTGCAGTCGATGAGACTGCAGAGGGTATCGCTCAGATGAAGGATCTTGAATCGAGCATTACGTTCGATGGCTCTGCCAAGCTACAGGAGCATCGGGATCGACTTTCGGTTCTTCTGGGATCAGTTGAGAAGGTCAACGTCGTTGCTCGTCGAACAGATGCAGCTATCTTCACTGCAGGTGAGTCTAGACCCCCTCGTTGATGTGAATACGTGCTGACGATATAGATGAGCTCACTCTGCTGTCCGAAATCACACAGGAGAAGATGGCCCTTTTGGGTTCGCTAATGAGCTGGGCCGAGGGCCACACCCAGTTCCGACACCTACTCCTCCCTGTCCTCGATCTTGTACTGCCAATGACTCAAAACGAGCCCGAGCTGTCCAGCACCAACTTGTCCAGCGCAGTATGGACCGAAAGTGACGACCTCGTCCAATCAATGCTGGTTCTCACCCAGGGTATCAAGACCGACGCGGTCGAGCTCAAGGATGATGAACCGGTACATGTGCCCACAGAGTTCAAGTCCCTAAATGCGCTTTCGACATCTCTGCGTGTTTCTGGAGTATTGGAGAAGTTCAGTACTTTCGTTGAACACCTTTCTTCTGCCGACACGTCGTTCTCGACCCACATTATCGGACGAGTCCTTCCTTTCGTTCAAGATCTCGCTGAAAGCTACTCGCATGCCATTTCAGCTCGGTCATATACACTCAAATCGACCTACAAACTCGGTTACGTCGTCGCTCGACTCGTTCTCGACCTCGCCCAGAAAGGATTCTGTAAACCCCAAGAACAGTCTGATTCCAAAGATGACCAAGGAGGCGAGACTGTCGATGGAACCGGTATGGGATCTGGAACTGGTGACAAGAATGTCAGTTCCGAAATTGAAGAGGAAAGTCAGGTCGAGGGATTGCAAGGTGAAAAGGAAGAAGAGGGTCAGGAGAAGGACGAGGAGAACGAAGATGATGCTGTTTCGATGGATAACGATTTCGAGGGTGAATTGGGAGATGCCAAACAGGATGAGAAGGACGAAGAAGGGAGTGAAGGCGATGAGGAAGAACAGGATGATCATGTTGGTGATGTTGACCCCTTGGATCCTGGAGCTGTCGATGAGAAGTTCTGGGGTGACGAGGAGGAAAAAGAAGAACAGAAGAACGATGGAAAGGAGGATTTGATGAATCAAAAGGATGAGGGTGGGGACAGTGAGATGGCTGCGAAGGAGTCGGAGGGGGAGAAGAAAGACGAAAAAGACAAAAAGAAGGAGGAGCAGAAGGATGGCGAACAGCAAGATGCTCCACAAGACACTGGCGAAGATGGCCAGGACTTGGACGACTTTGATCAAGACCAAGATGAAACGAACGAAGATGATGAAGGTGATGCCCAAGGTGAAGAGCAGGATCAAGGAGGTGTCCAGGATCAGGATGATGTTGTTGCCCCTGAGGGTGATCGACTTGATCTCCCAGACGACATGGATCTAGGAGGTGATGAGGAGGACGACAAGGGAGAAGGAGAGGAGATTGACGATTTGTCAATGAAGGGTGATGACGAAGGGGAAGAAGTGGAACCTAGCGATAACGGTCAAGCTTCCGACGACGATGGTGCCGAGGAGAACGATGCGCCCGCTCCTACAGGCGCCAACGAGGAGGAAGCAAATGAACCAGACGATACTCTTAATCCCAATGTCGACACTTCTGCCGCCAACGACAACCAAGCCCAGCAGTCTGCCGAGGCTGGTGCTGGGCTGGATGGTGGGGACGACAAGCAAGGACAGGACAAGGAGGACGTCCAGATGGCAGAAGAGGAAGCCCCTACCGAGGGTGAAGGGTAAGTCTTTTCAAGATAAGCTAAAAAAGGATGATGCTGATAGCAGTGCCGCACCACAAGACCAGCTGGGTGCTTCTACCGCCGAACAATCCGAAGGTGATGGACCCATCGACTCTGCTGGCGCTCCAATGCCGGCTTCCGCCAACGACAAATCCGATCGAAGTTTGGGAGACATTCTTCAAGAGATCCAACGTCGGCGTGAGGAGATTCTTGCTCAGCAAGAACGAGAGAACGAGACTACAGACCCTGCTGCGCCAGATCAAGCACCAGGTCAAGTCGAATACCTCCACCAAGGCGATCAGGATGAGGGTATGCAAGCTCTCGGTGCCGCTGGTGAAGAGGAGCGACAGAAGCTTGAAGACCTCAATATTGTCGATGAGGAGGAGAAGGAGTCTGAGGAAGTCGCCGGTATGGACGACTCGGAGGATGCGGAACCTACAAAGGTCCAAGGACGTGAAGCCGATTCTACCGTCAAGACTGAAACCGAGACCGATCACCAAACAATGGAGAAGGCCTTGACGCAATCCGAAGTCCGAGGCAACGGTCCTGACGCTTCCAAAGACGAAGCCGACCTCGACATGGATGTCGATATGGAGGATGTCCCGGCCAGTGCCGAGATCAAGGATGAAGAAGTCGACGAGATCGAAATCGAGATCAAAGAAGGCGACGCTGTCGTAGGGACCAACAACGATGGTGAAGATCTATGGCGCAAATACGCCAACCTCACCAGCGACCTGTCCTATGCTCTTTGCGAACAACTTCGATTGATCCTCGAGCCGACATTGGCTACTCGCTTGCAAGGTGATTTCAGGACTGGTAAACGACTCAATATGCGAAAGATCATCCCATACATCGCATCCGAGTACACCAAAGACAAGATTTGGCTCCGACGTACCAAACCTTCCAGGCGAGAATACCAAGTCTTGTTGTCGCTTGACGATAGTCGATCGATGGCGGAGTCACATTCAGTCAATCTCGCCTATCAGACTCTGGCACTCGTTTCGCAGGCTCTCAACAAACTTGAAGTTGGTCAGATCTCGATTGCTAGATTTGGAGAATCAGTCGATATTCTACACCCGTTCGGCGATACTGGATTCACCGATGCTGATGGAGCCAAAGTCATGGACAGCTTCAAATTCGATCAACACCGTACCGACGTTGCCGCCTTGGTTGAGAAGTCGCTCACCTTCCTATCTGAAGCTAGACAACGACAAGCTTCTTCGTCCTCTGCTCCGGATCTATGGCAGTTGCAAGTCATCATTTCCGACGGTGTTTGTCAGGATCACCACAAACTACGTCGACTTCTCCGCCGAGCACTCGAAGAGAGGGTCATGATTGTATTCGTGATTGTTGATTCATTACATCAAACCCAATCGACGCCCCAAGCTGGCGGAGCAAGCAGTATCCTATCGATGCAAACGGTGGAATACAAGGAAGTCAATGGGACGATGCAGCTCGAAATGCAGAGGTATCTTGATACCTTCCCATTCGAGTTCTACGTCGTCTTGAGGGATGTGGAGGCTTTGCCGGGGGTATTAGCTGATACGTTGAGGCAGTGGATGACGAGGGTGTCGCAGTCGAACGAGTAGCATTATAGATTCGTATCTGTATGTAGAGAATAAGTAGAAGTAGACCATAGAAGTGTATTAGTATATTGTCCATAATTGTATGTAGGCATCAAAATGAATAGCATCATTCCCGAACAACCTTAGCTTCTTGCTTAGTAATGCCAATCATTATTTCCGAAGGCCAATGGTGATGCGACACAGCGATGACTGCATCCTTATAGATACCGCGAGTGGAACGGCAACTTGACTTGTTATTCAGAAGTGATGACTAGACCAGAAAGAGATTCATAAACCGCTGTAGTACATTTGACTAGAAATACAGAATGTGATTTATCACCTACGAAATCCAAGAAGCATCTTCCCTCTCCCATGCATTCCAACCTCCCTCACCACCCCACTTCCCTTCCATCCACGCAGCTAATCTCATTTTCGTATCTAATCGTGTCTCTTCCCCAACGCCATCGGGTTGATCGTCGTTAATGCAAACCATCGCTTTCTTTTGTTCTTCAAATTGACGTAGTTTCTTGGTAAGTTGGGCGGGGGAGTGAACCATTCCTAGAATTGAGTTTGTTGATCCTATTCATCAGTTCTGAACTTATAGTCCTCAAGAGGATGTGTACTGACCCATTGCGTAATTATAACGCGTAAGAAGCTTTAGGCACCATTTCCTCAAGTTCACACTCGTGCCCGATTCTTCTTCCTCCTCTCCTGGCCATACATCCGATCCTATACGGACCACATCGTCTAGTCCGAAGCTTGCCTCTTCCCAGGTTTTAGTCAGAGGTAAGACAGGCTCGGTGGTATCCCATATACCGTTCCCGGCGCCCTCTGGTAGCTGATAGACAGCGTCTTCCTTGGGTAAAATGGCATGTAATCCACTCTCGCCAGAAGCTGATACCAGAGCGGTAATCAAACAATCACCGCATTCACGTTTCGCAAACGCCATATGTTTGAAAATATCGTTCGCCGAGTGGGTATCCGTTGAAGTCAAAAATGCCGCGGGGAGACAATTCGAGAGGGTGAATTGACAAGTATCGGCTGGTTTCTGGGGATTTGAACTAACGTGTCCGTCGAATGAAGAAAACGCGATCCACGTCTGTTTTGGTTGATTCCACCCGACTTTCTTGAGGGTTTTTGGCATTTGGTCCTTGGTCTTTCTTTCTCTTCGAGATACCACAACTTTATCCGAAGTACCATATATTCCCAAGATTCGTTTCAGTTCTTCCTTCTCTTCTTCAGCCCAGACTCCATCGATTCCACCCATTTTGCCGACGATCCATGTCCACAGGAACGCTTCCCTCCATCGCTCCATCCGTAACCATTGGACAAGAGGTACCACGGCAACATCGCCATTACCACGTTTACTAATCCTAAACCCTCTAGTACCTGAAAGAGCTACATCTTCGGACCAGATGATATTGGCTTCGTCCAGTAAGGGGATCGACATCGCTTTGGGAATATGGTCGGGATATGGTTGAGGAGGCGAATTGAACCGATTGTGCAATAGCAGCGAGCTGTGACGGAGCGAACCCCATTCTCCGTCGTGCGAAATCATTGACTCGGGAAAGTCTGGTTTGGCCAAGAGGTGGTTTGAGAATCCTGAACGGATAACGTTGCCGAATATGGGATGATGATAATCGGAAGCAGTAAAGTCTTTGAGGAAGAACATGTCGTCGTTCGAATAGATACTGCAAGTCAGCTTCAAGTGAATGAGGTCATGAATAAACACTGACAAGTTCTCATCACATCCAGCAACGGATCCTAGCATTGTCTCGATAGCAAAAGAGTTGAAGGTCGGTAAAGCCAAGTCCTGCCATTCCTGCTCCTTCTCATCGTCGTTCATTGCCGAGAGATCGCGCTCTCCTTGTACAAAGTCGTCCGACCAGCCTCTTATTGCTGATCCTTCCCTGGGCAGCCTGAAGATTTCGCGATGAAAATGCCATTGCAATGCAGGTCCGCCATTGGTTTCCTTGCTCACCTTTGACCAATCAAGCCAAGCGGGAATCTGACCCATTGACCACTGATCTGTCCCTACGGTATCGACGACATCGATCGGGTAGTCACCCGACATGATGTGGACTTTCCGTAAATCCTTTTTGAAGGCATGGACGACAGAATGGACCGCTCCTCTCAATTCTCCGTTATCTCTCCATCTCTTCTCTCCGTTCAACCTCCCTAAATCCTCCCCTTCCCAACGTTCCTTGACTAATCCGCTGAATTCTATTGATGTCGAATTGACCCAAGCGTAAACGATATCGATTGGGCTGATTTCTGGTACTTCATCCGGTAGAGTCCCATTTTCAAAGTACTGGTTGATGATATGATATGGTAATCGGTGTTGAAGTGGTTGAAGGAGTGGGCGTGGAGGTGGTAAAGGTGCTTTTGCCAGTAGGATCTTGGTTTCATCGATTGCTACACCTCTCGCACCTGGCTGAGCTAGTAATGTCTTGAATAAACCATACGTAGCGGCAGTTGCATTGAAAGTCAATACAACCTGCTCACAGGCCTTTCCAGCGAACCATCCTTCCCGGACAAAGAAATTCGACCATGCCAAGGGAATGTTGTCGAGATTGACCAAGATAAAGACGCCCAAGAATAGAAATCCAAGAATAGGAGCGAGTGGTCCTTGCCAAAATGTTTTGGGTCCACCGCCCAATTCGAGAACCGAGGAAGAGATCGAGCCTCTAGGTGACGAAGTTGCTGAATCGGGATCATTGCTAGTAGTCGGTAAAGCCGAGTACGGTGCCCAGGCGAGTGAGCCACGACGGAAGAACCGACGAGCTGAGGGTATCGACCACATTGTCATTATGAAAGAGGACCCTTCTTTGGTCCTTTATCCTTTTTATAGCGACCGATCTCTGCGTGATGACAAGATGAAAGGAGTGAGTTGGTGAAAGGAGTAGGGGTACCAAGCAAAACAAGGAGCAGCAATCAAATTACCGCGTTGTCCTCTCGCAAAACACAAACCATCATGGTGTCCCCGTCTTTCACGGTAACCCCCCGCTTGGCTCGCACGAGCAACTTTGCGCGGTAACAGGGCTTGGAATGGCCAAGGGTAAGCACGAGATAACCTGGTTCTTTCTCCTTATCCCTAATGACCAAATTTCCGTAGTGAGCAAGAACGTCGCGGTCGTTCCGCCAAGCCAAGCAGGGCAAGAACAAGAACAAGGCGTCAAGTCTGCAGAAGTCTTGGAACCAGGGGCGTTTCTGGAATCAGGGGTACGCCAAAGCCACTGACGTGTCGGGGGAGATAACAAAGGAAAAACTACGATTACGTGAACTTGAACCGCAGGGGGCCGCCGGGAACAAGCCGAATTGTCTGAAACGACCCGGTAAGCCGGCTTGGTCGCGTGACCCTCCGATAAAGTATGTGTCCACTTCAGCGAGCTTGGCTCCGACTTTGGCCCGAGCGACCGTTCAGATTTCGACAACGAAGCTGAGACTATGCTAGATGTATGGTGTTTGTGCTATCGAGGTCTCGCGCAGAATTGCGTATCCACCTTAACTACGCTCGTTTCCAAGGAACAATCGAGCTAAGCGAGTGATGGAAAACGAAAGCCGATTTACCCCTGATGTGAAACAAGTTGTAGGCTTGGTCTACAATGCCAAATCGTATCAGATTATTGAGAAGGCACATAACCAATCTATATTCATACGCCCTTTCCCAGATATAGTACATCTTTACTATTCGTACATCACCGATAAGATATAGGTACAATTATAAAGCCCTTCCGTACGACTTTTCAATTTCGGCTGAGAATCTCTTGGCAATAACAGGTCTAGCCAATTTCATAGCAGGCGTCAATAATCCATTGTCAGGAGACCTGCTATCAGCTCATTCGTTCACCATCGTTGAAGACTCACCACTCCTCGGGAGTCAGCACGATATCCTTCAGATCCTCATTTCTCTGCAATTTATTTCTTTTGCCCACGGCGAGCAGCTGGTCTAGGATGAATGTCCTGACCGTCTCGCTCTGAGCCCATACTTCTGGCGAAGACTCGTGAGGGATTCCATTGATCTTGAGCTGGTGTCGAAGATTACCTTCGTGCTATACATAAGCTGGGTTAATCGATAGGACGTACAGGGTAGATCAGAGCGATTGGCTTATCGGCGTAGGGTGGTGCTGCAATGCAGATGAACTGTACCACATCTGATATCAGTCGAGTCTCCGACGAGGACATACCGCAGGCTTTGTATATCGATTCCAACTTGTCGAGGGCTATGTATTCTCCATTTTGCAATTTGACCTGAAATCAGCTTCATGAGAGAATACGATCATCGGAAAGCTCACAAGGTTCTTAATTCGATCAATGATCGATAGAGTTCCATCAGACTCCCACTGCCCAATATCTCCAGTCTTGTACCATCCATCTTCGGTGATAGTCTCCTTAGTGAGCTCCTCCTGCTTAAAGTACCTAATGGTCAGCTTGTCTTCAGAGGAGAAGCCTAGACCTACCCTTTGAAGATATTAGCTCCTCTTAGCCAGATCTCTCCCTGAGGAGGATCCGACGAGGAAACGTATCCTAGGTCGGGTACGTCTATCATAAGCATCGCATTATCAACAATTGAAATGACCCACCTTGGAGTTTGCATTCCGTAGAAGGGCCCAACACGCCGACTGTTCCATGCCTTTTGAAGTCTTGCGTATTGATACTCGTCATTCCACATGTCTCGGTAAGTCCGTAGCCTAGACTCAGCGGTTGCAGAATTCTGCAGGGCGTCACGCACCTTGTATGATAGGTGCCAGTACCGTGCTCATAAACAATTGGGTCTCGCGACTGAGTGCACCGCCTACGGTCAGCTCACCCTGAAGACCGAGTGCTCACCTCCACAAACAGCAAGCCTCAATCGACCGCCCGTAGCCGCCTTGACTCGTCTGAACAAGACTTTGTCTATGACCTCGGTCAGGGGCCATGGTAATATCTGCTTCCCTGTCACGGCAAGGTGGAAGATCGATCCGACCAGCGCTGGAGCATCCGAGATCTTCTTCATCATTCCCTTCCTGCCTGTTAGCTGGATGGAAAGAGCGGACTAACCTGATCATCTCGTATATCCCTGGTACACCAGCAATCAGCGTCTAGTAGTCAGCTACGTCTGGAAGAACCGGAAACCCGACTTACAGGCTTGAAAGCGGTAAAATCTCCTGCACAGTTCCTGACACTATCATCCAGCAACGTCTTGACCCTTCCGTATCCGATTGGTACACCCAGTAAGTAGAAAGTAAGCTCCAGGAACTAGTCGTCAGCTTTGCTAATGGCTTGAACGGGTAGACTGACCTGCTCAAGAATATGGGAGAGAGGGAGGAAAGCGAGCAGCAAGTCTGACTTTGGGTAAAAGCCACCTCTCCAAAGTGCACATGATCCAGCCACTACTGTCAGCGTGAACCAACACCTAGACTCACAAGAGGCAATCATGTTCTTGTGGGTGAGCAAGACACCCTTCGGTGTCCCCGTTGAGCCAGAGGTATACATGATAGTGTAAACATCATCCTCGGTCGGCTTTGGACCCATGGAATCCAGCGACAAGGCATTCTCTTCTCCAATCTTGACGAGTTCTGGGAAATGCAGTACTCGCCCTCCTCTCGATTCCACCACTTTTCGAATTGTCTCCACGGCTGCCTGAAACTCAGCACATCTCATCACAAATCACTCACCTTGTCAAGTCTCGCCTCATCCGCATCGTAGACCACCCATCTCACCTTCTCCGCCCCCTCGATAACCCTAGATACCATCCCAATTTGATCCTCTCCACAGAACACAAATTCCACATCTGGCTCTACTAGACTTCTGGTAAGTCCCTCCTCTCCCAATGTTGTGTACGCGGTGGTGATCACGTGTCCTAGTCGACTGAAGGTCTGAGCCATGAGCTGCCACCTGAGCGATGTATCTGCGTATATCGATACTCTGGGCCGAGTCGACAAAGGTTTCGTTGGGTCGGTGAACCCAATGTTGATGAGCGCAGAAGAGATGAATCTGACTTGCTCAACAAGCTCAGTGTACGTGACATCCTTGGGACCCGATAGAGTGAAACTTGATATCAGCTCCAACTACTTTTGCTTAGAGGACAGCAAGACTCACTATTTCCAAGTCTTCTCTTGATCCTTACCGTCCACCTTGATGGTCTTGGTCTCCTCCACCACATCGACTATATCTCGGTATGAGCATGCGACCTTGTCTCCATATTTGTCCGCCTATACCATCAGCTTCGCCACCGGCAACGCGGGTATCGGGCTCACAGCATAGGTAAAGATGTCTCCCACTGTCGTCACCAGATCCCCATCCGGTCGATTGATGAGTTTGTCGGGAGACACATGTGATCTTCGAATAGTCGAATCAGACGCAAGAGCTACTGTAGCTTGTCCCTTGGGCATCATGCTAGTTTGTATACGGTTGATGAGTCTGAACTCGGCGCATTAACCAGTACTTCTAACAACGACGTCGTTGACGATCTGGTGCCTGAATTAAGAAGATGAAACGGTGTTGACACGTGCATTCTCGCCTTTTGCAGCTTGCATGCATGCAATGACAGTGGGCGCTGTTGATCTCGGAAGCAACGGCCAAGCATAGGCTTTGTCACTGTCAACGGCAAGTCGGGCATAAGCATCGATCAATTGTGACTAGAAGAAGCATCCCCGATGGCCGCTTGGCCGATCTGAGTGTCCTAGGTCCAGATCCCTAACAGCAAATGCATTGACTTCCCACTGCCTCTCGCTGAAGCCGGCCACCTCGGAGTGCGAGCCGTGTCTTCCAGGGACCCAGTCCGAAAGCCTGTTGACCTGTTTCCTCTGACTTGTTCGGTTTACTACGATTGACACCAGCCTCGGGCGGACCCAGAACCGCTACGTCACCGTCGCTTCAGACCTCTGATGTTACCCCATTTTATGCCTCCACTTTTAATGACCGGTTAACAGACTAGTATTCGTATTCACCAGTACTTCACGTCAGCTTGCTGTATAGTACTGCAGTCACCGACGCGACGTTCACTACCAACTGTACTGCCATGTCGGCCATAAACATATATACACTTCCATCAACGGAACGCTCGACTTCGAGTGACGCTGCGTCTATCCGGACTGATATCGAGAAAGGGCTCGTAGGGACCTCGGAACCGACTGTACCGGGCAAGAAACCGGAGGATCGTCGATGGTCATTCACCAAGAGTGTCCCAACTGTTGTATTATACGATGAGCAGGGTCTCAGGTATGTCAATTATCAGAATCAAACACAATGCTGATATCCAGATTATATGACAATATCACCTCGAAAGCTCATGAGTACTACTTGTTTGAGGATGAATTAAATCTACTCAAGACCCATGGAGATGAGATCGCTCGTAGCATGGGATTCCCGGGCAAGGATAGAAAGGAGAAGGAACATCATATCCACCGGAATGAGGAGAAGCGGTGGAGAGCCGCCAAATGGGGCGACACCGAGGTCGGAAAGTGGAATCTGGGCGTCAATGGTGAGCAGGGGATAGGAGGTGGATGGGAGAGGGGATATGATGTGGTCGAATTAGGAGCGGGGTAGGTCATTCCCTCATTAACCGATCTCTCCCAGAGGTGACTAACGATCAGTGCTCTTCGAAAAACGGCACATTTACTTAAAGCGCTCTCTGCAGCATTACCCACCCCACCCCCAAACGCGGCTTCACTGCCCGAACCAATCACCTACCATCCCCTCGATCTATCCCATCCTGAGCTCCACCGAGTATTAGGCGAGATGCACGATCAGTACGGATCAGAATTAGATGGGAAAGTCAGCTGTATCGGCCTACATGGCGATTACGAAGCTGGTCTTCAAATGATCAGGGATGGTAAACTTGGTGAATTACGGGGCAAATATTTCGGCAGTGGACCAGATGAAGAGGCTATCAGTATTGCTTCTTCCTCACCTCTACAGGAGAGTATCCTTCATCGGAAACTTGGCGGTACTGAGAGACCCAGTCCACCATTGACTGCCAACTCCGAGGTCGTCCAGGCTGGTGATCTTACTTCACCAATGCCTAGCGCTATCACCGACGAATCGAGTGAAATGAGCAAATTAGGCTCATCTGGAACTTGGTCACCTATCGACGATCCAGCTTTCGATGCAAGCGAACCAACTCGACCACTACACTACCTCTTCCTAGGTTCATCCCTAGGGAACTTTGATCGCCAATCAGCTGCCCCATTCCTCAAATCTCTACCTCTCAAATCAGGCGATACCCTCCTTTTAGGCCTCGACGGTCGACCTCCACCAGGAGAGGAAGGGAAGAGGAAAGTGGAAATGGCGTATAATGATCCAGCTGGACATACTCGCGCGTTCGAGGAACATGGCTGGGATGTTGTCAAGAAGGAAATGGGAATTGATCAAGGACCTGGAGTAGAGTTTGTGGGGAGGTACAACGAAGAGATGGGTCGACATGAGGCGTACTTCCGCTCCAAGGGTCAACAAACTATCAAATTGTCTGATCGCGAGGTCACACTGGACGAAGGAGAATTGTTGAATATCGAATGGAGCTTCAAGGTATGTTCCTTTTTCCTTGACCCTCCTTTCACTCTGTCCCTCCTTTTCAAAGGCTCGGCAAGTGGAGCCTCCTGTCCCCACTCCTTCCTTTATGCTTCTCATCTTCTTATTCCAGATATTCACCAACTATTCCAAATTACCCACCCCACCCGCCTTCCATTCTCAACAAATGCTAATATATAGTATTCCCACCTCGAAGCACTCGAACTCTTTGATCAAGCAAACTTACGAGTTGTCAATTCTTGGAAAGCCCCAGATTCAGAATACAGACTTTGGGTACTTGAACGACCACCTGTCATGTTTTCACGAGCGGGATTGGCTACTACAGATAAGAAGGTTGCGGGGATGAAGAATGTACCCAAGTGGGAGGATTGGCAGCAATTGTGGAAACTCTGGGACCAGTACGTCCCTCTCCCAGTTTACTATCTACCGGGCTGATATTTAGTATCACACTTGCCATGTGTCCTGAGAAGATGCTACATACCAAGCCTATCGATCTTAGGCATATCTGCCTCTTCTACCTTGGTCACATGTACGTCCTTTGTCCCCTTAAGATCTCGGGAAGAGCTAATGTTCAGCCCCACCTTCCTTGATATCTACCTCACCCGCCTCACAAACGGGAAACACACTGAACCCGCATTCTTCAAAGACATATTCGAACGAGGAATCGATCCAGACGTCGACGATCCCACCAAAATCCACGCTCATTCCGAAGTCCCTGTTGATGAAGCCGACTGGCCTCAATTACAAGAAGTCTTGGCATTCCGAGATCGAGTCAGGAAGAGGTTAAGGGGAATCTACGATGATCTTGAATCTGGTAAAATGGAATTCACCCAACGAGCCGCACGGGTACTATTCATGACTTACGAGCATGAAGGTCAACATGCCGAAACTTTGTTGTACATGCTCGCTCAGAGTTTGGATACCGAGTCACCGGGTACCACACCCGATTGGGAGGTACTGAAGAATACCTGGACTATCGATAAACAAGTCATCATCGAAGTTGCTGGTGGGAAAATCACAATGGGCCACGACGATCCTGAACAAGAGGACGATAAAGATAAATCAAAAGATTGGTCACAACATGAATTCGGATGGGATCAGGAATCACCTTCATACACTGTCGAAGTGAAACCATTCAAAGTAAACGCCCTTCCAATAACGAATGGCGAATACGCCAAATTCCTCGAATCTACCAATACCAAGACAATTCCAGCCACATGGATCCAACATAGAGGGAAAACCATGATACGTACTTTCTATGGTCCTATCGATTTTGAAATTGGAAGAGATTGGCCACTTATGGCCAGTAAGCTCGAGATTGAGGCTTATGCAACGTCGGTTGGAGGGAGGTTACCTACTGAAGCGGAATTGAGGATGTTATGGGAGACTAAAGAAGGACCTAGGGTTGATGGAGAAAGCGCCAATATTGGATTCAGGAATTGGCATCCTATCCCGTAAGTTCTCATTCTCTCTTTCTCTCGCTTTTGCTTGTGGTCTTGCTTTCCTTTAAGAAGTACTGATAATCAGAGCAACATTGACCAAGGTCGATCACTCTGGAAGAACCCTTTACGGCCATAATGGAGGAGTCTGGGAGTGGACAACTACCCCACTCGCTGGATACCCTGGATACGTTCCTTCAGAGTTGTACCCAGGTTACAGCGCGGACTTTTTCGATGATAAACATTTTGTCGTGGTATGTCTCCTTCCTTTATCCTCCTCTGACCCTCTTCTCGACCCTCTTTTCTACCATCGGCTTTGACGAGAAGACTGAAGAGAGCGAGAGAGATGAGTCGGGAGAGGTGGAGAATGAGAACCAAGCTGATTACCAGATCGGAGGATCCTATGCTACCATCCCATCCATCGCAAGCAGGAAAGCATTCAGGAATTGGTATCAGGCGAATTACCCATACTCTTTCATCGGGGGTAGGGTAGTGTTCGATATCTAAGCTTGATCCGTGGCGACGTGAGAACTGAGCGCCGATGTCAAGTATCACTGTCTGAAAGTAGGTGTATGAGTAAAGTCGAAAGGAACAAAGCAAGAAGAAGATGCATATACTGTACACTGATGGCATGGCACGTCTACACCATGAATTGCCTATACTCAGGTCACCTCGACTCTAAGCCATCTCGATATCCTCATCCTTCTTTACACTATCAAGCGTAGCCCTATTCATCAGCTCTCGCCCACCTCTGACTTGAAGAAAATCAGTCGTAATAAGGAAGAGGACTCACTTTTCTATAGCCCGACTAGCATCCGTCCATTTATTAGGATGAACGACATTCTCCCCACCCAACCCTTCACCTTTCTTGACAGATTTAACAACTTCAAAGACCCTCGTACAAGCTAAATGATAATGTGTTGCTTTTACTTGATCCATGACTTCTCGTAGTTCTTGGGATGAACGATCGAATGAATGTGGGTAGGTTTGAATTAGGAATGAAGAGAGGGAATCCGGGGAGAAATGGCGGAATGGGCAGCCGTGGGAATCTTGTGTTGAGGGTTGGTTGGATGTTAGGATTTGTTGGCAGCTAGACGTCAGCGAGCGGTAGCGAGCGAAGACAGTATCCAGCGCTCGATAGCGAGTGAGGGTGAAGTGAATGAATGACCAGGATCGGCATCAAGTAAAGGTTGAGTAACGGGACCAAGGGTATAGAGGCGTAGGGAGCCAGCTAAGCACCGGAAGTCTGCTTGGTCGACGAGAAACGAGATCTCGTCAAGCCTCGACAAAGGACAAATTATTGGTCGGTAATGTAGAAAAGAGGAAGAAGAGGTAGGAAGTCTCACTTTTTAGGAGGATAATTCGTCCTCTTTCCTTCCTGTCCATATCCATGCCTGATGTTGTATTTGTACTCTTTATTGAATTTATCATCAGTCATGGAAGCACCATACATTCTCCGCCAGAAGACGATAGCTTCATCTAGAGGTAGACCAATGCCCTGATTATTAGCACCAGTCACTTCAAGTATTCAATTCATCGCTCGACACTTCGCCGGCTCTCAGTCAACGCCCAAGCGCCTTGCTTCCGCGCTCCCCCGTCTCGCTATCGCTCGGACACTCACCTTGAGGAACAAACCCAATTGCAACCTTCCAAAATGCTTCAAATGTCTATCCGCCTTTAACCTCTCATAAAGGTGCCTCATACAAGGCGGGAAATGTTTCTTTGCGATATCATCAATCATTTCAGCCGTTACTGTTGTTCCGTCCGTACCCTCGGGAGTGTATTCCGAAGATGATAGACCTGATAGGAATGAGGTCGCTAAGTGCGTCAAGACGGGGGAGAGACGTTCATCTTCGTCCAATCGGGGGAGGTTTTTGGCTGTGAGCTGCATGTCAGCAGGCCGTTGTGCCCAGAGGTGCAGAGGAAGCGAGAGCACGCCTGATCAAGCTGACAACTGACAAACTCGGCTTTAAAAAAGGTTGTGGTGTAGATGGTGGGTGGACGAGGGTAAAGTGTAGATAAGGAATGGATGACGGTGAAAGTGAAGAAGCGAGAGGACATACCTCGAGAGCCTTTTCTAATCGATGTGAAAACGCTTGTAATACCAATGAGATTTGTAGACTCTGAGGAACATAGGCCATTCCATTCGTTATATAAACTCGGCGCGAGCCGACCAAGTCGGGGACCGTGAACCAGGGGACCTGGGGTTAGCGCTATTCCTAACAAGACATTTTTGCAAGCGCAAGAGTGTTGATGACAGTCGTTGGTCCGGGATGTTGTCTCTGTTAAGCGCTTACGCCGACCTCCTCGCTCAGATGGCTGTCCCTCCACTCCAACGTATCCGATGCCCGCATCCCTCTTGCTCTATCCCTTTTCCAAAAAGGGATCTCAATGCCTCTCGCTCCGCTCAAAAACTTGACATACCTTGAAAAACGTTTCCGCCCCAAACCCCTCTTCTCTACCCATACATCTCCTTAAACCCCCCTCCAATTCCCTCTTTTCATCAGTATCTACCTCTACCCAATTAAGTTGTAGTGATTTTAAGAATTCTGCTTTCTCATTCTTGTCGTCTGATTCGAATCTGTGTTTGAAAAGTTGGGTCTCTGAGCGGATGAATCGGGCTCTTAGGTCTGGTCTGACTTATTAGCATCTTTCTTTGATCCCGTTCAGAGGTGTCGATCTCTCTCTCTCTCCCGCCTCTATCTTGATCGCCCAAGATAGAGAGCGAGATTCCCTAGTGACCGCTAACCCTCTCAATTCCCTGCGCCTTGGTCACCAATCCCTTGAACGACGATCACCGATGGGGAACCCAGAAAGCTCGAAAGAGGAAGATAGAGATGACGAGAGAAGAAACGTACGACCGACAGAAAGCCAACCTCAATACCCAATGCCCAATCTCGTCCGCCCTCCTCTCCGCCACCAAATCAACACTCCTAGCCGTATTGCTCGAAAGGGGTAGGTACTGCTTCAAATAAGCTGAGAGTTGTGTTTGAAATTGTGCGTAGGGTAATGATCTGTGTTGTAGTGATTCGATATAGGATAAGATTCGGAGACGGTTTATTGCGAATGTTTCGAATTCTTCTAGAGTGATATCAAGGGTTGGGGGGGTTGTGTAGCTTTTGTCAGCACCAGCTACAGGGATTTCAAGTGATAACAGCCTGTCAGTCTCAACTGCTATTCCCGTCTCGGGTCGATAGCATATCCGCCACACCCAGTACATTGATTTAAAGGATTCAAGGGCGGAGTAAGGTGAATGATGACTCACAAATTTAACCTATATGGATACCTCCCCGACACCTGCCCATTCACGTGCCCTCCTTTCCCATTCAATTTCACTTCAGCATAAGCAGAAGGTCCAGCCTGGATGTTGTGCTTCGTCGATGGTTTGAACATTGTAGTCAGTCGAAATAATCTAAAATGATGAAGAGTGAAAGAAGTCGCGTCGTGACATGAGAATCGCGTCTCTTGTCAACTACCACGTGTTTCCCTTGCGATATTACCCCACAAACCCCGCATCTCATTACGATTACTCCGCAGTTGATGATCATCATTTCATTACTGTGTATACCATATACCATATATAATGCCATGGCCCTCTTAAGTACTTCACAATCAAGATGGTTCCTTTCTGTCATCGTGGGGCTGTTTTCGGCAATAGCTATCTCCTCTTCTGTCTCCACCCTGGGTGGAGGGGCGAGTATGTTTTCTGGTAGACCTGGGGATATTCGTGGGATGGGCATGATGCTTGGCGTTGCTGGACTGGTGATTGTCGTCCTTTGGTATGTCCCATTGGCGAGTGGGGATCGTGAAGACTGACAAGTAGTCGAATAGCACATGTCATCCTACCTAAGCCGTGGCGGCTGTACTCCGATAGAGTGGAATTTACATCAGTAGCAGTGCTCTGGATCTGCTGGACTTGTACGTTTCGCAACTCTCTTGGCTATCCTGCAATAAAGGAAACGGACTGATAAATAGCGGCAACGATGTCATTCTCGGCATTCACAATAGCCAATGGAGTTTGTTCAGCATCTACGAGCAAATCATTCAATCTCCCCACCTGCCCACTATTAACATTCGACATGGCCCTTTTACATGTATTATCAACTTCTACACTCGCTTTACTACTCGTCATACTCTCCACGGCACTATCGCCTGGCTACGCAGCTTCTTTATCGGGAATCGAAGATGGAACAAGGAGAGAGGGGGAAGGTTTGATCATGTGGGAATTAGCCGTGAATTCGCCTCCTTCCTCGCCTACTCTCGCCCCCACCACCTCGAGATCAGGATACGGGGCTGTTGAATTGCCGACTACTCGGTCGATCCCGCCTACGACGAAGAGGGATAAATCGCGAGGAGGGTTCATCATGTATGCGGCCCTGCTGTTGGTATCGGTTGGGGTGATCATTTCCGCTTTAGTCCTGATGACCAAAGGCGAATTTGGTATGTTTGCTCCACCTTTCACGTTTCTAGAAGCTAATTGTTAGTGGTCAGTACTATCATAATGACAGTGATTGGAGTGATCAGCGCAGCTTTTGCAGTGATCTTGTATGTACCCTTACAGTGCGTGGCGGAGACAGGCTGACAGCTAGTCTGCATATTCACCGGCGTAATGCCAAGCTCGATTCTGATCGTCGATCATTACTTCGTTCCCTCGAAGTTGGATCTGCGATATCCCTCTTTATCCTTTGGCCTCGTGAGTTTCCGGTCTACATCATGTCTCTCTCAAAGCGTCATCATATCTCAAAATGTAGTAAGAGCTGACAGGTAGTGGCGGCAATATCATTCACACTTTTCCCTTCAATCCCTAATAGAGCATGCGATAATCCGGCTTCATCCGTCATCGACCCGAAAGATGACGCCTTTACATCAGAAGACTCGACCTGCTTATTGTCATTTACGGTCATCGCTCTAGCCTGGGCGGGTGCTTGGATCGTTTTCTCTAGATTATTGGGAATCGTATTCCCATTACCGGATATTACGCCCAAGGTGACGGTTGATGTCACGTCTTCGGGAGATGGAGAGGGAAGTCGATTGTTGGCCAGATCTCAGGTGAGGAGACCGCAAGTTGGGTATGGGCGGATAGTGGCTGGTGAGGCGTTCGAGTTGGGGGATGACGACGAGTAGGGCCGCGAAGCGGAGAGTTGTTTAGGAGTATGGTATGGAACCGGACGAAGATGATGTCGTTGTGCGATTATCGGTGGTGTTGTACTATAGAGTTACGGTTAGGTGTATCGATAGTCTTGGGTTGTGAGTAGGTAAACATCTTGTTTAGATCAGTTGTTCCAGTTGTCGATTCAATTCACGAATGTCATGCTATGCAGTATGCTAATGCATGATCATGTGATGCCGTGATGAGTGATCTACAATGCGACTTCCGTCTCTCCTCCTGACCTAATCCTCTTGACCTCTTGCAAGATCTTTGATTCCCTCTCGTTCCTCTTTTCACTGATATCCCGGATAGTGTTACCCTACAAGTCAGCATCGTACAAGTCGTATGTAATGATTGACTCACCTCGTTATCATGCCACCTAGACCTCCACCTGTATCCCTTGTACATCTTGAATCTAGCCCTCTTCATATTCTCATCCATCCTATCCTTTTGGAACTTTTCATTCAACCAATCTTCTCTACCCTTTGACCATTTATCCCCAACACCAGCTTCTTCTCCCTTTGCCCTCAATTCCTCAACATCATCAGGGTAATGAAATGGTTCCACCAGACCCACTACAGCACGTTTGTAATTCTTGACTGAACCTGATTGACGAACTTGATTACCTCCTACGACACGCATTACGGGTGGTTGATATAGATCGGTTCGGATAAATGTCACTGGTAGGTTGTAGACTGTTGATAGGTATGATCGTAGATCGGTTTTAGTCATTGAAGGAGGTATTCTGAATGTAGCGATTGTTGGATCGTATGCCTGTCCTGCAGGGGTATTGTTTCGCATTAATCGAATTTGAACGTTGGGTAGGTATATCCTCTGACCGACAATATCCCCTTCTGTCTCTAGGTATGTTTCCTCCTCTGCATCCTCTTCCACAATTCCATCCTCTCTTAGACCTCTTAGGATAGACTTTTCCTTCTTCTTCGATACACCCCTTATACGCGATCTCCAAGCTACTTGGCCCTTCAAGAATGCTTTCCTAGCACTAGCTTCATCTCCTTTGAACTGCCCCTTTGTCCTCAAGGCTTGAAATTCAGCTTCAAGCTTAAGTGGAAATCGCTGAGCTGGTCCGGGTGTTGCATGGGGTAATGCCGAATTTATAGGTGATGGTTCAGATAAATGGGGAATATCGATCCGGCGTTGTCTGACTTTATGCGGTAATGTCGATACTACATTTGATGGTTGAGAATATGATGGTCCAGCTGTAGAAGTGGACAATGTCCTTAAGAACCGTGACATTATGTATGTATGGTATTAGGTGTATGGTATAGCTATAGGTGGACAGACGATTCAGAAATCTCTGACGGAGATATGCGGGATTATATGTATAGTATATGAGATGTGGCACCGATAGACGCGACTGACTTGTTGAGTATCAGATATCGTAAACAATCAATTCATCATCCAAAGTATTCAATATCTGATACTTAGTACCGTAACGATGCCGCCAAAACAGACAACCCAAATGCACCTATCCGAACACCGCCTAGCATCATTCTCAGCAATAACGAAACCAAAAACAAAAGCGCGTCCAGCATGGCCTCTAAATCCAAAAACACATCCACTGTTGACGCCAGAGAATATGGTCGGTGCTGGATTTTACTATAAACCAGGACAAGGGGAAGATGGGGATGATACTTGTGTCTGCTTCACTTGTGGAGTCAGTCTAGGAGGGTGGGCGGAGGATGATGACCCGTACAAGGAACATGCTGTTAGGGGGGAATGTGCTTGGGCGGAAACGATTTGTCAAGTCAAAGTGGATCGGAATAGTGGCTTGTGAGTTTCTCACGCGTTCCAATGGGATCGTATTCTGTTCAAGAAGATACGAGTGTGGACTTCACAAGAGTCATAGTGCTGATGGTAGAATACGTGAATATACGACATCCGAAGACCTCCCATCATCAGCTACGTATAGCCAGATAAGGGAAAATACATATTATTCAAAAGACAAAGCGACATGTTATTGGCCACATATCAAGAATAAGAAGCACCAAGTGACTCCTCAATCTGTATGTCCTCTTCAGTTCTGCTCTCATGCCGGTTCTACAGACTATCGGCAAAGCTCTGGCTATCGGCGGTCCTGAAGGATCTTTGGCTGATAGACAGCTCGCAAATGCAGGATTCGTTTTTACCCCCTCTGGCCCTTTATCAGATCTAGTAAAATGCCCTTACTGTGAATACGACGTTGAAGAATGGGATGAGGATGATGATCCGATGTAAATCTCCTCTACTCTGATGTAAGGGAGTAAAATAGCTAATAGAAGGGAACAACATCGAAAGAAACGTCCAACCTGCCTATTCTTTACAGCTCAAGTAACAAAGGTATGTGCACTTCTTCCTCAGTGTCATGATTAATGCTAATTGGATAGGGCAAGAAACGCGCACCGAGAATTACCAAAAAGTCAGTTCTACCCCTCCTTCTTCTAGAAAGGCACTGACAACTAGGACGAAACCAGCTGAAAATGAACATGAATTAGAATCAGAGATCGAGGCGCTTCCATTACAATCACGTCGGACAAGAAACCAAACGTCTGAGGAACCTACACAATCACAATCACAACCATTGAAAACAAAGTCTAGGCCAAAGAGGGGGAAGAAAGCCGAGGATGTCATTGAGGTGGATGAGGAAACGGAAGTCGAGGACGTTCAGACTAAATCAGGATCGACTAGAGGGGGACGGAACGCGAATAGAGAGGCTGTCGTTGATGAGATGAAGGAGACTCGTCCGCAGAGTCCAGTACAGGAGGTAGAAGCGGAAACGATATCGATACCTATACCCAAGACTAAGTCCAAGTCGACAACATCTTCTAGATCGACAATCGCCTCAGGATCCACAGCTACGTTGAAGGAGTCATCAAGCTCTGGACCAAGCAAATCGGCAACGACTGCGAAAAGTTCGAAATCGAGTCGGAAAGCTGTACCTGCCGAGGATGAGGCTTTGTCCGCACCAGCCGATATCGAGGTCGAAGAGCCTTCAACGGAAGCAGTAAAGAAACCAAAGGCTAAACCTCGAACGACAAAAGCTAGTCAATCAAAAGGCAAAGGAAAGACCGTATCGGAAGAACTAGTCGAACAAGAAGAGGTCATTCCCGTGACGACGACGACAACGACGACAACGAAATCGGTAAAACCATTACCTCCCCTTCCACCACCCTCACCCGCACCACTTGGCAGACCATTAAGTCAGCTCGATAGATTCGCCAATATCCCCCCCTCATCTCCTTTATCAGCCCCACTCCCTAATCGAATAACAAAACCAATCCCCAAGAAAATCAATTCACAACCAACCCGCCCGGTTCAACGTATTGATAAAATCCCTTCAGAATCCGGGAAAAAGGTAGTCAAAGAAGTCATTTCATCAATCATTACTTCACTACCTTTACCTATCAAAGGCGCTGGTTTGGATACTAAGATTTTGAATGAGGAACAATTGAATATGACTATGGAAGGATGGATTAAAGCGGAGATGAAATTGAAGAGAGAAGAGATTGAACGTGAGGGAAGGGAGATGATTGAGGGGTTCCAGAGGAGGACGGGGGAGGCTAGGAGGAAGATTGAGGGATTACCTACGTGGTGATTGGCCCGCTAAGCCCCCATAGGTCCGTTAGGACCGCTGGTGCGGCCTTGTTTCTTTGCAGAAATACAGTTGGGGGGCCTTTAGGGGTTGTGAGGCGGAGGAGGGGGATGGAATCATCATAACATAGCATATTGTATCATGGCATAGCCTCAATGACGGACATTTACGACTATATTGTACAATCATGCAACATGTACTGGTCTCCGTCCAGCCTCCTTGGCGCGATGGCATCAGAACCTCAGAACTCGCATGCAATCAAAAAAGTGATGCATGTATGACTAATGGAACAAAATGCTCTCCCGTCCTCCACCTCTCCTCTCTCCTCACTCATCATACCATTAAGCACAAGACCTTAATCCTCTCTCTCATAAGCAGGATGTCTACCTCCTTCCTCTACCATCCCCCTATTCTTCCCAACTAAACTCCGTCCAGGTCCATCACGTTCATCTCCACTATCTTCATCTTCTTCTGTTAAATCGGTTAGAGGCATATCACCCTCTTCGAACGCATTGAATAAAGTTGAATTTTGGGCTCTGTAGATTGATGATCTGCGGCCGTGGGTATTTGGGACTCCTGTTCCATCCGTCTGGTACTGGGGAAGTGCACCGTATGCCCATGCTGCTGGATTTTGATCTGTTGAGAGTCGGCCTGACATGCTCATTCTTGGGTCTGCGGCGTTAGTCGTGGTCCAATATGTAGATTTAATCATTTGGTAGGACGGAAGAGGACTCACTCATCAACCCAGTTTCCAGACTACTTCCATGATGAGGTGCCTCTGGTTGTCGACTAATATTGAGGAGGTAGACACCCATGAAGATCACCGAGAATCCACATAGTAGGGAGATAGTGTTGACTGCTCCAGTGGTATTGAAGCCTTGGAATAGGATCGCGGAAGCTATGATGGTGGCTGTGGTGAAGAATACGTAGTAGATTGGGTTGACTACGTTTGTGGAGAATGTGTCTAGGGCTTTGTTGAAGTAGTTCTACAAGTCAGCATCGCGTCAGTGATGATGAGGATCAATGCCGTCGTTGCCTGACAAGTAGTTGTTGATGATGAGACCGACGTACCATTTGAACGAGAATACATCCCACCACCACAACCCCAAAGACATAAGTACTGATATGTGTCAACTGGTTGTTCCCAGCAAAAGTCAATTTGAGAGCAACACCGAATCCCTTAACATCAGCTCCTCTTCTACACCAGCAACATCCTGACAGCCCAAGCTGGCTTTCGAGGGTAACACACCTTGATAGCCATGACACTAACACTCCCCACCAAAGAGCAAACACTCAGATAAACCATTGGATTCCGAGTTCCATGAGTAGGAACGACCTTGTAGACCATGTATAATGAGAATACAGTGACGAATAGGAGGTAAGACATGAATAATGGTTGTGCTGCGTATTCGAGTATCTCATCAACTGTTTCCACTTCTTTATCTGATGGAGCGTGGAGGACGATGATTAGGGAACCGATCTGATATTAGTATCTCATACCACGAGTAAGCTGGTTCGTAGTGAAGACGTACGATACAGCATGCACAACCGCATACTCCCAGCCGACCTAGCTTTTCATCAAGGAGGAAGGAGGCTAGGATAGCACTATAAGTCAGCTTCTGTCCAACCCTTATCCGCCCTCGACACCTCCGCAATCCCGTCCACTCTCAGGAATTCAGAAGAAAATAAGAGACATACCCTATAATCACACTCATTGCCCCTAATGGAGTAACCAAGATAGCAGGAGCGAAAGTGTATGCCGCAAAGTTGGCAACTGTCCATTAGTGCCGACCATTCCGTCTATCTTCGGGGGTACCATACCTTCTCCAACAATCACTGCATATCAGCTTCGACTCTTCCACTACATAGGACACATAGACGTACTGGTAACCATCCCAGCCCACCAAATTGGATTCCGTAAATACGCCAAGTCTTCCGCTATATCGTCAGTCCCCACTCTTTCTCTTCTTCCTTCGGCCAAGATGAGGACATACAAGCATTCTTTGGGGAGTTCTGGCGTTGATGAGATGTAGATGCCTGACTGGATCTAGCAGCAGCATCGTTCAATCCCTATTATCAGCTCCATCAAGATGGGGTGAATATACCTTTTTAGTAATAATGAAACTGGATCTGAATCGTCAGCTCCATTTGACTAGTGTGGGAGATAGGGTGGACTGACCCAATTAAGAATGTCCCGCCTAAAGCTAAGGCTAGACCTATGTACTTATCCTCCATGGTATATGTAATGTATATGATACTCAGTCTTCATACCTATCCCCCTCCACAAAGGACGCGTTGGAATTGGACCCTGGATCTGATTCCGCCTGGAGGTGGACATTTGGGCATTTAAGGGGGATGTAGAAACGTTAATCGCATTGCCCACCTCTCCTCTTAAAACATATTCTTGTGGACGGGCGTATACCTGAGATACAATCGACTACCAGTAAGGGATGGGATACATCAAGGTGTATTTATGTCTTCATCTCTTAGTGTGCGGGAATCCAGTGGTCCATTTCGACTTTAGCCCATACTTCTCCCGCAGGTCTTCCCGTCTCTCAGTCATAAGATACTTTTTCTGCTCTTTCCGATCCTTATACTCGTCCCAATCGCCAATAGCTTTGTCGGCCCAATCCGTGGGTTTGGCATTTGGTCGAGGTGCAATGACCATAGACCGGTCCTGCTCCCCGACTTTGGCAACATCAACAATCTCGGCTCCGCCCGTCTGCTTCTGATTCGCTTGACCTTCTTCTACCCCCTCCTCCGCCTCCGCCCCTGCCTGATATTTCTTCAATTGCTCTCGAAGTTCAGGTAATACCTCAGTCTCCAATATTTCAATCCGACTGATCAGGTATACCTTGTCCTTATAAATCCTATGGGCCGGCTCATTCGATTCCATATATTCCTTGGCTTTCTTGAGCTCGTTGGTGAGTTCGTGAATCTTTGCTTGTAAATCACTATTATCTTTTCGAAGACCCTTGACTTCTAGGAGTTGCTGATCATGGATAGCATCTTTATCCGGTCGATATTCGGCGATGTACTGGTTCCTTTTATCGGCTTCGTTCTGGAGCTTGAGGATATGTTGCCTCAGGTTATGATTATCGTCACGAAGCATCCGAATTAGGGCAGTATTGGCGGGTTCTGGACCGATACGCTGCCTGGTAGCAGGCTTGTTCGCTAAAACAGTGATAAGCGTATCAATCTTGTCATGGGGTTGATCGGTAATCTCATCGAATCGGCGTTTAGGGCCGGGTGTGGACAAGGTCGATCTGAACGTGAAGTTCTGGTCTGGCCAGCTCTGTACTCGGGGTGTCTATAATGTCAGGTCTGTACTTGAACGCTGGAGCAGAGACTACTTACCCACATCGTGGAAGGCGTCTCCACCGGTGCCGGCACTTTAGGAGTGTAAAGGGGACTAGGCCAGATTTGTGGCTGAGATGCCTGTATATCAGACGATGGTCAAGGTGGTAGGTGAGGTAGTACTGACTACGATTGCGGTGCATGATTCATTCTCCAATTCTTCGATCGTCAAGCCCGTGTCTTCGGGTGAATCCTCTGAAACGTCTGAGTCTGTCTCCTCTGGAACGTCTAACCCTGCCTCCTTTGGGACATCTTCGTCGGTCTGCACATCATTGGGGTCGTCACTGGTCGGGACCTCGTATCGTAGAGAGCTAGTTCGAAGCATGACTTGCCAAGCGAGTGATGTTCACCAGGGGAAGGTAGATGCCCAAACAAATTTGCATCTTACGACCCTACATATATACACACACACACAAACTCGAATTGGGAACTTGAAGACCATGCCCAGCTATTGCCAGCTAGATTCATTACGCTACCGCTATCTGTACAACGCCGCAATCTTACGATTCGATTCTCTGACTGCATTACCAGTTCGTGTCACATCTCAGAAAATACTCACCCGGGTACCCAAGTATCACCCGTCGTTTTTTCAATGAAGGCGTGGGAAAGGGATCGAGGGCAATCGGCTCGTTTCTGGTATAGTTTTTCTCCTCAGCCTCGTCAAGCCAAACACGCCTCCCACACAACGCTCCTCCGCAATGCCACCAGATTCGATATAAATCCGCGAGAAGCTCCTGGGACTCGAAACTCTCGTCAAAGGTCGAATCGTGAATCTTGTAGAACGACCAGCTGTTTATGGCTAGTAACACTTCGGGCCAGCTGCCGTGCTGAGTTGATATGATGTATCCGTAGTCGGGTAGGGAGGACGGTGAGCCCGTCGCTCCTTTGCACAGCTGATCCATTTTGGCCCATGTCGCTGGTAGGGCCTTCCCATCTGATCTGGAAGGTTTCGTAACGACGCCGATCCTGTCCCGGTCTGGGCCACCAACTATACGGCCAGTGTGATCCAGCCCAACCTTTGCCCTAAAACAAGCAATTTCCTCTTCGAGTGCTTCATCTCCTATCGACTCCCGCTCCCTGAGCTCATATATCATGTGTTTACCAAACCACTCTGTGACTTCCTCCCTCCGCGAATCCAACATAATGTCGCGCTTCCAAGTGAGGAGTGAGAGGAACTTCCTCCGGATGTGAGCGAACGATCCTCTGGCGGGGTACGTTAGGATTCTAGAGATTCCTGTGGCAGGATGCAACTGATTCCCCTCTTCGACAAGTGTATCACTCCTACAGGACGGTGGATATCCTTCGATCGGCTCGATTTCAGATTGCGACATACTGTACTTGATATAATGGACGAAACCATCCAGTAACCCGACGTAGTAGTGAAGGCTGGCCAAGTGGGCTTGCTTGGTTCCTTTAAGCGTTCTATTGGCGAGTATGATTTCGGCTCGTAATGCTTTGTAGCTTTCAGTGGACTGTGTGGCTCCATCTGAAGATGTGTCTTGCTCGCTGGGGTAATCGCGAAGAAGCGAGTCTCGCTCCGCAATTGCGGTCTTAAGCTTGATTTTCAGGTCCGCGATTTCCGCGATGTGCTCCGTGCTCTTTTGTCGATACTCTGATAGCCGTTTGTGCTGGTAATAATGCTGGACAACGAATTCTCGATGATACTTGTCTTGCGTCTGGATTGCAATGTAGAGCTGGGTATGCAAGTCGTTGGTGTGTGAAAGCGATTGATCAGAGAAGATGCCCAGGGCAAGATATGAGTCGGCCTCTGGAGGAAATGTTGTGTGGAACATGAGTTGGCGTTTGTGTTTGTCAAGCTGAGCATAAGCGTGGTCACAGTGAACTTTGTGCCAGTCCGCCTGAGCCTGAGCAGCTACCAGTCGATCCTTTGTGTCGACCAATTCCGCCTTTGTGTCGACCAATTCCGTTGCGAGCTCCGATAATCCAGACGATCGACTACCTGGGTCCTCCTGCGCTAGTTTAACCTGAAACCCCGCTCCCATCTCCTTGGCATGCCCTTCCCCAGCTTTGAAATTGTCTCTTTCCATTTCCACCACCTGCAGCACCCCGACCAATTGCCTACATCTGGTGACCCATAGCTTGACCTCCTCACTGAGCATTTGCATAGCGACTATCCTTTCATCTACAGTGGTGTCGCGCTCGATGATCGTAGTTTGGGCTATCGCCAATTCTTTTTGTAGTCGAAGAAGCTCCGACCCGCTTGTTTCGACACTATTCTTATTCTTTTTGGGAGCGTTTTGGTTTCGTGTTCGAAGTGCGATTGGGACAGGTATCGGAACAAATGATCCGAGTGCTTGAAGGATGCCCTCGGGTACCAGGTCCTGGTAGTCGAGGAGGGTGGGTGGTAGAGGGACAATGGCTAGTCCGGATGGTAGATCATGCGCTGAAGCCTTTGGTTTCTTTAGCCTTGCGCTGTTGACTACAAGATCGACTTACCTCAAGAGTCTGCTCTCCTCTATTCTGACGCTTACTTCGAGTGAATTGTCTCTTTGTAGTATCGACAACATCATCCTCATCATCCTCGTCCCCAGCCTCAGCGCCCGCTTGATCCACTGACTCTGGTCGTTTTCGTTTACCCTTGCCTTTCTCTTTACTGGTGAGTCTAGCTTTGGTGCTGGTAGTCTCTGCTCTACCTGTCATCTTGGATGATGAAGAAATATAATCAGAGATGAGAAGAGTAAAGCAGAATGATAGCGTTGATTAGGGTTTGAAGCCATAATTCAGGTAAGCACTAACCATCCTTTGGCGTTGATTATCCGTGTCGCTTATCATTTTGTGCTCCTCACAGACTATTGTGACTCTTGGGGGATAAATTTCTTGACGTTCTCAATAGCAGATGGTCATAATGGAGTGGAAGAACCGCAAACTAGCTATCTGTCTAAGCTCTAGTACTGACTACCCAATCTCTATATCATCCACCCTCTTTGAACGAGCCGGTCACCTATATCCGGTTGTCCCATTCAAGCTTCCAGACTACGAGACTCAACCATCATCATCACCATCAAGATGTCAGGCAAGGTGACCGTCGTTGCTGGATCTTCGCTGGAGACTAGTGGTGGACAGACGAAAGGTATGGCTAGGCAAAATGCAATCCAAGGGTTATCTGATCAATTGTGTGGTTCAGGTGAGTCCACTCAAACAGACTAACCGGACAAGTTAATCAATAGTGATGATCGCACAACCCCATACCTCTTCTGCGATCCACCATCATTCAACCCAAGATACTATCATTTACGCAATAAGAGGACACGGGGCAGTAATCTCAGACGGAGGAAAGACGAAACAAACCCTTGGACCGGGTGATTGGGCCCTCATACCCGCTGGAGTGGAACATCAGGAAGTGAATGATGGGGATGAGGAGGTCGCTTGGGCAATCACAAGGGGTGGGAAGACTGCTCTGGTGGAGAATATAGATGGCTGGGCCAAGTAAGCGGTGACGCCTTCGTCATGTTACGTCTCCGCACCTCTGGTCATCTTTTCTTGTCGGATTTTAAGTAGTATAAAGTTCTCATTTTTAATCCATATATCCGCATGTAATATGTTGTCTCAATAATTTGCATCTTCCCCTCTAGTCTTCATAACCTTGAAAGGGAGACTGAGTAGATATCACCCTCCCCCACTCTCTCAGCCCAAATGCTCAACATACGCCGGACACCTTGACCTGCATCGGATGTATCCGAAAGAGTCACGTGACTTTACAAGAGATTTACCGGCTTCATTCTGTTTTTGAGCAAACCACCTATATTCATACACATTCACACCATGGACGACGGTATAGAGCTCAACTTCGCTCCGTCCTCCTCATCAGTGAGGCAAGTATCAAACAAGAAAGGTGGAAGATGGACTGATCGGTATGTCCATCCTTTATGATATAGCTGACCGAAGGATGAAAGCAAAGAGGACAGTTAGGGATGTTTCACGACCTGAGGCTCCTGCTGCTTCGATGTATCCGCCTCGACCTACTCCAGCCGCTGCAGTAGCACGTCCAACACCAGCTCAGAACTTTGAAAGACCAGCTCCGGTGGAAACTCGACCTCGACCTGCTCCTGCTCCTGCCGCTGCCGCTGCGCCATCGTATCAAGCTCCTACCCCAACAACTCGACCTGCCCCTCAGGCTGCCAGACCCGCGCCTCCCCCTGTCGCTCGGATACCTCGACCATCTATCGATAGACAATCAGTAGCCGGCCCTTCAAACGCTGCGGCTCCCGCTCAATCCACCTCGAAAACGCCCCAAATCATTTCTTCCTTGTTCACTGGCAACTCTACCAAACCCGCCAAGAAAACCGCTAAAATCTCTACATTCACCGGTCTACCTACCAATGCACCTCTTGCTGATTCAAGTTCGTTCGAGGGTCTCGGTCTCGATCCGCTCTTGACGAGACATTTGAAGGGGAAGATGGGAGTTGATAAACCGACTGGAATCCAACGGAGCGCTTTACCATACATGCTCGCTTCACCGCTTGATGTTGATAAAATGCACAGGGATCATTACGATGAAGATGGGAACCCTATCAAGGTGGAAGAAGAGGAAGAGGAGGATCTACGGGATGTGTTTATTCAATCTCAAACTGGATCTGGTAAAACTCTTACCTATCTACTTCCTATCGTTCAGACATTACTACCATTATCGAGATTATCATATATCGACAGATCGATCGGTACACTCGCCATCATCATGGCCCCTACTCGAGAATTGGCTCAACAAATCTCCAAAGTCCTCGAACAACTCTTATCACTCTCGCTATCATCAGAAGATGAGGATCAACAATATACTCGATGGCTCGTCTCTGGTCTTTTGACTGGTGGAACTACGAAAACCCACGAAAAAGCACGACTACGTAAAGGAGTACCTATCCTAGTCGCTACACCCGGTCGATTACTAGATCATCTTCAAAATACCTCTTCGTTTAAATGCGCCAAAACAATGTTCCTTGTCCTCGATGAAGCCGATCGATTGATGGATCTAGGTTTCGAAGAGACCATTCTCGGTATCACAAAGGCATTGGAAGGTAGGAGAAAGATCGAAATGGGAGTCGAGAAAGAGATGGACGAAGAGGGAGGTGGAACGATGAGATGGCAATATTGGTCAAGGGGACGAAGGACTGTTTTGTGTTCCGCCACTGCCGATGCTAAGGTCGTTAAACTTGCCGGTATAGCACTCAAGGACCCCATCACTTTCCGAGCCGAACCCGAGGTCCCCAAGACGAGCGCCAAAACAGAGAAGGAAGTCAAGGAAGCGATACTCGATGCGAACGCTATTGAATTACCTGTCGCCAACGAAGACAAATTTACGCCTCCCTCCCAATTGTCACAGAAATATGTGGTCGTACCTACAAAGTTGAGATTGGTATCGCTGGTGGCCACTCTCCGAGCACTGGTCGCCGCTGCCAAAGGCGACGCCACAGGAACCAAGATTATCGTTTTCCTCAGCTCGACAGACGCAGTCGATTTCCACTGGAAACTACTTGGAGGTGTTCAGATGGGTCAACCAGAGGCACCTGCAGAGGAAGAGGGAGAGGACGAGGACGAGAACGAAAGTGTAGACGGGGAGGATGGGGAAGACGACGAGTCTAAACCAAAAACGAAATCTAAACCGAAATCAAAATCTAAGAAAGCTGTTGAGGAGCCCATCTCTTACACATCCCCTCTATTCCCCAATACGACAATCAACAGACTCCACGGTTCCCTTCCACTTCGAACACGTCTCGCCTCCCTTGCTGCATTCGCAGCACCCTCTTCTACCCATTCCATCCTCCTTGCTACATCAGTAGCATCTCGAGGTCTGGATCTACCCCTCGTCCGAGCTGTCGTGCAATACGATCTCCCCACTGAAGGAGGAGCAAACGAATATGTTCATCGAGTCGGACGAACTGCTCGAGCAGGTAAAGGTGGAGAGGCATGGTCATTTGTTGGACCTAGTGAAGAAACGTGGGTTGAGTGGGTAGAGGGCAAAATGGGTAAAGCAGAGAATAAGGGTGTGAAATTGTCGGCTGTTGGTGTTGATGACTTGTTGAAGAAAGGATTCGGTGGTAAAGGATGGGAATACGAGCAGAGAGCTACAGATGCTCAACTCGCATTTGAAAGATGGGTTCTCACTTCTGATAAGGTACGTTTTTCTTTCACCTACTTGCGATATGAGCTTACGACTAGAACGCAGCACTAGCTCGAAAAGCATTCTCATCTTACGTTCGAGCATATTCGACCCATCCTGCTGAAGAGAAACAATTCTTCCATCCCAAATCCCTTCATCTAGGTCATTTAGCTAAAGCATTCGCTCTCCGAGAAGCTCCCTCCTCTCTGTCCGCCACAACAGCCTCAGCAACCAAAGCCGAGAACAAAACAGCCTTGTTGGATGCTCAGAAGAAGAAAAGAAAGAGGTCCAAGAAAGATGATGGAGATAGTTCTGATGAAGAACGTGGTGGAAAGGAAACTACGGCTAGGAATGAAACTGAGAAGCGGATGTATGCGGCTGTTAGGAAGGCTGGTAAGCAGGTTAGGAGCCAGGGTAAGATGGGTCAATTTGGGAATGCTGGGGGTGGAGGAAGTGAGTTTCAAGTCGCTGGTGCGGATGAACTTGAGAGGATGGTCTCGGATAGGAGGAGGTAGAGGATGTATGTATCGGACTATCGGACGACATGTATTGGATTTTCAATCACCTGAGTGTATGCAACATCAGATCGAGGGGTATGCTCGTGTGGATGAGTATGAATACGGAAACTGCATGACGGCAATGACGGCCTGCTGCTGTACAGCTTGGAGAAAGGGGAGAAAGAGGTGAGACTCGTCTCGGGATACTGCGAGATCGACGCGCAGAAGGCTGCTTTGAAACGGAAACGCCTCAAATCAACTATTTGATCGAGGAAAGGCTGGACAGATGCTGTGTGCCCAGCCTCGTACGTGTAATAATCCCTCCTTGATTGTCACCAGAGGAGGAGGAGGGGGATAATCCGGAGAATTAATATATAGTTAAGTTTGATCCGTATCCGCATCCGCATCCGTGGGATTTCCCTTATTGTTCTTGTTCTTTGTG
>Ga0265798_10000936_pt1 | contig 46751 bp, 29 predicted proteins | sample P3T30metagenome_FD_192430 | JGI IMG/M metagenome (GOLD analysis project Ga0265798, IMG submission 192430) | Plant litter microbial communities from East Loma Ridge, Irvine, California - P3 T30 | ecosystem: Environmental > Terrestrial > Plant litter > Unclassified | place: USA: California...
GGATGATGGCGATGACCCATGCGAAGATGGGTCGATCGATGAAATAGCGTGACATGGGCAGTTACTTCCCGGCCTGCGCGGAACTGTTGCTGGTAGCGGGGTCGCCCCCTGCCGCAGCGCCGCCGGGGGCAGCACCGGGTGCGCCGCCAGCGGGCTTGGCGACCTGCTGCGGGGCGGCAGGCTTGACGGTCGCGCCGGGACGCAGGTTGAGCAGGCCCTCGACGATCAGCTTGTCGCCGGGCTTCAGGCCGCTGGTGACGATCCACTTGTCGCCGATCACGCGATCGGTGGTGACATTACGCTGCTCGACCTTGTTCTGTGCGTTGACGACCAGAGCGGTCGCACCGCCGCGCGGATCGCGCGTGATGCCCGCGGTAGGCGCCATGATCGCCTGCGCGCGCGTGCCCTCGACCAGCTTGGCGCGGACGTACATGCCGGGCAGCAACAGGCCGTTGGGGTTCGGGAAGCTCGCGCGCAGCGTCACCGCGCCGGTGGTCTGGTCGACCGTGACTTCGGAGAATTGCAGGCGACCCTCGATCGGATAGGTGCTGCCGTTCGGCAGGATCAGCTGGACGCGCGCGCTGCCGTCGCCGCGCGTCACGCCGCCGGTCGCCATCGCCTGCTTGAGATCGAGCAGCTGCGCCGCCGACTGGACGACGTCGACATACACCGTGTTGGTCCGCTGGATCGTTGCGAGCGGATCGGTCTGGCCCATCTGGACCAGCGCGCCGACGGTCACGAGCGACCGGCCGATGCGGCCCGAGATCGGTGCCTTGATCCGCGTGAAGCCTAGATTGACGCGGGCCGACTGGACCGCTGCCTGCTGCGCTGCAACATTCGCGCGAGCCTGTTGTGCGGAGGCGGTTGCGTTGTCCGCCTCCTGCTTGCTGACCGCGTTCAGCTGGACGAGCTGGCCGTAGCGCTGCGCCTGGAGGCGGGTCGCGTTGATCTGCGACTGAGCCGCGCCGAGCTGACCCTGCGCGCTGGCGAGCGCCGCGCGGTAGGGGGCGTCCTCGATCGCGTAGAGCACCTGCCCCTTGCTGACCATCGCACCCTCGGTGAACAGGCGATCGCGAACCACGCCGCTGACCTGTGGACGGACCTCGGAGGTTTCTACCGCGGCGATACGACCCGGAAGCTCGGAGGTGAGGACGACCGACTCCTCGCCAACGGTGACGACGCCTACGGTCGGTGTCGGCGGAGGCGGCGGAGCCTGCTCCTTGCCGCAAGCCGACAGCAGGACAAGTGCGGCCAGTGCCACAGATCCCTTGAGGTTCAATCGCTGCATGTTGAGCATCCCGACGTCCGTGCAGATAGGTTGACCGGAATGAACGTTCATTCCGCTTGCTTGCCCGCTAGGATTGTGCGAGCGGCCGGTCAACCAAAAAACGCATCGGGAATATGATTTTGAGTGCAGTGCAGCATGAGCTGGGAAGCCGGGAGCGTATCGTCGCTGCGGCCCGTCATCTGTTTGCGACGCAGGGGTTTCACCAGACGCCGATGTCCGAACTCGCGGTCGCGGCGGGCGTCTCGGTGGGCCAGATCTATCGTCTGTTTACCGGCAAGAACGCGGTGATACAGGCGATCGTGATGGAAGACGCCACGGCCAAGATGGCCGAGTTGCAGACGATGAACGACTCGGTGAAATTCGAGGGTTTGTCGATCGAGGAGGGGTTCGTCGAACTGGCTCGCCGCGCGTTGTCAAAGGGTGACGAAGCGCTGTCGTTCGAGATCATGGCGGAGGCCCACCGCAATACCGACGTCGCCGACACCATCGCCGATCTGTGCCGCGGGTTTCGCCAGATGATCCGCGAACTGGCCTGCGTCGCCAATCCGGATCTCGAGGAAAACGAACTGGAGGGCGCGGAGGAACTGATCCTCGCCTTCATGTTCGGGCTTGGCCACCGCACATTGTCGCGTCCGCGGCTGTCCGAAGATCAGACCGCGCGATTGACGGGCCGGATGATCCTGGCCGCGGTCCGCGCGCTTTAGCGCACCGTGTCACGTCGCACTACCTGAGCAGCGCTGCGCACGACGTGTGCAGAAGCCATTCACTCACGCGATCAATTGTTAAGGTCATGTTTCAGCATGCTGCCCAGCGTGCCGGGTTTCCGTCGCGTTCGTGGTATCGGGTTCAATTATTACAAAGTGGATATCGTATATTATATTTGACTTAATCGGGTAGACATGATGGATTGCGCGCAACATCCAAACAGGGGCGCGGGCACTCATGACATTTTTGGTCGGTAAATTGCGAAATCGGTCGAGCATCGGGGCGATGGTTGCGATGCTCCTGTCATCAGGAGCGTATGCGCAGGTTTCGCCTGCGCCGCAGCCCAGCCCCGATGCGAGCGCCGACGAAGCCATCACCGTCACGGGAACGCGCATCCGCCGCCCCGATCTGCAGAGCAACAGCCCGATCACCTCCGTCACCGATCAGGAAATCAAGTATCAAGGCGCGGTCAACGTCGAGAGCGTGCTGAACCGCCTGCCGCAATTCACGGCGGACGCGAACGAGAACGTCTCGAACGGATCAGACGGTACCGCCAACATCAACCTCCGCAACCTCGGATCGAACCGGACGCTGATCCTGCTCAACGGCCAGCGACTGCTGCCGCAGCAGGCGATCGATCTGAACTTCGTCCCATCGGCGCTGATCGACCGGGTCGACGTGGTGACCGGCGGCGCGTCCGCGGTCTACGGGTCCGACGCGGTCGCGGGTGTCGTCAACTTCGTACTGAAGGATCATCTCGACGGGTTGCGGATCGACGTCCAGTCCGGGCTCGGTCTGCATACCAACGACAACAGCGCGGTACGGAATATCCTGACTACGCGCGGCTATGCGAACGCGCCGGGGCGAGTGGCCGATGGCGGCAAGCAGGATCTGAACGCGGCGTACGGCAAGAACTTTGCAAACGGACGCGGCAACATCACCGTCTATGGCGGCTATCGCCACACCGACCCGGTGTTGCAGGCCAACCGCGACGTCTCCGCCTGCGCGCTCAACCCGTCGGACTCGGCAGGCAATGGTCTGATCTGCGGCGGGTCGAGCAATACGCCGATCGGAACGTTCGTGCCGCTCGGTGGGCCCAATTCGGGCACCACGCTGACCAACAACGCCAACGGCACGCAGACCTGGGTGCCGTACACCTCAGCCTATGCGTATAACTACGCGCCGACCAACTACTTCCAGCGATCGGACGAGCGCTACACCGGCGGCGTCTTCGCCAAGTTCGAGATCGCGCCGATCGCAGAAGTCTATGGCAGCTTCATGTACATGAAGGACCATACCTTCTCGCAGGTCGCGCCATCCGCGCTGTTCCTCGGCACGACCTTCACCGTGCCGTGCAACAATCCGCTCATGAGCGCCGCGCAGCAACAGTCGTTGTGCGGGGCGACCGCGGGGACGGCCGCGACGCAGGATACGCTGATCGGCTATCGTCTGGGTTCGGGTCAGTCGCGTCGCGACGATCTGCGCCACCAGGATTACCGCTATTCGGCCGGTGTCCGCGGCGATCTCGGTCACGGCTTCCATTACGACCTGAATTACCTGCACTCGCTGGTGCGCTACAACGAGACGTATCTGAACAACGTCGACAACGTGAAGGCGCAGCGCGCGCTCGATGTCGTCGCCGTCAACGGCGTGCCGACCTGTCGCTCGGTGATCGACGGCAGCGATCCGGCGTGCGTGCCGGTCAACGTCTTCCAGGCCAATGCGATCACCGACACGCAGGGCGCGTATCTGTTCTCGGAGAGCAACACCGCGTCGCGCAACGTCCTGGACGTGTTTTCTGCAAACCTGAACGGCGATCTCGGTACGTTCGGCATTTCCAGCCCGTGGGCGACGCGCGGTGTCAACATCGCTGTCGGTGCCGAACGCCGCCGTGAAACCCTGAACTTCACCGCCGACGCCATCGCCCAACAGGGCGGCACGACCAATTCGGATGGCCGGATCACCGTCAACGAAGGCTATGGCGAGATCGAGGTCCCGATCCTCCAGGACCTTCCGTTCGCCCACGAACTGACCGTGAATGGCGGCCTGCGCTATTCCGCCTATCGCAATGATCAGCAGTCGACCGGACTGAAGTCGAAGTACAACGTCTGGACCTACAAGGGCGAGGCGACCTGGGCACCGTCGAAGGATGCGCGCTTCCGTTTCAGCTACAACCGGGCGATCCGCGCGCCGAACATCGCCGAGCTTTTCGGGTCGCGGTCGATCGGCAACGTGTCCGCGCAGGATCCGTGCTCGGGAACCGCGCCGACCGCGTCCGTCGACATCTGCCGCCTGACCGGCGTGACGCAAGCGCAATATGGCAATATCGTCGAATGCCCCTCCGATACGTGTTCGGCGCAATATGGCGGTAATTCGGCGTTGAAGCCCGAAAAGGCGGATACCTACACCGCAGGTCTCGTGCTGACGCCGCGGATGGTGCGCAATCTGACGCTCACCGTCGATTATTACCGCATCAAGGTGAAGGATTATATCAGCTCGGTCGATCCGTCGCTGGCGATCAGCCAGTGCGTCGCGGCAAGCGATCCCTTCTATTGCGGGCTGTTTACGCGCGATCCGCGCTCGGGCGCGCTGTTCGGCAGCAACGGCTATATCGTCTCGACGACGTACAACACCGGTTCGCTCAAGACCTCGGGGATCGATCTCACCGCCGACTACACGCTGGGGATCGGCGCGCTTGGCAAGCTCAACCTCAACATGGTCGGCACGCGGCTGATCTCGCAGGAGTCCGAGCCGCTGAAGGGGCTCGGCAGCTATGACTGCAAAGGTCTGTACGGCTACACCTGCGGTCAGCCCAATCCGAAGTGGCGGCACGTGATGCGCACGACATGGTCGATGCCGCAGGGCGCGAGCGTGTCGGTCTCGTGGCGGCATATCGACGAGGTCAAACTGTCGTCGCTGTCGGACAACACCTTCCTCGCCGGGACGCCGAGCGTCATCAACCGCAAGATCTCCGCGTACAACTACATCGATCTCGCGGGTACGGTCGCGGTCGGCGAGGGGCTCCAGCTTCGCGCCGGCGTCAACAACCTGTTCGACAAGGACCCGCCGGTGATCGCTTCCGGCATCCTGTCGTCGTTCGGCAACGGCAACACCTATCCCGGCGTGTATGACGTGCTCGGCCGCACGCTGTTCGTCGGCGCGACGGTGAACTTCTGACGCTGGGATGATGGCATGACGAACATGGTCCGCCGCGACGTTTTGAAGACGGGCGGCGTGGCCGCGCTTGCCGCGATCGTACCGGCCGTGCCGATCGGCGCGGCCGGTACGGTCTCGACGGCCAGCCCGCGCGAGATCGTGTCACTGGGGACCGGCTGGCGGTTCCACCTTGGCCACGCGAGCGATCCGTCGAAGGATTTCGGCTTCGGTCGCTCGCACGACACCTATGGCAAGTCGGGCGATGTCGGCACGCCGGTCGCCGAACCCAAGTTCGACGACAGCGCGTGGACGGCGGTGACGCTGCCACACGACTGGGCCGTCGACCTGCCCTTCGAACAATTCGGGCCGGCAGGAAGCGAGGCGGACCGCACCGGATCGTTCCAGGGGTTCAAGCCGGTCGGGCGGATGTGGCCGGCGACCAGCGTCGGCTGGTATCGCCGCGTGCTCACACTGGCCAAGGCGGACGCGGGGCGGCGGTTGCTGCTCCAGTTCGACGGGGTGGCGCGCGACTGCATCGTCATCCTCAATGGCTTCGTCGTCGGCTCGAACGAGAGCGGCTATGCGCCGTTCGAGATCGACGTCACCGACTTCGCCAAGCCGGGCGAGGACAACGTACTCGTCATCCGCTGCGACGTCAGCCTCGGCGAAGCGTGGTCGTACGAGGGGGCGGGGCTCTACCGCGACGTGCGGCTGGTGAAGACCGCGCCTGTGCATGTCCGGCGATGGGGGGCGACGGCGCGGTGCTCGGTCGACTCGGATGGTGCGATCGTGCGGGTCTCGACCGAGATCGACAATGACGGTCCCGCGACTAGTGCACGCGTGCGGTCCACGGTGGTCGGGCCGGACGGGACGACGGTCGCGGTGCTGTTTGCGGACCCGCTGGACCTGCCGGCCTGGGGGAACGCAATTGCGGTGCAGGAGACGCGCGTCGCTGCGCCCGCGCTCTGGTCGCTGGAAACGCCGCGGCTCTACACGCTGGTCAGTGAGATCCTCGTCGATGGTGCGGTGGTGGACCGCGACACGTGCACATTCGGCATCCGCACGATCCGGTTCGACGCGACGCACGGCTTTTTCCTCAACGGCAAGCCGGTCAAGATCAAGGGCACCTGCAACCACCAGGATCACGCCGGCGTCGGCTTTGCGGTGCCCAACAGCCTGCACATCTGGCGGCTCGAGCAGCTGAAGGCGATGGGGAGCAACGCGTATCGCTCGACGCATCATTCGCCGTCGCCCGCGATCCTCGACGCGTGCGACCGGATGGGCATCCTGATGATCGACGAGACGCGGCAGATGTCGAGCAATGCCGAGGGGCTGGGGCAACTCGAACGGATGGTGCGGCAGGGGCGCAATCACCCGAGCATCATCCTATGGAGCATCGGCAACGAGGAGATCCACCGTGGTACGCAGACCGGCGCGCGGATCGCGGAGACGATGAAGCGCAAGGTGTACGACCTCGACGGGACGCGGCCGGTGACGGAGGCGTTCAACGGCAAGTTCGGCGAGGGGGCGTCGCGCGTGCTCGACGTGATGGGGTGCAATTATTACCTCGACGCGATCGATCCGTATCATGACGCGCACCCCGACATGCCGATGATCGGGACCGAAACGGGCAGCACGGTGATGACCCGCGGCGAATATGCGCGCGACGACAAGGCTGGCTTCGTGCCGGCGTACGACCGCGAGTTTCCCAAATGGGCGACGACAGCGGAAAAATGGTGGAGTTTCTACGACGCGCGGCCGTTCCTCAGCGGCGGGTTCGTGTGGACCGGGTTCGACTATCGCGGCGAGCCTACGCCGTTCGAGCGCTGGCCAGAGAACGTCTCGAACTTCGGCCAGATGGACCTGTGCGGCTTTCCCAAGGACAATTTCCATTACTACCGCGCATGGTGGAGTGGAGAGCCGGTGCTGCACCTGTTCCCGCACTGGAACAGGGCCGGGCGCGAGGGCCAGCCGGTCTCGGTGTGGGTGCACAGCAATTGCGAGGCGGTCGAGTTGGTCCTGAACGGGCGTAGCCTCGGGCGGCAGGCGGTGGTGAAGAACACGCATCTCGAATGGCAGGTGGCGTACGCGCCGGGGCGGATCGAGGCGTACGGGTATCGCGGCGGGAAGCGCGTGATGCACGCGGTGCGCGAGACGACCGGCGCGCCGGCGCGGATCGGGCTGTCGAGCGATCGGCGGCAATTGGCGCCGGGCGAAGTCGCGGTCGTGCGCGTGGCGATCCTTGATGCGAAACGGCGCGAGATGCCGACCGCGTCGGATCGCGTTACCTTCGCGCTGTCGGGCGATGCCAGGTTGCTGGGGGTCGGCAATGGCGATCCGCGGAGTCTGGAGCCCGATCATGCGACGTCGCGGTCTGCGTTCAACGGCCTGTGCATGGCGCTGGTGCAGGCGGGTGCCAAGGGCGGGCCGATCCGTTTCGAAGCACGCGGTGACGGGCTAGCGCCGGCGATGCTGCCGTTGATCGGCATGACCAAGGAAACCTGATGATTGGACGTCGTTCGTCGCGGGCGCTCGCGCTGGTGTTGCTGTGTGCATCGGCGGCGGCGCACGCTGCACCAGACGAGGCCGCGTTCCGGCGCTCGATCGGCTTGCGTCGCGCGTGGCAGGATCTCACACGGGACGTGGCGTGGCCCGCGCATTGGACGCCGGACGGGCGGCGCTTTTCGTATCGCAAGACGGTGGCGGGCGGGTTCGCGTTCGAGACGGTGGATGCGAAGACGCTCGCCAAGTCGCCCGCGTTCGATACGGCCAAGCTTGCGGCGGCGCTAGGCGATGCGCGTCACGAGGCGGTCGATCCGATGCATCTGCCGTTCGCCGAGTTCGACTATGCCGACGACGGCAAGGCGATCGCGTTTTCGCTGGACGAAACGCGGTGGCAGTGCGGGATCGTCGCCTATCGGTGCGAGGCCGCTGTCGATCGGAGCCGCCCACGCGGTTTCGGCGTGGTGCGCGACATGGCGGTGCCGGCCGAGAACAGTCCCAAGGTTTCGCCCGACGGCAAATTGACCGCGTTCGTCCAGGGCGACAACCTCGTCGTGCGCGAGACCGGCAACGCAACCGTCGTTCCGCTAAGCGTCGACGGGACGGCAGGCGATTTCTACGATCCGGAGACGCTGCGCTGGTCGCCCGACAGCCGGCACATCATGATCTATCGGGTCAAGCCGGGCTATCAGCGGCGGGTATTGCGGGTCGAGTCTTCGCCGCGCGACCAGCTTCAGCCGAAGCTGCAAAGCCAGTTATACCCCAAGCCGGGCGATGCGATCGATCAGGAACGGCCGGTGCTGTTCGACGTGGCGACCCGGCGCCAGACGGTGATCGACGACGCGCTGTTCCCCAATGCGTACGAACTCTCCGCGCCACGCTGGCGCAGCGACGGCCGCAGCGTCGCGTTCGATTATGTCCGGCGCGGGTTCGGGCAGGCGCGGATCGTCGCGGTCGATGCGGAGACCGGTGTCGCGCACGCCGCGGTGACCGAGGATGCGAAGACCTTCGTGTTCGCCGACCGTCGCTACGCGCACGAGGTGAACGGTCTTGGCGACGAAATCGTCTGGGCGTCGGAGCGCGATGGCTGGAACCATCTGTATCTCGTCGATGGGCGCACTGGAAAAGTGAAGAGCCGGATCACGACCGGGGACTGGGTGGTGCGCGACGTGGTCGCTGTCGACGACGCCAAGCGCCAGATCGTGTTCTCTGCGAGCGGAATGAATGCGGGCGAGGACCCGTATTTTCGCCACGTCTACCGGATCGATTTCGACGGCCGCCACCTGATCGCGCTGACGCCGGCCAAGGCCGATCACGACGCGCGGTTCTCGCCGGACGGGACGCAGTATGTCGACACCTATTCGCGCGTCGACCTGCCGACCGTCAGCGAACTGCACCGGTCGAGCGACGGCGCGCTGGTCGCGACGATCACCAGGGGCGACGACAGCGCGTTGCGCACGGCGGGATTCAGGCCGCCCGAGGTGTTCGTTGCGAAGGGGCGCGACGGCAGGACCGACATATGGGGCGTCGTCGTCCGGCCGCGCGACTATGACCCGAGCAAACGCTATCCAGTGATCGAGAACATCTATGCGGGGCCGCACGACAGTTTCGTGCCCAAGCAATATTGGCCGTTCGGGTTCCATTCCGGTGGCGATAAGGCGATCGGGATGCAGGCGCAGGCCGACCTCGGCTTCATCGTCGTGCAGATCGACGGGATGGGGACCGCCAACCGCTCGAAGGCGTTCCACGACGTCGCGTGGAAGAACCTCGCGGACTCGGGCTTCCCCGATCGTATCCTCTGGCACCGCGCGATGGCGGCGAAGGATCCGTCCTACGATATCGCCCGGGTCGGCATCTACGGCGCGTCGGCGGGCGGGCAGAGCACGCTGAACGCGCTGCTGTTCCACGGCGATTTCTACAAGGTCGGGGTGGCCTATGCGGGCTGCTACGACAACCGGATGGACAAGATCAGCTGGAACGAACAGTGGCTCGGCTGGCCGGTCGACGCGAGCTATGCCGCCGCCTCGGGCGTCGATCATGCCGCGCAACTGACCGGCAAACTGCTGATGATCGTCGGCGAGCAGGACAGCAACGTCGACCCGGCCTCGACGATGCAGGTCGCCGACGCCTTGATCCGCGCGGACAAGGATTTCGACCTGCTGGTGGTGCCGGGTGGCGAACACAGCGTCGGGCGCTCGACCGGACCGATCGACTATGTCGCGCGGCGGCAGTTCGGGTTTTTCGTGCGAGAGCTGGCGGGAGACGCGGTACCGAATTGGAATGGGGTCAAGTGAGGGCAGACTGAGATACATGCCCCCCACGTCCCACCCCGGCGGAGGCCGGGGCCCAATTGGGGGACGTCGCCAACGGAGGGCAGTCCTTTACCACGTTGACCTTTCCAATTGGGCCCCGGCCTTCGCCGGGGTGGTGTTCTGACTATTGCGGTGAGACGCTGAGATCGGTCGGTGCCGATCCTAGCGAGACGGTGTAGCCGCCGCGTTCTGGTCGGGCTCCCTTTACGACGTAAGACCGGCCGGTCTTGGTCGTCGTCTCGACGAACACGCGCGCGGCTGGATTGAACTTAGTCGCCGCATCGAGCGTCAGCGTGACCGCCCCCGTCGCTGGCACGTACGTCGCGCGCGCGATCTTCCCGGCTTCCAGCGTGATCCACAATCCGGCGGAGGCGATGAACAGGCGCGTGCGGGCGCCGTCCTTCGGGGTGATACTGGCCACGCCCGCCGCTTGGTCGACATTGCCGCCGAAGCCCAGCCAGCCGAAGGTCGGGTCGTTCACCAGATAGCTCGCGGCGGTGATCGCGTGGCCGTAGAAACCCATGCCGTAGTCGCCGCTATACGGGTCCCATTTCATCATGTCAGGCGCGGAGTGGAACGCGGCCGACGAGAAGCCGTCCCGATCGATGTTGGTGATGCCGCCCATCATGCCGCCATAGGCAATCCGCAACAGCCGCAGGTCGGTCGGGTCGGCGCGATAGGCGTCGAACAGCGGGACGGCGTTGAGCGTCGAGCCGTAATGGTGGAGCTGGCGCTCGATCCGCGGGTATTTGCCACCGTATAGAAAGTCCCAATAGCGCCGCGCATTGCCGTTATAGCCCCAGCTCGGGATCGTCGGATCGTAGGCGAGGATCACTTTCCGCGTCACGTCGGCCTGCGGCTGGTAACCGAAATAGCGCATCCAGGCGTAGACCTCGGGCTGGCCCGTCGAATCCCAGGCCATCTCGCTGCCGAACGGATAGCGTAGCGTCCGCCAGTGATCGGCGCGCTGCTTCATCAGGCGCTCCATCTCGGTCGCTTCCGCGGTCAGCCCTTCGCGCTTCAAGTCCTTGAGGATGTCGACGAACACATTGCCCTCCATCAGCCCGAACTGCGTGTAATAGGGCGCGTCGCGCATCATCGCGGTGGTGGTCTGATAGGCGTGGTCGAGATACCAGCGCCACGGATGCGCGGTGACGAGCCCGGGGTGGTTGCGCGCGACGCGGTACAGCACCCAGTGGCCGACCGCGACGTGTGGGTAGTTGTACGCGCGACCGAGATCGCCCGCGTCCTTCTTCGACCAGGAGGTCCAGGTCTTCCAGTCGACGGTCGGGTCATAATAGCCGGGATGCGCGGCGGGATCGTAGTAGAACAGGCTCTTCCGCACCGCGTCGGCATGCGGGCCGTCGGGCACTTGCAGCTCGCCCTGGATCGTCTCGTCGACGAGACGTTGCAGCTTGGCGATCTCGGCGGGGGCGGGGTTGTCGAGCTGCTTCGCAATCGCCGCGATCCAGCTGCCGGCGCCGCCCTCGTCGCTCATGCCCGAGATCCAGACGCGCGGGTCCTGCGTGACGACCTTGCCGGCCTCGCGGTCGTAGGTGAGGATTGCGGGGTTGCGGCCGAACGGGTCGGCCTTGTCCTCGTACCATTGCTGGGTGGTCGAGAAGCGGCCGAGGTCGGCCATCGTCTGGTCGAGCGGCTTGGTGATGTAATAGCTGACCGTCTGGACGCTGCCGTCGGCATAGGTGATCGCGAGGCTCGCGCGGCCCCAGCCCTTGCTGCGGACGGTGTAGCGGGTCCAGCCTTTCGCGCTTGCCGCCGGAGTTGCGACGAGTGCGCCCCCGGGGAAGCTCTCGACCTTGGCGATCGGTTGCGGGGTCTTGAGGAACAGCGAGGCGTCTTGGTCGGTCGGGACGACATAACCGGGGATGCCGACCGCGACGGGGCGGTGGTTGGCGACGAGCGTGTCCTCGATCCCCGCGATCGAAGGCGCGGTGACGAAGCGGACGCCGATCGTGCGCGCCGCGCCGGGCGCTAGCGTGAAGCTGGTCGGGACGTTCCATTGCTCGCCGGCCTTCGCCCATTCCCTCTCGGCGAACGCCTTGCTGGCGACGGTCCAGTCGTAGAACCCTTCCGAGGTCTGGCCGCGCTTGCTGCGATCGGTGAAGATGTCGCCCTTGGGGGCCTTGGCGGCTTCGAGGATCGGGCGATAGGCTTCGAGCGGCGTGCCTTTCTCAGGGAGGACGAGCAGCGCGGGGCCGGCACCGTTGAGGCGGGTGACCTGGAGGTAGCCGGCGTCGCGGCCGATATAGGGGTCGACGAAGCTCGCCTGCGCATGCGCCTGTTCGAGGCTGCGGTCGGTGATGATGTTGTCGAACACCATCGGGAGCCCGAGCGCGCCGATCTCGACGGGGGCGCTCGTCGTGTTGGTCAGCGTGAAGCGGAGCGCGAGGACGCCGTGGTCGTCGATCCAGCGGCGCTCGACGCGCAACGGGCTGGCGGTTCCGAGCGAGGCGGTGATGTCGGCGGCGGCGAGCGTGGCACCGGTCGCGGACAGGCGGCGGATCGCCTTGCGGTGCTGCGCGGAGGCGAAGTCGGTCCAGGCGCCGCCGGGCTGACGGATGCGGAGGTGGATGTAGCCGATATGGACATAGCCGTCGGCGGCCCGCTCGGCTTCGCGGGCGCCGGGGACGAAGTCGAAGCCGGGTTCGGCGGCGGGGGACAGCCGGGCGAGCGTCTGCGTGTCGGTGCGCAGTGCGAGGCGGAAGGCGGGGGTGCGGATCGCGGTCTGCGCGATCGGGCGATAGCTTGGCTTGGCGGGCTTGGGTTGCGCACCGCCGGGCAGCGTTGCGGTCGTCGCCAGGAGCAGCGTCAGGAGGCGGAAGGCTGTCATGGCGTTACTCGCTCGAAGTCAAAGGTGAGGATAAAGTGTCACTTGCGCTGCCTTGTCGGACGTATAGTATACGATATCCGAATGGAGATAAAGATGTTCGCAAACCGCCGGGATGTATTGATGGGGACGACGGCGGTGGCGCTGTTGTCGGTGGGCGATCAGGCGTTTGGCAAGGGCGCAACGCTGCTCCCAGCCAAGGCCAAGCCTCTGCCGTTGTCCGCGGTGCGCTTGCTCCCGTCCGCCTATGCAACCGCGGTCGAGGTCAATCGCGCGTATCTGCTGCGGTTGAGCGCGGATCGGTTGCTGCACAATTTCATGGTCTATGCCGGGCTGCCGGCGAAGGCGCCGCTCTATGGCGGGTGGGAAAGCGACACGATCGCCGGGCATACGCTTGGTCATTACCTGACCGCTCTGGTGCTGATGCATTCGCAGACCGGCGACGCGGAGTGCCGTACTCGCGCGGACTATATCGTTGCCGAGCTGGCGCGGGCGCAGGCGAAGCGCGGCACCGGCTATGTCGGTGCGCTAGGGCGCAAGCGGAAGGACGGCACGATCGTCGATGGCGAGGAGATCTTCCCTGAAGTGATGCGCGGCGAGATCAAGTCCGGCGGGTTCGATCTCAACGGCTCGTGGTCGCCGTTATATACGGTGCACAAGGTGTTCGCGGGGCTGCTCGATGTGCACGGCGCGTGGGGTAATACGCAGGCGCTGAGCGTCGCGACCGGGCTCGCGACCTATTTCGCGAAGGTGTTCGCGGCGCTCGACGATGCGCAGATGCAGACGCTGCTCGGGTGCGAATATGGTGGGCTGAACGAGAGCTATGCCGAGCTGTCCGCGCGGACCGGGAACAAGCAATGGCTCGACGTCGCGGAGCGGTTGTACGACAGGAAGATGCTCGATCCGATGGTCGCGGGCGAGGACAAGCTCGCCAACTTCCACGCCAATACGCAGGTGCCGAAACTTGTCGGGCTGGCGCGGATTCATGAGCTTAACGGCAAGCCTGCGCCCGCGAACGCCGCGCGGTTCTTCTGGAACACCGTCACGCAGCATCACAGCTATGTGATCGGCGGCAATGCCGACCGCGAGTATTTCTCCGGCCCCGACAGCATCGCCAACCACATCACCGAGCAGACGTGCGAGCATTGCAACAGCTACAACATGCTCAAGCTCACGCAGCAGCTCTATGGCTGGGCACCGGACGGCGCGATGTTCGACTATTACGAGCGCGCGCATCTGAACCACATCATGGCCGCGCAGAATCCGAAGAACGCCGGCTTCACCTATATGACGCCGCTGATGACGGGCACCGCGCGCGAGTATTCGACGCCGAAGGACGACGCGTTCTGGTGCTGCGTCGGTACGGGGATGGAAAGCCATGCCAAGCACGGCGAGGCGATCTTCTGGGAGGGCGACGGCACGCTGCTGGTCAATCTCTACATTCCGGCGGAGGCGCGGTGGCAGGCGCGGGGTGCGGTGCTGACGCTCGATACGCGCTATCCGTTCGAGCCGGAATCGCGGTTGACGCTGACGAAGCTCGGCAAGCCGGGGCGGTTTCCGATCGCGTTGCGCGTGCCGGGCTGGGCGAACGGGCGCGCGACGGTGACGGTCAACGGTGCCGCGGTCGAGCCCGTGCTGGCGAAGGACTATGCGATCGTCGAGCGGCGGTGGAAGGCGGGGGACGTAGTTGCGATTGCCGTGCCGCTCGACCTGCGGCTGGAGAGTGCACCAGGCGACGTCGATACGGTCGCGGTGCTGCGCGGGCCGATGGTGATGGCCGCCGATCTTGGCTCGACCGAGGCGAAATGGGAGCAGGCCGATCCGGCGATGGTGGGGGCAGATTTGCTGGCCGCGTTCATGCCGACGGCTGGCGCGGGCTATGCGACGAAGGGGATTATCCGGCCTGCCGACCTCAACTTCGTGCCGTTCTACAGCCAGTATGACCGGCGTAGTGCGGTGTATTTCAAGCGCTTCAGCGAGGCGGCGTGGAAGACCCAGGAGGCGGCGTTCCTGACCGAGCAGGCGCGGCTGAAGGATCTCGCCGCGCGGTCGGTCGACGTGATGCATCTCGGCGAGATGCAGCCCGAGCGCGATCATGCGCTGACGTCGGAGCTATCCTATCCCGAGAGCTATCGCGGGCGGAACGGGCGCGATGCGCGGTCGGGCGGGTATTTCGAGTTCGCGATGAAGACGCGCGCCGGGCCGCTGGTGTTGCAGGCGACCTATTGGGGCGACGAGCGCGCGCGCGATTTCGATATTCTCGTCGATAATGTGAAGGTGGCGACGCAGCATCTCGAGGCGGACCAGCCGGGCAAGTTCTTCGATGTGGAATATCCGCTGCCGATCGGGCTGACCAAGGGGAAGGCCAGCGTGAAGGTGCGGTTCGTGCCGCATGACCGGTCGTCTGCGGGGCCGGTGTTCGGGGTGCGGATGGTGGCTGCCAAGCCGGGCGTTAAGCCGGGTGGGGTCGCGTGAGCGAGGTGTCAGGGCTGGTCCGCAATCCGGCGGCAGCGCTCCCTTCCTTGTTCTCCCCCGAAGGCGAGAGCCCAGACTGGATCCCCGCCTTCGCGGGGAAAAAGGTCTTGCGCGTCGAGTGTGGATGCGACCGCGGAGCCTTTGCATGACCGACGCGCAGGCAGACGGCGTCCGCCTGACGCTCGACGAAGTCCGCGTGCTTGCCCGGCGCGTGTTGCTCGGCGCCGGCCTGTCGCGCGCGCATGCCGAGGCGGTGGCGGAGACGATGGTCGCGGGCGAGCGCGATGGCTGCGCGAGCCACGGCATCTACCGGCTGCTGGTCGCGGCAAACAGCATCGCCAAGGGTGTCGTTGCGGTCGATGCCGAGCCGGTCGTGAGCGAGCCGGCGCGCGCGCTCGTGCGGGTCGATGGCGGCGGCGGGTTCGCGCAACTCGCGTTCGCGCGAGGGCGGCAACGGTTGGCGGAGAAGGCGCGCGCGTATGGGATCGCCGCGATGGCGCTGAACAACGTGGTGCATTTCGCGGCACTTTGGCCCGAGGTCGAGGCGCTAGCGGAGGACGGGCTGGTCGCGCTCGCGGTCACGCCCAGCCATGCCTGGGTTGCGCCGGCGGGGGGCACCGAACCCGTGTTCGGGACCAACCCGATCGCGTTCGGCTGGCCGCGGCCGGGCGAGCACCCGTTCGTGTTCGACTTCGCGACGAGTGCGGTCGCGCGCGGTGAGATCGAGCTGCATCGGCGTGCCGGGAAGGCCGTGCCCGACGACTGGGGCTATGATGCGGACGGGCAGCCGACGACCGACGCGGCGGCGGTGCTGAATGGCGCGATGCGGACGTTTGGCGGGCACAAGGGGTCGGCGCTGGCGGCGATGGTCGAGCTGCTCGCCGGGCCGCTGATCGGCGATATTACCAGCCGGGAATCGCTTGAGGCCGACGCGGCGCGCGGTGGGTCGCCGATCGGGGGTGAACTGATCATCGCGATCGATCCGGTCGGGTTCCTGGGCGATGCGGTCACCGAGCACCTCGCGCGCGCGGAAGCGATGTTCGCGGCGATCGAGGGGCAGGGCGCTCGCCTGCCTTCGCAGCGGCGGTATGCGGCGCGGGCGCGCAGTCTAACCGAGGGTGTGGCGATACCCGCCGCACTGTACCGCGACATCATGGCGCTGGTTCCAGGAGAATGACGATGAAGGCTTTGATCCTGTTGCTCGCGCTGGGTTCGACGGCGGTGGGGGCTGTGCCTCCAAAGGCTCCTAAGGCCGCGGCGGCGACGTCGGCGGATGCGCGGTTCAAGGCGCTCTACACGGCGGAATATGCGTGGCGGCAACTTCAGTTCGCGCAGGGCGAGGACAATCCGACCGCCGCGCCGCGCCTGCCCGATGTCGGCCCCAAGGCGCAGGCCGAACGCCTCGCGCGCTGGACCGACGTGTCGCGGCAACTGGCTGCGATCTCACCGGCGACACTCTCGCGGGCCAATCGCGTCAATTATGCGGTCTATGCGCAACAGATCGACGCCTTGCTCGCCGAGCAACGCTTTCGCGATTACGAAAAGCCGCTCACTGCCGACACGAGCTTCTGGGGTGACGTCGGGGAGAGCGCGCGCGGCACTTTCAAGTCGGTAAAGGACTATCGCGATTACATTGCGGTGATGCGCCAGATCCCGCGCTATTTCGACCAGCAGACCGGCAACATGCGTGCGGGGCTCGCACGCGGGTTCACGCCGGCGCGGGTGACGCTGACGGGGCGCGATAACGGCGTCGCGCAGGTCGCCGAGGCGAAGACACCGCAGGAGTCGCCGTTCTACGAACCGTTCAAGACCTTCCCGTCGACCATCCCCGCCGCCGATCAGGCTGCTCTCAGGGCGGAAGGGACCGCGGCGATCTCGCAGGCGGTCGCACCGGCCTATGCGACGCTGCTGAAATTTCTGCGCACCGACTACATCCCGCATGCCCGCAAGGGGCTGGCGGCGTACGACCTGCCCGACGGCAAGGCGTATTACCTGTCGAAAATCCGCGAATACACCACGCAGGATATCACGCCCGAGCAGATCCACGCGCTCGGGCTCGCCGAGATCGCCAAGATCCGCGGCCGGATGGATGGCGTGATGCGCAGCGTGAAGTTCCAGGGCGACCTGCAGGCGTTCTTCGATCATCTGCGGACCGATCCGCAATTCTATCCCAAGACGCCGAACGAGCTGCTGTATCGCGCGGCGTGGATCGCCAAGACGTTCGACGGCAAGGCGTCGTCGTGGTTCGGGCATCTGCCGCGCAGCCGGTTCGCGATCAAGCCGGTGCCGGCGGACATCGCGCCGTTCTACACCGGCGGGCGCGGCGGGCCGGGGATCTATCTGGTCAACACCTACGATCTGCCGTCGCGGCCGTTCTATTCGCAGGTCGCGTTGACGCTGCATGAAAGCGCACCCGGCCACGCGTTCCAGATGCCGCTCGCGTCCGAGAACAAGACGCTGCCGGCGTTCCGGCGCGACACGTATCTGTCGGTCTATGGCGAGGGCTGGGCGCTGTATTGCGAGACGCTCGGCGAGGACATGGGGATGTACGAGACGCCGTACGATCTGTTCGGGATGCTGAGCTATCAGGCGTGGCGCGCGGCGCGGCTGGTGGTCGATACCGGTATCCATGCCAAGGGCTGGAGCCGGAAGCAGGCGCAGGACTATCTGCACGACAATACCGCGCTGTCGAACCACGAGATCGAGACCGAGGTCGACCGCTACATCGCTTGGCCGGGGCAGGCTTTGTCCTATTACATGGGGTAGATCGCGTTCCAGACCGCGCGGAAGAAGGCGCAGGACAAGCTTGGCGCGAAGTTCAACATCCGCGCGTTCCACGACGCGATGCTGGAGATGGGATCGGTGCCGGTGCCGGTGATCGAGGCGCGTACCGACCAGCTGATCGCGGCGGGCGGCAAGGGGCCCTATCCTGACGAGGAATAGGCGCTGGCTGGCGGCAGTCGGGCTGATCGCCTCCGCCGGGCTGGCGCAGGATGTGCCGCGGGGGACGCGCGTCCATGCGCCGGGCAATCCGATCCTCGCGGACGGGTATTATTCGACCGACCCGGCGCCGGTGGTGATCGGCGACACGCTGTGGATCCTGGCCGGGCGCGACGAAGCGCCGGCGGACGTCAACGACTTCGTGATGAAGGAGTGGCAGCTGCTGTCGACCCAGGATCCCGTGTCGGGCGACTGGGTCCATTATCCCGCGATTGCACGGCCCGAGACCGTGTTCGCCTGGGCCGAGCCCGCGCGCGCCTATGCCGGGCAGATCGTCCAGGCGCGGGACGGGCGGCTGTACCTTTATGCGCCGGTGGTCGAGAAAGGCAGCGATGCCGAGGATCGGTTCGCGATCGGCGTGGCGGTCGCCGACAGCCCGACCGGACCGTGGCGCGATGCGCATCCGTCGGGCCCGATCGTTTCGCAGCGCGTACCGGTGCGCAACGACATCCAGAACATCGACCCGACCGTGCTGATCGACGACGACGGCCGCGTGTATCTCTATTGGGGGACGTTCGGCGAACTGCGCCGCATCGAACTCGCGCGCGACATGGTGACGCCGATCGGCCCCGAGCGGCGGATCACCGGGCTGACGGGGTTCTTCGAAGCGCCGTGGATCATGAAGCGACGCGGCGTCTATTACATGCTGTACGCCGGCAACACCGCGGGCCCGGGTTCGGACTGTACGCCGGCGATCTATCATGCGTGCATCGCGTACGGCACCGCCCCGTCGCCGATGGGGCCGTGGACGTATCGCGGCGTGGTGCTGAAGCCGGTGTCGTCGACCACCTCGCATCCGGGCGCGGTGGACTTCAAGGGACGCTGGTATCTGGCGTATCACACCGCCGACGCGGTCGGCGGCGGGCATTTCCGGCGCAGCGTCGCGATTGATCCGATGCTGTTCGACGACAGCGTGACGCCCGCCGCGATCCTGCCGGTGGTGGCGACGCAGCGCGCCCGGCCTGCGCCGCTGCCGTCGCGCAATATCGCCGGTGCGGCGACGGTCGAGGCGTCGAACGAGCCGGTGCCGGTGCGCTACTGGCTGGCCGCGCTGAACGACGGGATTGTGCGGGCGAATCCGCTGCCGCCGGATATGTGGGGGAGCCGGGCAGGGCCTGCGCGGCAGTGGATCGCGTATCGCTGGGATGCTCCGGTGACGCTGGATGGCGCGCGTGTGCGTTTCTGGGCGGACCAGCCGGCGGGGTCGCGTACCGGGATCGCGCCGCCGAAGCGCTGGTGGCTGGAATATTGGGATCGCGGCTGGAAACGGGCGCGGCGCGCGCGTGGGTTCGGCACGGGGGTGGACGGGGTCCAGTCCGCGAGCTTTGCACGGGTGACGACGCGGTGCCTGCGTGCGGTGTTCGCGACGGCGGGCGATGCTAGAGGGCATGCCGGCGTCGCGGTGCAGGAATGGGAGGCGCTGGCCCCGCATCTACAGGCGGTTGCGGCGCGCGACCCGGCCGCCCCGTCTGCGCCGCCCTGCGGCTAATTCGACAACCGCCTCCCGATTAACCCCGTCATCCCAGCGAAAGCTGGGATCCAGAGCCTCGCGCGACGGCATCGGTGGCTCTGGATCCTGGGTCGAGCCCAGGATGACGGGACGGAGGCGCCTCAGCCGAACGGGCGGTCGATCGAGGGTTGCGGGTCGGTGAACCAGGCGGCGCCGGTGTCGGTGACGTGGAAATGATCCTCCAGGCGGATGCCGAAGCGGTCCGGTACGACGATCATCGGCTCGTTCGAGAAGCACATGCCGGGTGCCAGCGGGGTGCGGTCGCCGCGGACCAGATAGGCGGGTTCGTGGATCGACAGGCCGATGCCGTGGCCGGTTCGGTGCGGCAGGCCGGGCAGGCGGTAGTCGGGGCCGAGCCCGGCTTTCTCCAGTACCGCGCGGGCGGCGGCGTCGATCGCTTCGCAGGGGACACCGGGCTCGACCGCGTCGAATGCGGCGGCTTGCGCCTCATGCTCGATGTCCCAGATCGCGCGCGCCTCGTCGCCGACATTGCCGAACGCGTAGGTCCGCGTGATGTCTGAATGATAGCCCTCGACCTGGCAGCCGGTGTCGATCAGCACGAGCTGCTCCTCCTCGAGCAGCTGGTCGCCGGGCAGGCCATGCGGGAACGCGGTCGCGTGGCCGAACTGGACGGCGCAGAAATACGAGCCCGAGGATCCGATCGCGCGGTGCGCCTCGTCGATGAAGCGGATCACCGCGCTGGCGGCGATGCCGGGGTGGAGGATGCGTGCGGCGCGACGCTGGACGTCGAGCGTCATCGCCTTGGCCTGGCGGAGCAGCGCGAGTTCGGCGGGGCTCTTGATCATCCGGCACGCGTCGATCACCGACGCGCCATCGGCAACATCGAGCCCGGTGGCGGCGAGCGCGCTGGCCATGCCATAGGGGAGCTGCGGGTCGAGCAGCAGGCGGCCGCCGACCGCGTCGGCAACCAGCGCGTACGGGCTCTCGTCCTCTTCCCAGAGCCGCAGGTCGGCGTCGATCTCGACCGCGGCCTCCAGCGAACCCTGTTCGAAGCGCGGGCAGATCAGCATCGGTTGACCCTTCACTGGCAGCAGCAGCGCGACCAGCCGCTCGGTCGCGCCCCAGGGCACACCCGCGAAATAGCGCAGGCTCGCCCCGGCGCCGATCAGCAGCGCGTCGGCGCCCGCCGCCTCGGTCAGCGCGCGCGCCTTGTCGAGCCTCGTGGTGCGCTCGGCCAGCGTGATCGGTGGTGCACGGTCCGCCCAGGGGGCGATGGTCGCCAGCTCGTCCGCTATCGAAGATCCGCCGATGGTCATGCGTCAGGTCCTTTTTTACCGAAGCGGTCGAGGTCGAATGGCGCGAGCGGCACCGCCGGGGTCTCCCCCGCCAGCATCGCTGCGACGAGCGTCGCGGTCACCGGCGCGAGCGTCAGCCCGAGATGTTGATGTCCGAACGCATAAGCGAGATTGGCGTGGCGCGTCGAGCGGCCGATCGCGGGGAGATAGTCGGGCAGCGTCGGCCTGGCCCCCATCCAGCGCGTGAACGGCCCGTCGATCGGTAGGCCGAGCGATCGGACGTGATGCTCCAGTCGGTCCCATTTGCGCGGATCGGGCGGACCGTCGGGATCGCCGAGCTCGACGAAGCTCGCCGCCTGGACGTACTCCGCATAGCGCGTGACGATCATCGAGCGATCCTCGAACACGACCGGCGGCAGGTCGGCCGGCCAGCCATCGGCACGCGCGCGGATATGATAGCCGCGCTCGGCGATCATCGGCACGCGGTAGCCGAGCGGTTCGAGCAGGGCGCGGGAGCGGACTCCGGCGGTCACGAGTAGCTGATCGACATCGTGGCCGAGGATGACGATCCGTCCTGAATCGTCGGCCAACCGCGCCGCCTGGCGGAAGATCCGGCCACCGCGTGCCTCGACCGCGGCCTCGAGTGTCGTCGCGAGCACGCGAAGGTCGGCGATCTGGCCGCTGCCGGTGAAGCGGATCGCGCCGCCGACCGGATCGGCGAGGAAGCCGAGGCGGTGCAGCACATCGGGATCGTCGGCTATCCGTGCCGTTCCAATCGCAGAGCGCGCCCAATGGGTGCGGCCGGCGCGTGCAGTTTCGGGTGTATCCCAGACGACGATATGGCCGTCCTCGCGGAGCAGGTCGCGCGCGCCGAGCGTGCCGACCAGCTCGCGCCACGCGGGCATCGCGCCGGCGAGCAGTGGCGTCAGCGCCGCAGTGCCCGCCGCGAACTTCGCCGGGGTCGATGCCGCCACCAGCCGTGCGGCGAACGGCAGCCAGTGCGCCGCCATCGACACCGGCAGTCCCAGCGCGCCGCCGACGCTGAACAGACGCTTCGGTACCGAGCGGACCGCGGCGGGCGAGGCGAGCGGCTCGACTTGTTCGACCGCGATGTGCCCGGCATTGCCCCAGGATGCGGCGTTGTAATCGCCATCGCGTTCGAACACACTCACGTCATAGCCGCGGTCGAGCAGCGCGACGGCGCAGCACAGTCCGACCACGCCGCCCCCCACGATACCGATCGTTTTCAATCCAATCTCCTGTTGCACGGCGCTTAACGAATTCGTATACGATATATATCTTGAAACGCAGGAAGGTCGATACCGAATGTCTGTCGAATGGAAGGGCGTATTTCCGGCCGTAACGACGCAGATCCGCGAGGACATGAGCGTCGATCTCGCCGACACCCAGCGCGTCGTCGACGACCTGATCCGCGACGGTGTGACCGGGGTGATCGCACTCGGCACGGTCGGCGAGAATAACTCGTTCGACTATGATGAAAAGGTCGAAGTGCTGACCGCGATCGTCGAGGCGGTCGATGGCCGTGTGCCAGTCATCACCGGCGTCTCGGAATACGACACGCGTCGTGCCGTCCGCTATGCGCAAGCCGCCGAGAGGGTCGGGGCGGACGGCCTGATGCTGTTGCCGCCGATGGTCTATGTGCCGAAGCCGCATGAACTGGTGGCGCATTTCAAGGGTGTGGCGGAGCAGGTCGGCCTGCCGATCATGCTCTATAACAACCCGCCCGCGTACCGCACGCTGATCGACAACGACGTGCTCGCCGCGCTGGTCGATGTCGCGAACATCGTCGCGGTCAAGGAATCTGCGCCCGACACGCGGCGTTTCACCGACGTGAAGACCGCGTTCGGCGACCGCTACGTGCTGTTCGCCGGGCTCGACGACGTCGCGCTCGAGGGGCTGTATCTGGGTGCGCAGGGCTGGGTCTCCGGACTTACCAACGCATTCCCGCGGGAATCGGTCGAACTGGTCAATGCGTTCGCGCGCGGCGATCATGCCAAGGCGATGGAGATCTATCGCTGGTTCATGCCGCTGCTTCATCTCGATGCCGAGCATGACCTGGTCCAGTCGATCAAGCTCGCCGAGCAGGTCATGGGGCGCGGCTCCGAACGCGTCCTGCCGCCACGCTATCCGCTGATCGGTGAACGCCGTGCCGAGGTGATCGCGATGGTCGAGAAGGCCGCGGCGACCCGCCCGACATTGACCGCCGCCGAGCCGGCGCTAGCATCCGGCTGATGCGCCACACTTTCTTCTGCATCGACGGCCACACTGCCGGCAATCCGGTCCGCCTCGTTGCGGGCGGTGCGCCGCTGCTCAAGGGCGCGTCGATGTCGGAGCGGCGGCAGGATTTCATGACCCGGTTCGACTGGATCCGGACCGGGCTCTGCTTCGAGCCGCGCGGGCACGACATGATGTCGGGCGGGTTCCTCTACCCGCCGACGCGCGACGATACCGATATCGGCATATTGTTCATCGAAACGAGCGGGTGCCTGCCGATGTGCGGGCACGGCACCATCGGCATGGTGACGTTCGGGCTCGAACATGGGCTGATCCAACCGGCCGTACCGGGCCGGTTGCGGATCGAGGTGCCCGCGGGCGTTATCGACGTGGCGTACGAGACCGAGGGCGCGAAAGTGACCTCGGTACGGATCACCAACGTGCCGGCGTATGTCGCGGCACGCGGGATCGCGGTGGATATCGAGGGCATCGGCCCGCTTAGCATCGACGTCGCCTATGGCGGCAATTACTACGCGATCGTTGAGCCGCAGGGGCGCTATACCGGGCTCGACGATCTCGGTGCGGCGGAGATCATCGCGCTCAGCGGCCGCGTTCGCGAGGCCGTACGGGCACAGTTCGAGCCGATCCATCCGCTCGACCCGACGATCCGCGGCGTCAGCCATGTGCTGTGGGCCGACGTGCCGCGCACAGATGGGGCCGACGGGCGCAACGCGGTATTCTACGGCGACAAGGCGATCGACCGCAGTCCGTGCGGCACCGGTACCTCGGCCCGTCTGGCGCATCTCGCTGACACGGCACGATTGTCGGTCGGCGACCGGTTCGTACATGAGAGCTATATCGGCAGCCGCTTCATCGGCCGCGTTGAAGCCGAGACCATGCTGGGCGATACGCCGGCGATCATCCCGTCGATCGAAGGATCGGCGATCGCGACCGGGTTCAACACGATCTGGATCGATCGCGACGATCGTTTTTGGAACGGGTTTCAAGTTTCGTGAGCTATATTTCATGAAGTGTGGGCTATGCAGGGGGCGCAATCCCGTCCCCGGAGCCTTCCGTCTATGAGTATCGTCGTCCGCACCCTGTCCGAGCAGGTGTTCGAGATCGTTCGCGAGCAGATCGTCACCGGCAAGCTCGCCGGTCATACCGCGATCCGCCAGGATGCGCTGGCGACCGAACTCGGCGTCAGCAAGATTCCGCTCCGCGAGGCGCTGGCGCGGCTCGAGCAGGAAGGGCTGCTGACCAGCCACGCGAACCGCGGCTATTCGGTCCAGCCGATGTCGGCGGACGAGGCGAACGACATTTTCGCGTTGCGGCTGGCGATCGAACCGCAGGCGGCCGCCTATGCCGCGACGGTCGCCAACGACGACGATCGTGTCGCGGCGATCCTAGCGTTCGAAGAGCTGGACAGCGCCGCGAGCGAGCGGCTGGCCGAGGTCGCGATCCGCAACCGCGTGTTCCACACCGCGCTGGTCCGTCCCGGCCGTCGCCTGCTGACCACGCAGATGGTCGAGCGGCTAGCGATCCTGGCGGAACGCTATGTCGTCGCGCATCTGCGCCCGGCGGGACGCGAGGATCGCGCGCATCTGGAGCATCGCCAGATGCTCGACGCGTGGCTCGCACGCGACGACGATCGCATGCTGGTGCTGCTGACGAGCCATATTCAATCGACGCTGACCGATCTGCGCGCGCAGTTCGACACAGCGCGAGACTAGAGACCAATCGGGGATGGGCATGTTTGGACCGCGTAAATCGTTCGAATCGTCTGCCCATAACCGCGAACACAGCCTCGCCAAGACGCTGAGCTGGCCGCATCTGATTGCGCTCGGGGTGGGCGCGATCGTCGGCACCGGAATCTATACGCTGGTCGGCGTAGGGGCGGAACGCGCCGGGCCGGGCGTGATCCTCGCCTTCGTGATCTGCGGTGTGATCTGCGCGTGCGCCGCGCTTGCCTATACCGAACTCGCGACGCTGATCCCCGCCGCGGGGAGCGCCTATACCTTCAGCTATACCGCGCTCGGCGAGACCGTCGCCTGGGTGGTCGGCTGGAGCCTGATCCTCGAATATTCGCTCGCGTGCTCGACCGTCGCGGTCGGCTGGTCGGGCTATCTGGTCGGCTGGATCGAGGCGGCGGGGATCCATCTGCCGCACGCATTGCTGGTCGGACCGCATGGCGGCGGGATCGTCAACATGCCCGCGGTGCTGGTGTCGCTCGCAGTGATGGGGATGCTGATCCTCGGCACGCGGCAGAGCGCGACGCTGAACATCGTCCTCGTGCTGATCAAGCTGGTCGCGCTGACGATCTTCGTCGTCTACGCGGCGCCCGCGTTCAAGGCCGACAATCTGCACCCGTTCATGCCGTACGGCTTCGGCTCGACCGAGATCGGCGGGCACAAGCGCGGCGTGATGGCGGCGGCGGCGATCGTGTTCTTCGCGTTCTATGGCTTCGACGCGGTGGCAACCTCGGCGGAGGAAACCAAGAACCCCAAGCGCGATCTGACGATCGGCATCGTCGGCTCGATGCTGGTCTGCACGGTGATCTACATGGCGGTGGCGGTCAGCGCGATCGGCGCGCTGCCGTTCACGCAGCTCGCCAATTCGCCCGAGCCGCTCGCGCTGGTGTTGCGCCAGTTGAGCCAGCCGTTCGCGGCGCAGCTGATCGCGCTGGCCGCGGTTATCGCGCTGCCGTCGGTGATCCTGGTGATGATGTACGGGCAGAGCCGGATCTTCTTCGTGATGGCGCGTGACGGGTTGCTCCCGCGCGGTCTCGCCAAGGTCAGCAAGCGAACCGGATCGCCGACGTTGATCACGTTGCTGACCGGCCTGTCGATCGCGGCGGTTGCAGGATTCTTCCGGCTCGACGAGATCGCCGAACTCGCCAATGCGGGGACGCTGATCGCGTTCATCTCGGTCGGTGTGTGCCTGATGGTGCTGCGTCGCACGGCACCCCAGTTGCCGCGGCTGTTCCGCTGCCCGGCCGCCTATGTCGTCGGTACCGTGACGGTGCTCGGCTGCCTGTATCTGCTCGCCAGCCTGCCGACCTCGACGCTCGTCCGGTTCGTGATCTGGAACGGCATCGGGCTCGCGCTGTACGCGGCCTACGGGCGGCGGAAGAGCGATGCGGGGAAAGCTTCGCCACTTTAGGGCGATAGCGCTTTCCACAGGCGCACCGAACGCTTAAGCGACGGCATCCCCGGGGGGCCGCTGACGCGCGGCTGAGAGGTGGGCAGCAGCCCATGACCCGCTGAACCTGATCCGGCTTATACCGGCGTAGGGAGGGTCCGCGGCTGGCCCGTCGTCCCTCCGATTGGAGTGGACGTGAGCGTTTTCGGTACTGGTTTTCCGTTTTTGAAGTCCGCGTCGCCGTCCTGGCGATCGCATGTCCGCCTGGGCCGGGTGGCGTTGATCTTGTCGGCGACGATGGTCTCGGCGTCCGCGCTGGCGCAAGTCGCCCCCGATCCGGCCGAACCCGCGGAAATCCGCGTCGTCGGCACGCCCGATCCGGCGGGGTTGCTGCCCGACCAGCGCACGCCGAAAGCGCAGAGCGCGATCTCCGCCGACTTCATCGTCAAGCAGGCCCCGACGCTCAACGCGTTCCAGCTCGTGACGCTGCTGCCGGGCGCGAACGTCGCGTCGAGCGATCCGTACGGCCTCTCGACCAGTTCCAGCCTTACCGTCCGTGGGCTCGGGCAGGACGAGATCGGCGTGCTGATGGAAGGCGCGCCGCAGAACGACATCGGCTATTATTATGCCTATCCCTCGCAGTTCGCCGACCCCGAGAATCTGCGGCGGATCACGCTCGCACAAGGCGCCGTGGATATCGATTCGCCGACGCTGGGCGGTGCCGGCGGGCTGTTGTCGCTGGCGCTCGACGATCCCAAGGCGCGTCCCGGTGGGCTGGTCGATCTGTCGCTCGGCAGCTACGCGGCGCGGCGGGCGTTCGTGCGCGTCGACACCGGCACGATCGGCAACACAGGGCTGAAAGCGTTCCTGTCCTATTCGAACACCCGCGCGGACAATTGGCGCGGCGCGGGCTACGACACGCGCCAGCATATCGACGCGAAGTTTCTCGAGGAATGGGGCGCCGGCAACCGCGCCAGCCTCGCGCTGTCGTATAACGATGCGAACTCGTCGAGCTATTCGAGCCCGACGCTGGCGGAGTGGAACGCGCAGGGTCGCGGCTTCAACTACGATCGGCGCTACACGGCGGGGAACACCAACTATTGGCGGCTGTACCGCGCGCCGTTCCGCAACCTCTATGCCTCCGCGCCGGTGCATCTGGTGCTGAACGACCGGCTCGCGCTGGACACCACGAGCTATCTTCAGTTCGGCTACGGCAACTCGCCTTACGGTACGCAGCTCACCACCACCGGTAATTTCCTCGGCACCGAAGAGCTGGCCCAGCCGATCGCGCTGCCCGGCGCGGTCGACGGCGTGGCGACCGTGCTCGGCAATTATACCGGCGATCAGATGCGGACCGGCAACGTCAGCAAGCTCACCTTCAAGACCGGCGTGCACACGCTCACCGCCGGGCTCTGGTTCGACTACGGCACCGATCGCGTCACGCAATCCTACACGTCGATCGATGCGGACGGGCAGCCGACCGATCGCTGGGGCTACCGCGCGAAGGCGATCCGCACCGCCGATGGCCGACTGCTTGCCTATGAGAACCAGCGCACCGTCACCGTCACGAAGGGGTTCTTCGTCGCCAACAGCATCGCGCTGACGCCGCGGCTGACGATCGACGCGGGGTTCAAGGGCGTCGACGTGCTGCGCAACGGTCGCAATGACCTGCCGGGACCGCAGACCGACGTGCGGCTCGACAGCTTCGCGGCGCTGCCGCGCGCCGCGATCCATTACCGGCTCGACGATCGCCAGCAGGTGTTCGCCAACATCACCACCAATTTCCGCACGCCCAACGAGTTCACGCTCTACAACAGCTATGCAGGCGGGGTCGTCGCGACGCAGGGCACGACCGCGCTGAAGAACGAATATTCGGTGTCGCAGGAACTCGGCTATCGCTTCATCGGCGAACAGCTTTCGGCGTCGGTGACCGGCTTCCACTACAAGTTCCGAAACCGCCAGTTGGCGACCGTCATCGACCAGGGTGGTGCGCTGATCAGCGGGACGCTCAATGCCGGCGGGCAGACCTCCTACGGGGTCGATGCCGAGGTCGATTACCGGCCCGTCGCGGGCGTAAGCCTGTATCTCTCGGGGGAATATCTGCACGCGCGGATCGACGACGATCTGCCGGTCGGCGGGGATTTTCTGGCGACGCGCGGCAAGCACGCGGTGTCGAGCCCGACCGTCCAGTTCGGCGCGGGCGGCACCTATGACGACGGCCGGTTCTTCGGCAGCGTCGCGTCGAAATACCTCGGCCGGCAATATGCGACGTTCGTCAACGACGAGCGTATCAAGGGCTATGCGACGCTCGACCTGTCGGTCGGCGTGCATCTGGCCGAGTGGCTCGACGGCAAGCGCACCGACCTGCGGGTCAACGCGATCAACGTCACCGATCCGCACGTCCTGGCCGGCGTGCAGGCGGTCACCACCAACGCGCAGGACTCGATCGGCCGCAACGGCACGGTGATCGCCGGCACTGCGCCGGCCTATTATATCGGCAGCGGCAGGGCGGTGATGGCGACGGTGTCGCGTGCGTTCTGAGATGACGTCGCTCGCTTCGCCCGCAGGCCACCTGGTCCACGGGATGGGCACGGAATGGGAAGCGCCGACCTGGCCCGCGATCACCGCTGACGACGCGGAAAAGGCGCTCGCGCTGTTCCCGAGCGTGGGCACGCTGACGGATTTGCGCTGGCACTCGCCGCGCCCGTTTTCCGCCGCCGCGTTGGTGCAGACGACGCGCGGTGTATTTTTCCTCAAGCGGCACGACCATCGTCTGCGCGGGCTCGACGGGCTGGCCGAAGAGCATGCGTTCATCGCGCATCTGGCGGCCAGCGGCGTCTCGGTGCCGGACCTCGTGCGCACCATCGACGGGGCTAGTGCGGTCGCGGTCGGCGAGTGGCGGTACGAACTGCATCGCACCGCGCCGGGGGCGGATCTGTACCGCGATCGGATGTCGTGGACGCCGTTCCTGTCGCGCGATCACGCGCATGCCGCCGGCGTCGCGCTCGCGACATTGCACCGGGCGGCGCGCGGCTTCGGGGCGCGGGCGCGTTGTCGGCAACCACTCGTCGCCAGTTTCACGATCCTCCCGGCGCGCAATCCGATGGCGGCGACCGAAGACTATGTCGCGGCGCGTCCCGCGCTGGCGGCGTTTCTGGCGGATCGGCATTGGCAGCGGCAACTTGCGCCCCTGTTCGCGACCTTGGGTGAGGGGCTGTCGACCCTGTTGGCCGAGCAGGCGCCGTTGTGGACGCATAACGACTGGCATCCGTCCAACCTGCTCTGGGCGGACGACGACAGCGTGGCGACGATTTTCGATTTCGGGCTCGCCGACCGGACCTGTGCGGTCCACGATATCGCGACCGCGATCGAACGTACCGCGATCCGCTGGCTCGACCTGGGGCAAGGCGTAGACAACGCGATTGGCGATCCGGCAGCGGCGCGCGCGCTGCTGGCAGGCTATGCGACGATCGCGCCGCTGAGCCGTGCCGACCTGACCACGATCGTCCGTCTGGTGCCGCTGGTCCATGTCGAGTTCGCGTTGTCGGAGATCGATTATTTCACGAGCGTCGTCGCCGATCCTGCCTCCGCCGCGCTGGCGTGGGACGGGTATCTGATCGGCCATGCCGACTGGTTTCGCTCGGCCGCGGGGCAGGACTTCCTGCGGGCCATCGACGTCGCGGCGAACGACCGATGACCGCGCTCGAGATCGTCGCGGTCGTCGTCAGCTTCGCGGGCATCTGGCTGACCGCGACGCGGCGGATGCTGTGCTGGCCGGTCAGCCTGGTTGCCTGCGCGCTGTATTTCAAACTGTTCCTCGACGTCCGGCTGTATGCCGACATGGTGCTCCAGGCACTGTTCGGCCTGGCCATCGTCTATGGCTGGATCGCCTGGACGAAGGGTCAGGACGATGCGGGCGAAGTCGTCGTCGCGCCGCTACGTCCAAGGCGATTGGCGGCGGGGCTGGCGGCTGGCGCGGTCGGTGCGATCGCGATCGGCTGGTTCACGAGCCGCTACACCGATGCGGCGCTGCCGTGGATGGATTCGGGTCTGACCAGCTTCAGTCTGGTCGCGCAATATTGGACCGCACGCCGCCACGCCGCCAGCTGGCTGCTGTGGATCGCGGTCGACAGCCTCTATGTCGGGATGTTCGTGTTCAAGGGATTGCTGCCGACCGCGGGGCTTTATGCGGCGATGATCGTGCTGGCGGTGGTCGGCTATCGGCGGTGGCGCGTGGCGGGCCGTAAGGACGCCTCAATAGCCATAGCCTAAGGTCGCGGTTCCGTTCGCCGGCACCGTCGCTGTCCAGGTCTGAACGCCGTCGACGCGACGAAGCGCGGCGGTCGGCGCTTCGAACGCCTTCTGCCCGGCCCTGCCGATCCCGATCTCCACCGCGACGGGAAAGGGGTTGGCATTGCTCAGCGTGACGACGGCGTGGCCCGTGCGGTCACCGACCTGGCGCACCAGGACCCCCGGGCTCGTGCCTGCCGCTAGCGTGAAGCGTTGGCCGGTGGGGGTATCGGCAGCGCGACCGAGGCCGATCAGTCCGCGCGCGCCGTCACGCTCGACGTATAACGCGGTCGAGCCGGCGGGAAGGGGCAGGCCGAGCCCGGCGCGCGTTTCGTTTTGCAGGCGCAGTTCGATCCGGACTGGCGTCTCCGCGATCGTCTGGCCTGGCTGCACCTGGCTGCGATAGCGCCGCTCGAACGGGACGTGGGTTCTGCTCAGCAAGGCAATCTGCTTCATCTGGTTCGCGGCGACCGTGACGGGCTCAGGCACGCGGTAGAGTTTCAGATCGCCAAGGTCTTCCGGCGGGGGTGGCGGCGGCGGCGGCGGAGGTGCTGGCGGGGCCATCATCATCACCGGCGCTCCCATCAGCGACCCAGTCACGACGATCTCGTCGCGCTCGGGCGCGTCTACGGTCTCGAGATCCGACGTCGTCGTCCCGAGGGGATAACAGTCCAGGCGCAGATCGGCGACGGCGGCGCGATAGGCGCGGATCTCGCGGCGTTCGAGCCGACCCGCGACGACCTGGACATCGGCGTTCGCGAAGCTCTCCGCATTGCCGTTGGCGAGCGTCATCCACGCGAACAGATCGAGCGTGCGGCCATCGCCGGAGATCGTCGCGACATAGCTCGCCGCCCAGTCGAACTCGGACGCGAGATACGAGACGGTGGCCGTCGCGGTCGTCGCGCGCGGACTGCGGGTCGTCACGCTGAGCACCGGCTGCGCCGACAGACCCGCTGGAATCTTCGCGTACACCGGTCTTTCGGGAAGGCCCGAACAGCCAAGAGCTTCGACGCCTTGCGTGGTCTGCACGACGACGCCGCCCGCTGGGCCAGCGACGATCACCGCATCCTCGCTACGCACCGCGCCGGTTGCGCGCGACGTGCGGGTCAGCGTGACGTGGCGGCCGAGCGATCCGTCGATCAGCGCGGCGGGCGACAACAGTCGCGCGTCGCGGTTCTTCTCGACGGTGCCGCCGGGCAGCCCGGTGACGATCGCGCTGGCGGGGATGATTCCGCCCGCGACTCCTGCGAACGTCACGATCGCCTCGCCCGCCGGCAGTCGTATCGTCCGGGTTTCCGTCACCACCGCGAAACCGCCGAGATACCGCAGATTTGGTGCCTGACCGCGTTCGCGATGCGGGTTGCGATAGACCGTGACGGAGACGTGCCGCGGAGGCGACGCGGCGACGGTCTTCGAGGTTGGTCTATCCCCTTGCGCCGTGGCGGGCATGACCGGAACGCCGACCAGCATCGCCAGCAGGGCGACGACACCGCGCATCAGTTGCGGGTGTCGAAGCTGGCCGTGACGACCGCAGTCCCGTTGGCTGGCACCGTGACATGCCAAACGGCGCTGTCCGCATTCTGGCGCTCGCTCTTCTGGCTCTCGGCCTGAACGCGCGTATCGGTCCACGTCCAGTCGAGTCCGGCCTGGATCAGGTCGACCACGACCGGTTTCGCGCGCGCGTTGCTGATCGTGTAGCGCATCGTCGTGCGCCAGTGATTTTCCGACAACCTGGTATGGGCTTCCACGACCGGCAGGACCTTCACGTCGAACGCGTCGCCGGTACGCAGGCTGATATCCGAGCCTTGCGGGGTATGCTCGATGCGGTTCTCGCCGGTGAACTGGGGCTGGCCGCGCTGATCGCGGACATAGACGCGGACCGTCCCCGCGGGCAGCGCATCGCCGAGGCCGCCGGCCGCCGAATTGGCGAACCGCAGCATGCTGCCCGCGCTTTGCGGTTCGGTCTGCGTGCCGAGCCAGGCGTTGCGATATTCGTAGCCCGCGCTGGCCTTCGCGCCTTTGACGTCGAGAAAGCTGACCTGCTTGGTCTGCTTGTCGGCGATCGTGGTGCGCTCCTTGAGCGGATAGAGGTAGAAATCGCCGAGCTGTTCGCGGTTCGCGCTTTCGGTACCGGCGCGCCGCATCGGCGCGGGGCGGCGGTTGGGGCGGAAGGTCTGGTTGTCGTCGTCGGAGGCGACCTCACCCGCGACGAGCAGTGTCTTCGCGCTGTCGAAGCTGGTGCCGGTCGCGTTGCGCAGCGTGATCCATCCCTGCACGTCGATCGTCCCGGTCTTGTCGTCGAACAGCGTCACATAGTCCGCCTGCCAGCCGAGCCCGCGCGTCAGGTACGAGAGTGTCGCCAGCCGCGACCCGGCGCGCGTGCTCGCGAGCGTCACCGACAGCGTAGGCCGCGCGCGCAGATTCGTCGGGATCTTGTCGAAGATCGCGCGGACCGGCAGGCCGTCGTCGCGCAGCACTTCGATATGGTCGGCGATCTGCAGCACCACGCCGCCGTTGACCGCGAGCACCTTCGCCCGTTCGCGCGTTTCGGCACCGGTCGCGGGATTGGTTCGAACGAGCGTGATCGTCTCGCCGACCGCCTTTTCCATCAGGCTCGACGGGGTCAGCAGGTCGTAATCGAAATTCTGTTCGACGACGGTCGTGTCGGGCGCGCTCAGCGATACCGTTTCGGGGCGGATCGTCGCGCTGACATCGGGGAACGACTGGCGCGTGCGACCGGCCGGCAGATCGAGGCGGCGGATATCCTGGATGAGTGCGATATCGTTCGTGTAGATCGTCGCGGATACATCCCCCTGCGCCGACCCGCTGGCCGGCACCGGGGGATCGGATTGCGCGATCGCGGACGCCGACGTCGAGACAGCCAGCAACAAGACTGCGATGCGTACCGTGACCATGTGATCGTCCCCTTTGGCGGCAGCATGACGGAGCGGCGGGACGACGACAATGGATAGCTTCGCCCACCGTCGCGAAACCGGTTCAGCGGTTCGACCGGATAAGATGTACGATTGGGCGAAACATTGCCGTGCGTAACGAGACTGTAGCAAAGCCTTCGCGAAACTGACCCGGAACGGACCTAGTGGCGCCGGTGGTGGCACAATGGCCGCAGGGGACGTCATTTCAATGCGCAGTTTCAAAGGCCTGCTTCGGGCATCGGTTTCGCTTATCCTGGTCGCGGTTGCCGCTACGGCACAGGCGCAAACATCAGCCGCGACGACGCAGGATCAGGCAGCGGTCGATCCGCAGACCGGCACGACTGCTGGCGGCGACGACGCTGGCGAGATCGTCGTCACCGGCACCTATGCGCGCAGCCTGAAGGCGGCGACCGAGACCAAGCGCCGCGCCGATTACGGCGTCGACTCGATCAGCTCGACCGACATCGGCAAGTTCCCGACGCAGAACGTCGCCGAGGCGTTGCAGCTGGTGCCGGGTGTGACGATCACGCGGCCGCGTGGCGAGGGGCTGTACGTCAGCGTCCGTGGCCTCGGGCCGCAGTTCCAGAGTACGTTGCTCAACGGCAGCACGGTCGCGCTGAACGACCTGATCGAGAATGGCGGCGCCAATGGTCGCCAGTTCCGCTTCGAGATGCTGCCCGCCGAGTTCACGTCGAGCATCGATGTCGTCAAGACGCCGACCGCGAACATGACCGAGGGTGCGCTCGGCGGTAATATCGACGTGAAGACGTTCCACCCGCTCGACGTCGGCACGAAGACGACGGTCAATCTGCGCGGCACCTATACGAGCCAGACCGACAAGGTGAAGCCGAACGCGACGCTGATCACCAGCTTCGCGAATTCGGCGGGCACGTTCGGTATCCTCGCGGGCGCGCAATATTGGGCGAAGTCGGTCCGCAACGATCGCTTCATCAACTTCGGCTGGAACCTGGACAAGTTCACGTCGGCCGCCTCGGGCGGGCTGCCCGCCGGGCTGTACACGCCGACGCGGACCCGGCCGACGATCGAGACCGAGGATCGCAAGCGGATCTCGGGCATGCTGTCCGCACAGTGGAAGCCGAATGCGGAATTCGAGACGACGTTCGACGTCCTCGCGACCCGGCTCGACGTCGCTTATGACGAGTTCGGTCTCGACGTGTATCCCGACGATTCCAGCGTGTCGGGGCACCGACCCGTCATCGTGCCGTCCAGCGTGAAGCTCGACGGCGATACGGTGATCGCCGCGACGATCAACGACGTGCGGTTCATGGCCTCGCGCGAATACAGCCTCAACCGCCACGACCTGCTCAACATCGGTCTGCGCCAGACCTGGGACTCCGATGCCTGGCACGCGTCGGGCGCGGTCAACTGGTCGAGCGCGCACAGCTATCACCCGAACTACGACGAGGGCACGGTGCGCAGCCGGGCGATGTTCTTCGCGCCGCTGACCTATGATGCGTCGGCCGGCTACAAGGCGATCCCGACCTTCACCACGCCGGTCGATCCGACCAACCCCGCGAACTACCAGCTGTACCAGTTCAACATCGCGCCGAAGAACAGCAAGGACTGGGATTTCTTCACCCGCGCCGATCTCGCGCATGATTTCGACGGCTTCATCACCAAGCTGGCGGCGGGCGGCGAGTATCACTGGCGCAAGCGCGACTATGCGCGGCGCGACTTCATCGTCAATCCGGCGCCCAACACCCCGTTGTCGAGCCTGGGGACGGGCGCGTACGAGCAATTGCCGTACGACGATTTCCTGAAAGGTGTTCCCGGCAACACGCTGCGCAATTTCCTGGTGCCGGTGACGCAGGCCTATCTCGACAAATTCTTCACCCCCGCGGTGCAGGCATCGGCGTTGACTCCCGCGGATCTGCGCTCGTCGTTCGTCGTCACCGAGAAGGTGCTGGGCGCCTATGCGCGCGCCGATTACGGCTTCGATGCCGGAAGCGTGCCGGTCACCGGCAATATCGGCATCCGCTATGTCCATACCGATCAGGTCGCGAGCGGCACGTTGACGACGGGCAACGTGGCGACGCCGGCGAGCTTCCCCAAGACGTTCAACAACTGGCTGCCGAGCTTCAACCTGCGCGCCGAACTGACGCACGACCTGGTCGGCCGTCTCGCCGCCAGCCGCGTGCTGACGCGGCCGAACGTCACCGACAGCGCGCCGCGGATCACCGTCTCGACCGACGCGCCGACCGCGAGCGGCGGCAATCCCCAGCTGGTGCCGTTCCTGGCCACGCAGTTCGACGGCTCGCTCGAATGGTATTTCAACCGTGCGGGGTCTCTGACGGGGGCGGTGTTCTACAAGGCGATGGACGACTACATCACGCAGCAGAACGTCAACATCGACATTCCCGGCCGCGGCTCCGTGTTGCTGTCGACGCAGGTCAATGGCGGCGATGCCAAGGTGTACGGCGTCGAAGCGGCGTACAACCAGGTCTTCACGTTCCTGCCCGCGCCGTTCGACGGGTTCGGCGTCCAGACCTCGTATACGCACACCTCGGTCAAGGCGAGCTACACCGCGGGCGCGCGACCGATCCGCGACGAGCTGATCGGACTGTCCAAGAACAGCTTCAACATCGTCGGGTTCTACGACAAGGGCCCGCTGTCGACGCGGCTGTCCTATGTCTGGCGCGACCGCTATCTGTCGGGCACCGGCAGCACGACGCAGGCGCCGGTCTATACCGCGCCGTTCGGGTCGCTCGACGGCAACATCTCGGTCAAGGCGAGCGACTCGGTGACGTTCAGCCTGGAGGGGATCAATCTGTCGGGCGCGCATCTCTACACGTATAATGACGACGAGAACCGCTTCGGCGAGATCAACTATTGGGGCCGGACGATCCTGTTCGGCGTGCGGGCGCAGTTCTGATGCGCGCGCGTCATGCCATGCTCGCTGCGCTCGTCCTCGCCAGCGGCGTCGGTGCGCAGACCACGCCACCGCTGCGGATGAACGACATCCAGGTCGTCGGGTCGCACAACAGCTTCAAGGCGAAGATCCCCGATGCGGTGATGGCTGCGCTGCGCCAGCGCGATCCGAAGACCGCGGCGGCGCTCGATTATTATCACCTGCCGCTGTCCGCGCAGCTCGACCACGGCTTGCGGCAGATCGAGATCGACATCTTCGCCGATCCCCAGGGCGGGCGATATGCGAACCCCAAGGGGGAGCAGATCGCCAAAGCTGCGGGCGAAAAGACCGCGTTCGACCGCGCGGCGATGCTGCGGCCGGGCTACAAGTCGTTTCACGTTCCCGACATCGACTATATCTCGACCTGCGTGACGCTGCAGCGCTGCCTCGGCGAGGTGACCGCGTGGTCGCGCGCGCATCCGCGTCACCTGCCGATCATGATCACGATCAACGCTGCCGATACGCCGCAGTCGCCGTTGGTGGCGGCGCCGTTGCCGCTCGACGAGGCGACGCTGCTCGACTCGCTAGATCGCGAGATCCGCCAGGCGATACCGGGACGACGGCTGATCGTGCCCGACGAGGTCCGCGGCGACGCGACGACGCTGGCGGGCGCGGTGCACGGCAAGGGCTGGCCGATGCTGGAGGCCGCACGGGGGCGGATCTACATCCTGTTCGACGTGCGCCCTGCGGTGTCAAATGCGTACCGGGTGGGCCATCCTTCGCTGCGCGGACGGGCGATGTTCGGCTGGTATCCCGACGGCGAGCCCGAGAGCGCGATCCAGATCGTCCAGGACCCGCTGGTCGACGGCGCGCGGATCCGCGATCTGGTCAAGGCGGGCGTGATCGTGCGGACGCGGACCGACGCCAACACCGTCGAGGCGCGGGCGCACGACCTGGCCAAGGCCAAGGCGGCGGCGGACAGCGGCGCGCAGGCGGTCAGCACCGACTATTATCCGGGCGCGCCCGATCCGGCGGGGCTGAAGTTCGCGGTGACATTGCCCGGCGGCGCGATGGCGCGGTGCAATCCGGTGCTGGTCACCACGCCGTGCAAGGTTGCGCCCTGACATGAAGCTTTCGGCCCTCTTCGCCGTGGTGCTCGGCACCGGGTTCGCGCTCACGGGCAGCACGGCGCAATCGTCGGCGCGTCCTGCCTTCGTCACCGAGCGCGCGGTGCTGGTCATGCGACACGGCATCCGCGCGCCGCTGTCGGGTGAAGTGCCGGACGGGACGCGCACCGCGACGCCCTGGCCAAAATGGAGCGTCGCCGACAGCCGGATTACCTCGCACGGCGCGCGCGCGCTCGAGATCGTCGCGGGCGAGGACCGCAAATGGCTCGCCGCGAAGGGCCTGCTCGATCCGCAAGGCTGTCCGACGGCGGGTGCGGTGCGGATCGCGAGCAACAGTTCGGAGCGGACGATCGACAGCGGCCAGGATTACGCGAACGGCTTTGCGCCAGGTTGCGCGATCGCAGTCGAGCATCGTCCGGTGGGGACGGTTGATCCGATGTTCGAGCCATTGCGCGCGCACGCGACCACGTTCGATGCGAAGGCGGCGATCGTCGATATCAACCGCTCCACCGGCGGCATGACCGCGTTGGTGCAGCGGCACGCACGCGAGATCGCCGAGCTCGACCGCGTGCTGGGTTGCGGCAGCGGGTGCGTGCCGGGCGCGCCACCGCGCGTGTCGGCCGAGGACGACGGGCACGGCATCGCGTTGGAGGGGCCGATCCGCGGCACGTCCGGCGTCGCGCAGGTCCTGCTGCTGCAATATGTCGAGGGTCTGCCCGCGCGCGATGTTGGCTGGGGGCGGGTCGATGCCGCCGGGCTGAAGCGGCTGGGCGCGCTGCACGCCGCGTTGTTCGCCGTCTTCACGCGGTCGCCGTACACGGCGGCGCATCAGGCGGCGCTGCTCGGCCGGCGGGTGTTGCAGTCGCTCAAGGCTGGACCCAAGCTCGACGTGCTGATGGGGCATGACACCAACGTCACCGCGCTCGCGGCAGCGCTCGACGTCGATCTCGTCACGTCGGGCTATGCGACCAACGATGTGCCGCCGGGTGGTGCGCTGCTGTTCGAGCGGGTTCGCGAGACGCAGAGCGGGCGCGCGTTCGTCCGCGTGTCCTATCGCACGCAGTCGCCCGAGGCGCTCAGGTCGGGTGGACGGGCGATGACCGTCGCCCCGTTGCGGGTTCCCGGATGCGGCGGCGAGCTTTGCCCGGTCGCCGTGTTCGAACGCGTGTTGTCGGCGCGCTTGGCTGCGGTCCGCTAGAAGTCGTACACGCCCCCCGGGACCGCGGCGACGAAGCGATCCGGGGGAATATCGGAGGCTGCCAGCGCCGCCGCGAGCGCACGCGGTGGCGCATCGCGCGCCTCGTCGGTGAGCTGGAACGTGCCCCAGTGAATCCCCAATGCACGACGCGCGTCGACGTTGCGGAAGATGTCGACCGCTTCGGCCGGATCGACATGCTGCGCCGCCATGAACCAGCGCGGCTCGTACGCGCCGATCGGGATCAGCGCGACGTCGGGCGATCCCACCCGCGCGCGCACCTCGCGGAAGATCGCGCCATCGCCGTAGCCCGTATCGCCGACGAACCAGATCGTGCCGGCGGGCGTGTCGAGATGATGACCCGCCCATAGTGCCATCCGCACGTCGTTCGGCCAGCGGTTCGCCCAATGGCTCGCCGGCGTCAGCGTCGTCGCGATGTCGCTGCCGAGCGACAGCCGATCCCACCAGTCGCCGACGAGACACTTGGCATCAGGGATCGCGGCACGGACGATCGTGTCGTTGCCGAGCGGCATCGCCATCAGTGGCGCATGGACCGCCTGGATACGCCGCAGCGTCGCGATATCGAGATGGTCGTAATGGCAGTGGCTGAGCAGCACGACGTCGATCGGCGGCAGGTCGTCGAACGCGATCCCCGGCGCGGCGACGCGCTTGGGTCCCGCAAACGACACCGGGCTGACCCGTTCCGACCAGACCGGATCGATCAGGATGTTGCGGCCGGCAACCTGGACCAGCAGCGAGGCGTGCCCGACCATCGTGATGCGCAGGCCATCGACCCGCGGCGATGGCTTGGCCGGGGTGACGGGTACCGAACTCGGCCACCGCGCCGCACCTCGCTCGAGCTTCCACCGGAGCACGTCGCCGAGACCGCGATCGGTCGGCGATTGCCCGGGATTGAAGAACCGCACGCCATCGAAATGGTCGCTCGGCGGGCCCTGATAATAGCGGTTGCGCGGCATGGTCGCATGGTAGCGGCAATCGGGCGTGAACGCGATGCGGTACCCGCAAGCCGGACCTGTTCCGCGCCTCAGTCGCAGCGCGGAAACAGGGTTCGGACCGCGTTACCCATGTGCAACGTAATCGAGGTTATTCGCAGCAAACGTGCTTCGAATTGTAATATTGTCTTGCTTGATTGCGCGGATGCGGCATTCTTGGATCATAATGATACACCTGGGGAGGTGGCGTTAGGTTTCATACGGGGGGATTTATGCGAACATCGAAGAGCTTTTTGCGTGTCGGCACCGGCGGATTTGCGTTGGCGGCAATGCTGGCCGGAGCCTCGGCTCATGCGCAGGCCGTGACATCGGTTCCAGCCGATCAGGCGGCAGCACAGACGGCCGAGGCGCCCGGCGAGGACATCGTCGTCACCGGATCGCGTATCCGCCGCAGCCCGCTCGATCAGCCCTCACCGGTCGTGACGGTGGATGCGGAATCGATCCAGCGGACCGGGCTGTCGTCGGTCGCCGACGTGCTCCAGCGACTGCCCAGCGCGGCCGGCGGTCTCAATTCGAAGGTCAACAATTCGGGTAACATCGGCAATCCGCCCGACGGCGGCGGCGTCGGTGCAGGCTCGGCCGAGATCGACCTGCGCTATCTGACCGCCAAGCGGACGCTGGTGCTGGTCGACGGCCTGCGGTTCGTCAACGGCGCATCGGCGAGCGGCATCCCCTCGACCGTAGATCTCAACACGATCCAGGTCGGGTCGATCGAGCGCATCGAAGTGCTGCAATCGGGCCAGTCGCCGCTGTACGGCTCGGACGCGCTCGCGGGCGTGGTCAACATCATCACCAAGTCGCAGCAGAAGGGGCTGAAGGCGTCCGCGCAGTTCGGCACGTTCCGTCAGGGCGATGGCCACACGCAGGACTATAACGTCAGCTACGGCATCCAGGCGCCGCGCACGAGCGTGGTGTTCGGCGGCAGCTATGTGAAGCAGGAAGCGGTCAGCACGCGCGATCGCAAGATCTCGCAGTTCCCCAACCCCGGCCAGCGCGCCTGCGAGGAGCCGATCGGCGGCTGTTCGGGCGCGACCCCCAATGGTTTCTTCCAGGTCGGCGGCCGGAACCTGACACTGAAGTCGGCCCCTATCCTCGGGCGGCCACGCTATGACGCCGCCAACCCGACCGGCCCGAACAGCGATTTCAAGGAGTTCACCGCCGCCGACCGCTTCAACTTCTCGCCCTACAACTATTTCCTGACCCCGTCCGAGCGCTACGGCTTCTTCGTCAGCGCCAAGCAGGAGCTCATCGATACCGTGAACCTGCGCGTGAAGATGAACTACACGCGCCGTAATTCGCAGAACCAGGCGGCGTTCCTGCCACTCGTGATCGGGCCGGATGCGGGCAACGGCAACCTGCTCGACACGATCTCGGTGGACGCCACCAATCCGTACAACCCGTTCGGCTACACGCTGTCGGCGGGGGGCGCCGGCAACGGTCCGGCAAACTATTCGACGGTCCGTCGTCGTCTGGTCGAAGCCGGCCAGCGCACCTATTCGCAGACCGTCGATACGATGTCGGCGACCGCCACCTTGGATGGGTCTTTCCATCTCGGCGAGCGCAAATTCTATTGGGACGTCAACGCGGTCTTCGGCTTCAACGACGCCAAGCAGCTGTTCACCGGCAACATCAACGCCGCCAATCTCGCCCAGGCGCTCGGTCCGGTCGCGAACTGCACCGGGGCGTGCGTACCGTTCAACATCTTTGGGGGCGCAGGCTCGGTCACGCCGGCCATGCTCGGCTATATCGCGTTCGACGAGCGTGCGCGCAGCGCCCAGAGTCTCGAGGACTATACCGCCAACATCTCGGGCGAACTGTTCGACCTGCCCGCCGGCGCCGTCGGCCTCGCCGCGGGCTATGAGCACCGCGTCCAGTATGGCAGCTTCACGCCCGATCCCCTGATCACCGCCGGGCTTGGCGCCGACATCCCTGCGCAACCGGCGCGCGGGCATTTCGATTCGGACGAGGTCTATGCCGAGTTGCGCGTGCCCTTGATCCACAACACGCCGCTCATCCAGTCGCTCGAGATCGGCGGTGCGGTGCGGCATTCGAACTATTCGATCAGCGGCAGCAATACGACCTACACCGGCAGCGGCCTGTGGAAGCCATTCAGCGACCTGCTGTTGCGCGCGTCCTATGCGCAAGGCTTCCGCGCGCCGAGCATCGGCGAATTGTTCGGCGCCGAATCGCGGTCGGACGCGTCGATCGACGATCCCTGCACCAACGTCGCGGGATCGCCCTATCAGTCGTCGGCGACCGTTCGCACCAACTGCATCGCCAACGGCGTCCCTGCGAGTGGCAGCTATCAGGAGCCCAATGGCGGTCAGCTCAGCATCCTGACCGGCGGCAACAAGGCGTTGAAACCCGAGACGTCGCGGACCTGGCTGTTCGGTGCGGTCTATGCGCCGAGCTGGGCACGGACCAGCGGGATCGCCAGCCAGCTGAGCATCGAGGGCAATTACTACGACATCAAGGTCGACGACGCGATCGCCGCGACCGATGCGACGCTGACGCTCAGTCGATGCGCGCAGGCCGCGGATGCACTCAGCTGCGCGGCGATCTCCCGCACGCCGAACGGCCTGATCTCGCGGATCAACGCGCAGTTGCAGAACATCGGCGGCATCCGCACCCGCGGCGTCGACGTGACCGCGGTCTACCGCTCGCCGCAGACCTCGGCCGGGACGTTCGGGCTTTCGCTCAACGGCAACATCCTGCTGAAATACGCCGAAAGCTTCCCCGCGACGGTCGGCTTCACCACCACCAACTACCAGGGTACGACGCGTGGGTCGCCCGAGCAATCCTATCCGAAGTTCAAGGGCAATGCGGTCGTCGACTGGGACATCGGCCTGGCGCGCGCCTCGTTCACCGGCCGCTACATCAAGAGCGTGAAGGAAGCGGACGGCAAGACGCTCGACAACACCTTCTATGGCGACGTGCAGGTGACGCTGACGCCCGACTGGCTCGAACGCCGGCTGGGGCTGACGATCGGCGTGAACAACGTCTTCAACCAGGATCCACCCGCCTGCTTCAGCTGCACCGGGCCGAACTATGATCCGACCACCTACGACGTGCCGGGGCAGTTCGGCTATGTCCGCCTGTCCTGGGGGCTCTGACCGAAGCCGTTAATGACGCAGGTGAGGGGGGCGGGCGTGGAGCGATCCACGCTCGCCCTTGACCGTTCGGCCCGTCGCCTTCGGTACACGAAGCAGGCCGCGCGCTGCCGGGTACCGCGACCTGCGCATGGTAATCCGCGCCGTCGCCCCCATCTGGCGCACTCGATAAAGTGAGCGATGGAGAACGACATGAACATCCTGATGGTGCTGACCTCGCACGACCGCCTCGGCGATACCGGCGAGAAGACCGGCTTCTGGCTCGAGGAGTTCGCCGCGCCGTATTATGTGCTGAAGGAAGCGGGCGCGTCGATCACGCTGGCGTCGCCGAAGGGCGGCCAGCCACCGCTCGATCCCAAGAGCAACGACGAGAGCGCGAAGACCGCCGAGACGCGCCGGTTCGAAGCGGACGACGAGGCCAAGGCGCTGCTCGCGGCCACACACCGCCTCGATACGGTGTCGATCGCCGATTTCGATGCGGTCTTCTATCCCGGCGGCCACGGCCCGTTGTGGGATCTGGCGGAGGACGCGACCTCACGCGCGCTGATCGAAGGTGCGATCGCCGCGAACAAGCCGGTCGCCGCGGTCTGCCATGCGCCGGGTGTCTTCCGTCACGTCAAGAACGCGGACGGCAGCCCGCTCGTGGCGGGTAAGACAGTCACCGGGTTCACCAACACCGAAGAGGCCGCGGTCGGGCTGACCGACGTCGTTCCGTTCCTGGTCGAGGATATGCTCAAGGAGCAGGGCGGCGTGTATTCGAAGACCGCCGACTGGGGCGTCCACGTCTTGCGCGACGGGTTGCTGATCACCGGGCAGAACCCGGCGTCGTCTGCTGCGGCGGCGCAGGAACTGGTGAAGGCGTTGGGCTAAGTATCGGGCGGTCTTCGGGCTGCCTTCGATGACTTGAGTTCTACTCACGCTAAATCGTCATCTCCGCGTAGGCGGGGATCCATAGTGGCTGGCCTTGCGATGGTGCCGCGAGGTTAGCCTTTATGGGTTCCCGCCTCCGCGGGAATGACGGTTTGTGGGGCGGCATGCGCGCCGCATCGGGCGTTTGGGATCGGCACGCATGGGACAGGATCGCGGCCAGCGGGGCGGCGGTCCGAAGCGGACGACGCCTCACTCGCAGGAATCCGGTATTCGCCTGCCGCGCAACCGATTAAGGCCTTCACGGTACCGCCGTTCGAGGATCGACCCTGCACGCTACCGTCCTTCTGAAATGGGTTCGCCGGCGGGTCCGCGCGAGCGAGGTGGCGTTCGTCGTGCTCGCGGCGGCGGTCGGCGCCGGCGCCGGGCTGTTCAGCGTGCTCCAGGGTGCGATCGCGCGGACGATGCAGCGGGTGCTGTTCGACCTGCCGATTGGCGTACGTCTCAGCGCGGTACCGGCGTTGCCGCTGACGGCGCTTCTCGTTCTACCGATCGGCGGCGCGATCCTTGCCACATTCTCCTGGGCGACGCGCGCGCGAACGCGGCGGATGGTCGACGCGGTCGAGGCGAATGCGCTCCACGGCGGTAGGATGTCGGTGCGCGACAGCCTGATCATTTCCGGACAGACGATCCTGTCGAACGGCTTCGGCGCCTCGGTCGGGCTCGAGGCCGCCTATGCGCAGCTCGGCGGCGCGGTGGCGTCGGTGGTCGGCAACGCGTTCACGTTGCGGCGCGCCGATCTACGCAACCTCGTCGGGGCGGGCACCGGCGCGGCGATCGCGGCGGCGTTCGGCGCACCGCTCGCCGGCGCCTTCTATGCGTTCGAGATCGTCATCGGCGCGTATACGCCGACCGCGCTGGCACCGGTCGTTGCGGCGGCGCTGGCCGGCACGCTGGTCGCGCAGCAGCTCGGGATCCACCCCTATGTGATCGATGCGGCGTCGACGATGGCGACCGAATCGCATCATTATCTGATCTATGCGGCGCTCGGCGCGCTCTGTGCGGTGATCGGTATCGCGCTGATGCGTGCGGTCGGCTTCGTCGAGGCGGGAACCCGGCGGCTGCGGCTGCCCGACTGGGCGCGACCCGCGATCGGCGGAATGTTGCTGATCCCGATCGCACTGATGTCGCCGCAGGTCCTCTCGGCCGGGCACGGCGCGCTCCACGCCGATCTTGCGGTCGGCGCGCCGTTGCTGTTTATCCTGACGATCTTCCTCGCCAAATGCGCCGCGTCGATCGTCTCGCTCGGCTTCGGTTTTCGCGGCGGGCTGTTCTTCGCGTCGCTGTTTCTCGGCACGCTGGTCGGCCACCTTTTCGCCGGCAGCATGGCCGCGGTGATGGGGCATGACGTGATCGATCCCCGCAACGCCGCCCTCGTCGGGATGGCGGCGCTGGCGGTCGCGGTGGTCGGCGGGCCGATGACGATGGTGATGCTCGTGCTGGAGGCGACGCACGACTTCGCGGCGACCGGCGCGGTGCTGGCGGCGGTGCTGGTGTCGTCGACGATCGTGCGCGAGGCGTTCGGCTACAGCTTCTCGACGTGGCGGCTTCATCTGCGCGGCGAGACGATCAAGAGCGCGCGCGACGTCGGCTGGGTCAAGACGCTGACCGCGGGGCGGATGATGCGCCGCGAGACCAAGGTGATGCGCGCGGACATGACGATGGCCGAATTTCGCCGACAGGTGCCGCTTGGCGCGACCAGCCGCGCGGTGCTGGTCAACGATGCCGCGCGCTATGCCGGGATCGTCCAGACCCCCACCGCCTACGCCGAGGGTCATGATCCACAGGCACCGGTTGGCGGGCTGGCGATCAACAAAGAGGCCGCGCTCGCGCCGGCGATGGACATCACCGAGGTCATGGCGCGGTTCGACGCGTCGGGCGCGGACGAACTGGCGGTGCTCGACGACGATCGCCACGTGCTCGGGCTGTTGTCCGAATCGTTCGTCCGCCGACGCTATGCCGAGGAACTGGAAAAGGCGCAGCGCGCGCTGTTCGGCGAGCGATGACCGGGCAATCGTCCTGATCGGCGAGAACCATCTGGACTAGCGGCGACGACGGTACGATCGTGCGCGCAGGCTTGGCGATGGCGTCGGCCGCTGGGAGACGGACAATGAAGGTCATGTTGATGGGCGCGGTCGTGGCGATCGCCGCCGCTGCCGTACCGGTGGCGGCGCAAAAGGCGAACGCGGTCATAACCAAAGCGCTGGCGGACCCCGCCCGCGCCGACCAGCAGGGCGACGATGCGCGCCGCAAGGCCGCCGACGTGCTGGCGTTCTCCGGGGTTAAGCCGGGCGACGTGGTGGTCGATTACCTGCCGGGCGCAGGCTATTGGACGCGGATCTTCACCGGCGTCGTCGGGCCCAAGGGCCATGTCTACGCCGTGTGGCCGGCGGCAGGCGCCAAATATGCCGAGAAGTCGCTGCCGGCGTTGCAGGCACGCGCGCTCGGCAACGTGACCGCCGAGGTCCAGGCGACCAACCTGCCGACCTCGCCCAAGCCGGTCGACCTGTTCTGGACGGTGCAGAATTATCACGACATCCCGAACGATGGCGCGGGCGAGCCGGCGTTGCGCGCGTTCGATACCGCGGTGTTCCGCATGCTCAAGCGCGGCGGCACCTATGTGGTGATCGACCATGCCGACGCGCCGGGTACCGGCATGACCGGCACCAGCACACGGCATCGGATCGATCCGGCGGCGGTCAAGACGCAGGTCGAGGCGGCGGGATTCAGGTTCGTCGGCCAGTCGCCGGTGCTGCGCAATCCGGCCGACGACCACAGCAAGGCGGTGTTCGACCCTGCCATCCGCGGCAAGACCGACCAGTTCGTCTACAAATTCAGGAAGCCGTAAGCGGCGCTGAT
>Ga0265798_10000937_pt1 | contig 46721 bp, 38 predicted proteins | sample P3T30metagenome_FD_192430 | JGI IMG/M metagenome (GOLD analysis project Ga0265798, IMG submission 192430) | Plant litter microbial communities from East Loma Ridge, Irvine, California - P3 T30 | ecosystem: Environmental > Terrestrial > Plant litter > Unclassified | place: USA: California...
CGCTGTCGCCGCCTTCCGGCAACCAGAGCAAAGCCCAGTCGACCGCTTCCTTGTTGCCCGCAAAGCTGCCGCAGAACGGCTCGTCCGGCAGACGCAGGAACTCGGTGACCGAGTCCTGCAGATAGGAACGCAGGCCGTCTTCGTAATGCCACTCGACTTTTTCGCCGGTGGATTTGTCTTCGAAGCTGACCAGCAGGCCCGGGCACAGCACAGCCTTCGCCTTGAGCACATGCTTGAGGCGGCTGACGGAGAACTTCGGTGTGTCGAAATACTTGGGATCGGGCGCGAAATACACGCTGGTGCCGGTGTTGCGCTTGCCAACCGTACCGATGACCGCCAGCTCCGTGGCCTTGAAGCCATCGGCGAAGGTCATTTCGTATTCGTTGCCATCACGCTTGACCCGCACCCGGACCTGAGTGGAAAGCGCGTTGACCACCGAAATCCCCACGCCGTGCAGGCCGCCGGAAAACTGGTAGTTCTTGTTGGAAAACTTGCCGCCCGCGTGGAGCTTGGTCAGGATCAGCTCGACGCCCGACACGCCCTCTTCCGGGTGAATGTCCACCGGCATGCCGCGACCATCGTCGGACACTTCAAGAGAGTTGTCGGCATGCAGAATGACCTGCACCGACTTCGCGTGACCAGCCAGGGCTTCGTCGACACTGTTGTCGATGACTTCCTGCGCCAGGTGATTGGGCCGCGAGGTGTCGGTGTACATGCCCGGACGTTTGCGAACCGGATCGAGGCCCGAGAGGACTTCGATGGCGTCTGCGTTATAAGAGCTAGCGCTGGGATTGGCCATGGGTTCTCGTTATCAATCGTTCATTAAATTTCGGGAGTTGAATGTTCTTTATATGCCTTTGACCGGCAGTCATTTACAGCGCTGACAGATCAATCCCTTGCAACAGGCTCGGGGCAAACCCGGCAAAACTCAGCAGCGCCGGCATTTGCTCGGCAAAACCCTGATAGCTGTGGTCGCCACCGGGCTGGATGCGCAATGCGCAGGCACGGTAGAAAGCCTGGGCGCGGCGGTAATCCAGCGTCTCATCGCCCGTCTGCAGCCAGACCTGAATCTGCTGCGGATCCTGGGGAGCAGGCACTTCCAGCTCCGCCAGCGCGTCGATATGGTCTTGCGTCAGTTGCCACTGCTCACCGGTGTACAGATTCTGCTGCGTGCCAAGAAACCCGTCGAACAGTTGATGCGGATTGACAGCCGGGTTGATCAGCACGGCCTTGAGACCGTGGCGCTGCGCCAAATGAGTCGCATAGTAGCCGCCGAGCGAGCTGCCGACCAGCAAAGGCCGACCCAGCGCAGCAATGGCCGACTCAAGCTGAACCATGGCCTGGCGCGGATGATGATGCAGTTCAGGGACTTGAAGCTGTTCGGCAAGACCCAGCGTCTTCATCAACGCGAGCAGCTGGCAGGCCTTTTTCGACAAAGCCGAGCTGTTCAGACCATGGATGTACAGCAATGAGGGGGTTTCACTGGTCACGCTGCCGCTCCTGGGTGCAAAGCAAAGCCGCGCAGTTTACAGGGACTAACGCGACAAAACCTTACTGGAAATAGTTACGTAAGACGAATCAGTAGCCGGTGCCGCCGTAATCGGCCTCGAACACCATGCCGACCACGCGGGAAACCCCCGTTTCAAGCTGTCCGTCGTCGTGCAACCGCAGCCATCGATAACCTGGCGCAAGGGTGTCCAGCTTGAACTCCTCACTGCCCGGCGCGAACTGAATGCAGGTCGAAGGTGAAGCCAGCAACCGCACACCCTGGCGCATCTGGTCGAATTCCTGATGCACATGCCCCCAGAGCACGGCGCGAACCTGCGGAAACCGATCCACAACCGCAAAAAACGCCTCGGCGTTGCGCAAACCAATGGGCGCCATCCATTCACAGCCGATCGCCACCGGATGGTGATGCAGGCAAACCAGATGATGCCGGTCGGGCGCCTCGCTCAACGACTGCGCCAGCAGTTGCAACTGTGATTCAGCCAGAAAACCCGGCACCGAGCCCGGCACCGCAGAATCCAGCAACGTGACACGCCACTGGCCAATATCCAGCACCGGCTCCAGCAACCCGCCCCCCTGCGCCACCTGTTCCATCTGCGGCAACTCGTCGTGATTGCCGGCAAACCAGCGCGCAGGCGCTGCGATCTGTCCGCTGAGCCGACGAAACGCCTCATACGACTCCACGCTGCCATCTTGGGAAATATCCCCACTGGCAATCACCGCATCAATATCCGACTGCTCGGCCAGCACCCGCTCGACCACCTTTTCCAGGCTGTCACGGGTATTCATGCCCAGCAACGTGCCGTCCGCCTCGGCAAACAGGTGGCTGTCGGATAGCTGGACCAGCAAAACTGACGATGAAGGGGCTGCGCTCGGCAAGGCCGTCTCCTGGAAGGGATTCAGCGCGATTATGTGACGGCGAGCGATACGGGTAAACCCGGAATGTGGGTGTGGGTCACATTTGCTGGATGTCAGGGGATACGCTGGCTTCTGGCGCGAGCTTTGCGAACTGCTTGTGCAATCAACGCACCCAACGCCATACCTGCCAACCCGGCAAAGGACAGATAGCCCAGCGCCTGTTCGTAGGGCATTTCAGGCCAGTAGTGACCGAGGATCAGCACTGTAAAAACCAAGCCAATTAGCAGACCGGACAGTGACGCCAATAAAGCTCGTACTATACCCATCATCGCCTCACACCTTAGTGGCTCCCGTGTACATAAGATCAACATCAAGCCTTGCACAGGGTCACCCAGACCTCATCCAGATCATCTTCCAGACATAGCAGCGCCTCAAACCCCGAATCCGGGAACAGCCGATTGAGCTTCGCGCCCCAACAGTCCCGAATAACCGCGCCCAGCTCAGCAGCCTCCTCGTAACCGATATCACCCAGCAAGCTGGTGATTTCGACCATATTTATCCAGTACGGTATCTTCTGAAGAGGCACCTGCCGCTCCAGCGAGTCTTCATACTTGGAATATGTGAAGTTCTCTTCGATGAAGTACCCGCCTTCATGAACAATGATCGTGGGGTTGAAGAGCGCGGCGAAACTTTCGATGAAGTCCGCCGGGAAATCCAGACGCGACAGATTCATGTACAGATAACAGAACTTTGATGTATTGGTCCTACCCCCACCACATAATCCGCATAAGGATAGATGATCGGCACATCACCCCGGGCCGAAGACTCCGACCGAAAGAGTCCCTTGAGTCGTTTAACTACTTTTAAGCTCATCATATCCGCGCCAAAAGAGACAACTGCGAAGGAAGCAATGTCAACTGCGCCGTCGTTCTGCCTTGCGAATCGGCAAACTCGACCTCGTACGCAATATCCGGAACAAAGAACTCATGCACAATCGTCCCCATTGCACCCTTGACCAAACCTTCATCAGGAACATTCACTTCAAGCCTGACCACATCGAGCAACCTAAAATCCATTTGGCACATCCAAAACCCTTCAAGCGTTTTTCCGAAAAGCCAATCGTCACAAATACCTCGCAACCCTCATCATCGACAATCGCTCTGGCTTGGGCAAAAGACGGGCCGAATTCAGAGGCAAGCTTGGCGTTCCAATTTCCTGCCAATGCATTCGCGACGACCGTCGATTGAGGCATCGAAAGATTTTCAAAAAGTCCCGTCACTTCGAGCAGATTCGTCCAGAACTGACTCTTGGCTGGCGAATTATCCGATTCCAACAGCGAGAGATAATAAGCCTCATCAAAGTTTTCCTTAACAAAAATCCAACCATCCACACGTATGAACTCGGGCCAGTACAGCTTTGCCATACAGAGCGCGAAGTCTGCCGGCAGCCGCTGCGTATGATGAATCGCATGGATGTAATCGAAGCCCGAGACGAGATGATGAGCGTTATCGACCCGGAACGACGCAAAATCAAAAGTTTCAAGCTCAGCCATTTAACTCACGCAACGCCGAAAACGGAATCAGCAGCTCAGGCGCATCACTCCATATAATCCACTCATGACTGTCAAAGGCCTCAAGCGCGATAAAACAGTTCTGCGGCGGCTCATTCACCTCGGTGGGTTTCCTGATCTTGTCGACAGCATCCACCGCGACGATAAAGCAGTCGAAGACCTGCTCGATATCATTAGCGAAGAGGCGTAGTTCCTCCCAACTGAACACCCATCCTTTTTCGAGGACCCGCAGCTGCTCCTCAAAGTCAGGCATAGCCAACCCTGCCGGAGCGATGCCGACACCATAAAACTCAAGCACTGCCCAGATCCATTTGTTTTCGGGTACAAGCGCTGTGACATCCTTGAGATTGGCTATACACCTCAGTCCTGGCGATGCCGATATCTGTAGCGATTTCAAAACAGATTCTTCCTATGCCCAGTTTTACGCCGTCCATTCCTACGAAAAACTAGCGCCGGCATAAAGTCACCCATACCTCATCCAGATCATCTTCCAGCAGAAGTATGGCTTCTGAGCCGGACGCTGGAAACTGCTGGTCAAGCTTATCATTCCAGCACTTACATATTACCGCACCTATTTCAGCCGCATCTTCATAACTGATATCACCCAACAAACTGGCAATCTCAACCATGTTGATCCAGTAAGAAACATCAGGGGCATCCACACCACTTTGCAGAAACTCCTGATACTTTAACTCCGTATAATTTTCCCCAACAAAATAACCTCCCTCCTTATAAAACAGCGTGGGATTAAACAAGGCAGCGAAGCTGACGATGAAGTCACTGCGTAGATCCTTCTTTTCTCTGACCATATAGAAATAGTCAAACCGGGAAAGACTTTCATCATTAACAGCTAGATAATCTGAATAACAATCTTTGGGCGCGGAGCCACTCATTTCGAACACTCGTGGCTGCCCTCCAAGCAGAGAGCGTATCTCGAGCTTTTCCGCATAAAGCGTACGTGGCGGCTGATTTTCCCAGGTGTGTTCGGGTGGCCGTGGCTCCGGCGGGGGTTTGGCAGGTCCGTTCGGCCGGCAAACACCCGGCGTCGGCGAATAGTTGCCTCTGGTGTCGTAAACACCCATGGCGGTGAACTCCTTGTATCAATGATCACGCGTCCATGCGCTGGGGCGGTGCAGTTCAGTCGGTCGTGAAACCCTGGCTGAACGTAAGCAGATGAAAAACAGCCGGCGAGTTTAAGCGCTGGCGCGAGGTCGTCCAGCGACAAAAAGTATCGGGAAATTTCGGAAGCGAAGGCTGAAACGTATTCAGCAAAATGCCGCCCATGAATAGCGGCATCTGTCAGCAGAGCGTGTCAAAACGTATCGAAAGATGAATCAGCGGACCGCTTCGAACTCATGTCCGCATGCCAGACAGTGGCTCAGCCATTCGCCCAAAAACAGATTGAGCTGGGCCTTTTCGTCCGGCTGGTGCATGTCGGCGTTGGGATACGGATAGATCCCCCGGAAGCGACGGGCGTGTTCGGCGCCGATGACTTCGGCCATGCGTGCGTCGTGGTAGACCTGTACTTCCAGGCTGGGTATCGGCAGCCATGGCAGGCTGTGTTCCTGGCGCACCTGCAGGGTGGTGGTGTACGGACAGTCGAGCAGAACCTCGACCGCGAGCACGCCCAGCATCTGGTCACCCTGGGTCACCGCAACGCGGCGTGAGCGCTGTTCGTTGCGCATGTCCGGCAACAAACGCATCAAGCGCGCGTAGTTGGCCTCGCAGGCAGCCTGCAGCCCGGCAAGATCAACACGGTAGCGCTCGCGCAGTAGATTCACGACCATAACCCCCTTATTTCAGCGCGGTTCAACGCCAGCCATTGCAAGGCGATGATCGTTGCCGCGTTCATGATTCTTCCATCAGCCACGGCCTGCATCGCATCGTCGAACGACCAGACTGTCACGCGGATGTCTTCGCCTTCGGATTCAAGCCCGTGCAGGCCGCCCGCCCCCTGACTGTCGCACTGACCCATGAACAGGTGAACGAATTCGTCACTGCCGCCCGGCGAAGGAAAGTATTTGGTGATCGGCCATAGCGCACCGAACACAAGCCCAGCTTCCTCTTCTGCCTCACGATGAGCAACTTCTTCCGGTTGCTCGTCCTTGTCGATCAGGCCGGCCACCAGTTCGATCAGCCAGGGGTTGCCAGTCTTCTCGACGGCACCTACGCGAAACTGCTCGATCAACACCACTTCGTCACGTTTGGCGTCATAAGGCAGCACGCAGACAGCGTCGTGGCGAACGAACAGCTCGCGGCTGATTTCTTTGCTGGTGCCGCCATCGAACAGCTCGTGTTGCAGGTACAGTTTGTCCAGTCTGTAAAAACCTTTGAAGCAGTTTTCCCGCCGGGTAATCTCGAAAGCCGTCGGTACTGATCGGGTGGTCTGAGTCATGGGTTTCTCGCTTGCGGCTATCTTGAACTTCCAACCATCCTAACGCGCATCGACCACTGGATGCAGCCCCCTTAAATAAGCAGGGTAGACGGCCGCTACGTAAAACAATTCTAATCCGCCCAGCGGCGAACCGAACCGGGCCTTTGCAGTCCAACCTGCCTGCATACGCACAACACGACCGCCTTTACTGACTCTGCCAAGGATCAACATGTCGTTACTGAGGATCACTTCACTGGCCTGCCTGGCTCTTTTGCTGGGCGCCTGCCAAAGCCTCTTCACGCCCAACATGCGCGCACCGCTGCAGGTTCAGCGTGATGCTTCCGAGCTGATCAAGCCAGGTTGCACCACTGCCGACTGCCCGCTGGTGAACATCGATACCGTGCATTTTCCTGACGAGCCAAAGCTGGACGCCATCGTCCAGAAGACGCTGCTGCAACTGACTGTCGCTGACAGCAGCACGCCGCCGCCCGCGTCGATCAAGGCTTATCAGGAGCAGTTCCTGAACCGTGCCCAGGGTCGCAACAGCAGCTACCTGCAAGCCAAGGTACGCGAGCAGCATGACGGTATCGTAGTCGTCGAGCTGTCCAGTTATCTGGATAACGGCGGCGCTCATGGCAACCCTGGCCGGGCATTCATCAATTATTCACGCCAACAGCAGAAGGTGCTGACGCTGGCCGACATGGTAATTCCAGGCAAGGAGCAGGAGTTCTGGCAGAAAGCCGAACTGGCTCATCAGGGCTGGCTGGTGTCGAGCAAGATGAACGAAGACGCTGCATTCGTGCAGACCTGGCCGTTCAAGCGCACGCCGCACATTGCCCTGACCTACGGCGCTGTGATCCTCAAGTATCCGGTGGAAACCATCGCGCCCTACTCCATGGGCCACATCGAGCTGAAGATTCCTTACCCTCAGCTCAATGGCATCATCAAGTCGGAACTGTTTCCCGGCCGCGGCTGATCGCACGACCGATCAACAGTTGCAGCACGCCAGCGACGATGAGCGCTGGCAGTGTTGCGCCGACATCCGGATACAGGTTGGCCAGCAGGTGGTACGTGCTGATACCGCCCAGCCAGGCCAGCAGACTCATCCAGCGCAAGCCACTCACCGCGACCTGACTGCCGCGACGACGCAGGATGAAATGATCCACCAGCACCACGCCGAACAGCGGCGCGAACACCGAACCGATCAATAACAGAAAATTCTGGTACTGCGCCAACGGTGCGAGACACGCGATCAGCGTGCAGACGATGCCGATGAACAGCGCCAGATGCTCGACCTTGATCCGGGTCAGCAACGCGGTGGACACTGCCGCCGAGTGAATATCGGCAAAAGCGTTTTCCGACTCGTCCAGCAGAATCAACAGCAACGGAATCCCCAGACCCGCGCCGGCCAGTGCCAGCAGCAGCGCATTCGTTTCGCCGCTCGGCGCGAACGCCAGGGTATAGGCGACGCCCAGCCCCATCAGCCAGAAATTGCCGATAAAGAAGCCCACAGCGGTGCCACCGAACACGTTGCGTGCGCGCTGGCCGAATCGGGAGTAGTCGGCAATCAGCGGCAGCCAGGAAAGCGGCATGGCGATGGCGATGTCGAAACCCACCGCAAACGGCACCGACCCGTCACCGGTGCGCGCCCAGAGTGCGGCCAGGTCAGCCTTGGTCAACAGGTTCCAGGTCAGCCACAGGCAGGCGGCAAGTAACAGCCAGATGCCCCAGCGGCGCAGGATCTGACGCACAAAGGTCAACGGCCCGCCGACGGCCAGCAGGGTCGCCAACGCACCGAAGAACAACGTCCAGAGCAGCGGATTGGCCCACAGGCTGCCTTCCGCGAAAGCACGTGCACCGAGGAGGCTGGCGGCATCTCGCATGACGATGATCTCGAACGAGCCCCAGCCGATCAGTTGAAGCAGGTTCAGCACGGCAGGCAACGACGCGCCCTTGCTGCCGAGGCTGAGTTTGAGCGCGGCCATGGACGACAGGCCTGTGTCCGTGCCGATCACCGCCACGCTGGCCAGCAGCAGGACGCCGACCAGCGTGCCGAGAAGTATCGCCAGCAACGCGCCGGACATGCCCAGCCCCGGTGCCAGCAAGGCACCGGTCTGCAGCACCATCAGGCCAATGCCCAACGAGAACCACAGGGAAAACAGATCGCGCCCGCCGAATACCCGCTGACTGGCAGCGATGGGTGTGTCGGGGGAATAAAGGCCGGGTGTATTCACGGTTCTGGCTCGTTAGGAAATGAGTGATGTATCGTCTTGCGGTTCGGACGCGGAGCGTCCTGAGCGGCATTCCCACGCAGGAGTGAAGTGGGAATGATCGCCTCAACACTGATCCTGCCCATGCTCCGCGTGGGCGTGCAGCCCGTGACGCTCCGCATCACATCACGGAGCGCACACTGACAGCAGGCGTGTCAGACCTTTTTATAGAGCTGACTGCCTTCCTGTTTGAAACGCTCGGCCTGCTCCGCCAACCCTTGGGCGACGTCTACATCGACGGCCTCGATTCGCTGATTGGCCGCGTACTCGCGCACTTCCTGGGTGATTTTCATCGAGCAGAATTTCGGGCCGCACATGGAGCAGAAGTGCGCGACCTTGGCCGAATCCTTGGGCAGGGTTTCGTCGTGATACGAGCGCGCGGTGTCCGGGTCCAGGCCCAGGTTGAACTGGTCTTCCCAGCGGAATTCGAAGCGGGCCTTGCTCAAGGCGTTGTCGCGAATCTGCGCGCCGGGGTGCCCTTTGGCCAGGTCAGCTGCGTGAGCGGCGATCTTGTAGGTGATGATCCCGGTCTTCACGTCATCCTTGTTCGGCAGACCCAAATGCTCTTTCGGCGTGACGTAGCAGAGCATGGCGCAACCGAACCAGCCGATCATCGCAGCGCCGATGCCCGAGGTGATGTGGTCGTAACCCGGCGCAATGTCCGTGGTCAGCGGGCCAAGGGTGTAGAACGGTGCTTCGTCACAGCACTCCAGCTGCTTGTCCATGTTCTCCTTGATCAACTGCATCGGCACATGGCCCGGGCCTTCGATCATGGTCTGCACGTCGTGCTTCCAGGCGATCTTGGTCAGCTCACCCAGAGTCTCCAGCTCGCCGAACTGGGCCGCGTCGTTGGCGTCGGCAATCGAGCCCGGACGCAGGCCATCGCCCAGCGAGAAGCTGACGTCGTAGGCCTTCATGATTTCGCAGATGTCTTCGAAATGGGTGTAGAGGAAGTTCTCCTTGTGATGCGCCAGGCACCACTTGGCCATGATCGAACCGCCACGACTGACGATGCCGGTCACGCGCTTGGCCGTCAGGGGCACGTAGCGCAGCAGCACTCCGGCGTGGATGGTGAAGTAATCGACACCCTGCTCGGCCTGTTCGATCAGCGTGTCGCGGAACAGCTCCCAGGTCAGGTCTTCGGCCGCACCGCCGACCTTTTCCAGCGCCTGATAGATCGGCACCGTGCCGATAGGGACCGGCGAGTTGCGGATGATCCACTCGCGGGTTTCATGAATATGCTTGCCGGTGGACAGGTCCATGACCGTGTCCGACCCCCAGCGAATGCCCCACGTCAGCTTGGCGACTTCTTCTTCGATGGAAGAACCCAGCGCACTGTTGCCGATGTTGCCGTTGATCTTCACCAGGAAGTTGCGACCGATGATCATCGGCTCCAACTCGACATGGTTGATGTTGGCCGGAATGATCGCGCGACCGCGGGCGATCTCTTCGCGCACGAACTCGGCAGTGATTTCCTTCGGGATACTCGCGCCGAAGCTGTGCCCGGCGTGCTGCTGAGTCAGCAGGCCGGCGGCACGCGCTTCCTGAAGCTTCATGTTTTCGCGGATGGCGACGTATTCCATCTCGGCGGTGATGATGCCCTGACGCGCATAGTGCATCTGGCTGACGTTCGCGCCTGCCCTGGCCCGGCGCGGGTTGCGCACGTGGGCAAAGCGCAGCGCGGTCAACTCGGCATCGCTCAGGCGCTGCTGGCCGAAGTTCGAACTCAGGCCCGGCAGACGCTCGGTGTCGTTACGTGAGTCGATCCACGGGGAGCGCACATCGGCCAGGCCTTTACGCACGTCGATGATCACGTTGGGGTCGGTATAGGGACCGGAAGTGTCGTAGACCGTGACCGGGGCGTTGATCTCGCCACCGAAGTCGGTCGGTGTGATATCCAGAGTGACCTCGCGCATGGGCACGCGAATGTCGGGACGCGAGCCCTGGACGTAGATCTTCTGCGAACGGGTAAACGGCTGTACCGATCCGGAATCGACCTGCGCCGACTCGCTCAAGTGGGGTGCGTTTTTTGGTTTTATGCTCATCACGGTCTCTCCAGACATCCACTGTGGATTTATTGTCGGAGTAACCTGATCGGGACGGACGGGTGCACTGAAGAAGTGCTGAGTATCGAGAGAGGCGTGCTGTTCATTGATTGAACGATCGACCCCGGACGACACTCAAGAGGACTCGCCGGGTGACGAGAAATCTTGTTCCCTACGCAGGCGCTAACCTGATCAGGTTCAACGGGATCCGGTTTAACCGATCTCAGCCTCACAGCAAGGCACCCCGACAAGAACGGCATCAGTCTATGCCGCGTCGAGGCTGTAAAGCCAGCGCAATTGCGTGGGCATCGATAAATGGCTGAAATGGCCGATTGTTGCGGTCTGCGTCTGGCTCTACACTCGCTATCCCGGTTTTTTCATCCAACCGTGACTATTTTCTTCATGAACAGGGAACGCCTCATGTTGCGCAAACTTTCGTTGGTCGTGGCTGTTTCATTTGCGTCCAACGGACTGACCTGGGCAGCCGATATGCCGCTGCCGACCAAGACGGGTCTGGTGAACGTCTACGAGCAGGCGGTGGACAACAACGCCGATCTGGCCGCTGCACGCGCCGATTACGCTGCGCGCAAGGAGGCCGTGCCTCAGGCGCGTGCAGGTCTGCTGCCCAATCTTTCCGGCAGCGCTCAGGCCAACAACACCCGCACCAGCATCGATCAGCCCAGCAGGATCGCAACCCGCAGCGGTACGGTTTATCAGGCGACCCTGAGCCAGCCGATCTTTCGTGCCGACCGCTGGTTCCAGCTCCAGGCCGCCGAAGCGGTCAACGAACAGGCCGCGCTCGAGCTGTCGGCCACTGAACAGAACCTGATTCTGCAATCGGCGCAGAGCTACTTCAGCGTCCTGCGTGCACAGGACAGTCTGGCAGCGACCAAGGCAGAGGAATCGGCATTCAGGCGCCAGCTGGATCAGGCCAAGGAACGCTTCGATGTCGGCCTGTCGGACAAGACCGACGTGCTGCAGGCGCAGGCCAGCTATGACACCTCGCGCGCCAGCCGCATTCTCGCCCAGCGTCAGGTAGACGATGCGTTTCAGGCGCTGGTAACCCTGACCAATCGCGAATACAACTCCATCGAAGGCATCGTCCACACCCTGCCGGTGCTGGCGCCGACGCCCAACGATGCCAAGGCCTGGGTCGACACCGCAGCCCAGCAGAACCTCAACCTGCTGGCCAGCAACTACGCAGTCAACGCCGCCGAAGAAACCCTGCGTCAACGCAAGGCCGGCCATGCGCCGACTCTGGATGCCGTCGCAACCTATCAACGTGGCGACAACGATGCGCTGGGGTTCAACAACCCCAACTACACCGGGCAGAACTACGGCGGTGATGTCGAGCAACGCACGATTGGCGTTCAGCTGAATATCCCGATCTACAGTGGCGGGCTGGTCAATTCGCAGGTGCGCGAAGCCTATTCAAGGCTGAGCCAGAGTGAACAGCGCCGCGAAGGCCTGCGTCGTCAGGTGGTGGAAAACACCCGTAACCTGCACCGTGCGGTGAACACCGACGTGGAGCAGGTTCAGGCGCGCAAGCAGTCGATCATCTCCAACCAGAGCGCACTGGAAGCCACGGAAATCGGTTATCAGGTGGGGACGCGCAACATCGTCGACGTGCTCGATGCGCAGCGTCAGCTGTACGCGTCGGTGCGCGACTACAACAACACGCGCTATGACTACATTCTCGACAACCTGCGCCTGAAACAGGCCGCTGGCACGCTGAATCCGGGCGACCTGCAGGACCTGTCGCGCTATCTGAAATCCGACTACAACCCGGACAAGGATTTCCTGCCACCGGATCTGGCAGCGGCCGCACGCAAGAACTTCGAAAGACCGGCCCAGCGCTGAGGGCCCCAGCCTGGACGCTGATTGCCCGCCGCTCCGCGTCACACTCATGAGCGGACGCGGAGCGTCCTGAGAGGCGTTACCACGCAGAGCGTGGGAACGATCCTAGGCCTTAAGCACACTGATCGTGCCCATCGCTCTGCGTGGGCTGCAGGCCGTGACGCTCTGCGTCACATTCCCTGCATCAACCGCCCGATTCCATCCAGCAAACGCTGCAGTGCGCCCTGATTGGCCTTCATCACACCCAGACCCGCTTCAGCCATGGTGGCTGCCAGCTTCGGCTGATCGAACAGGCGCTGCACGGCGACCGCCAGTGCGGCTGAATCGCTCACCTCTTCCAGCGCTCCGGCAGTGCGTAGCATGGCGGCGATTTCGAGGAAGTTGAACAGGTGCGGGCCGCTCAGCACCGGCTTGGCCAATGCCGCAGGTTCCAGCAGGTTATGGCCGCCATTGGGCACCAGACTGCCGCCGACGAACGCGTTGTCCGCCAGCGCATACAGAAACAGCAGCTCGCCCATGGTGTCGCCCAGCAGTACAGACACGTCTGGCGTAACGGCCTGCGCGCTTGAACGCCGGACCGTCTTGAAACCCTGCTGCTGACACAACCCATGCACGCTGTCGAAACGCTCGGGATGGCGCGGCACCAGAATCAGCAAGGCATCGGGATGGCTCGACAGCAACGTGCGATGCGCCGCCAGCACGCTTTCGTCCTCGCCCGCATGAGTGCTCGCCGCGATCCACACCGGGCGTTGCGTGGCCTGCCATTGTCCGCGCAATTCGGCGGCACGCTCCAGCAAGGCGGGGTCGATGCTCAGGTCGAACTTGATCGAGCCGGTCACCGTCACGCACTCAGGCCGCGCGCCCAGATCACGGAAACGCTGGGCCTCGACTTCAGTCTGCACAGCGAACCAGGCCATTTCGGCGAGCATCGGCCTTGTCAGTTTCGCAAAACGGCCATAACCCCGCGCCGAACGCTCCGACAGCCGAGCGTTGGCCAACACCACCGGAATACCGCGCTTGCTGCATTGATGAATATGATTGGGCCACAGCTCGGTTTCCATGATGATGCCCAGGCGCGGCTGCACATGATCGAGAAAGCGCCCGGCCGCCCATGGCAGGTCATAAGGCAGGTAACAATGTTGAATGCGCGGCTCGTTGGCAAACATCGCCTTGATTCGCTCCGAACCTGTGGGCGTCATGCAAGTCACAGTGATCGGCAGTTCGGGATACTGCGCCAGCAAGGCGCGGATCATTGGCGCGGCAGCAATGCTTTCGCCGACCGACACCGCATGCACCCAGAGACCGCCACGCTGCATCGGCGGCAGGCCCATGGCGAAGCGCTCGCCGATGCGCTGGCGATACGCAGGCGCCTTGCGAGCGCGCAACCACAACCGCAGGGCAACCAGCGGCAGGCCCAGATGAAACAGGAAGGTGTAGAGGGTTCTAGTCATGGGCGCGGAGTTTATCAGCCCGCCTGCGCAATGCCACAACGACATGAAGACGCAGACACGATGGCGGGCGGCGTGTGAATCATCAGGTCGGTCACCACCGTCCTTTAGAATGCGCTGTCTCATACAAGGAAAAGATCATGAATCCGTATTACCTGCTGGGCGTCGCAATCTGCGCCGAAGTCATCGCCACCACTTCGATGAAAGCGGTGAAGGGCTTCAACACACCGCTGCCCCTGCTGCTGGTCATTGGCGGCTATGCGATTGCGTTCTGGATGCTGATTCTGGTGATGCGCACCATTCCCGTCGGCATCACCTATGCCATCTGGTCGGGCATGGGCATTGTCATGGTGAGTATCGCGGCATTCCTGGTCTACGGTCAGAAGCTCGACCTGCCCGCTCTGCTGGGCATGGGAATGATCGTGGCGGGTGTGGTGGTCATTCAGGTGTTCTCGAAAACCGCCGGGCATTGAAAGTCCGTTCCCTTATAATGGCCGCAATCTTTACTCACTGAGGTGCCCATGCCATCTGTTATTTCCACTGACGTCTTGATTGTCGGGGCTGGCGTTGCCGGCCTCTGGCTCAATGCCCGGTTGCGTCGTCAAGGGTTCTCGACAGTGCTGGTAGAAAGCGCAAGCCTGGGTGGCGGACAGAGTCTCAAGTCTCAGGGAATCATCCACGGCGGCGCCAAGTACGCGCTGCACGGCGCCCTGTCGGGAGCCTCGGAAGCCATTGCCGACATGCCGCGTCGCTGGCGTGAAGCCCTCGACGGCAAGGGCGAGCTGGACCTCTCGGGCGTGCGCCTGCTGTCCGACGCCCATTACCTCTGGTCGCCGGGCACGATCGCGGGCAATCTGACCAGCTTCTTCGCCAGCAAGGCCGTGCGCGGGCGCGTGGATCAGGTCAAGGGCGAGCAATTGCCGCCCGCACTGCAGCATCCGAAATTCAAGGGCAAGGTCTATCGGCTGGCAGAGCTGGTGGTCGATGTACCGAGCCTGATCAATCGTCTCGCAGAACTGGCCGGTGACTCGCTGCTCGCCGGAAAACAGATAGAGCCGCTGTACGAGGGCGACGAACTGGTCGGCCTGCGGGTCGATGGCACGGATATACATGCCCAGCGCATCGTGCTCAGCGCAGGCGGCGGCAATGCCGATCTGCTGAAGGCGGTCGGTATCTCGCAACCCCAGATGCAGCGTCGTCCGCTGCACATGGTGCTGGTCAAAGGGCCGACCCTCAAACCGCTGTATGCCCACTGCCTGGGTGGCGGCACCAAACCGCGCATCACCGTGACCACGCACCCGGCGGCCGACGGCCAGTGGGTGTGGTACCTGGGCGGCGATCTGGCCGAGGCTGATGGCGTGGCGCGCGAGCCGGAGGCGCAGATCGCCGTGGCCCGCAAGGAGCTCGAAGCGCTGCTGCCATGGGTCGATCTGAGCCAGGCGCAGTGGGCGACCTTGCGCGTCGACCGTGCAGAACCTGCGCAATCGGGTCTGGTGCGTCCCGACAACGCCTTCCTGGACAGTCAGAAACGTCTGATGGTGGGCTGGCCGACCAAGCTTGCGCTGGCGCCGGACTTCGCCGACCGCGTATTGTCAGTCCTGTCCAGGGAAGGCATCCACCCGACGCCACAACCGGCGCTGGCGAATGTGCCGAAGCCACCCATTGCCGTTCCTGTCTGGGATCAACTGCTGCCATGAGCCTGAAAACCCTGCACGACCTGCATCGCCCGTTTGGCAGCACCGGTCTGAGCGTCTCGCCGCTGGGTCTGGGCACCGTGAAGCTGGGACGCGATCAAGGCGTGAAATACCCGAGCGGCTTCAAGATCCCGGATGACCAGCAGGCCGCGATGCTGCTCAGGATGGCCCGCGACATGGGCATCAACCTGATCGACACCGCGCCCGCCTATGGCACCAGCGAGGAACGCCTTGGCCCGCTGCTGCGCGGCCAGCGTCAGGACTGGGTTATCGTCAGCAAGGTAGGCGAAGAGTTCGTGGACGGACAGTCGAGCCACGATTTCAGCGCCGAGCACACCCGTCTGTCAGTCGAGCGCAGCTTGAAACGCCTTGAAACCGACTTTCTCGATCTGGTGCTCGTCCACTCGGACGGCAACGATCTGGCGATTCTCAACGAAACGGCGGTGTACGAAACCCTTGCGGCGCTCAAAAGCGAGGGCAAGATCCGGGGCTTCGGCTTTTCCGGCAAGACCGTCGAAGGCGGCCTGCTCGCCCTGCGCGACGGGGACTGCGCGATGGTTACCTACAATCTGAATGAACAGGGTGAGAAACCGGTTCTGGATTACGCGGCTGCCCACGGCAAAGGCATTCTGGTCAAGAAGGCGTTGGCCAGCGGCCATGTGTGCCTGACGCCTGGCATGGACCCGGTTCAGGCCAGCTTCCAGTTACTGTTTGAACATCCGGGCGTCGCCAGTGCTATTGTCGGGACCATCAACCCGATGCACCTGGCACACAACGTTGCCACCGCTGCTGCCGTGATTTGCCGTCAAGCCTGATTTGGGCGGCCGACCCCAACGCAAGAAGGAGCCGATATGCCGCGAACATTGATTCGGAAGAATCCCAGCAACTTCAAGACCCTCCCGCTGTTCGTCGAAGCCACGCCTGAAAGCCTGAGCTATCAGAGTGTCGGCATGCCGATGAACTTCACCCAGACCTTGCAGCGACGCCGCAAGGTCGAGGTGCCGGACCCTGAGCGATTCGCCACCGAGCTGGCCAACCTCGGGGTGTCGATCCGCCTGACCATCAGTTGGCAGAACCGGGATTACTGGGTGCTGGTCCGACAACGCCGTCAGGACCGTGGCGACGTGGTGCTCAAACTGATTTCAGGCTATGTCCCGGCGCACGAGCTGACGCTACCGCTGCACACCGCCATTCAGGAAGTCGCTGAAGAGTGCCTGATCGAAACGCCGCAGGGCTGGCTGAGCGGAATGTTCAAGGACACCTGGCTGCCCGCTCCCTACGCAGCGGCATTGCATTACCGGGAGGCGATGCCCTTCACCCTCAGCCCGCTCTCGGGTGCTGCCAGACCGGTACGGGCTGGCAACCTGACGCTGCTGGAACGCCCCCGCGCCTACGTCCACTTGCCCACCGCATCGCTGCAACTGATCTATGACATGCGCCTGGAAATCCCCAAGGAAGCCCGCCCGATCAGCCTGTTCCACGCCGATGAGGTGCTGGAAAACGATCAATTGGTCGCCCGCCTCAACCGGAGCAAACCCGATCTGTACCTGATGCCGCTGGAAAACGGGTCGCCGTTGCCAGAGCTTTACACCCTCAAGCGCGACAAGCTGACTCCGGCAGGAACGCGTGGCCTGTACCTGGCAGAGAGCTTTGCGGCACAGGATGGCTGGGTGGTGCGTGAGGAAAGGATTCGCTGGAAAGACTGGCTGCGCCAGCAAGGCATGACACCACCGCCAAAGAAGACGGGGCTGAAGCGTCTGACCAGCAAAGCCAGAGAGCTTCTGGGACTGGCACGCGGCAGCTTGAGCAAATAACCGGTTTGCCCGGAATGCTCCGGGCAAACCTGATCCACTCACTGTCCGCGAATTTTCTCGACGATGGCCGTGGTCGAGCTGTTTTCAACCAGCCCCAACACCTTCACTTCGCCGCCGTAGGCCTGCACGATATCGGCACCGACCACCTGATCGATCCCATAGTCGCCGCCCTTGACCAGCACATCGGGCTTGACGTGGGTCAGCAGGTTTTCAGGTGTGCCTTCGGGGAAACTGATCACCCAGTCCACAGCGCCCAGACCGGCCAGAACGGCCATGCGGCGATCCACGCTGTTGATCGGACGACCAGGGCCTTTGAGACGGCTCACGGAGGCATCGTCGTTGACCGCCACGATCAGACGATCACCTTGCGCGCGCGCCTGCTCCAGGTAGGTCACGTGCCCGGCATGCAGGATGTCGAAGCAGCCGTTGGTGAAAACGATCTTTTCCTTGTGTGCCCGCGCGTCATCGACGGCGAGCAGCAACTGCTCCAGACCCAGAACACCACGCTCCGAGCCCTCTTCGCGCTGAATCGCACGACGCAGTTCAGGCGCGCTGATGGCCGCCGTACCCAGCTTGCCGACCACGATGCCTGCCGCCAGATTGGCCAGCGCAACCGCATGTGGCAGTTCCTCGCCAGCCGCAATCGCCGCCGCCAGGGTTGAAATGACCGTATCGCCGGCACCGGTGACGTCAAAGACTTCACGGGCACGCGCGGGCAAGTGCAGCGCCTGTTGATCGGGGCGCAGCAAGGTCATGCCGTGCTCGCCACGGGTCACCAGCAACGCGCCCAGATCCAGCTCGCTCATCAGCTGCGCGCCCTTGGCAACCAGCTCGGCTTCGTCGACGCAATGGCCGACGATGGCTTCAAACTCACTGAGGTTCGGCGTGATCAGGCTCGCGCCACGGTAGATCGCGAAGTCCTTGCCCTTGGGATCGGCCAACACCGGAATGCCGCGCTCGCGGGCTGCCCGGATCAGTGTCTGATGGTTTTTCAACGCACCTTTGCCGTAATCCGACAGCACCAGCACTTTGACCCCATCCAGCAGGTTTTCGACTTCTGCGCTCAGGGCCTGTGCATCGGTGGCGAAGGGTTCTTCGAAGTCGATACGCAGCAGTTGCTGGTGCCGGCTCATGACCCGTAGCTTGACGATGGTCGGCTGGTCGGCGATGCGCTGGAAACGGGCCAGGACGCCAGCAGCCTTGAGGCTGTTGCTCAGACTGTCTGCCGCTTCGTCTTCACCGGTGACGCCCACCAGCGAGGCAGGTGCACCCAATGCCGCGATGTTCAATGCCACGTTGGCGGCACCGCCCGGACGGTCCTCGATCTGGTCGACCTTGACGACAGGCACAGGCGCTTCAGGGGAAATACGCGAGGTACCACCATGCCAGTATCTGTCGAGCATGACATCGCCAACCACCAGGACAGGGGCCTGATCAAAGCGCGGCATGGATAACTTCATCGAACAACCCGTACTAGAAAAATGGACAGGGGCGGAATCTTAGCACAGGGGGTTTGAACAGACAGGCTGTTCATAACCGGATTCCTGACGCTGACAAAAGACGATTCCAGCGGGGGAAAAGATGCGTGTAGTGATGCGGTGAAAAGCCGCTGCGCCATGTCGAAAACACAGCGCAGCCAGGCTTGATCAGATCGCGCCGACAGGCGCTGGCTCGTCCAGGCCCATGGCGTGCAGGCGGGCGTAATAGCCGTTCTTTGCCAGCAGTTCGGCGTGGGTACCGCGCTCGACAATCTGACCGGCATCCATGACCAGAATAAGGTCGGCTTTCTCGATGGTGGAAAGACGGTGTGCGATCACCAGCGTGGTGCGGCCTTTCATGACCTGATCCAGCGCGGCCTGAATGTGACGTTCCGACTCGGTATCCAGCGCAGAGGTCGCTTCATCGAGGATCAGCACCGGCGCGTTCTTGAGCAGTGCACGGGCAATCGCCAGACGTTGACGCTGGCCACCGGACAGCAGCACGCCGTTCTCGCCCACCGGGGTGTCGAAACCTTGCGGCAACTGGTCGATGAACTCCTTGGCGTAGGCATCGGCGGCGGCCGCCTCGATGTCGGCACGCGGCGCACCCGCCAGATCACCGTAGGCGATGTTGTTGGCGATGGTGTCGTTGAACAGCGTGACGTTCTGGTTCACCTGCGCGATGTGGGTACGCAGATTACGCAGGCGATAATCGTTGATCTCGACGCCATCCAGCAGGATCTGACCCAGTTCATGGGTATAGAACCGTGGTATCAGATTGGCCAGCGTCGACTTGCCGCTGCCCGAACGTCCTACCAGTGCGATCATCTGCCCCGGCGCTGCCGAGAAACTGATGTCGTTGAGGACCTGACGCTCGGTCTCGGGATAGAAGAAGCTGAGGTTCTTCACTTCCAGATGGCCCGAAACACGCTCGCGCTCAAGGGTGCCGGTATCGATTTCCTGCTCTACATCCAGCTGTTCGAAGATGCTCTCGGCACCCGCCACACCCTTCTGAATGGTCGAACTCACTTCCGACAGCTGGCGAATCGGCTTGGGCAGCAGGCCTGCGGCCGTGATGTACGCCACCAGATCACCCGCCGTCGCATCGCCACGCAGGAACAGCACCAGGAACATCAGCACCGCCATGGCGGTATAGATGACCAGTTGCAGCATCGGCGTATAGATCGCGCCGGTCTTGGTCATGCGCAACTGCTTTTTGGTGTTGCTGTTGCTGGCACGCGCAAAACGATCCTGCTCGTAGGTTTCGCCGCCGAAGCTGCGCACCACGCGATAACCCTGAATGGTTTCGGACGCAACGTGGGTCACGTCGCCCATCGCCACCTGGATCTTCTTGCTCTGCTTGCGGAATTTCTTGCTGGCGGTGCCGACCATGATGGCGATCACCGGCAGGATGGCGAGCATGACCAGCGTCAGCTGCCAGTTCATCCACAACAGGTAGATGAACAGGAACACCACGGTCAGGCCTTCACGGATCACCACCTTGATGGCATCCGTTGCAGCCCCCGTCACCATGGTGACGTTGAAGGTGATGCGCGAGATCAGATGACCCGAATTGGTGGTGTCGAAGTAGCGATTGGGCAGTACCAGCAGCTTGTTGAACAGTTCGACGCGCAGGTCATGCACCAGCCCCAGCGATACCTTGGCCAGGAAGTAGTTGCCGAGAAACGAACCCAGACCCTGCCAGGCGGCGATCAGCACGATCAGCAGCGGCACGGCCTGCAGCAATTGCAGGTCCCTGAGGTAGGGAACATTGGGGAACAGCACCGCTTCCGGATTGCTCAGCCCATCGACGAAATATTTCAGGATGCCCGCCAGCATCGGCTGGGTGGATGCAAAGATCACGAAACCAAGGATGCTGAGCAGGAAAATGCCCACATACGGACGCACATAGGACAACAGGCGGAAGTAGATTTTCACGCTGGAAGTGGCGGACGATTCGGAGGTTGTCATGAGTATCCGTCGTGTTAAAAAGAAGCGGAATTGTATCACAAGCCGTTTTCGCAACAGCCTGCTGCGGTAACATAGGCGGCCCGTACAGCCCTTGGGGCGCAGAATCCGGAGTATCGATGCAAGCGCTCGACCACGCCCACTACCTTGCCCTGGTTCAAGGTGCCGAAGTGCTTGAAGCCGACGGCACGGGCGATAAAGTACTACGTCTGAATGACGGTTCAATGTTGAAACTGTTTCGACGCAAGCGGCTGATCAGTTCCGCCGCCTGGTATCCCTATGCCAAACGCTTCGCTGACAACTGCCTGACCCTGGCCAAACGCGCCATCCCCTGCCCGCATGTTCGCACTGTTTACAGAATCGCCGACATCGCCCGCGACGCGGTGCATTACGATCCGCTGGCCGGTCACACCCTGCGCCAACTGCTGGGCAAGGCTGCCAGCGATGATGACCTGCGCATGCAACTGGGGCGCTTCATCGCCAACCTGCATGAAAAAGGCATCTATTTTCGCTCGGCGCACCTGGGCAATGTGATTCTTACCCCTGAAGGCGCGCTGGGCCTCATCGACATTGCCGACCTGAAAACCTACCGCCGCCCACTGCGCAAAAACCTGCGATTGCGCAACTTCAAGCACATGCTGCGCTATCTGGAAGACCGTCAATGGCTTCTGGGCGACGCCAACCCGGCCTTCCTCAATGGCTACCTGAGCGGTCAGAGCGTCTGCACCGCAGCGGAACTGACCCAGGCCATGAACTGAAAAAATGGCCGCTTGCAGGCGGCCATTTCAGCGCTCGGCACTCAGTGCCTTAGTCGATGTTCCTGAACTACCCTTCCCAGCACCATCGCCGCAGGCAGCAGCACCAGCACCCAAAGCTCATCCGGGTTGCCGACCAGCTTCGCGCCGTCGAAATTGAGCATTACCAGTGCGCACGCCAGATAAAGGCCCCACGCGTCGCGCAGGCGCAGAGCGTGCCACAGCGTCATCGCCATCACGACCAGAAACAGCACCAGCGAGACCGCTCCGGTGTACAACCCCATCGACACGTAGATGTTGTGCGGATGCTGAATCGCCATACCGCCTGTGAGCGTCTTGGTGGTGTAGAAATCCACGCCGCAGCCCAGCATCCATCCGCAATTGCGCCATTCGCCGGTCATGATTTCGAACAGCTCGATGCGGTAGGAATCGCCGCGCACCATCAGCAGCTTGATCCACTCCTCGTCCCTGACCACCCAGAACAAGGCCGCGCAGATGAGTGCCAGCACCAGCAAAGTGATGAGACTGCGCTTCGGAAAGCGATACACCGAATACAGCGTACAAGCTGCAATAAGGAACGCCGCACCCACCAGCGCGGTGCGGGTCTGCACGATGAAAGCAGCCACGACAAGGGTCAGCACAATGCCCGCAAGGGCTTCGATCCAGCGCTGCTCCTTCAGCCAGACCGGCAACGCCAGGGCCAGGCAGCAGACCAGCCAGGCACTGGCGTAAATCACGTTAGCCATGCGCGCAGGCAATATCTCGACACGCTTGCCGAACGCGAACTGCCCGGTCACCCAGCTATGAATGCTGGCCACCAGAATATAAGCGCATATCGCCCAGAAAAAGCTGCGTATGAACCTGCCTTGATGGAAGAATCGATTGTCCGTCAGACCGGCCACAACAAAGACGAACAGGCTGACGTACGCCACATGTTTATAGAACTGGAAATCCTGTCCGTAGAAGGCAGGCACCAGAAACCAGACCATGAACACTGCCCAGGCCACACCCAGCGGCTGCGCGAACACGCCGACGCCACGGTATTTGATCAGGAAAAACAGGCCCGGCAATGCGGTCAGGGCGTAGAACAGATTATTGGTCGTCTTGGCTGAAGAGTTCAGGATGAAACTCAGCAGAAAGACGACCAGCACAGCACCAAAATAGATTTGTGCCTTGCTTGAAGGCATACCGGCACGATCAACTGACATTATTGAGCAACCAACCTGCTACCAGTCCAATGACTACCGCGACAATCAATTTGACGCGATCACGACGTTTGCGACGCTTTTTGTCGAGGCGCTCCTGCGGCACCACCACATGCTCACCAAAGCCGGTGTGCAGTACAGCATCGTTTTCCAGAATCAGAGCGTATCGGTTTTCCGACGCGAACAACTGTGAAAGTTTCTTCTCTCCACCATGGCCCGCATACGGCGCGTGCTGCTTGTAATCGGCCAGACGGCGCAACCCCGGATTGAACGAAAAACCTTGCCACTCGGGCTTGTGCGAACCCAGCTTGTAGAAAGGAATGGCCTGAACCACTTCGCGCTCGTTCAAATAGATGTAAGGGCTGTGAATCTGCAGATCATGATGGAAGCTGCGCAACCACACCTGCAGCGCCTGCGGGTCGTTCTCCAGCAGGATCATCGACTCTTCGATGAAGTGCGGGCGGTAGAAATCCCAGTCATCTTCGCAATGAAACACCCAGGACGTCTCGATCAGCGCATAAGCGGCGTCCACCGAGCGCATCTGTCCCAACTTGGGATTGTTGATGAGGAAGCGGGTGTGTGCGCGCCAGTGCTCAGGAATACAGGCCTCGACCTGAACGTCTCCTGAATCTTCAGTGATCAGCACATGGCGGATGGCGGCGGTGTTGAAACGATCGAAGGTTTCCAAGGTGCGTTTCAACAGATCGAATCGCCCGCAACTGGTCACCACCAGCGTGATGTCGCTATTTTCGCTGAATACCATCATCTGTTCCCAATCATTGAAAGTTCAAGAAGCATTACCATGCCCAACGCGAGCGCAGACGGTCGACCCAGCTCGCAGCCGGCATCGGCCGCAGCGGTGGACGCATGTGTTCGACAATGGCTTTGCCCAAAGCGTGGAACGTATAGCGCTCCTCGACGAGCGCCTGCCCGTTACGGGATATTTCATCGGCCAGTGCCGGGGCCGCGCGCAGTTGCGCCAGCTTTTCACGAAGCTGGGGAATATCGCGGTACAGCACAATGTTGTGCATATCCACGAAGCCCAGCGCGCGATTTTCTTCAGCGCCCTGATCGAAGGCAAGCAGCACGCAGCCGCAGGCCATGGCCTCGAAGTTTTTAATCATGTATTCGCCCATGCCGACATCGGCACTGACGAAAAAGCGGATGCGGTTCAGCGTGTCGCAGTATTCCTCGCCCGACTTGGTCCGCGTGACCAGCAGATTCTCATGCTGCCCCAACTCGTCGAGCAGCGCCTTGCGGCCGCTGTAGGCGACGCTGTTGGTGCTGCCAACGAACGCCAGCTCGATGTCACGCTCGCGGTTCTGCGCCTGCAACAGCGTCTGATCGTAGCCCTTGGGCACGAAAACCGCGTCGAAGCCTTCCTCACGCAGCCGCTCGCTGACCATGAAGCCCGAGCACAGCACCCGGACCCAGGGGAGCTTGCGATAGTGTGCGCTGAACTTGCCGGTGTACTTGCAGGCAATGTAGTTCTGGTAGGCGTCGTGCTCGAGAATGACCAGATTCGGAATCGTACGGATGAAGGCCACCTGACGCACTTCCTGCTTGAAGCGCAGAAAGAACACGATCCGGTCGTAGCGGCTCACATCGATTTCACGCCGGAAATAGCTGCGCAGGTTGCGCTGGTCATTGGAATCCAGCCAGCGCACGTCGCAGTCGCAGCTCGACGCGATGCCGTCATAAAGACGATCCAGAATCGCACGCTGCTCTTTCTGAACCAGAAGTAGGACTTTCATTGTTTTCCTTGCAGTACTGCGCCTGCTGAATCAGAAATCACGGCTACGCCAGAACAACTCGTGTCGTCGCACAGCCTTTCGGAAAAATTCGTTTTCACCTTCAGCCGGCCAGCGGCGCCCGGCGAGCAACTGCTGCAGCCAGCGGCGCACTCGACGTTTGCCCGGCATCGGTGGTTGCAGGTCATGCATCATGCCCAGCGCCATGGCTTTGTCGCGCTGTGTCGGCACCGACAGCTCAAGGCTGTAGGGCTCAAGCTTCAATTCGGCATCGAAAACCGGCGGCAGGCTGATGCCGGTGTAGGCATCGCCCATGGGCCAGCGGTCGTTGTCATGCAGGTGATTGGCGTACCCCAGAATCACCTCAGGCTGCCATTCAAGCCCGGACAGCGCCTCACGCACCGCGGCCTGCGCACAGATGTGGTCAGGATGCGGATCGATGGCGGGGTGCGGCATGACGATGACCTGCGGCCTGGCCTTGAGGATCAGCGCGCGCAGATCGGCCAGCAGGTTATTCCAGGTCGGCTGGCCGTCGTCGCCCGGCAGCGGCAAGGTGTTGAACTGGCGAAACAGACGCGTATCGAGCAGATCCGCTTCGCGAGAGCCGACCGGCATATCCGGTGCGGCCTGCATGGCAGGCAGTTGCAGGCAGAAATAGCCCAGTTGCACACACTGTGCCTCCGCGACTCCGCCCCAGCGCGCCACGGCAATGCTGTCCCAGGCCCGCAGCCGCCCCTTCATGCGAGCCGCCTCGGCCTTGTCCAGGCCCATCTGCCGATAGTGATCGGCTTCGATTTCACCGGCGGTCAGGGTCACGATCCACGCATCACTGGCCTGGCTGTACAGACCAAAAGCGGCAAGTTCCGCGTCATCAGCGTGCGGCGCGATCACCATCACCCGCTGCTGGCGTGCATCAGGTTGACGGAACACCCACAAACGCGGCTGTCCGCCCAGTCGGCAAAAACGTCCACGCAGGGTTAACGCGCCTGCCGCCAACGGTTCACCGAGCCCGGTCAGGTTCAGATAGCGCACGGCGTCGACACCGCGCTCGAAGGCTTGCCGATCGACGAGACCTGAACCTTGCAACTCGACAACCGGGTCTAGAAAACGTCCCAGCCAGCTGCTTTTTATGTTCAGCGCCAAAACCAGCGTTTCGCCGCCGGTCAGCGTCAGAGGTTCGGCGAACGTGAGTCGGCCATTTTCCAGGCGCACACCCGAGACTTCGTTTTCGGCGGCGAAGTTGTACTGATAGTCATCGGCAGGCGAATAGAACAGATGATCGGCGAACCAGGCCTCGTGAGCGATCCAGGCGCTGATCGCCAGCACCGGTATCAACCACCACGCTACCGCCACGCCGAGGGCAATCAACAGCAACAGGCCACCCAGCAACGCCAGCCGCTTGTTACGACGATGGCGTTTGAGCAACTCCTGCTTGCGGCTCAAATCTGGAACACCGGCACGGGGTTGCACCAACGATCCTTGTATTCGCGGTCGGCGCGGCCGAACGAGAAGCGCAGCGATTTGCCCAGCGCACGCGCATCTTCCCAGGCGCTCTGCGTGTTGACGAAACTGAGCACGCTGCCAGGGCTGAAATCACGGGTTTCGGGGTCGACACCGCCGTTGACGTATTCGATGCTGACCCACTCGGGCGCTTCGACGCGGTACACCAGTTGAATGGCAATCGGCGCATCGTTGAGAAACACCACCGAGCCGATCAGCAGGTCACGCAGCAGCTCGATCACTTCAGCCTTGTGCGCAGCACCGGTCGCTTCAAAGCCCCAGCGGCGCTGGAACAGCTCGCAATATATGCGTGCCAGCTCTGCGCTGCTGAAATCGCTGACAGGCCGGACCGTGCCGCCCGCCTCTTCCAGCAGACGCAACTCGCGACGCTGGTTGTAGCGAAACTTTTTGGACAGCTCTTCAGGTGTGCGCGCCATGGCCAGTGACTCGGCCTGCGGCTTGAGGGTGCTGACCCGGCCTTCGTTCAACGACGAGATGTAACGCCCGCGATGACGTACCGGCACCTCGATGTCCTGCGCCACCGGCAGAATCAGCTCGGCGTTGCCCAGATCGAAAAGACCTTTCTTGCCATGACGTTTGAGCTCGTCCTTGGACAGCGCCAGCGAGCGGCCCCAGGTGGCAATCGCTGCCTTGATGTCGCCGCCCTGCTCCCAGCCCAGATAGCGCACGGGAATGTCAGCGAACACGGAAAGACGTTCGACGACCTGCGGGTGGGTGGCCACGCTACCGCCAAACCGGTGCCACGCCTGCGTATAGGCAGCGGCATCGATTTCGGTCCAGCCACGTTCACGCACGCCTTGAAATCGGTTGAGCATCAGGACTCCGCAACCAGGCGGGTGACCTGCGGCAGGCGCCAGAACACGTTGCGTACCGCGTGGTCGGAAAAGCGCTCGCGCAAACGCAGGAGCATGCGTTCGGCGCAATCCTGACGCTGATCCGCATCCAGCCCGGCCATGTGCATCAGGCCTTGAGCCAGACGCTGCTCGTCGCCCAGCGGGAACAGCAGACCGACGTCTTCGACCACTTCACGCGCACCGCCGCAGGACGTCGCAACGACCGGCACGCCTGCCACCATGGCTTCCAGCAGCACCATGCCGAACGGTTCGTGATCCGAACTCAGGGCGAAGACATCGAACGCCTTGAAATAACGACGTGCGTCCGCGACCTGGCCCATGAACATTACATTCGCGCCAATGCCCAGTTCACGGGCAAGCTCCTTGAGGGACTCTTCCAGCCGACCCTTGCCAAGAATCACCAGCTGACTGTTCTCGGGCAGGCTCGGCAGAGCAAGCGCGAAGCCGCGCAGCAGGGTCGCCTGATCCTTGTCAGGATGCAGACGTCCGACATTGCCGACGATCCAGGCCGAAGGTGAAAGCCCCAGTTCGACGCGCGCGTCTTCGGCAGAAAACTGGCTGCCTTGCAGTTGCTCGACATCGATGCGGTTGTACAGGGTCTCGATGCGCTCGGCCGGCCATGCAGGCAGGCTCTTGCGCATGTCGTCGCGCACCGAATCCGAAACGCCGAGCAGGCTCAGGCGTTTGCGGAACAGATTGGCGAACAGCTTGCGACTGCGACGCTGATAATCGCCAAACGCGTGATGAACGCCGATCACCGGCAAACGTGTCGCCAACAGCGCGATATAGACCGGCTTGAATCGATGCGCGATGCAGAAGCTGAAATGCCGTGACGCCACGATGCTGCGCAATTCGCGAATGGCACTCAGCTTGAGGCCACGAATGGCCTTCGAGCTGAATTCCATGAACAGCACTTCGTCCGAACCACAGTCGGCGACCACATCAGGGTCGGCGGCACCGGTCAGAAACACCGTGGTCACCCGATAGCCCTTGCCTGCGAACAGGCTGGCGTATTGGCGGGCGCAGTCCAGAAACGGCCCGTCATAGCCGTGACAGAACTGCAGCACGTGACGTTCAGCCGAGCGTGTCATAAGCCTCGACGCCCTCTTTGACCACCAGAATGTCTTCCATGATCAGGTACTCGAGGTCGGAGCCAAAGAACATGTTCAAGGCATCGGTCGGCGAGCAGATCATCGGTTCGCCACGGCGGTTCAGCGAGGTGTTCAGCGACACGCCGTTGCCGGTCAGGTTTTCCAGCGCCTTCATCATGTCGTAGTAGCGCGGGTTGTATTCGCGCTTGAGCACCTGGGCACGGGAAGTGCCGTCTTCATGGACGACTTCCGGCACGCGGGTCTTCCACTCTTCCGCCACTTCGAAGGTGAAGGTCATGAACGGCGCCGGATGATCGATCTTGATCATCTGTGGTGCGACGGTGTCGAGCATCGACGGGCAGAAAGGCCTCCAGCGCTCGCGGAACTTGATCTGGTGGTTGATGCGGTCGGCCACGCCCGCCACGCTCGGGCAACCGATGATCGAACGACCGCCCAGCGCACGTGGACCGAACTCCATGCGACCCTGGAACCAGGCCACCGGGTTGCCCTTGACCATGATCTCGGCGATCCGCTCAGGGGTGTTTTCAATCTGGCGCCATACCGGCTTGCTCGGATGACGGGCACACGCGGCGATCACATCTTCGTTGCTGTAAGCGGGGCCGAGGTAGACGTGTTCCATCTTCTCGACCGGCACGCCGCGCGCGTGAGACACGTAGGCCGCCGCGCCCACCGCCGTTCCGGCGTCGCCGGACGCAGGCTGGACGAACAGTTCCTTGACCTCGGGACGGGCAATGATGCGCTGGTTCAGTTTGACGTTCAGCGCACAACCACCGGCGAACGCGATCTTGCCGGTTTCCTTGAGGATGTCACCCAGGTAGTGGTCCATCATCTGCAGCGCGAGCTTTTCGAACAGCGCCTGCATGCTGGCCGCATAGTGAATGTACGGTTCGTCCGCCACATCGCCGACGCGCTTGGGGCCGAGCCATTCGATCAGTTTCGGCGAGAAGTAGAAGCCCTTGCCGTTCTCTTTGTAGCGACGCAGGCCGATGACGTTGGCCAGCTCGGTGTTGATGACCAGCTCGCCGTTCTCGAACGTGGCCAGACGCGAGAAGTCGTATTTGCTGGCGTCGCCGTACGGCGCCATGCCCATGACCTTGAACTCGCCGTCCAGCATCTCGAAACCGAGGAACTCGGTGATTGCGCCGTACAGGCCGCCCAGCGAGTCCGGATCGAAGAATTCCTTGATCTTGTGGATCTTGCCGTTTTCGCCGTAGCCGAAGAAGGTCGTGGCGTATTCACCCTTGCCGTCGATGCCCATGATCGCGGTTTTCTCGGTGAAACCGGAGCAGTGGTAAGCGCTGGAAGCGTGGGCCAGGTGGTGCTCGACCGGCTCGATCTTGATCTTTTTCGGATCGAAGCCCAATTGCTCGAGGCACCAGACAATCTTGTTGCGATAGCGCTTGTAACGGCGATTGCCCATCAGCAGCGCATCGAGCGCGCGGTCCGGTGCGTACCAGTAACGCTTGGCGTAGTGCCAGCGGGCCTTGCCGAACAGGCTGATCGGCGCAAACGGAATCGCGACCACGTCGACATCGGAAGGCTTGATGCCTGCCTGTTCCAGACAGAACTTCGCCGACTCGTAGGGCATGCGGTTCTTTGCGTGCTTGTCGCGAACGAAGCGCTCTTCTTCGGCCGCTGCGATCAGCTTGCCGTCGATGTAGAGCGCCGCGGAAGGATCATGGCTAAGGGCGCCGGACAGGCCAAGGATCGTCAATGCCACTAGGGTCTAGCCTCTTTAGTCTGCGTACAGGCGCAGCGCGCCCGAGAAAATGTGTGCCCCCGCACAGCGGGCTGAGGACAGCTAAAGGGCGGGATTATAGCGTAATGACCAAGGATTTGGCTCGGGGGCTGAGAGGGTTTAAACAAACAGATGACATCACGTCCTTCAGGACGCATCCGAAGAATCTCACCCACTCGCTGTCACCCAATAACTATCTACGCTCCCGGCCCGCCGAATTCTGATTGATTGAAGGCCATGAATCACGGGCTCACAGCCCTCAATCAACCCGCGCACCTTGCGCTTGTCAGAACCGGAAAAACCATGCAAACACTGACACCCGTGTCATCCAAACCCGCCGACACCTTTATTGAAGCGACGACGGCTCTCAAAAGACTCAATCAACTGGGCTCTCGACTGAGCGAAGCGCTCAAGCTGCTGCCAACACCTGATGACGCCTTGCTGGATGCACCCGCAGACGAGGCGTCCATTGCTCGCCTGCTGTCGCAGCTCGACGATTACTGGCATGCGGCCCTGGCGCCCGGCGATAGCCGTCATGACCAATTCCTGTCCGCCACGCAGCAGGCGCTGCGCGATGAGTTCTGCGTCAAGCTGCACGAGGGTGAGCTTTCGGCAGTTCATGCAGCCTGCCTGCCCGTTTCAGCCTTGTCCTCCACAGAAACCAGGGCGCCCGACGCGTTCTCGCTGCATATACAGCTTGATGACGAGATTCAGGCTGAAGTGAGCGGCGCCATGGTGCTGTCCCAGGCGCAGGGACCGACCTTGCTGGTATTGCCGGGCCTGGGCATCAAGGCGTTCGCGTCCCAGGAGCAGATGCGCGAGGCGCTCACCCAATGGCTCAATTCGCCCGTTCTGAAAGGCGCTCTGATCCAGAGCCTCGAACAAGACCATCAGGACCGGTCGTCACTCATCGACTCGGACCCCGACCTGTACGCCGAACCGTTCCTTGCCATCGATGTGCAGCTGCATGCCATCACCACGGAGCCTTTGGCCCACGCCTTGAAACGCCTGCAGGAAAAACAGCGCGTTGATGTGCGCTACGCCTGCACCCGATCCGGTATTGATGATCGTGAAGCACGCCGCTCGCTGATTCAGCAGGCGATTGACCAGAAAGGCCTGTTCGGCCCGCAGGCCATGGTGGAGTTGCGCGAAATGGCACTGCGCGAATCGCGCTACCAGCGCAGCCTGCCGGACTGGATCAAGCTTGCAAACCCCAGGGACATGAGCGCCTATATCGAGCGTCTTGAGCACTACGAGCAGGCTCGCGCAGCAACCCTGAGCGCGCTGGGCACGGCGGCGTCCGCAAAACAGTTTGCCAGGGCGCACTTGCAGGCACGCCTGGCGGACGATCTGGGCTACGCACTGGATCCGGCACTGATCTCGGTCAGTACGCAACGAACGCTTCCCGTGACAGGCGAGACCTATACCGTTACGCGCTCGTGGGTGGAACTGGCGCTTTATGGCCTGCACCCCGGCGACCGCCTCCAGACGTCGGCGTTTCTGAACCGAACCGCGCTGAGCCATGACGGCATGCCGCTGACATCCGACTTCAAGCATCTGGATGCCGCCTACATTGCACGCGTCGTTGAAGAACTGGATTTGCGGGTACGCTTCGGCACGCATCAGAAAGCGGCTTATCAGCACCCGCATAACCAGTCCCTGATGCGCACCCTGACCCGCACGCAGATCAACGCCCTCGCCTGCGCCGCCAAAATGCAGGGCCATATTCGCCCTGAAGATTTCGCCATCGTCGAGGCCATCTCGCACGCAAAACCTGACCCGGCACTGAGCACTCGCCACATCAGGCTGAACGCGAAAAACGCCATGGGCAAACTGCTGGTGTTTCGCAAGCAAAACGCACAAGGCGAGCTGGAGCGTCTTGTCATGTTCAGCCAGGACGCGCCTGATCAGCAGTTTTTCCGGGCATTCGACAATGAAATCCAGTTGGCACATGAACTGGTCGGTTGGACCGCATCGGACGAACACCGGGATTACCTGCTCCAGCAGATAGACGTCTCCGCCCGACCTGAACTAGAAACGCAGCTGGCCGCCCTCAGACTCAAACCTCATCCCGACGAGGATTTCGTCCAGCTTATCGCGCTGCCGGACTACGACGCAGGCCTGGAGTTTTTCGCGAACGGCCACATTGAAGTCGCGCTGTCCGAACAGGACTTGCACACGCCTCGGTGGTACGTGAACGCCAGCCTCGACAAGCGTCAGGAGCTGGTTGCGCTGGAGGATGCAGCCACCGGCGCACAGCGCAATTACGAGGCGAAACCCCATACCCGCGTTCAACCGTTCGAGCAGTATGCTCACCAGCAAGCCAGCCAGCAGATCAACACGTTGCTGGGTGTGCCAGAAGGCACGGTGGATCCCGACCTTATCGTGATCACCACTGAACGGGAAACCGTCACCTACACCCAGCTGCTACGCAATGGCTATGACGACAGCATCAATCCACTGCGTGCCACTGCCGACACGGTGGCCACATTCAAAGGCCCCGAGGGTGTGGACCTCAGCGTCCTGTCACCGGCCAGTGTGGCTGGTTCGGTGCGCGGAAACTGGCTGGCCGACCGCTACATCGCAGAGGTCAGGCGCACCCTGCTCAACCCGCAGGACGAAGGTTATGACTACCGCCGCAAGGCAAGCGCGCTGACGACCCAGTTGCAAATGAAAGCCGCCGCGCTGCGCAGCTATCTGAAAGGCCACATTGATGGCATTCAATACGCCTGGCTGAAAAGCTCGCTGGATCGCGCGCACTCAAGCGATGCGGCAACACGCGAGCAATACCCGCTCTACCCGTTGCAACTGCATGTCGACAAGCCGTTCATTGCCTCCAACCTCAAGGTCGTGGACCAACTGGTATTCCCCGATTCGCTGCTGACGCATACCGAGACCGTGCAGGGCTGCGTGGCGGTGCTCTCGACGCAGACCCGCCAGACCGCCCTGCTCTACACGCCTCAGGCGCCCGACGGGATCGAGTTCCGCCTGTTCAGCAGCTTCATGTCCTCGCTGGATACGCCGGGCATGATCGATTACTACAAGGACCGCTGCCGTTTCAACGCACGCCGGCTGCTGTCGTTCTTCCTGCGTGACATGCAACAGGGCGGCGCGAACAAGGCGCCTTTTCTGCCCAAGGCATTCATCACCGACTTTGCCGACACCTGCTTCAACCAGCCTGTCGAACGCAGATTGCTGGATATCGAACAGACCACGACAGGCCGTAGCGACATGTTGTCGAAAATGGCCTGGGTCAGCGTCGAACTCATCGCTACGGCACTTACCCTGCCGTTCCCGCCTGCCAGCTTCGCAGTCGGCAGCCTGTTGTCATTACACGACAGCGTCCGCGCCGTACAGGCGCTGGTTGATGGCGATCATGAAGCTGCAGGCGGCCATGTGATATCGGCCTTGCTCAACAGCCTGGGCGCTGCGGGCGATCTGCATTCAGGCCTCAAGGGCTTCGGCGGTATCGTGCACCGACTGGAGCGCGGCGCTCCGATGAGGTCGGTGCACTCGGTAAGTCCTGCGAACTCGATGGATTCGGTGACCTCGGCATTGCGCCCCCTGTCACGCCAGTCGTCACTGCCACGCTATGAGGATCTTTTCCCCATCGACCTGCAGGAACGAACCGTTTGGGTCGGCAAGAAAAACGCCAACGGCCACGCTCCGCTTTACCAGCAGGTCGATCCATTGTCTTCGCAGGTCAGCGCCACCGGCCAGTTCGTCGGCCGCAGGAACGGCGAGACGTGGCTGCCGCTGAGTTCGCCCCTGGACGCAAAACCCGACCTGTCCATCGACCGTGCCCTGCACAATGTGCCGCGCATCAAGGACGGCCACGCCAAAGGCGTCTGTCTGGTGGATGGCCAATACTGTATCGGCATGTCCGGAAAGACTTACGTCGTGCAATTCGACGCCGGGCTGCGCTGTTGGCAGATCATCGACCCTGCCAACCCGTTCGCATTCTTCGGCAAACAACCCGTGCGCCTGGACAGCCAGGGCCTGTGGCAAAAAATCGACCGTTATCAGTTACGCGGCGGCGGGCTCGAGGATCAGGCCAGTTGGCGGCCACTGCCGGAAGAAGGGGTTGAGCCTGGCAAGACTGTCGCCCGCACGAGTGATTATGAAATGCCGGTCGCCATGAGGCCGGGCATTTACACCATCATGCACCGGAACATTCCAGACCCGACCAATATGGGCCTGGAGCTGTATTTCGAAAACTACTTCGCCAACATGCGTCAGACCCTGGGGGCGCTTCAAGACAAGCTCTATCACGACGCCAAAGCCTTCTTCACGCAACCAGTCCTGCCAGCGCGCCCCACGATTCCGACGCTCCCCCCTCGCGCGGACGTCGATACGCTCGTTGAAAACATCTTCAACCACAGCAATGGCCTGGTCATCAGCGAAGCTGCCCAATCGGTTGCCAGCAAGCGTCTGCTCATTCTCAACATGCCGCTGCTGGCAGAGCGAAAAGTAGAGGTCTTGTACATCCAGCATCTGTTCACCGACAAGCACCTCGAAAAGCTGGCCACCTATCGCCAGTTGGCGGAAAGAAGTCGATCCGGCTCTCATGAACTCAAACGGCACCTGAAATACCTGAACAATGGCGCGCTGAACAATCACGCTTCCGAGTACGACTACTATCACCTGATCAAGGAGGCGCACAAACACGGCATAGAGGTCCGCCCGTTCAGCGCGTGCGCCAGCTACCCCCTGACCGAGAATCCGGCTGCCGCTGCCGCACACGACCTGAGCGCTGCTCAAAAAATGAGCAACTTCTTTGGTCATACGTTGATCAGTGAAGACGTGGCCAGCCAGCCATCACGACGCTGGGTGGCATTGCTCGACCAGAAACTGGCCACCACCCATGACAGCGTTCCGGGCATCACCGAGCTGCAGGGTGCAATCAGCGTTCACGTTCAAGATGTTCCTGCAGGCCGTACGACTCGTGTACGCAAGAACAGCTTCCCGCCAGCAGTCGAATCGCCCGCCGATTTCACGGTCGAGATTTCCAACCCGTTGCTGCCTGCGTCCGTCCCGCAATTGCCACCCGGCACCCAACTGGATGCGGTGTTGATGAACCGCATGGTGGAACGGGAAAGCATGGAGTCCGGAGAGCGCTGGGCAGGCGATTATGTTTTCCGTTGGGATGCCGAAAAAGGCTGGCTGCGCGGCGATCCCGAGAGCAGTCCCCGGTCGGTGACAGCCATCCAGCAGTCTCTGGCAGACGCCACTTACGACGCCCCTGTCGAACACAGAGACGCTTTGCACACACTGGCGAACTTCGAACACCGGGGTCTTGATGAGCGCTACTTCCTGTTCGATCCAGAACTGATGGGGCCGAGGGAGGATTTTTTCAGGCTGCGAAAACAGCTGCAACTGGACTCTGAAGCGATTCATACAACAGAACTGCCCGTCAGGCCCCTGCTGCCGTCAGTACCGTCGACGGCGTCACCGGCAGACTTCCTTGAGCGACTCTATCAGCACACCTCAGGCGTGGTGGTGGGTGAGTCGCACGCCAGCATCGCCAGCAAGAAACTGATCATCGATAACCTGCCAATGCTGGCGGAACAGAACGTCAAGACACTCTATCTGGAGCATCTGCTGAGCGACCTGCATCAAGCTGACCTGGATGACTTCCTTGATACTGGCCAGATGAGCAAGCGGCTGCTGCATGACCTGCAGGCGCTGGACATAGGCCATCAGACGGATCCGAAGGGGATCTACACCTTCGAGAAACTGGTGATCAAGGCGCAGCAGCAGGGTATCGAGATTCGTGCCATCGATTGCCTGGCCAGCTATCACCTCAAAGGCCTGGCGAACGAAACGTCCACGACCCGCCAACAGATGATGAATTTCTTTGCTTCACGCACCGTTCGCAGGCATCAGGATGTGATGGGGTTTCACAAGTGGATTGCGCTGGTCGGCAACAGCCACTCCAACACCTTCATGGATGCAGTGCCGGGTCTGGCGGAACTGGAAGGCGGCATCGGTTTGCGGGTCAAGGATGTCTTGCCCGGAGCATCACATGGCATCGTGCGCGACCCTGGCGAAGCGTTGCCCCTGGATCTCGGAAAGGCAAAGGTCCACATCCAGGGCGACTATCGGGTCGAGATCGAGATCCCAAGACCCCGCCCTGTCACGCGCCCCCGCTCCATCGAAAAGCGACTCGCCAAGCCGGGCATGTTCCTGATCGAACAGAACGATGATGGCTTGCAGATCATCGTGCATCGGTCACGAGACAGTCAGATCTATCGCACCCCTGTGAACAGGGATGCGCAGGGCAAGCTGTCCGTTGATCGTCCGAGCTGGGTGCCGGTGCACCTGAAGAGTTACGACGACATGAATACCCTGACCGTCGCACTCAGGGACATGAACCTCAGCCGCGTGGAATAACGCGAATCATCCGAAGGGCGGGACGACTCAGGCCGTCTCGCCCTTCGGCAAGCGCTGCTCCAGCTTCTGGTGCAGCGCGCTTTGCTCCGGCCAGTTGCGCATGAAGCGCGCGCGATCACGGGCAAAAGCTGCAGCAAACGACGCCTGAGAGCTGTGCTGCTGCATGGCATCCAGGTCGATCAGCGCCCAGCGGTCTTCCTGCCAGAACACGTTATGGCCCTTGAAATCACCATGACTGATGCGCTCGCGAATCAATTGCGCGAACAGCGTATCGAGCGCCTGCAACTCGCTTTCGGGCACATCACCGGTTTCCACGTAGGGCGCAAAACGCTCAATGATGTCCGGACCCGGCAGGAACTCGGTAATCAGATAGGCTTTGCTGCGCATACCCAGCACGCGCTCTTCGCGCACCGCCAGAGGTTTGGGCGTCGCGATGCCCAGAAACGCCAGCCGATTGGCTTCGCGCCATGAATGCCAGGCCCGGCTCGGGCGCCAGAAGCGCTTGAGCCAGTGGCTGAAATTCTTGATGTTGTAGCGTTTGATGACCAGTGCACGGCCGCCAACTTCGACACGCCCGACACTGGCGGCGCCGCCGGTCTTGTACAGATGCCCGTCATCGAGCAAGGCATCGGCCTGATCCAGTACCGGCAGCATTGCCGCCTCTTCTTCACGACGAATCGCCTGAAACACCGAAGCACTGTCCTTGACGCTGAACAGGCTGCAATCGCGACCGGTCTTGTCGAGAAAGTCCTTCAGACGCCAGTTGCGAATCTTGTCGATCTGTTTCTGCAGCGCCTCCATCGGCAAGCCATGCTCGGCGTTGCTCAACAGGTAATGCACCAGTAACTCTTCGGTGAACGGCTCGAAAGCCCGGGGCAACTGGGCAAAGAATACGCCGAGGTTTTCCAGCACTTTCTGACGTGACAACGGCTGTCCGGCCTGCTCGGCACGAATGCCTGCGCCGTCGATCATGTACAGCTTGCCGTCATGGCGCAGCAGGTTGTCCAGATGCAGGTCTTCCTGCCACAGACCTTTGGCGTGCAGCAGGGCAATCGCCGAGAGCGCTTCGCCAAGCACGGTCTGTTGCTCATCGGTCAGCGGCGGTTGGTGCTGCACGGCATTCCAGGCGTCGCCCAGGCTTGGCGCGATCTCAAGAAACTCGAACAACAGCCAGCCGCCCTCGCCTTCCTGCAGACCGTCGGCCAGCAGCAAAGGCGTCGTCACGCCCTGCTCGGCCAACAGCCGTACGCCGCTCAGTTCACGCTGAAAATGCCGGGCGGCCTTGCTGCCGACCAGCAGTTTGGCCAGCACTGTGCGACCACGCCAGACACCCGCACCCACGTAGCGCTGACCGGGCAATACACGCAGCAGGGTCAGCAGTTGCAGTTCGGCGCTGCCTGCGGCATCGGCCAGGGTCAGGCTCATCGGCAGCTCAGGCTTGCGCCCGGCGTTCTTGAGATCGGACAAACGCATCAACGGGTCTCTTTCTGGTCACGGTGTTGAAGGTCACGCTTGTGCTGGCCTCGCTGCCCGAGGCGCGCACGCCAGGCATTGACCTGCTCGCTGTCGGGCCCGGCCTGCAGGTAGGCGGCCAGCAGTTCGCGCTGATCGGCTTCTGTCCACATAGGCGCACGGCGCAACAGCGGTTCCAGATCCTTGACCCGGTCACGCCGACCAAAGATCACCGGCCGGGTCTTTTCCAGATCGATCAGTTGCGCCTGACAGCCCGCCTGATCGGTCCGCAGAAAAATATGCTTGGGATAGAAACACCCATGGATCTGCCCCGCGCCGTGCAGCGTGCGCGCCAACAGCCCACAAGCCTTGAGAATAGCTGATCGCGCCGCGCCGCCCAGTTCCGCCCAGCCCTGCAGCAGCTCATCCAGATCGGTCCAGCCGTCCAGCGCGCGGGTCATCAGAATCGCCCGACGTTCACCATCGACCCTGCGCTCGCCGTAAACCGCCGCCTGCAAGGCCGGGATACCCAGCTTCTGGTAGCGGCTGATGTTACGAAACTCACGGGAAAACGACGGCTCGCCAAACGGATGATGCAACGTGTGGGTCAGGTAATTGCTCTGGCGCTTGAGGTAAAAACCCTGGCCGTCCAGATCCAGCCGGAACACGCTGCTCCAGCCGCCTCGTCCGGTATTGGGCTCATCGACTGCGTCCAGCTTCAGCTTCCACAGCGACTCGAAATCGGTCAGGCCGTGGCGCTCCAGCAGGGGCCGGTCGGCACTGGCAATAAACACGCTCATTCGCGCCCCTCGAAAAAGCTGACGACATGACGGATACGCTTTTTGTCGGAGGCGTTCAGACGCGCCCGCTGACGGTATTGCAGGTAAAAGCGCAGCCGCTGGGTGGCGGACAGGTGGTACTTGGCGACCTTGTCCAGGCACGCCAGGTCCTTGGTGATCCGGTAGCGCAGCATGAAGCTCCACCAGAAGGCCCCGTTGGGGCAATCGATGAAGAACAGCCGGGCCTGATCGTCCACCAGCAGGTTGCGCCACTTCAGGTCGTTATGGGTGAAGTGATGGTCGTGCATGATCCGTGTGTAGGACGCAAGCTGGCGACTGATGCCATCCACCCACTGCCTGTCGGACAACAGCGGATCCTTGCGCAGCGCCAACGCAGACATGTCTTCGGTATTGGGCAGTTCGCGAGTGATCAACGCACCACGGTCATAGGCTGCGCCGTTGCGCTCGAGCCCCCAGGCCACCACTTCAGCCGTAGGAATCCCCCACTTGGCGAAACGCTTGAGGTTCTGCCACTCGGACTTGACCCGAGGCCGCCCCAGATAACGTCGCAGGCCTTTGCCAGCGCCCACGTAGCGTTTGACGTAGTAATTGACCCCGGCGCGCTGAACCCGAATCACCTCGGACAGCGGGTCACGGGTCAGGCGTTCACCCTGCAAGGCAAACACAGCGTCCAGGTCGCCGAAGTCTTCAGCCAGAAACGCGTACGCAGGCTCCAGGTTCCAACCCGCCATCAGAGCGCATCCCCGTATCGCAATTTACGCTGATAAAGCTTGTCGGCCTTTGTCTCCAGCCAGCCGAGCAGCTTCGCTTCCCTGACCAGTATTTCCCGCAACGGCTTCTGAAAGTAGCCTTTGAGAAAGCGCAGTTTGTCGCGACGCGTCAGACCGATGTCCAGCGCCGAGAAATACAGCGCCGCCAGGTCCTTGTTGCGCCAGCGCGGTGTGATCGCCCGACGGGTCTGGGCGCGGTGCAGGTCGATGACCGACAGCCTGAAGTCGTCGGCCGTGACAGGCTTGTCGGTGTGCAACAGAAAATGGCAGATATAACAGTCGCGGTGATTGACCCCGGCGCGGTGCATCATCCCGACCAGTCGCGCGACCTCGGCGATGTACGCCCGCTTGAGGCGCGGCTCGGGCGGCTCGTTGCGCCAATTGATGCTGACGTCTTCAAGGCTGGTGGTGGGTGCCAGCTCTTCGGTCACGATGAACGAGTGCTGCGCGGCCGGATTGTTGCCGCGCTCGCCATAGGCCACGGCGGTCATGGTCGGTACGCCGACTTCATGCAGCCGCTCGATGGCGTCCCACTCCTTGCCTGCGCCCAGCACCGGCAACTTGGCGGTGACCAGATTCTTGGCGATTTCGCCCCAGCCGATGCCGCGATGGATCTTCACGAAATAGCCGCGCCCGTCGACTTCGGTGCGCAGTGTCCGGCGACCTTCGAGTTCGCGATACACCTCACCGCTCAAGGCCTCGACCTCGGCGAACGCATCGCGCCCGGCCCACAGGCTTTTGAACGGTTCAGCAAGGAACAGCTTCATCAATAGTGCTCCGCCAGAATCACATCGGCAGCGTGCTGCGGCATGCTGTAAAGGTCCGCCGTGTCAGCGAACGCCAGGCCGTTACGGCCCCAGTTGCTGCGCGCCGTATCGTCCTTGAGCATGTCTGCCAGATAACGATTGAGCTGCGCCTGTTCGAACGGCTCATCCAGCACCAGACCGCAGTCGGCTTCGGCGATGTAATGGGCATAGCCACACACGGCGCTGACCAGAACGGGCAAACCCGCCACCAGCGCTTCAAGCAGCACGGTGCCGGTGTTCTCGTTGTAGGCCGGATGAATCAGAACGTCAGCGCCCATCAGGAAACGTGGAATGTCACTGCGACCTTTCATGAAGGTCACTTGATCGCCCAGTCCCAATGCAGCGCTTTGCAGTTGGAATACCTTGGGGTCGTCCTGGCCGATTACAAACAGCCGCGTGCGTTTCTTCAGGTCGGTCGGCAGTGCCGCCAGGGCTTTGAGGCTGCGATCTACGCCTTTCGTCTTGAAACCTGAGCCGATCTGCACCAATAACAGGTCATTTTCAGCAAGACCGAACTCCTGCCTGAAGCCTGAACGAATCTCCGGTGCTTCAGGGGGCGCCCGCCGATCCGGGGAAATGCCGGGCGGCAACAGATGGAAACGTGACAGCGGCGTGTCGTAATGCTTGATGAACAGCGGCTGCTGAACCTCGGAAATCATAAGGACCTGAGTCTTCGCGTCCCTGGCGAAAACAGCACGCTCATAGTCGGAAAAGTGGCGGTAGCGACCCCACTTGCGATACAGCGGACTGCGCAGGTTCTGCGCCTTGTCCTCGAAGCAGCCATCTGCCGCGTAGTAAACGTCCAGACCTGGCATCTTGTTGAAGCCGATCAGGCGGTCCACCGGGCGTTTGGCCAGATCCGCCTCCATCCACGCGCTGAGCTTTTCATTGCGGCGATGGTTGAAAAAGGCTTTGACCGGCGCAACCAGCACCTCGAAGCCGGGCGGCACGTCGCCTTCCCAGATCAGGGTGTAGACGCGAATCTGATGACCGCGCTTCTGGCACTCCAGCGCAATGCGCATGAAGTCGCGTTGCAGTCCGCCGAACGGAAAGTATTTGTACAGGACGAAAGCCAGTTGCATCAGCCAGGTTCCTTTGCCAGCAACAGCGCGCCCAGTTGGCTCGCTACTCGCTCGGGATTCAGGCGAGTGAAGCACGGTGGCCACTCGCGTTTAAGGTCAAACCGGCGCTGATCGTCAGCGGTCGGCTGGTACGTGCATTTCTTTTGCAGGCACGGCGCGCAGCTCGGGTAATCGGAGGCCAGATGCACCTGCGATTTGCCGTAGGCTCCGGTCAGCACCGGGTTGGTCGGCCCGAACAGTGAAACGGTCGGCACATCCAGCGCGGCGGCCAGATGACCGATACCGGTGTCCACCGCCACGCAGGCCTGCGCCTGAGCCAGCACCCGCGCCACGCCTGCCAGATTCAGTCTGGGCAGTACCTGCGCCGCGTCCAGCCCGTCGGCGATACGCTCGGCACGGGCCTTTTCAGCCGGATTGCCCCACGGCAGGCGCACTTGCAGGCCTTGAGCGGCCATCCGCTCCGCCAGCTGTCGCCAGTACAGTTCGGGCCAATGCTTGGTGTCCCAGGTGGTGCCGTGCAGAAACAGCACGAAGGGTGCCTGCGGCGCGTCATCCTGAGCGGTCGGTTTATTCAGCCCGTAGTCACCGATGCCGACCGGCACGCTGTAGCCCAGCGCCTGCGCGAACAGCTGGCGCAAACGCTCGACCGCGTGCTGTCCGCGTGCCACCGGGTAGCGCTTGTCATAGAAACGGCTGGCCAACGGCTCGCGTGCCGAGTCCCGGTCGAGACCGGCCACCGGCGCATCGACATAGCGGGTCAGCCAGGCGCTTTTGAACAGACCCTGAGCGTCGATCACTAGGTCATAACGCTGCTCGCGCAAACGGGCCTTGAAGCCACGCCACTCGCCGTTTCTGAAGGTCTGCCACAGGTTCTTGCGCCAGCGGCGGATCGCCACCGGGATCACCGCGTCGACAGCCGGATGCCAGGCCGGAATCTCGGCAAAGCCTTCTTCCACCACCCAGTCGAAGCGGATGCCCGGCAGCGCACGGGCCGCGTCGGTCAGCGCGGGCAAGGCATGGATCACATCACCCAGCGAAGACGTCTTGATCAGCAATACCCGCAACGTCAGACAACCTCTACTGGAGTGCTGTCCAGGCGGCCCAGCGCCTGGATCACTGCGCCCGGCTCAAGCAGGCGCATGCAGTTGTAATGGCCGAAACGGCAGGTGCGGTCAAAGCAGGGGCTGCACTCGATGCCCAACTGGACAACCTCGACCTCGTCGGCCAGCGGCGGAGTAAACGCTGGCGATGTCGAGCCATACACGGCCACCAGCGGACGATTCAGCGCCGCCGCAACGTGCATCAGGCCGGAATCGTTGGAGACGACCGAATCGGCACACGACAGCAGATCGATGGCTTCGGCCAGCGAGGTCTGCCCGCTCAGATTGACGGACTCTTCACGCAGACCGGGAATCAGGTTCTCGCGGATGGTCTCGCCGACCGGATGATCCTTCTGCGAGCCGAACAGCCAGACCTGCCAGCCTTCGCGGATTCGCGCATCGGCGACCTGCGCATAGTGCTCGGCAGGCCAGCGCTTGGACTCGCCGAACTCGGCCCCGGGGCACAGCGCCAGCACGGGACGGTCCAGCGTCAGCCCGAACTTGGCCAGCGCCGCACCGCGGGTTGCCGAGTCGATCTGCAGGCTTGGCTTGGGGTAAGGCCGAGGCAATTCCGCGTCCTTGTCGTAGGCCAGCGCCATGAAGCGCTCGATCATCAGCGGATAACGTTCTTTATCCAGAGTGCGCACATCGTTGAGCAGCCCGTAGCGGAACTCGCCGCGCCAGCCGGTGCGCTGTTTGATGCCTGCGAAAAAAGGCACCAGCGCGGATTTCAGCGAATTGGGCAACAGAATCGCCTGATCGTACTGACCGGCCAGGGACTTGCCGATGCGACGGCGCGTGGCCAGTTCCAGAGCGCCATGGCCTAGGGGAAAGCTGAGCGCAGCGCGTACTTCGGGCATGCGCTCCAGCAGCGGACGACTCCACTCAGGTGCCAGCACATCGATCTGGCACTCGGGATGACGCTGTTTCAGGCACTGGAACAGCGTTTGCGCCATCACCATGTCACCGACCCAGCTAGGCCCAACGATCAGAATATTCATGTTTCATCCAAAAACGACCGGAAACGATCAGGGAGGCCGATCAGACTGCGTGACGTTCCCACACAACCTGTCGCCTCCCTGTCATAGCTTTATATAGTCTTGTTGTGAACGAACGGCATGTCGTCCGTTCAGCTCAACCCCATCTGCGCCCAGATCCGCATCACTTCACGCCGTTCGCAATGAAACTGATCGCCGCTGACCACACCCGCTTGCTTCTGCAACGCCTGACGGTGCGCCGCCGAACGGTACGCCTTGTAGGCCTCACGCAACAGACTGGCATCGGCATCGGGTAACAACCCGGCCTCTTCCAGCCCTTCGAGAATACGAATGTTATCGGTGTATTGCAGCAGCCCCGGATGCTCTCTGGACCACGCCAAGGCCGCGTATTGCACCATAAATTCGATATCGACGATACCTCCGGCATCCTGCTTGAGGTCGAACGGCATGGCGGACTCGAAGGCATTGGCTCCCCTGCCCGCCGCCGTCAGACGGCTGCCGAGGTTGCCACGCATCTTGGCGCGCATCTCGCTGACTTCGGCGCGCAGCTTGTCCAGATCACGCTCGCGACCCAGCACGTCGGCGCGCACCTTCTCGACTTCGCGGCCCACATCGGGACTGCCGGTCAATACACGCGCGCGGACCAGCGCCTGATGCTCCCAGGTCCAGGCTTCCTTGTCCTGATAACGCGCGAAAGCGCCCAGCGAACTGACCAGCAGCCCCGAGGCACCGGACGGACGCAGCCGCATGTCGACGTCATACAACTGGCCGGAGTTGGTCTGAGTGGTCAGCAGGTGAATGATCCGTTGCCCCAGCCGGGTAAAGAACTGCGCGCTGTCGATCGGTCTGGCGCCGTCGGTTTCGGTCTGCGGGTCGCCGTCATGAATGAACACCAGATCGAGATCGGACCCATGGCCCAGCTCGATGCCACCCACCTTGCCGTACCCGACAATCACGAAACCCGGATCGCATAACGTGCCGTCAGGCCGAGACGGCGTGCCGTGTCGCGCCACACTGTGACGCCAGGCCAGCGCCAGCACCTGTTCAAGTATCGCCTCAGCCAGCCAGGTCAGGTAGTCGCTGACCTTCATCAACGGTAGGCTGCCGGTGATTTCCGACGCCGCCACCCGCAGACTGTGGGCCAGCTTGAAGTGCCGCAGCGCTTCCATCTGCTGTTCAAGGTCATCCTCGGGAATGCGGATCAACCGTTCGCGCAGCTCGGCGGCCAGTTCGGGCGCCAATGGCGGATTGAACAGACGGCCCTCATTGAGCAGCTCATCGAGCAGCAACGGGAAGCGGGCAATCTGCTCGGCGATCCACGGACTGGCGGCGCACAGGGTCAGCAGACGGCGCAGTGCATCGGGGTTCTCGGTGAGCAGCACCAGATAGGCCGACCGCCGGGCCACGGCTTCCACCAGCGGCAATACGCGCTCAAGTACGAGATCAGGTTTGTCGTGTTCCACCGCCTGTGCCAGCAGACGTGGAATAAAGGCGTCCAGACGCTCGCGACTGAGGCGCTGCATGGAGCGCAGATGCGGACTGCTGCGCAGGCTCGCCAGATGTTTGATCGCTGTCTCGGCGTTGACGAAACCGGCCTGGGAAAGCTGGCGACTGGCGGCCTCTTCGTCCTGGGACTCTTCCCACAATGGCAGCCATTCGCCGCCGACGATCACTTCGCTGTCGTCTTCCTGCTCTTCATCAGGGTCGGAATCGGGATCGGCGATGACCTGACGGAAGTGCCACGACACCCGGCCGCGCCAGTACATCAGTCGTTCGTGAAAGCTCGCCCAGTCCGAAAAGCCCATCATCAGCGCGATGCGCGCCTGATCCTGCTCGTTGTCCGGCAGCATCTGGGTCTGCCGGTCGGCAATCGCCTGAATGGCATGTTCGGTGTAGCGCAGGAACTCATAGCCTTCGCGCAATTCTTCGGTCACGGCGCTGGGCAGATAGCCTTGGCCTTCGAGGGTCTTCAGGACCTTGAACAACGGGCGTTGCTGAAGGCTCAGGTCGCGACCGCCATGGATCAGTTGAAAGGCCTGGGCGATGAACTCGACTTCACGAATGCCGCCCGCGCCGAGCTTGATGTTCTCCGCCATGCCCTTGCGCTTCACTTCCTGCTGAATGAGCTGCTTCATGGTGCGCAGCGCTTCGATGGCCGAGAAATCCAGATAACGGCGATAGACGAACGGGCGCAGCATTTCCAGCAGCTCGGCGCCCGCCTTCTGATCGCCGCCCACCACACGGGCCTTGATCATCGCGTAACGCTCCCAGTCGCGGCCCTGATCCTGGTAATACTGCTCCAGCGCATTGAAACTGAGCACCAGCGCCCCGGAAGAACCATAAGGCCGCAGGCGCATGTCGACGCGAAACACGAAGCCATCGACGGTCACAGGGTCCAGCGCCTTGATCAGCCGCTGCCCCAGACGAATGAAGAACTCCTGATTGTCGAGCGGGCGTTTTACGCCAACCGTTTCGCCGCCTTCCGGGTAGCCGAAGATCAGATCGATGTCGGACGACAGATTCAGCTCGACCGCGCCCAGCTTGCCCATGCCCAGAATCACCATCTGCTGCGGCAGCCCCGTGCGACGCCCGGTGGGCGTACCGAACTGCTGGCAGAGACGCTCGTGCAGCCAGTGACAGGCCAGGTCGATGCAGGCATCGGCCATGTCCGACAGGTCGCGGCAGGTCTCGATCAGGTCTGCCTGGCGTGTCAGGTCCCGCCAGATAATCCGCACTTGATGCCGCATGCGTTGGCGACGTAGATTACGCCCCAACTCATCGTCAGTGGTCGCGGTGCTCAATGCGTTGGCGATTTGCCCGCGCAGCTCGCCTGTCGAGAAGCTACGCTCCAGTTCGCCTGAATCGGCCAGGTCCAGCAGCATGCCCGGATCCCGGCAGATCTGCTCGGTGACGAAGTCGCTGGCTGCGCAGACCCGGTCGAACGCCAGGCGACGCGACTCGGGCCAGGCCTCGAAAGAAGCCAGTGCTTCGGCAGATAAATCAGCGAGCACTGTACGAAAAGTCTGTTGTGCACGGGTAATCAATGGCAGCAGGATGGCCGGAAAATCGGCCAGTAAAGGTAGGCTCATGGTCTATCCTTGATCGGCGTGCAACGGGCTACCTGCCATGACTGCGAGATTGACCTGCCACTGCCGCTTGTCGAACAAAGGTTATAAATTGCTGGAAAAATCGTTTTAGAAGCATAAAATTCCGACTTTTTACCGCAACACATTCGAAACACATCAACAGTAACGTTTTATCTCACAACACAACAGGAGCGATTTGGTCGCTTCTCTGTAGTTTTACTACTGGCTACGTAACTCGGAGGGCTGAAATAGTCGTCGATTTGTAGTAAAACTACACGCCGCCGGGCCAACCTCCGGTAATCCAAGAATTTATGTCGTCTGCCCACAAGGCCAGTCGCAAACTCAGGCAACCGATTCTGGAAGCCTTTCCGCCCTGGAGCAAGCCATGCAAGACCTCGATCCCGTCGAAACCCAGG
>Ga0265798_10000938_pt1 | contig 46686 bp, 31 predicted proteins | sample P3T30metagenome_FD_192430 | JGI IMG/M metagenome (GOLD analysis project Ga0265798, IMG submission 192430) | Plant litter microbial communities from East Loma Ridge, Irvine, California - P3 T30 | ecosystem: Environmental > Terrestrial > Plant litter > Unclassified | place: USA: California...
CCCGGGCGGCCGGGGGGCGGGGGCGCGGCGGCCCGCGCCCCGCGGGGGGGGGGGGGGGGGGGGGGGGGCCGTCCGCTCGACTAGGCCGGCGACTGCGATAATTCACCACTCTGAGAACTCACCCCCATCGGCGCCAGAGAAGCGCACGCGAAGATCCGACATCACTGACTCTCGCAGCCATACGGCTCCGAGTTAAGCATGATCAATGCGATTGAGGTTGATGATCATTTGTAAAATACTTCCATCAATTGATAGAAGCACACATGTCGCGCTATTCAATTCATGCAGTAACGCCGTTACTGAAAAGCGAAATTGTAATAATTCATAATTTTTGATCGACAATATTTCTACCGTATGCCCCTTAAGTATAATACTCCTATGGGTGTTTATATGAGTTCCTCACTTAGTATTAATGTGTTGGCTTGGCAGCATCAATTGGAAGACTTTTTTGGGGGACATTAAATGGCAAGGCAAATTGAGGAGTTGATTCAGATAACGAATCGAGAGTCGCAAGTACTTCGCCTGATATCTCTGGGCATGTCTGCTAAAGAGGTAGCGCTGGAACTCCACATAGCGCCCTGCACAGTCGAGCGGCACATCGAAAACGTGCGTTTAAAGACCCGCACGCGGAACCGCGCACACATGATCGCCTATGTCATTCGAGCCGGCATGCTGCCCAGCGACGCCGTCGTTCCGCTCGCCTTGGTGAGTTGACGAATCGATACTGATTGCTTGTGGCGCGAGGAGAATGCCGCTGTGCATGATGCGAGACAAAGGCTCGGTACGGATCCGGCGCACGCCGGCCCCGTTCCGGCGGAAGCGCTCCAGACGTCGGCAGCGTGCTCGCCACCGGCACCCAGGTTCGGATTTACGGTGCCCCTGCAACTGGTTAGCGTCGCCGCATGGGTGCTTGATATCGGCGCCATCACTATAACGGCGATCGGTGTCGAACAGGACGGCTTACAGATCCAGCCGACGCTGCCCGTTGCGATCGCGTGCTTCAGTGTCCTGTCCCAGATTACGGGGGGATATGACGTCGACGCGGTATTCCAACCGCGGCGCGCACTTGTTCGATTGCTGCATGCCTGGTCGGCGACGATTCTCGTGCTCGCCTGCATGTATGTCGTCTGGGGCAGCTCGACGACGGTCCCCGTGCCGACGCTGGCATTCTGGTTCGCGACGGGCAGCGTCGCGATTGTGGTCCAGCGCATGGCTCTCATCGCCGCAGCGCGCTGGCTGCGTCGAGCCGGCGCTCTCGATGGTCTCGCGGCGATCGTCGGCACCGGACCGCAGGCGATACGACTTGTCGAGCACATCAACCGCAGTGACGAGTTGGCGGTGTCGCTGGTCGGATTCTTCGACGACCGTGACATCAGCGGTGCGGCGGCTGCCAGCCTGCCGCTCCGCTATCTCGGCAGCATTCCCGACCTCATTCGCGCCATTCGCCGCGGCGCCGTGACGAAAGTGTATCTCGCCATGCCGTGGTCCGACGACTGCCGGCTGGACGGAATCGTCACAGAACTCGCGCGTACGCCGGTCGAGATCACGCTGGCCCCGGATATTGCCGGGTTTGCCTATGCCGGTCGCCCCATCGCGTCGATGGCAGGCCTGCCCGTGGTGATCGTCGCAGGCCAGCCCTTGTCCTGGACACAGCGTCTGCAAAAGGCCCTCGAAGATCGGATGCTTGCCGCCGCCGCGCTAATCTTTCTGGCGGCATTGATGCTGCTGATCGCGATCGCGATCCGGCTCGACTCGCCCGGACCGATTTTCTTTCGGCAGCGGCGCGAGGGGTATAATTGCCGATCCTTCGACATCTTCAAATTTCGCACGATGCACGCCAATTGCGGCACCGAACCCGTCGTCCAGGCACATCGCGGCGACCGGCGTGTCACTCGCGTCGGCGCGCTGCTGCGGCGAACCAGCCTCGACGAACTGCCCCAACTGCTGAACGTGCTTGCCGGCCATATGTCGCTGGTGGGGCCCCGGCCGCACGCCCCGGCGACGCGCGCTGCCGGGGTCCTGTTCGGCGACATCAGCGTCACCTATGCCGCGCGGCACAGGGTCAAGCCCGGACTGACCGGCTGGGCGCAGGTCTGCGGATGGCGCGGCGAAACGACAACCGAGCTTCAACTGCTTCGTCGCCTGGAACACGATCTCTATTATGTCGAGCATTGGTCGATCTGGTTCGACCTCTATATCCTTGCCCGCACCGCGTTCACCGTCCTCGGCCAGCGTTCAGCCTATTGAGGCGGCACGAGTGCCCAAGCCCCGATCAGCGTGCCGATCGAAGGACCGATCATCGTCGCCGAACCGACCGTGACTGAAAGATCGCCATACCGCGCCGTGCAGCACCCGTCATAAACGCCGGTCTCGAGATCGGTCAGCGGCGCAGCAAGCCCGATGCTCAGCCCGGTCCCAAGCGCCTTGACGCAGGCTTCCTTGCGCGTCCAACCTCGGAGGAACACCGCGTCGCGGTCACCGGCTGACAGCCCCGCCAACGCTGCGCAATCCCGCTGCGTAAAATGGAGCCGAGCTAAGGCGCTCGCGTCCGGGATCGATCGGCGCCGTTCGAGGTCCACACCGACCGCGCAGCCCTTGGCTATCCCGACCAGCGCCGTATCGCCTGCGTAACTCAGGCTGAAGTCCCATCCCACAGCGCTGGCAAGACGCCATTTGCCGAAGATGGTCCAGTCGAACCGCTGGCACGCCAGCGCCAGACCGCAGTGAGTGGCGATCAGGCCCCGGACAGCGGCATGCGCCGTGACGTAGCAGTGTCTGTCGGCGGGGTTGTGGAAGCGCGCCGCACGGACCCATTCGCGTTCCGTCAGCTGCGCAAGTGCAGCCCGATCGGGGGGCTGCGCCAGATCGATTAGCCACAAGCCGAGACGCCTTGGCGCAGGCAGCACGCGCCACGGACGTGCTGGGTCGCCATTGGCCGTCGTGCCGATCATCCGACGCGTGCGGCCCGGCCCGGCAGAAGTGCGGAATGTCGGAGGAAATCAGCGACGAACCGCGGCGGGGGACGGTCCTTGCCCGACCAGACGCGCCGGATCGTCCCCAGCATGTGGCCCGCCAACCAGAAAAGATCAGCCGCCGCCGCATAGGCCCGCCCGTGGTTCTTCTCGAAATACCGGCGTCGCGAGGCGAACCAATAGCCAGGCACCCGGCCGCGTTGCGCCTTCGCCCCGGTCAATCCCGTGCTCTGGCCGGCAAGATGCAGAACGATCGCTCCGGGCATATACCAAGACGCCCATCCGGCACGTCGCGCGCGCAGGCAAAGATCGGTTTCCTCGTAATAGAGAAAATAGGACTCATCTAAGAGGGCGATCGTCTCGAACACGTCGCGCCGCACGACCATGCTCGCGCCTGAAACCCAGTCGACCTTGGCCGCTCGGTCCCCCATTTCGCGCAGCACGACATGTCCCGCCAACAGCCGCGACACCGGTCCCAGCGCCGCCCCACGCTCGAATTCGCTCGCCGCCGTGTGAAACCGGAACGCGAACGGCCAAGGCGAACCATCCTCTAACAGCAATGCGCTGCCGACGATGCCCGCTTGCGGATGGCGCTCGCAGAATCCTGCGAGCGCCAGCGCCGCACCAGGCAGGACGCGCGTATCCGGATTGAGAAGCCAGAACAGGTCGGGCGGTGACGCCCGTGCCAAAGCGGCGCGGAGCGCGATGTTGTTGCCATAGGCAAAACCGCCATTGAAAGGCGCGCGGACGAGCATTGCCCATCGGCTCCAGCCCCGGGCGTTAATCGCGGCGGCGATCACGTCGGCGGATCCGTCGCCCGAATCATTGTCGACGATCGTTACCCGCAGGCCGGGCGAGGCCGCCACTTCGCCCGCAAGGCTGGCAAGGCAGTCGACGGTCAGCGCCGCGGTGCGGTAGTTGACGACCACGACCTCCATCGTCGGCGCGTCGGCCGCCATCATGACCCGACCACCACCGCGCGCACCTGCACGTCGCCGTCCGCATCTCCTCTGCCATCCGCCCCCGCATCCGCCCCACCATTTGGCGGCACGTCGATCAGCCCGGCGAGGTCGGGCCGCGCCAAAGCGGTGTCGATCGCCGTTTGCAGACGCGCAGCGACGACAGCGACATGCGGCTCGCGCAACAGGCTGACATGGCCACCGGGGATGATCTCCAGCACCACATCGTCAGCAACCCGCTTCCCCCAACCGAGAATGCGGTCGGCATAGCGTTCGCCGAACGGCTCGTCATCGTCGTCGCCGCAGCTCTGCGTGGCCTTGAAGAGCACAACATCCCCCCCGGCGAAAAGACCGTGCGGACGGTGCGCGCGATGCGCCAGCTCGTACACCTGCAGGAACGACAGGGATGCCGCGCGTCGGGGCCCGCTCCCCAACCCAGGCGCGTCCGCGTCGGGCCGGAGCCGCGACAGGAGCTCCCGACGTTGTCGGCGCTCGATCCGCGACGCGATCTCCCACTGAGCGGCATTGGCCGCCTTGCGGACGATGACTGGAAGGGCCCGTCCCAGCGCGACCACGGTGCCGACCTCGCCCCCGTACATCACGTCACGAACGCGCTTCAGCCGTGCGCGCGTGGTATACAGGCGCCGCGGCGCAGCCTCCACGTCTGCCGCGTCGAGGATCGCGATTATGGCCACCGTCAGGCCCGCGTCCTGCAACTGGCGCGCCATCTCGAATGCGATCACCCCGCCGGCGCAGAGCCCGGCGAGCAGATAGGGTCCTGGGTGAACGGCCGTGACGCGCGCGACATACTCGGCCGCCATCGCGACGATGCTGCTATGCGCAAACGTGCCGTCGCACCGTCGCAGCGGCTCAATGCCGTAGACGGCATGCCCCGGGGCAAGGCGGTGCGCCAAGCTGCGATAGAGCAGTGTCTGGCCAAGCCCGTCATGGACGAGGAACAGCGGTGCGTGATTGGCGCCCGGTCGGATCAGGATCAGGTCCGTCGGTGCCACCAACGCCGCTGCGGCGAGCGGTGCCGGGCCGGCATCCGCGTCCGTCGCCATGGGCGGGGACTCTCCCGCGGCAACGGACGCAGCGCCCTCGGGATCGATCGCCGCGGCAAGCCGCTCGACCGTCGGCCCCTGGAGAAGCGCGGCCAGCGGCAACGTCTTGCCAAGCCGCTTGCGGAGACGGTTTGTGAATTGGACCGCGAGCAGCGAATGGCCGCCCAGATCGAAAAAATCGTCGTGGCGTCCGACCCGCTCGACGCCCAGCATGTCACACCATAGTTCGGCGATGATGCTCTCGGTCTCGGTCCGGGGGCCATCGACCGCATCGCTCTGCGCGACCGGACGCGTGCCCCGCCGCGGCGCCCGCAGGCGTGCCAGCGCGGGATAGAGCGCTGCGGGCGATACGACGATATGCGCGGCCGGTTCGCCTAGCAGGATCCGCTCCACCGCCTGCACGCCGTCCTGTGGCGACAGCGTCAGCGCGTCGATCGCGGCCCCTGCCTGCGCGCCCCGCGCCGCCGCACCGCCGCGCGGCGCGGACAACAGGGCGGAGTTGCGGACGCGGATCATCGAAAACCCGTCGATCTCGGCGAGAACCGCGCCCGCTTCATCCATCAGCGTGACGTCGAACGTCGCGATCGTGCTGCCAAAGGGATCGGGACGATAGCGGACGTGGCTCAGGACCACCGCAGGCAGCGGCGCGACGAGATGCAAGCGCCCCCAGCGCAGCGGCGCGAAGAAGTCGCTCGCGGGATCATAGCCCGGAATCAGCGCCTGCGCGCCCGCGGAGGCCATGTCGAGCAACGCCGGGTGCAGCGCGATCTCGGCGAAATCCGCGCGATACGCGTCGGGCAGGCGCAGCGTGAGCAACGCCTCCGCGTCGCCGATCCGCGCCTCGCTGATCGCATGCCAGCGCGGTCCGAACCGCAGATGCGGCGATTGCGCCAGCCCGTCCGGATTGAGCATGATCGTGCGGCACCGCGTGCGGATCATATCCGGTGTCGCGACGGGCGGGCCCGCCGCGCGGATCGGCGCGGGTATCGTATCGACGATCACATCGAGTCCTGCCGCAGCGGCGACGAAGCCCTGCGCGTGTTCGATCCAGTGCGCAGCGGCGTCCCCGGTCTCCCGGCCGAAAATGCGGAACCGCCAGCGCGCGCCGTCGCGCGTCGGCGAGTCGTCGCGGCGCAGATGCACGCACAGGTCGCGCGCCGTCCCCGCCGCGACGACGAAGGGCGACAGGAACGTCGCCTCTTCGATGGCGATCGCACCGGGTGCGATGTCGGCGAACGACGCCCGGACGATCTCGATATAGCCCGTGCCGGGGATCAGCGCGCTGCCGTCGCCCAACCGGTGCTCGTCGAGCAGCCAGTGCGTCTCGGCCGACAGCCGCGACTCGACCAGCAGTTCGTCGGCTGACAACGTATAGGCCGTATCGAGGAACGGATGGCCGAGCGTGCGGCCCGGCCCGACCGGCGCGGGCGGCGCGGTCGCCGCCCCGGCGCCGAGCGCCGCCGCCATGCCGACCTCGCGCCACTGGCTCCACGCGACCGAAACGACCCGCGTCCTATCGTCGCCGTGGCGCGACTGGGCATAGGCGTCGAGGAACGCGTTTGCGGCGGCATAATCGACCTGCCCGGCAAGCCCCGCAAAGGCGCTGATCGACGAATAGAGCATCATGAAATCGGGTGGTTCGTCCACGAGCGCCGCGGCCAGCGCCAGTGTCCCATACAGCTTCGGCCTGATCACCGCCGCCGCCGCCGCCGGCGTCTTGGACTGCATCACGCCATCGTCGAGCACGCCGGCCGCGTGGAACACCCCATCGATGCGGCCGAACCGGACGCGGATGGCGGCGATCGCCTGCTTGACCGCACGGCGGTCCGACACGTCGGCGGTCACGATCATGACCGTCCCCCCTACGGCCTCGATCGCGATGAGCTGCCGAAGGATGCGGCACAGCGGATCATCGGACGCCCCCGCGGCCAATGTCTCGCCCCAGACCACCCGCTCGGGCAACCGCGTGCGCGCGATCAGCGCCAACCGCGCGCCATAGGTCTCGGCCAGATGCCGCGCGAGCGCGAGCCCCAGGCCGCCGAGCCCCCCGGTGATGCAATAGGCCCCGCCCGCCCGGATCCGCCCCAGCGCCTGCGCCTGCCCCCCCGGGGGATCGACGTCGTGCGCGGCGCGACGCGAGGGTGCGAACTCCTGGACCCAGCGTTCGCCCGCGCGATAGGCGAGCGTCGGCGGCCCCGCTTCTGCCGCGGCCTCCGCGACCAGCGCCGCAGCAAGACGCCCCATAGCCGTCGCCGTCGCGGGCAGCGTCAGGTCGACGCTACGGATGCGCAGCCCCGGATATTCCGCCGCCGCCGTCCGCACGACGCCGAGCACGGTCGCCTTTGCCGGGCTGAGATCGGCCTCTTCCGAAACGCGCTGCACGCCCGTCGTCGCGACGACGATCGAAACCCCGTCGGACTCGCTCTCGGCCAGCGCCTGCACGAGCGCAAGAACGCTGTCGAAGCCCGTAGCCTGCGCCGCCGCGACGCGCTCCGGTCGATCGCCCCGCCGCGTGCGCGCCGTCACGAGCCAGCAATGATACACGTCGACCGGACGAAAACCGTCCTGCGTCAGCATCTTGATCAGCCGGCGATACCCAGCGGGATCGTCGGCGACGAGCGCGAAGCGATCCTTACCCAGTCGGGCGAAACGGCGCCCCGGCTGGACCGACACGACGACCCGGCCCTGCTTCCGCAGATGCGCGGCAAGTGCGGTGCCGATCCCCTGCCCGTCCTCGAACACCAAGGCACAGGCGCCCGCAGCATTGGCGGCGGCGACGTCGGCGGTAGCAACGGGGGCCGCCCTCCCCGGCGCAGGCGGGGCGAGCGGCGACAGCCGCCACACCGGCGTCGAGAACCAGTCCGCCATGTCGCGCTGACGCTGAAGGGCGCCGTCCTCCGTCGTCGCCGCGGCATTGGAAGTCGCAGCGGCAAGCGAACGCTGCCCCGGTTCGATCCAGTGCCGCTCGCGATCGAAGCGATACGTCGGCAACGGCACGCGCTGACGAAGCTCGCCACCCCAGAATGCCGCCCAGTCGATCGCGACGCCCAGCGTCCACAGGCGGCCCAGCGTCGTCAACGCGTGCACCGCGTCGTCCGCCGCCTCTTCCGCATGACGCATCGCGTTGATGACCGGCTGGGTCCGCGCCCGGCCCGGATGCTGGCGCGCCAGGCTCGCCATCGTCCGCCCCGGCCCGACCTCGAGCAGCACCTGATCCTGGTCCTCGAGCAGCCGTTCGAGCCCGTCGGTGAAGCGGACGGTCTCGCGCAGATGGCGGACCCAATATTCGGGGTCGGTCGCCTCGGCGGCGGTGATCCAGCCTCCCGTCAGGTTGGAGACGAAGCGGCGCTGCGGCGGTGCGAAGCGCACCCGCGCGAGGCAGGCGCGGAAATCGTCGAGGATCGGGGCGAGCATCGCCGAATGCGCGGCGACATCGATCCTGACGCGCTGGCACGCGATCTCGCGCGTTTCCATCGCCTCGTGCAGCCGCTCGATCGCCGCGACCGGCCCCGAGGCGATGCACAGGGACGCCCCGTTGATCGCCGCGATCGACAGTTCGGGGGGCAGCAGCGCGCGCAGCTCCTCTTCGGGTAGCGGCACGCTCAGCATGGCGCCCGGCGGCAGACGCTCGAACAACTGCCCGCGCGTGCCGACGATCCGGATCGCATCCTCCAGGTCGATCACGCCCGCCAGATGCGCCGCGGCATATTCGCCCGAGCTATGGCCGATCATTCCGGCGGGCGCGACGCCCCAGCTCATCCACAGCCGCGCCAGCGCCAATTGTGTCGCGAACAGCGCGGGCAGCGCGACCGACGGGCGCAGGATCTCACGTGCGGCCTGCTCGGCATCCGCGACGCTCGGGAACAGCCAGCGCCGCAGGTCGAGGCCGTGGATCGCGCGGGTCGCGGCGATGCAGGTGTCGATCGCGTCGCGGTACACCGGCTCGGTTTGGTACAGCCCGTATCCCATCGTCGCATGCTGCGATCCCGCGCCGCAGAACAGGAAGGCCACCTTGCGGTCCGCGATGGCGTCGCCGGTCACGCAGCGGTCGGGACTCGCGAGCGCCGCGGCGGCATCGGCCGCCGACCCCGCCACCACGATCCGGCGCTTGCCGAGCGGATGGCGACCGACGGTGAGCGTATAGGCCGCATCGGCCAGATCGATATCGGTATGGTGGGTCAGGTGCCGCGCCAGCGCCGCGGTGTTCGCGTCGAGCGCGGTCGCCGTTCGCGCGGCGATCGCCAGCAGCTGACGCGACCGCCGCGCGGGCGTCGAGATGCGCGCCGGCGCCTCCTCGACGACGACGTGCGCGTTGGTCCCGCCGACGCCGAGCGAGGAGACGCCCGCGCGTCGCGGAACGCCGTCGCTGCCGATCCAGGGGGTGAGCCGATGCGTCACCGCAAACGGGCTGTCCGCCAGCTCGCAGGCCGGGTTGGGCGCGGTGAAATTGATCGTCGGCGGCAATTCGCGGTGGTGGAGCGCGAGCGCCACCTTGATCAGACCGGCGGTGCCGGCCGCGGTGTCGGTATGGCCGATATTGGCCTTGACCGAGCCGATCCCGCAATAGCCCGTCCGGTCGGTATCGCGCCGGAAGGCCTGAGTCAGCGCGGCGACTTCGATCGGATCGCCGATCGGCGTACCGGTGCCGTGCGCCTCGACATAGCCGATCGTCCCCGCGTCCACCCCCGCCACCGCCAACGCCTCGGCGATCGCCTGCGCCTGTCCGTCGACGCTCGGCGCCAGATAGCCGACCTTGGTCGCGCCGTCGTTGTTGACCGCCGATCCGCGGATGACGGCGTAGATATGATCGCGATCGGCGATGGCGTCGGTCAGCCGGCGCAGCACGACGACACCCACGCCGCTGCCGAACACCGTGCCCTGCGATGCCGCGTCGAACGGCCGGCAATGCCCGTCGGGCGACATGATGCCCCCCTCCTCGTGCACATAGCCATGGCGATGCGGGAGTTCGATCGACGCGCCGCCCGCGAGCGCCATGTCGCATTCCCCCGCCAACAGGCTCTGCGCCGCCATGTGCACCGCCACCAGCGACGTCGAGCAGGCGGTCTGGACGTTGACACTCGGTCCCTTCAGATCGAGCAGATAGGAGATGCGGGTGGTCAGGAAGTCCTTGTCGTTGCCGGTATGCCGCAACAGGAACAGCCCGACGTCGCGGACCAAGCCGGGGTTGGTCAGCAGATTGCAGGGCATATAGGCGTTATGCCCGGACCCGCCGAACACGCCGATCGCGCCGGGGAACGCCGCGGGGACATGCCCCGCATCCTCCAGCGCCTCCCACGCGCATTCGAGGAAATGACGGTGCTGCGGGTCCATGATCGCGGCGTCGCGCGGCGACAGGCCGAAATGCGCCGCGTCGAACCATTCCATGTCGGCCAGCGGCGCCCCCGCGCGGACATAGCCGGGCTGCGCGATCAGCGCCGGATCGACGCCCGCCGCGACCAGCGCGTCCTCGGAGAAATGCTCGACCGATTCGACGCCCTCGCGCAGGTTCGACCAATATTGCTCGGGCGTGGTCGCGCCGGCGAAGCGGCACGCCATGCCGATGATCGCGACCGCGCCATCCGGCCCCTCGGTCGGCGCGTCGCCGGGACGATAGTCGGGTTCCATCACAATCCTAGGCCTCCCTGCCCGCGGTCAGCGGCATCGCCGGCTCGACATGCCGACGCCGCAGCGCGGCGCGGCGGTTGAGCGCCCGCATCTCGGCGCGGTGGGGCGCCGTGCCGCCGTCGCCTGTCCCGCCGCTGTCGCCACCCCCGAGATGGGCCGCCAACGTCGCGATCGTCGGAAAGCGGAAGATGTCCGTCAGCGGCAACGGCCGCCCCAGCGCCGTGCGCAGATCGCGGTGGAGCTGCACGGCGAGCAGCGAATGTCCGCCCAGATCGAAGAAATTGTCGCGCGTGCCGACGCTCGGCAACTTCAGGACATCACGCCACACCGCTGCGATCACCGCCTCGACATCGCTCGCGGGGGCGACGAACGCCACCGGCGCCGCCGCGATCGTGGTCGCCTCCGGCGGCGGCAGGCGCGACCGGTCGACCTTGCCGTTGGGTGTCTGCGGCATCGCCGCCAACGGCACGAGATAGGCCGGCACCATGAAATCCGGCAGGTGTGCGCGAAGATGCTGCTGCAATTCGGCCACGGGCGCGGCAGACGCGCCGCTAGCGACATAATAGGCGACCAGCCGCACGTCGCCGGGGCTGTCCTCGCGCGCTGCGACCAGCGCCTGCTCGATATCCGGGCGTGCCGCCAACACCGCCTCGATCTCACCCAGTTCGATGCGGTGGCCGCGGATCTTCACCTGATGATCGAGCCGGCCGAGAAACTCGAGCGTCCCGTCGCCGCGCTGCCGCACGAGATCGCCGGTGCGATAGGCGCGCGCGACGCCCACGGCCGGCACCGCCACGAACCGCTCGGCGGTCAGCGCGGCGCGGTCGAGATACCCGCGCACCACGCCGCGCCCCGCAATCACCAGCTCGCCCGGAACGCCGGGCGGCATGGGCTGCTGGCGACGGTCGAGCACGAAGCATTGCTGGTTGGCGAGCGGTCGTCCGATCGGCACGCTGCGGTCGTCGCCCGGCTGCACGGCATGCGTCGTCGACCATATCGTCGTCTCGGTCGGGCCGTACATGTTGAGCAGCTGCCCGCCGACCATCGCCCCGAGCCGCTGCGCCAGCGCGGGGGGCAACGCCTCGCCCCCCACCATCATGCAGCGCAAGCCCGTGAGCGCGGCGCGCGCGTCCGGGTCGGCCACCAACATCTGCGCCATCGAGGGCGTGCATTGCAGATGCGTGACCCGGTGGCGGAGCATCAGCGCAGGGAGCGTGTCGGCGGCCTCGCCCGGATCATTGGCCAGCCGCCGCAGCGCGTCGAGCGCAGGCAACTGGTCGAGCACCTGCCGCGCCGGCACGCCGAAATCGATCAGGCATCCGATCTCGTCGACGCCGACGCGGCGCATCGCATCGACCATCTCAAGGCACTGCGCCGGCGTGCCGAACAGCCCACTGGTCGCATAATAGCGCTCGAACGCGTGGTCGAGCAGCGCCGCCATCTCCGCCTCGTCGAGCTGCGCGAGATCGGGCGTGGCATCGGTCATCCCCGGCCGCCGCTTGAACGCGGGGAACGACCAGGCGAATTCCTTGACCAGATTGGTCGAGGTGCGCAGATACGCGGTCAGCGGCGCGCGGACCGCCTCGCGCACGACCTCGGCATCCTCGGCGACGAAGGTATGGAGCATCAGCGTGACATGGCCCGGCCCGGCATGGCCTGCCGCCGCGCGCGCCGCGCGATAGCCGGCGATCTTGTCCGCCAGTTCGGCCGCGGTCTGGCCGAGCAGATGCGTCAGCACCGAGGCGCCGGCCTTCCCCGCCGCTTCGAACGTCGCGCTGTTGCCCGCGGTCGTGATCCAGAACGGCAATTCGGGCTGGACCGGCCGGGGATAGATGCCCACCTCGACGTCCGTGCCGAGCGGTCCGGGAAACGCGCGCGTCTCGCCCCGCCACAGCGCACGCACCGTGTCGATCCCGTTCATCAGCGCGGCGGGCCGATCGGCAAACGTCTCGGGGCGGAGCACGAAATCGTTAGGCTGCCATCCTGATGCGAACGCGATGCCGACCCGGCCGTTCGACAGATTATCGACCAGCGACCATTCCTCGGCGACGCGCAACGGATGGTGCAACGGCATCACCACGCTGCCGCCGCGAATCTGGATCCGCGACGTGATCGCCGCGACCGCCGCGCTCGTCACCGAAGGATTGGGATAGAGCCCGCCGAATGCGTGGAAATGGCGCTCGGGCGTCCAGATCGCCGCGAAGTCGTGCGTGTCCGCGAACACCGCGCCGTCCAGCAGCAGCCGATATTGATCCGCCGCGCTGCCGCTGTCGGTGCTCGCGAAGTAGAACAGGCTGAAATCGATCGGCTTGGCGGGAGCGGGCCGGGTCGGCTTTGTGGTCTCGCCGCCCGCGATCACGACATGCGCGCCGCGCGCCAGCGTCCAGCACAATTCGAGCACGGAAATGTCGAAGCTGAGGCTCGTCACCGCCAGCCAGGTCCCGCCCGGCTCGATCCGCTGATCCATTCCAGCGAAGAAGTTCACGACGTTGCGATGCTCGACCATCACGCCCTTGGGCAGCCCGGTCGAACCCGAGGTGTAGATCACATAGGCAAGGTCATCGGGCCTGACAGCGTCGGGCAACGGATCGCCGGCGTGCTGCGCGATGGCGGGCCAATCCGCATCGATCCGCACGATCGTCGCCGCGGTGGCGGGCAACGCCGCCGCGCGATGCGCGTGCGTGACGATCACCGACGCCGCGGAATCGTCGATCATGTGCTGGAGCCGCGCCGCGGGATAGGCCGGATCGAGCGGCACATAGGCGCCCCCCGCTTTGTGGACCGCGATCAGCGCGACCACCATGTCGACCGAGCGGTCGAGGTGAAGCCCCACCAGTGCATCGCGTCCGACACCCAGCCCCGCCAGGTGCCGCGCGAGTTGCGTGCTCCGCGAATCGAGCGCGGCATAGGACAGCGTGATGCGGCCCGATGTGACCGCGGGTGCGTCGGGGGTCTGCGCGGCCTGCTCGACGAACAGCCGGTGCAGGCAGGCATCCGCGCGCCATTCGGACGCGGTCGCGTTCCACGCCTCGACGACCCTCGCGCGGTCCGCCGCGTCCAGCAGCGGCAGATCGCCCACCGGCGTCGCGGGATCGGCGACCGCGGCCGCCAGCACCGCGCCGAACGCACCGCGCAAAGTCAGAATCGCGGACTCGTCCAGCACCGAAGGATCGTAGATCCACCGGCACGCGCGCCCGTCGCTGCGCACCGCCACGGTCAGCTGCGCACCGGGGAGCAGATCCGAGTGGTCGAGCCGATCGACCAGTACCAGCGCGACCGGGAGATCGACGGCCGCGCCGCGCAAGTCGGGCGTGCGCGCGATCAGGTCGACGGCATGGCCGATCCGACGATGCGCCTCGCCGATCCCCTGCGTGATCGACTGGCGCACCGCACCAAGCGTCTGCAACGGATCGATGTCGATCCGCAGCGGCAGATGACGGACCGCCAACGCCCCCAGCGTGGCGTTGCGCGTCGCAAAGACGGGATCGGTGAAGCCGACGTCGAAGCACGCCTGATCCGCGACACGCCCCAGGCTTGCCGCGACGGCGGCGAATATGGTGTCTGCACCGGCCGTGTCCGCACCCGCGCCCGACGCGATCGCATCGTCCTGTGACATCGCCCGGACGTTGCGGCTGTTGCTCCCGCCGCTCCCGCTGCCGGTCGCGACCGCCGCCAGCGGCACGTTCAACGCGATCCGCGCCCGCAGCCGTTCCTGCCACCAGCGCTCGTGCCGGGCGAGCGCGGCATCGAACGCCGAAAGCTCGGGCGCGTTGGCCGGCGTGTCGAGCGCCCGCCCCGCGCGCGCACCCAACGCCGCGATATCGTCGCCGGACAGGGTTCGGCCATCCGCGGCCAGCACCGCCGTCAGCACCACATCGGTCGTCGCCGTCGCGACGCGCAGTCCCCCCGCCGTGTCGACGATGGTGCCGGGCTTCGCCGTGGACCACGCCTCGGTGACGTCGATCTGCGGCGCGAGCAGGACATGGTCGCCAAGCTGGAGCTTGGGCATGCCGAGCGGATTGGCATAGGGCCCGAAATCGAGCGCACGCACGAAACGGGCGATCGCGTCCGCGCTCTGGTTCCAGCCGATCATCGCGGCGTTCGCCGGTCGATCCGTTCGCCGGTAGAAGCGCGACGGCGGTGCGATCTGCCGCACGGGCGCGAGCGTCTGCCCCTCGAGCGCGTCGAGCAGTTCGCCGAAGCTCTCTATCCCTTCTGCGAAACAGCGCGTGTTGAGCGAATAGGCGGTCTCTTCGGGCTCCACCGCGAACGCACGCGTCACCAATATGTCGCCGCTATCGACCTGCCCGGTCATCGCATGCCAGGTGATGCCGTGTTGGCGCTCGCCATTGATCAGCGCCCATGCCGGCGTGTTCAGCCCCGCATATCCAGGCAGTGGCCCATCGTGGAAGTTGATCGCACCACAGGATGCCAGCCCGAGAATGTCGGCGGGCAATACGCTGAGATTGGTGATGCTGAACACAAGGTCGAACGGTCCGGCCTGCTCAAGGTCGCGTGCGGTCTGTACCAGCGGCACGCCGCACGCGTTCGCCCAATCACGCGGCCCGGCGGCATCGCTTGCGACGGCCACGACCACATGGCCGCGCGCGCGCAACAGCTTGCCACACTCGACGAGCAGGGATTCCGCGCCGATGAGGGCGCACCGCCAAGGGTTTGCGCCAAGCCGGTGCAAGGCGTCATATCCTGTCGACTGCGAGTCGAAGCCGGGCGTCGTCACGACAGGGTCGCTTTGACGCGACGGCGGTGCGAGGCCTGCGTTGCGGTCATGACGCCCGAGCAGATGACGGCCAGAGCGAGCGTCGCCTCGGCCGAAAGCGTCGGTACGCCGCCCCACCACGTCAGGCTTCCTAGCGCGACGACCAGCGCGACGAGCACTATCGTGACTGTGATCGAGCCGTATCGCATGAAACACCCCCTTTCATGTTGGCCAAGTTCTTCCGTCGAGAGGAAGGCTAGAACACTTGGCAACAGCTTCCCATTTGGGCGAACATGTGGTGGTATTTGCGGACCTGAATTGCCCTTGCGGCATCGTGTTGCAAGTCTTGCGTCGACGGCCTTGCGTCGACGGTTTTGAGCCGACACTCGGGGAAGGCCGGCTCATGGCAGCCGGCTCGTGCGGATCCAGCGCCGCTCGCGACCGCGCACGAAGCGCACGTAGATCAAGTGCTTCCACACGATATAGAGCGGCAAGCGTAGCAGCAGCCGCAGCGGCAGGATCACGCGTCCGTGCACGGACCAGACCGCATAGAGGATCGTGACGAACCCCGCCTGCAGAAGCGCCAGCGCGACGAGCGGGGCCGTGTTACCTGCCGCCACCGCAACACACGCGACGACCGCAACAGCGCTGAGCTCGAGCATCGCGAGCAGTGCGAGCGGCGGCACGCTGAGATCCGCCGCCAGGGCGAACAGCGCAGGCCGCCGCAATCCGGCGAGCAGGAGGCGTGGAATATAGGCGCCCGCAGTCGCCAACTGCCCCTGTTCCCAGCGCGTGCGTTGCGGGATCGTCGATCGCTCCGATGCGACCATCCCGTTGAAATGGGCGGAATCCTCGAACCGCACGTCCGCCCCCGCAAGCGCCAGATCGAGGCCCAGCGCCATGTCCTCGACCAGCGAGGCGCTCGCCAGCGGTGCGGTATCGAACAGCCGCCACGGCATCGCCATGCCCGAGCCCTGCAACAGCGCCAGCCCTGCCAGCCGTTGCAGCCCCCGCTGGCGGACCGCGTTGCGGATCAGGAATGCGAAGGTCGAAATCCGCACGTGGGGCGTCGCCTCGTCGCCGAGCGCGAGCAGATAGCGTCCCTGCACCGCCGCGTCGTGGCGCGATGCCGCCGCCGCCAGGGCCTGCAGCGCACCGGGCGCGGGCGCGCAGTCGGCATCGAGCAGGACCACCGCCGCCGGCGGGTCGGCGCGCAGCAGCGCGCGGCCGAAGTCGAGCGCATAGGCCTTGCCGACGTGACTGTCCGAATGGCGGATCCCGACCGACGCGCCGGCGCCGGTCGCGATCCGCGCGGTGTCGTCGCGGCAATTGTCCGCGATCACGATCAGGCGATCCTGCGACCGCAGCTGTGCCGACGCCAGCGCGATGGTCGCGGCGATCCCCGCCGCTTCGTCGTGCGCGGGAATGATCACGGCGAAGGGCGGCGGCGGCGTGGGATCAAGGTCCGCCAAACGCGCGGGCCGGGTCGCGCATCCGGCCAAGCATTGCACCGCGACGATCAGCACCGGCCAGCCGGCCACGATCGTCAGGATCCACGCGAGGATCGTCATCCCCCGCTCCCGTCTCGCGGCGCGATCGGTGACATGCGGCTTTGCCAGGTCGGTGATCGCGCGTCTGCATCCATCCGACGATGGTCGCGCCTCGCGGGCCGATGCGAAATGGGCGGCCTGGCCCGGGGGGTCTTGGGTGGGGCTTTTGCCCCGGTCCTATCGCCCATCCGGTTCGGGCGGATTTCGCTGCGGTGGGCACTGGTCTAGCCCGGTGGCGGGAGCGACCGACCGCTTCAGGGGGATTCGGCTGCATGCCCAGCGACACATCCCGGTCCGAACGAACGATGCGCATCCTGATGGTTGCCGAGAACATCTCGCTTCGCCTGAGCGGCGAGACGATCGTTCCGTGGCATTACATGCTCGAATTCCTCGCCGCCGGGCACGACCTACGCGTCCTCTGCCATGTCCGCGTCCGCGAGCATCTCCGGGCCGATCTCCCGCCGGAGATCTTCGCGCGGATCGCTTTCGCCGAAGACACGCGCCTGCAGCGCTGCCTTTCGACGCTGGAGCGGGTGCTGCCGCACCGCATGCACGATCTGATCGTCAATCAGCTCATCGCCGTGCTTAGCCAGTTTCGCATGCGCGCGATCGCCCGCACCGTGATCGCCGAACATGCCATCGACGTCGTGTTCCAGCCCGCGCCCATCGCCGCGAAAGCGGTCAGCGCGTTGTTCGACCTCGGATGCCCCGTCGTGATCGGGCCGATGAGCGGCGGAATGGACCTGCCGCCAGGCTTTCGCCGGCTGGACGGCCCGGCGGTGCGCGCGGCGATCGCGGTGGCGCGCGGGGCATCGCACCTGCTTCACCGGCTGATCCCGGGCAAGCGACGCGCCGCCGCGCTGATCGTCGCCAATGATCGCACGCGCGCTGCGCTGCCTGCGACCGACGGACCGAGAATCCATTATCTGATGGAGAGCGGCGTCGACCTGAAGCGCTGGCCGATGCGCCCGGCGCGACGCGACACCGCACACGCCGACGCCGACCCGCGTGTCTGCTTCATTTTTTGCGGACGCTTCGTCGACTGGAAGGGCATTGGCTATCTCGTACGCGCCTTTGCCCCGCTGGCGCGCGAGGGGGGCGTGCGGCTTGATCTGGTCGGCGACGGCGAGCTCTTCGCGGCCGTCGCCGACCAGGTCGCGGACGCACGGCTGGACGGCGACGTCGTGCTTCATGGCCGGCTGTCCGTCGACGACTATATGGCGCTGCTGCACGAGACCGACGTGTTCGTCACACCGTCGCTGCGCGAATGCGGCGGCATGGCGATGATGGAGGCGATGGCCATCGGCCTGCCGGTGATCGGCGTCGATTGGGCCGGCGCCGCGCAATATGCGTCGCCCGCCTGCGCGCTGCTCGTCCGGCCGGCATCGGAGGACGCGCTGATCGCGGGCCTCACCCGGGCCATGCGGACGCTGCGCGACGATGCCGCGCTGCGCGCCGCGATGGGTCTCGCCGCGCGACGCCATCTCGAACAGCAGGGGCTGGGCTGGGATACCAAGGCGGCCGAGGTGCTGACGATCCTGTCCCAAGCCGTTGCCGAGTATCGAGGAGAGAGCCATGCCCTATCATCCCGTGCTGTTCCGAAACGAGCGCCCGCTCCCGGCACCGACCAGACGCTTCTTGGTGCCTGATCCGCATCCGGCGCCCGACGCGCGCATGTCCGATGCGCAGGTCGACATCGTCTTCTACACGCGCCAGCTGCACAATGGCGGCGTCGACCGCGTTGTCTTCAATCTCGCCGAGGAATTCCTCGCACGCGGGCTGGTGCCGGTGATTCTTGTCGACCTCGACAATATCCATTCGCCGTTTCGCGCGCTGATCCCGCCGGGCATCCGATACGAGGTGCTCGACGCGCGCGATCCGGTGACCCGTCTGCTCAAGCTGGCGGCCTATTTCCGCCGGGTCCGTCCGAAAGCGGTCATGTGCACGAGCTTCGGCTTTCCCAATCTCTACGCGGTCGTCGCCCGACGCGTCACCGGCCTTCCGATGCACCTGATGCTCACCGAACATTGCTTCCCGTCGGTCGACCGCGCCGCGCCGCGCTTCTGGCAGTCGCGTTACTGGTTCTTCCCGCTCGCGCATCATGCCTATCCGCAGGCGGATTCGATCGTCGCGGTCAGTCGCGGCACCGCGCAGGATCTCGCCAACGTCCTCGACATCCCGGCGCGCACGATTGCCTGCATCTACAATCCGATCATCAGCGCCGCGATGATCGCGGCGTCGCGCGAGCCCGTCGCGCATCGCTGGTTCGCGGCGTCCGACGTGCCGGTCATCATTGCGGTCGGCCGCCTCGAGCCGCAGAAGAACTTCGCGCTGCTGATCCGTGCCTTCGCCGCGCTGCGCGACACGCGGATCGCCCGGCTGATGATCCTGGGCGACGGCGGCGAACGCGCGATGCTCGAGGAGCTCGTGCGCGAGCTCGATCTGGACGACGACGTCGCGCTACCCGGGTTCGCGGCCAATCCGCACGCCTATGTCGCCAAGGCGGCGCTGCTGGTGCTATCCTCCGATTTCGAGAGCCTGGCGAACGTCGTCATCGAGGCGATGGCGGTCGGGACCCCGGTGATCGCGACCGACTGCCCGTCGGGCCCTAGCGAGGCGCTGGCGGGCGGGGCGTTCGGCACGCTGGTGCCGGTGGGCGACGTCGAACGCCTGACCGTGGCGATGCACCGCGTGCTTGACGCACCGCCGCCGCCCGTCCCCGATACGTGGCTCGATCAGTTCACCACGCGGCATGCCGCCGATCGGTATCTCGAGCGCCTCCTTCCCAGCGACGCCTGAGGCGGTGCGCACTGCGCTTAACTATCTTACGCGCCGGGATGACGGGAGGGGGGCGATCAGCCAGCGCCGACGCAGCCCTTCCGTGAAGGCCTTTGGCGGCATATCGTTAGACCCTCTACCGACGCCTTGCTCCGACGCGAGAGCATCTACGCGTCAAGGACGTTGACGATGCTACGCAGGCTTGGCCGCGGGGCTGCGAGACGCCCGCTCGGCTGGACGGTCGCGGCGCGGGCTGCGGCTCAACACGCCGGCCGCACACGCCAGCAGGACGATGAACGTGATCTCGTTGCGCCCATAGCTCGTTGTCGTCAGGCTCGCCATCATGCCGATCAGACCCGCAAAGCAGGCGCACCCTGTGGCCGTCGCCTCGGTCTCCGTCCGTGAGCTGCGGCGATACAAGGCGATGATCACGCTGACGAACATCGCGAAATACGCGATCCCGCCCAGCATGCCCGCCCGCATGAAGATCACCAGTGGCTGGTTGACGAGATCGATGATCTGCTCGCCGGTCTGGAGGAACGCCAGCTTGTCGAGCACCGTGCGCAGCGGCAGCCCCGTCAGCCAATTCTCGCGCACCAGCGCGATCCCGGCATGGAACAGCATCGTCCGATAGCTCACCGATCCGCCCGCATCGTCGCTCGTGCCGAGCGACGCGGCGAGCGTGGGCACGACCTGCGACGCCAGCAGAAGCGCGACGGCCGCGACCGGCAGCGTGAGCGCCAGCATCAACAGGTAACGCCAGCGGCGCTCATACACGAAACAGGCGGGCAGCCCTGCGAGGACGACGATATAGCCGACCCGTGCGAAGGTGAAGACGAGCCCCATCGCCACGCACGCCAGCGCCGCCGCTAGTGTTATCCGCGACCCCACCTGCCGCCGCAGCGCGACCAGCATCACGATCAGCAACCCGAGCAGCAGCGACAGACCCGTCGATTCGCCATAGGTGACGTGCGCGCGCAACAGCCCGTCGCGCTCCTTCGTGTAGCCGGAGAGCGCCTCGGGATCGGCACGGATATAGTGCGGCATGTTTTCGTAGAACAGCCAGTGGCGGATCGACTCCACCGGCGTCATAACTGCGAGGATCACGCCCGCGGTGACGAACGCGAGAAGCAGCATGTCTGGCGCCCGCACCTGCCGGCAGGCGCGGCTGACCGCGAAATAGGGAATGCCGAGCTTCAGCGCGACGATCATCGCCGCGCGGATCGCGAAGGTCGCATGCGTCCCACGCGAATCCATGAAGAACTGGACCAGGAGCATGATCGTCATCAGCAGATCCCAGCGCGCGAACCGCGGGTCGCGCAGCACGCACCCTGCGCGCAGCATCGCGAGCAGGAAGCCGATCGAGAGCAGGTTTATGTAGGTGAACTGCGCCAGCGTCAGCCCCGCGATCGACACGGTGTAGGTTAGCAGCGGCATCATCGGAAGCGCGAAGATGAACAGCCGCGCGCGCGTTTCGATATCGGCGGGCAGTGGAACTGCGAGCCCGCCGCGACTGATCCCGGGCGCGGTCATGATCAGCAGGACGACGCCGATCGCGAACAGCGCATAGGTGCCCCCGAACGTACCCAATATCGGCAACGCGACCGCCAGCGTGGCCACGTGCGGCCCCGTCAGCCGGCGGAAACCTCCCGGCGCGCGGCTAAGCGCGAACAGCACCGCCAGCGTGATGACGAGGATCGGGATCAGCGCCATCATGCCCGGCGGCCCCTGTACGCGGTCATACCGCCGTCGGCAGCAGCGTCGGGCGCGCACCGCCCTCCAGCACCCAGCGATAGACCGCCATCACCTGCGTCGCCTTGCGCTGCCAGGTGAAGAGATTGGCGACGCGCCGCCTTGCCGCTGCGCCGATCGTGTCGAGCGTCTCCGGCGCGGCGATTAGCGCGCGCAGCGCGTCGCCGAACCCCTCCTCCAGATCTTCGGGGCCGGTGAACGGCACCCGGATGCCACACCCGGCCGCGACGAGCTCGGTCGGCCCGCCGTAATCGGCGACGATCGGCGTGACGCCGAGCGCCATCGCCTCCAGCACCACCCCGCCGCCGAATTCGCGGATGCTCGGACATGCCAGAAAATCGCACGCGACCAGGATGTCCTGCACGTCGGCGTGCGCCACCGCGCCGTGCAGCGTGACGCCCTGGGCGATACCCAGCGAGTCCACCAGCGCGCGCACCGCGTCGCGTTCCGGGCCATCGCCAACGATGTCGAGCGTCAGCATCCCGGCGCGGATCAGCGCGGCGGACGCGCGGATCAGCACGTCGGCGCATTTATAGGGCACGAGCCGCCCGACGAACGCGCCGCGCAGCGGCACGTGCGCGCGTCGCTCGCGGCTCTTACCGAACCGCGTCGGATCGATGCCGTTTTCGGGCAGATAGAAGCTGTGCTTGCGCGCATAGGCCGGGATTTCACCGAGCGTGAACAACGATCCTGCGAGCAGCGCCGCCGCATTTCGGCGCATCGACCGGTAGCCGGGCAGCCACCGATGCGCCCCGCGCAACCGCGACAGGCCTTCGCGCTCCTGATGCATCCGTGCCGTGAAGCGCGCCGGCCAGGGCAGGCCGCCATTGAAGGGCCCCACCACCATCGGCACGCCGAGCGCCTTCAGCCGTGCGCCGAGGATCGACGGGGTCGTCGGGCTCATCGGCGTCAGACGGTGGACGACGTCGAACGCGCCCGCGGCCAGCGCCGGGCGATACCGCTTCCACACTGCGCGTTCGAACGCGAGGCAACCGATCGGTGCCAGAGCCTGGAAGATCGTCCAGCCGCGCTCGTCGCTTGCGCCCAGCGCCCGCGCGGCGCGAAACAGTCCCTGGACCAGCGCCTCCGTATCGATCGTCGCGAACGCGCTGCCCTCCGCCCATCCCTGCCGCGCGATCGCGTCGCGGTTCCGGATATGCGTGACGAGATGGACGTCGGCGACGTGCGACAACGCCTCGGCGATCGACCATGCCACCAGCGGCACGCTCACCATCTCCGGATTCGCTACCTCGGCAAGGAGAAGCACCCTGATCCGGCGATCGCCCGTATATTGCCCGACGGAATCCGCCACATAGTCCTGCTCGACCTCAGACAACACCGGCATCATCCTTTTTCAGTATAGTCATCGTCGGACCCGACGGACTATAGTTTGCGCGGGACGTCGATTCTTATCCGGCGAATACGCCGTTGTTTTTACCGATTTCGAAACCGGACCTTGTATTTGGGAAGGAGATAAGCGGTGGGTGTTTTTCCGTATGCGCGGCCATCTGCTCAGCCGCGGGCAAATCCGCGTGCGCGAACGTGTCTCGCGGCACCGATGCTGGCGATGCTTGCGACGTGCAGCAACGCTTCGTCGTCGCAGCAGGCCGATGGCGCGATCGCGTCGTCGGGGACCCAATCCCCCGCCGAGGGCCAACCCGCGCGCACCGAGCCGATGGCGGTGGGGACCAATCTGGATGGTCTGGCCTATTGGAATCCGGGCCTGCCGGTGATCGACCTCATGAAATCGGCCAGCCGATGGCTGCCGCAGACCGACGCCGAGTACGATACGAACGAGGCGGTTCCGCTCGACGCCGCGGGATGGGTGACGCGGTTGCCCGACGCCGGCGGCGCCAGCCGCTACCGGTCGGTGCTCGTCAACGTCCTGCACGACAACCCGGCCGCGCCGCCCCGCGCACGCTATGTGGTGCTGTACACGGGAACCGGCACGCTGGAGGTGGTCGGCGTGGGCGGCGCGGCCGTCGTCGCGCAGGGACCGGGCCGGCTGACCTTGCGCGCGAGCGATTCGGGCGGCGTGTATCTGCGGATCACGGCGCTCGATCCCGCGCGCACCGGCGCTTATCTACGCGATATCGCGGTCGTGCGCGAAGATCTGCTGCCGCTGTCTCGCGCCGGGCTCACCTTCAACCCTGCGTTCGTCGAGAAGGTCGCGCCGTTTCGCACGCTGCGGTTCATGGACTGGATGAATACCAACGTCCTCTTCGATCGCTCGGGCCGGGCGATCGCGGGCGATGCGGCGATCGCCGCCGCGCCGCTGCTCGACTGGACCGACCGGCCGCGGCCGTCCGACCGGAGCTGGGGCGACGGCAGCCGCGGCGTTCCGGTCGAGGCGATGGTCGAAATGGCCAATCGCACGGGTGCGGAGCCGTGGTTCAACATGCCGATCAACGCCAGCGACGGCTATATCCGCGGCTTTGCCACCTATGTTCGCGATCACCTCGATCCGCGGCTGAACGTGCATGTCGAGCTTTCGAACGAGGTCTGGAACTGGATATTTCCGCAGACTCGCTACGCTCAGGCGCGCGCGCATGCGGTGTTCGGGGCCGACGCGCACTGGATGGGCTGGTATGGGATGCGCGCGGCGCAGATGGGGGCGGTCTGGCGATCGGTGTTTGGCGAACCCGCACGGCGTCACGTCGGCGGACGCGTGCGCGTAGTCTACAATACGCAGTTCGCGTGGAAGGGGCTGGAGGCGGAGGGGCTGGATACGCCGCGCTGGCGCGATCCCGCCGGCCGCGCGCTGCACGCGTCCGACTGGTTCGACGACTATGCGATCACCGGTTATTACGACGGGACGATGAACACCGATGACTCGGTCGCGACGGTGAAGCGCTGGTGGCGCGATCCCGACGGCGGCTACGTCCGCGCCATCGCCGCGCTCCGCACCCGCATAACGACATTGAACGCCCCGCTTTACCAATACCACGCTGACCAGGCCCGCCGGCGGGGTCTGGCGCTGGTGACGTACGAAAGCGGCTTCGGCGAATATACGCCGCCGTCTCAGCGCGGCAACGACGCCTATACCGGCTTTCTCGCGCGACTGCAGCGCCAGCCGGCATTCTATCAGCTGGAAATGCAGAATTATCGCGCATTCGAAGCGGCGGGCGGACGATTGTTCATGAATTTCGGTATCATCGGCACGCCGTCTAAATGGGGGAACTGGTCCGCGCTTGAAGAGGTCTCGCAAACGACCTCCCCCCGCTACCAGGCTCTGCGCGACTGGATCGCGTCCAATGCGACGGTTCGCGGGGACATCGCGGTTGTCGGCGAGGCGCGTCTTTATAGCGGCGGCCCTGGCAGCGAAACGATCGAGGGAAGCGCGCACGGCTATGACGTTCTCGTCGGTGGCGCAGGCGACGACCGTTTCGTCCCAAAGGGCGGACGGGAGAGCAGGATCGACGGCGGCGGCGGAACCGACGTCCTGAGCCTGTCAGCGCCGGAGCGCGCCTACCGCGTGACGGCGCTGGCTAACGGTGCCGTTCGGGTGGCGGGGCCGGATGGCAGCGAGATCGCGACGCGTGTCGCGCAGGTCAGCTTCGCGAACGGTCGACCGCGGCCGTTGCAAGGCGTAGAATCTTCCCCGGCCCTGCGTCGTCGGGCGATGCTTCCGCCATCCCGTCGCGGGGTGGATACGGTCGGCGGAATCCCACATGCGAGCCGACCGCCGCCATGATCGCTCCGGCAAGCGCGCCGGCCGCCAAGCGATAATCGAAACGCTCGACGGCGCGCGCGCGCGCGGCGCCGCCCAACCTCGCGCACAATTGGCGGTCCTGTGCGAGTAGGGCGATCGCATCCGCCAACCCGGCGACATCCTCCTGCCGAACCAGCATTCCCGAAATACCGTGTTCGATCATGTCGCCTGTCCCGCCGATACGTGAGCATATGACGGGAAGCCCGCACGACATGGCCTCCATCACACTGACTGGTGCAGCCTCGCCAGGACCAAAGCTCGATAAGACAAACGCGTCGGCTTGCTGCAGCAGGCGCAGAGCCTCGTCCTCGCCGACGCTGCCCGTCATCGTCACCACCGCGCCTAACCCGAGTTCGCCGATCCGCGCCACGATGGCGCCGCGCGAGTCGCCCTCGCCCGCAATCGTATAGCGAATATCGAGACCCTCGGTTCGCAGCCGGGCGATCGCATCGAGCGTAAGGACATGCCCCTTGGTATGGGCAAGACGCGCCACGGTCAGAAGTTGAAAGGGTCGCGTCGGACGCGGGGCGGGCGCGAACAGGTCCGTATCGACCCCCATCGCAATCACAGGCACCCGGCTCGGATCCAGGCCCGTTGCAGCGACGACCTGGTCGCGGAGCTGACGGGTGACCGTCGCGACGAATGCCGCATCGCGCATCTTCGCCGCATGGTCACCGCCATAGACAGGAAGGTCGCCATGCAGCGTCAAGCTGTATCCACAGCCGCCGATCTGCAGCGCCATCGCCGCCAGATGCGCGCTGTCCGCGCAGGAATGCACATGCAGATGGTCGATCCGCATTGTCCGAACCCAGGTGACGAGATCTGCAGCACAGACCGCCATCCCGAGAAGCCGGATCTTTTGCCGCGCCGACGCCTCCGCGAGCCCGACCACATGGCCAATTGCGCCGAGCATGCCGATCGGGTGCCGCACCACCGTTCGCGCCAGACCATGCTTGCGTGGCGGGTAGAGATAGTGCGTCTCATCATGCGCCCCCGCGGCGAACGCATGCCCCGACGCATCGAGGGGCGGTCTGCGGGTCGAAAAGAGGATCACCTCGTGCCCGGCTGCGCGCAGCGCGCGGACCTCCCGCCAGAAAAAGGCATGGGTTTGCCCCGGCCAGTCGGGCACGAGATAGCCCAGCTTCATACGGCGTGGCCCCGCGTCTGCGTATAGCACGCGATCCTCACGACACCCGACGCCGCCATGCCCAATACAACAGAAAGACCAACGGACCGTCGATCAGATAGCGTTTCCATAGCCGTCGCGGATTTGACAGCAGCCGGAAGAGCCATTCGATCGACAGGAGCTGAAATATCCTTGGCGCGCGCGTTTGCACGCCCGTCAAAAACTCCAAACTCGCGCCGACGCAGAAGCCGATGCCCGTCGCGAGGCTGAGTTTTTCGAGGCGATAAGCGAGGATTTCCTGTTGGGGCGAGCCGACCGCGATGAAGGTGTATCGGGGATTGGCGGCAGTAACGAAATCGACCGCCCGTCCCACTTCTTCGGGATTGTCGATAAATCCCATTGGCGGGTCGTAATGGTGCACGTTGCTCAGGCCGTAGGTTTTGCTTAGCCGTTCGACCATCGCGCCGTCGCCGCCGACGATCGCAACCCGGTCCTGCGACCGCACCACATGATGAAAGATCGCCGCAGTCAGGTCGCTTCCTGGGACCACTTTGAGCGAAACGCCCGTCCATGCAGCCATGCGAGCGAGAATGCGACTGTCACATAGGGTCAGCCAGGCGTGCCGATATGCTGGCCACAAGTCCGACCGGAAATACTGAATCCGCACTAGGTGATCCACGTTTGGTGTCACGACATAGGCAAAATGCGCGTTCGGCCTGCGTGCCGCAATTGCCCGTTCGACTTGCGCCTGCGATCCGGACTCGAAATGAAAATCGAGAAATTCAGCCGCGCTTGACGTAGTCGCCACCTTGTCCGGTGCGGCGATAGCGATCGCCTCCAAGGGGAGGCGCTCTAGTGGTAAAGCTATTGTGTTAGCCTCTATCATGCCGCCCCCCCTGCCACTGCACGCCACCCACTTCGCGCTCCTAATTTCTATTCATCAGGGTGACTTTTTAATCCTGACACCAATAGTGCATTTACCGACTGCTATCGATCACAGGTTTCTGTGCGCCCTATTGGGTGGACAAATCGCACATCACGTTTTTACGCTCGCAAAAATACCTGATGATTGATCCCACAGGTTTCTCGGGAGATCATCAAGACAATGCTCTTGGGCGCGGATGGGAATATGATTTCCTTGCTGCACAGGGGAAACGTCTTGATCACCGTTCTGACATCGGGGAGCACCGTCCGACCGTCGATTGCAGTATCGATGGCCAGGGATACGCGGCTCGTCCTGACGCTGGTCGCAACCGGTGCGCTTGTAATATTGGCATCTCCGTCGGACGCAGCGGCCCAGGTATCGCAAACGGCAATTGGGGCGCCAGCGACCTTGCAGCCAGGCGCAACCGTCCGTTCCGAATACCGCATCAATCCAGGCGATGAGCTTGAGATATCGGTCTGGGGTGAAGATCGCATGCAACGGACCGTCCGGGTATTGCCCGACGGTACGTTCGCACTACCGCTCGCGGGGACGATCGACGCAATGGATCGCACCGCCGGACAGGTTTCCGGTGATATTCGAGCGCGGATCGCCGGCAATTATCGCGCGGTCGTTCCCGACGTCAGCGTCGCGGTTCGCAGTACGGCGGGAATGAACTTCTATGTCGTCGGCAAAGTGCGCACCCCCGGAAGCTATACCAGCGGACGCGCGGTGGATATTCTCCAAGCGCTGAGCATGGCAGGTGGCCTCGCCGACTTCGCGGACGTCAAGCATGCGGTCATCCTGCGCCAGACCGCAAGCGGCCAGGTTGTCGAACCGGTCACGCTCGCCAAGCTGTTGAAGGGCGCCCGCAGACTCGATGCAGGCGCCTTGGCGGCCCCGCTACCGACGCTGCGTAGCGGTGACATCCTTGTCGTTCCGTGATCACTCCCGCGCCTGGATCTGGCCGTTGGGGCTCATGAGCGCGACCGCAACATCGGTCGTCGGTGCGCAGACCGTGCCCCGCCTGACCGTGGACGCTCGCGTGCTCACATCGGAGAATCCGCTGCTCCTCTCGGGGGACGACGATCGGGGCGCCGTCCTCATGGAGGTCACGGCCCGCCCCGGCGTCAGCATAACGACCGCCAACGGCTCCACCGTTGATCTCGGTGCTGTCGTGACGGAACGCGGTTACAGCCGTCGCTACGGCAGTGTCGTCATCGGCAGCCTGACCGGCCGCGTCGAGTATCGCGACAGCGAATATTTTTCGGTCCTTGTTACCGGCGCTGCGTCCCGCGACCTTGCCGTCGACCTACTGACCAGCAGCGTGGACGCTCCCGCCGATCCGTCTGGTGCGCGCAATGCTTATACCGGCCAGCTCTCGCTGGCTGTGCGTCCCGACGAGCATCTGCGGATCACGCCCTCGATCGGCATCTCGAAGAGCGATTTCACGAATGCCAGCATCCTGAGAAATACGCGCGCGATCGATATCGGGCTGGCCGTCGCCAATCAGTTCAGCGAGCGCTTGCGGTTGGGTGGGCGGGGGGGCGTGGTGTTCAATGACGTGGCGGGGCTTACCTCGGCGAACACGCAATTCCTCTATGCGACCGCCGACTATCGCTTGGGTGCAGCTTGGCGCGCGACGGGCGAGTTGGGTGTCGAACGGTCGGATGCACGCAGCGCGACCTTGCTCGCGCGGGTCCTACTGAGCGGCCGCGGCACGCTGTGCTACACCGCCCCCGAGCCCACCCTCTGCGTTAACGGATCGCTCAATTCCGAGGTGAGCGGCGTCGGTGGCCTGCAGCGCCGCGCGGTCATCGGCGGCTCGTTGCATCAACGGTTCGGCGAGCGGACGAGCCTGTCCGTCGATGCCGCGTATCAACGCTCGTTCGTGCAGGGCGATGCGTTTCCGCCGTTCGACGCGATCCGCACGACCGCGCTGCTCGAACGCCGGATCGGCCGCCGCGTCACCGTTGCAGCCGAGGTCCAGTATCTGCGCCGCCGCCTGGTCCAAGGTCGCAGGATCGGCGCCGGCTTTGCCGGCGTCCGGCTGACCTATGCGGTGCAACGCCGATGACCGACGACGCCCCCCCGCCCTCCAGCCTGATCGGGCCGCGAGAGATCGCTGCGATCCTTTACCGGCGACGCTGGTGGATCGCCGTCCCCACGACATTGGGCCTGCTCGCGGCGATCGCCGCAATCCTGCTGATGACACCTGTCTACCGTTCGTCCGCGACGCTGCTCGTCGCTTCGCAGCAGATCCCGACCAGCCTGGTCTCCGCGCCGGCCGCCAACGCCAACGTCGCCGACGAACGTATCGCCAAGATCCGCCAGCAGATCATGAGCCGGGACATGCTGGCAAAGCTCGTTTCGGATTTGGGACTCTATTCCGAGGAACGACAAAGGATGTCCCTCGACAACGTGATCGACCTCATGCGCAGCAAGATCGCAGTCGATCTTGTCGGCACCAATGCCGGCAGCGCCAATCCGGGCGGCGCCGCACCAGCCGGTAGCACGATCGCGTTTACGCTGTCCTTCGTCTACGCGGACCCTGCCGCCGCGCATGACGTAACGGACCGCCTGACCACGTCGTTCCTCGACGCCGACAAGCGGCTGCGGACCGAACAGGCTTCGGGAACGGCGGCGTTTCTCGCACGGCGGGCCAACGAGTTGCGCGACCAGCTGGTCGTGATGGCAGGACGGCGCCGCGCGATCGAGGCACGCTATGCAGGGGCGCTGCCCGATCAGGTAGCGGTCAGCGCCCAATCGGGGTCGGCCCTGCGCGCCGAAATCTCGCGGATCGACGCTGAGCAGCAGGGGCTGATGCAGCAGAATGGCCTGCTCGCCACGCGCGGCCAAGAGATCGCATCCGCTCCACCGCCGGGTGTCGAAAGCGTCCGCCGTGCGGAGGAAAAACTGGCACAACTATCGGCGGTCTACACCGATGATTTTCCCGATGTTGTCGCCGCGCGCAAAGCCGTCGCGTCCCAACGCGCCGCGCAGCACCGCGGCATGGGGGGCAATGTTGCAAGCGGGGCGATATCCGCCGAGATCGCGGCTGGCCGCGCGCGGATCGGAATCCTGGCGGCGCGGCGCGCGGCGCTCGGCCAGTCGATCTCCAATGTCGAGCACATGACGTCACTCGCCCCGCAAGCCAGCTACGAGCTGACGAATGTCGAGCGCGATTATGAGAACCTGCGCGTCCAATATCGCGACATCCGCGAGAAGCAGATGGAAGCGCAGATCGCTGCGAATTTGCAGACCGAGGACAAGGGCGAGCGCTTCTCCGTGGTCGATGCGCCCAGCGTCCCGATCGAACCGATCGGTCCGCGATGGCCCCAGATCCTGTTGCTGTGCATCGCCGCCGGCTTCGGTGCGGGCATCACGGCGATCCTGCTCTGCGAATTTATCAATGGTCCGATCAACGGCGAGAGCGGCGTGATGCGCCATATGGGCGGGCCGCCACTCGTTGCCGTCCCGGTTCTCATCACGGGTGAACCAATAATGCTGGGCGTTCTGCGCAAACTCCGTCTGCGCCGGGTCGCACCGTGACGCACGCGCACAGCCTACAACTCGGCGCCAGCGTGGATTTACGGCGTCGTGAACCGTCGCCCGGCGACGTCTACGACACGTCGCCCCCCGATGTGGTCGACCTTGATCCGCAGAGGCTGATCAAACGCGGTATTTTCGGGTTCGAGCCCCTTGATGCCCGATCTCGCAGCTTTGTCCTGCTACGGTCGCAGCTGCTCCATCGCTTTCACCGGTCGGGTGGCCGCATCCTAGCGGTCACGTCGACCCAGGCTGGCAACGGCAAGACCTATGTGACAACCAATGTCGCCACGGCCATGAGCCGTATTCATCCAACTATCCTAATCGATCTAGACTTGCGGCGGCCGGCGATTGCCGATCGGCTAGGGGTGGCCCCAAAGGCCGGAATCGACGATTATCTGGCTGGCGACGCGCGTTGGGACGAAACCAGGATCCGGGTGTCCGCGGGCGATCTCGCCATCCACCCTGCGCGCCTGCCCCGCTCAGACTCGGCACGCCTGTTGGCGTCGCCCGATCTCGGGGTGATGCTGAACCGCATCCGCACGGATCCGAAAGCCCCCATGTGCATCGTCGACACCCCGCCTGTGCTGGTCCTCGACGACATCATGCTGATCGCGCGCAACGTCGACGGGATCCTGATGATCATCGAGGAGGGCAGCACACGCGGCGCCGACCTCGTCAACGCCCTCCGCCTGTTGTCGCCGACGCCGATCGTCGGCTCGGTCCTTAACAAATCGCTGAGTCATGGGAGTGCCGGCTATGCCAAAGGCTATTATGATGCACCCTGATATTCCGCCGGCCCAGCCTGCGCGTCACCACGCACGGCGCCCCGGGATTATTCTCGCCGGGGGCTCGGGAACCCGGCTGCATCCGCTCACGCTACCCGTCAGCAAGCAATTGATGCCGGTGTTCGACAAGCCGATGATCTATTATCCGCTAGCGGTCCTGATGCTGGCGGGTATCCGCGAGGTGCTGGTGATCGCCACGCCCGACGACCTGCCCAGTTTTCGCCGACTCCTGGGTGACGGCGCGCGGTGGGGTATCACCATCGACTACGCGCCACAGCCGAGACCCGAGGGCCTTGCCCAGGCCTATCATATCGGCGCCGACTTCATCGCTGGACGCCCGTCCGCGCTGATCCTCGGGGACAACATCTTCCACGGCGACGATTTCGGCGAAACGCTCGCACGCGCCGACGCCTGTGCCGACGGCGCCACGGTCTTCAGCTATCCCGTCCGCGACCCATCCGCCTATGGGGTGGTGTCGATCGATCCCGACGGCCGGCCGATCCAGCTGGATGAAAAACCGGCGCGACCGCAGTCCAATTTGGCCGTGACCGGCCTCTATTTCTATGACGAGCGGGCAACCGATCTCGCCGCGACGCTCCGCCCCTCCGCGCGCGGGGAATATGAGATCACCGACCTCAACAGGCTGTATCTGCAGGATGATGCGCTCTCTGTGCAGCCGCTCGGGCGCGGCTTTGCCTGGCTCGATACCGGGACGCACGAAACGCTGCTCGCCGCAGCGACCTATGTCCAGATCATCGAGCAGCGGCAGGGCCTGAAGATCTGCTGCCCCGAAGAGATTGCATGGCGTCAGGGCTTCATATCCGACGGCGACCTCGAACGCCTGGCGCTCCCGCTGCGCAAGAGCGGCTATGGCGACTATCTCCTGCGGCTGCTGTCCGACCGGCCCGCGCTATCGAGGAGCCGGGTGGCATGAACATCACGCCGACACGCCTGCCGGGGGTCAGCTTGATCGAGCCGACGCGCCATGCCGACGATCGCGGGTTTTTCCAGGAGATCTGGAACAGCCGCAGCTTTGCCGATCACGGCATCATCGCCGATTTCATGCAGGATAACCACAGCCGCTCGCACCGAGGCGTGTTGCGCGGCCTTCATCATCAGCTCGTCCAGCCCCAGGGCAAGCTGGTGCGGGTCACGCAAGGCGCGGTGTTCGACGTCGCCGTCGACATCCGGCCGGACAGCCCAAGCTTCGGCCGATGGACGGGCCACGTGTTGAGCGCGCAAAACCGGCTGATGATGTGGGTGCCGCCCGGCTTCGCGCATGGCTTCCTCAGCTTGGAGGATGACACCGACGTTCTCTACAAATGCACCGCCATTTACGCGCCGGCCAACGAGCGCTCGATCCTCTGGAACGATCCCGACATCGCGATCCAGTGGCCGCTGGATGGCCAGAGTCCCCGTTTGTCAGCGAAGGACGCCGCCGCACCCATGCTTGCGGACGGCGCGAGGGTGATGGCATGAATTCCCCAGCGCACACCGCCATTGTCGAAAGCCCGCGTACGATCGCCAAGGTGACGCATGTCACACAGCCCTTCCTGCCGCCGCTTGCCGACTTCCTGCCATTTCTCGAGACGATCTGGGAAAATCGCTGGCTGACTAATTGCGGCCCGTTCCACGAGGAACTCGAGGCGCGGCTCGAGGCCTATCTCGATGTGCCGCATGTGTCGCTGGTCGCCAACGGGACCATCGCCTTGTGGCTGGCGCTGCAGGCGCTGCGTGTCGGCGGGGAGGTGATCACGACGCCGTTCACCTTTGTCGCCACCGCGCATGCCTTGCGTTTGGTGGGCGCGACCCCGGTCTTCGTCGATGTCGACCCGGTCACCGGCAATCTCGATCCGGCGGCGATCGAGGCCGCCATAACGGCGCGGACGACCGCGATCCTGCCCGTGCATTGTTTCGGCCAACCCTGCGATACGGCCGCAATCGAATCCATCGCCACGGTGCACAATCTGACCGTCCTCTACGATGCGGCGCACGCCTTCGGGGTGCGCCTCGGCAACGAGAGCGTCTTGCGCCGTGGCGACATGTCGGTGCTCAGCTTTCACGCGACCAAGGTCTTCAACACGATCGAAGGCGGCGCCGTGATTTCGCTCGACCGCAAGGCCAAGGAGCATGTCGACCGGCTGCGAAATTTTGGCTTTTATGGCGACACCACGCTCGCGAGCCCGTCGATAAACGGGAAGATGAACGAAGTGCAGGCGGCATTCGGGCTGCTCCAGTTGCGCTATGTCGATCAGGCGATCGCAATGCGCGCTGCGATCGCTGCCCGCTACCGCGCGGCGCTCGACCATGTGCCAGGGATCAGTCCGTTCCCGGTTGAGCCGTCGTGGACCATGAACCATTCCTATTTCCCCGTAGCGGTCACCCGCCCCTACCCCGTCGACCGCGATACTCTTTGGCGGCGACTGCAGTCTGGCGGTATCCTCGCCCGACGGTATTTCCACCCGCTGGTCAGCGACATGCCGGGGTATCGCGATCTCCCCTCGGCGCACGAGCCGCTCCCCAACGCACGTCATATCGCACGGCATGTCCTGTGCCTGCCGCTACACCCCGGCGTCACCGCGGAGGAACAGGAACGGACGCTGGAGATCATCGGCCATGTCTGACGCCCCCCCACGTCGCGTGATCGTCGTCGGCGGTGGCGGGCAGATCGGCCGTGCGCTGCTCGCGACCGCGCCGCCGCACATGTCAGTGACCGGGCTTGCCCGATCCGCGCTCGACATCACGCGGCCACAGGACATCGCGGCGGCCATCCGCCGCCACCGGCCTGATATGCTGATCAACGCCGCCGCCTACACCGCGGTCGATGCCGCGGAGGCGGCACCGTTGGCGGCGTTCGCTACCAACACTTCCGGCCCCCGCACGCTGGCCACTGTCGCGGCACGTCACGGCGTTCGGATGGTGCATCTGTCGACCGACTTCGTGTTCGACGGGCTTCGCAGCACTCCCTATCCACCGGACGCACAGCGGTCACCGATCAACGTCTACGGCGAGTCCAAGGCCGCGGCGGAACTCGCCGTCGCCGAGGCGTTACCCGACGCGTTGATCGTCAGGACCGCTTGGGTGTACGCCGCAGCTGGACGCAATTTCGTGACCACGATGCTGCGGCGGATGAAGGGCGGCGGGCCGATCCACGTGGTCAGCGATCAGATCGGTACACCGACGCATGCACGAAGCTTCGCGACGTGCCTATGGTCGCTGGTAGACACCGACGCGCGTGGGCTCTGGCATCTGACGGACAGCGGCACCGCATCCTGGCATGATTTCGCGACCGCGATCGCTGAAGAGGCGTCCGCCAGAGGGATCATCCCGCGTCCGCCGCGGATCGAGCCGATCCCGGCCGCGGAATACCCGACGCCGGCGCGACGCCCCGCCTACAGCGTCCTAGACTGCGCCGCCACCTGGGCTTCGATCGGGCGCGTCGGCCCGGCCTGGCGGGACGAACTCACGCGAATGCTGTCGTCGCTATCGGCGCCCGCGGATCAGGAGGGTATATTGGCATGAGAAACCTTCTCGTAACCGGCGGCGCCGGCTTCATCGGCGCGAACTTTGTCCGATACTGGCGTGATCGCTATCCTGCCGACGGCATCGTCGTCCTCGATCTGCTGACCTATGCCGGTAACCGCGCCAACCTGGACGGGGTCCGGGGCGTGACGTTCGTGCATGGCGACATCGGCGATCCCGTGCTGACCACCGCGCTGCTGCGCGCCTATGCGATCGACACGATCGTCAATTTCGCCGCTGAAACGCATGTCGACCGGTCGATCACTGGGCCCGATGCGTTCTGCCGGACGAACGTCCTCGGCACGCAGGTGCTGCTCGACGCCGCGCGCACAGCATGGGGCGGCGATTGGCGCCGCCGCCGATTCCACCAAGTCTCGACCGACGAGGTGTATGGCAGCCTCGAACCGAACGCGCCCGGTTTCAACGAAGCGACACCGTTTGCGCCCAACTCACCCTATGCTGCCAGCAAGGCCTCGGCCGACCATCTGGTGCGTGCCTATCACAGGACGTTCGGACTGCCCGTCACGATTTCGCATTGCTCGAACAATTACGGCCCTTTGCAATACCCCGAAAAGCTGATCCCGCTCTTCGTGCTCAATGCGCTCGCGGGCAAGCCGATGCCGATCTACGGCGACGGCCTGAACGTCCGCGACTGGCTGTTCGTCGACGATCATTGCCACGGCATCGAATGCATCCTGACGCATGGTCGGCCGGGCGAGCATTATGTGATTGGCGGCGGCTGCGAACTGACGAACATGGAGCTGGTGGACGGCTTGTGCGCCACGCTCGACTCCGCCTTCGCTGCCGATCCCACATTGACGCGGCGATATCCCGCCGCGCCGCCCGCGCGGGGGCGTTCGTGCGACGAACTGAAACGGTTCGTCCCCGACCGCCTCGGTCACGACGCCCGCTACGCGATCGACGATCGCCGCATCCGTACCGAACTCGGCTACGCGCCCCGCCATACGTTCCGGCAACATTTCGCCATCACCGTCCAGTGGTTCCTGGACGCGGACGCATGGTGGCAGGAGTCGGCCGCGGGGCAGGTGCCGGTTCTCCAACTGCCACCGACGCGCCCCGTGGAAGGAATAGCATTATGACGACGATGCTTCAGCCGTTAGCCGCCGCGCCCGGGCGCCCCGCCTTTCTGGACCGGCAGCGCGAACGGATCGCGGGCCTGCACGACGTGCCGGCCCGGATGGCGTTGCGCCTGTCCAACATGCCTGTGGCACGTCGCCTGATGGGGCGCCGCTACGACCGCGCCCGGGCGCGGCATAGCGCCGGTCTCGCGCCGCTCGACGCGCGCGATACGCAGATCGTGACCGCGCTCGAACAGACCGGTGTCTTCATCACGTCGCTCGACGCCCTCGGTCTGCCGGGATCGCGTGACGTGGCGCGGTCCGCGACGACGGTGGCAGAGGCATTCGCGGAGGAGGCACGGCGACGGGTCGCCGCGGGAATCGACTTCAACGTCGTGCCCCCCGCGGCAATTCTAGCGCAGCCCGCCATTTTCGGCTGGGGGCTCCAGGAGCGGCTGCTCGATATCGTCGAAGCCTATCTCGGGCTACCGGTCAGCTATGACGGCGTCAGCATCAACTACACCGTCGCCGACGGCCGCGAAGCCTCGACGCGCAAATGGCATCGCGACTGGGAAGATCGGCGCATGCTCAAGGTCGCGATCTATCTGAACGATGTCGACGAGCGGGGCGGCCCGTTCGAGATCGTGACCCGAGCCGACGACCGCCCCACCGACGCCGACGGCTTCAGCTACGCGCTGGCGTCGGATGTCGAGATGGCAACGCGTCTGGGGCCGGGTTTCGCCAAGTCGGTAATGAGTTGTCAGGGCCCGGCTGGAACGGTCGTCTTTGCCGATACCGCCGGTTTTTATCACCGCGGCAAGCCCGCCGTCGCGCAGGATCGCAAGGCGATATTCTACAGTTATTTCGCGCGTGCGCCGCGGCATCCCTATCTGTGCGAACGGTCTGGCCTGTCTCGCGCCGATATCGCTGCGCTCGCGCGGGACCTCCCCCCGCGGCAGCGCGCCGCAGCGTTATGGCGCGAAGAGCTGCCGTTGATGGTCAAGTGGATTCCGCCCGCCCGGCTTTGACGCCATGTGACCTCGATCAGGCCGGATCCGTCGCGCGGCGGAGGTAGTGGAGGAGGTGCGCTGCGTTGACGTCAACGTCGTGATCGCGGCGGACGCGTGCAGTCCCGGTTGCCGCCATTTCCGCCAGCATATCCGGTGCGGCGGCCAGCGCGGCCTGCATCGCGTCGACCAGTGCATAGAGCGACCCAGCCGGCACCAGCCAGCCGGTCTGCGCATCAACAAGCTCGGGAATACCCGCGATCGCGGTCGCGATGACGGGGCGACCGAGCGCCAGCGCCTCCATCAGCACGACCGGAAGCCCCTCGGCGAAACTGGGCAGCACGAGCACCCGCGCCGCGAGGATTTCGGCGCGGACGACATCGGCCTCGCAAGCGCCGAGCAGGTGGACGTGATCCTCCAGCGCCCGCTCACGGATGCCCTGCGCCACCGCGTCGCGCAATTCTCCGTCGCCGACGATCCGTAGCGTGAAATCCTTACCCCGATCGCGCAAAGCCACCGCCGCGTCGAGCAGCAGGAAGATCCCCTTCTGGCCGCTCAGCCGGGCGACGCACAGCAGCGTGCGCGATCGCAAACCCGCGGTATCGCCCACGTCGGCCCGCATCGTCGGCGATACGCCGCAGCGGACGACATGCAGCTTGGGCCAGTCGCTCTGCCGCGACCAGCGCATCAGCTGCGCACGGCCATAATGCGACACCGCAACGACGAACCGCGCGTCGGCGATCTTCGCCGGCAACAGCAGCGATGCGGGCGAATCGAACTCGTCGGGACCGTGCACGGTCATGCTGTAGTGCAGATCGCCGAGCCGCGCCGCAAGGCGTGCCACCGTGGCGGGGTTGGTGCCGAAATGGACGTGCACGTGCCGGATCCCGTTCGCCTCGGTAATCTCGAGCATCCGGCAGGCCTCGGCGAGATAGGCGATCGCACGAACCAGCCCGGGCCATCCGCGCCGCTCGCCGACGATCAGCGCGACAGCGCCAGCCATCCGCGCAGGATTGCGGATCGCGCGCCGCAGGAGCGCCTTCGCGGGCGTCCACGCCCTTGCCGGGAGAAGCACCGTCGTTTGCGCGGCGTCCACGACATCCGCCGGCTCGACCAGCGGCTCGGCCGGCGCGCGGATCGTCAGCCGCGTTACCGTCACCCCTTGCCGCGCAAGCGCCGCGATCTCGTTGCGCACGAACGTGTGGCTCGTCTTGGGATACACGTTGGTGAGATACGCGATCCGCAAATCGTCGAGACCGATCGGCTCCCGCGTCGGCTGCCAAGTCGCCGATCGCGCCGTTCGCACGTCCTGCACGCCGGATTCATGGTCGCGTGTCACAGGCGATACCTCCCCCCGCTAGCCCCGATTGCCCCCATCGAGCCCGCTCCGATCCTGCACATCAGCGTGCCGCCAGCAGCACGAAATACATCTGGTCGCACAGGAAACCGAGCGCGATGCCGCAGGCCAGCGTCGCGAGCATCGTCAGTTCGTCCGCCCAGCGAAACACACCCTCGCGGTGCAGCGCGGTCCAGCAATACACCATCACCGGCAGCTCAATCATTCCGACGGCGGCGACCACGCCCAAGGTGCCGAAGCCGACATAGCCGATCGTGCCCGTGATCGTGAGCCACGCCAGTCGCACGAAATTGGCGTAAAGCAGGCTCTGCAAGCGCCCCATCACGATCAGCATTTCGCGCGCCGCGTAGTTGTTCAAGGCGATGGCGGGCGCTAGCGACAGGAGGCGCAGATAGATGTGCACATGCGCGTATCGCTGATCGTAGAGCAGGTCGATGATCGCCGGCGCCATGCCGATGAACCCGCCCATCCCCAGCAGATAGGCGGTCATGACCCACCGCCGCGCGTCGTAATAGATCGCCGCGGGCGTCAGGACGTTGCGACGCAGTGCGGCGGCATAGGCGGGCAGCAGGACCCGGCTCGGATACAGGCTGGTGAAGGCCGAAGGCGCGCCCGCCAGATTGACCGCGAGCGTGTACAGGCCGAAAGCGTTGAGCGGGAACAGCCGCGACAGCACGAACTTGTCGCAATTCGACAGCAGGACGTGGATCGTGTTGGCGCTGGCGATCACCCGCCCGAACCGCCACAGCTCGGTCGCCACGCTTCTGTCGAAGGCGACCCGGCGGCCCGATCCGGGATACATCGTGAAGGTCAGCAGCGACTTCACCGCGGTCCCGGCCAGCCCGCCCAGCACGATCGCCCAGTAATTGTGCATGAGCAGCGCGAGGACGATGCCGATCGCGGTCTGCGCGACCGCTGCGGTGATATCCAGCAGCGCGAGGCGACCGAGCCGCTGTTCGCGCACCGCCGTGAAGGGCGTCAGCGCAGAACAGCCCTCAACGATAAAGCTCAACGCGGTGACGGCAATCACCCAGCGCATCTCCGGCTTGTCGAGAAGCCATGCCAGGGGCGCCGCGAGCGCCACCAGCATCAGCGTCAGGATGACGGCGCGGATCAGCCGGAGCGTCCAGACGACATCGAGCAGCCGCCGATCATCGCCGCGCGGATGCTGAATGAGGAAGATGCCGAAGCCGAGATCCGAGATCATCAGCATGACGATCAGGATAGCCCCGGTGATGCCGGTAATGCCGAAATCCGCCGGGCTCAGCGCCCGCGTGAGAATGAGCGAGCTGGCAATGCGCAGCACGTTCGAGACCATGATCGTGACCGCGATCTGCGTCGTCCCGCTCGCCATCTGCATGCGAAACCATCCGAGCGTGCGCGCCAGCTGCATCGTGTCATCGCTCCGTTCGGCGCTGTGTCGAACGCGACATCAGGACGAGGGGGCGGTTCGGGCGGCCAGCGCCGCGTCGACGCTCGGATATATGCCGCGCTCGATCAGCGCCGCGCGCGTGCCGGCGGGACGCCAGCCGAGCGCTTCGGCGCTGCCACGGGCATCGTAGGCGGTCCGGTGCGCGCGACACCGCCAGTCGTGCAGGCTCGGTCGGCGCCGGTTGGGATGACGGATCACGCCTTTCGCCAGTTCGCGAACGAGATCCTCGATCCAGTAGCGCCAGATCGCGCGCGGGGCGGCCTGTACGGGAATATTCGCGCGAGCCTGCATCGCAGCGACATATGCGCGCGCCGATAGCAACGGCGCATCGGTGATCAGGAAGCTGCAGCCCTCGATATCCGCTACCGTCAGCGCGCGGACCAGCGCGTCGACGACGTCCTCGACGAGCACGAATGGCAGGGGATTGGTGCCGTCCCCCCAATAGGTCAGCCGATCCCAGCGGCTGAAACATCCGACGCCGTGGTGAACTGGCGAACTGCCTGCGCCGATCACGATTCCGGCGCGAATGATGACCAGGGGCAGCCCATATTCCCGCGTCATCGCCAGAAGCACGCTTTCGCATGCCGCCTTCGAACGCGCGTAGAGGTTGCGGCGGGCGATCAGCGGGTCAAGCAGCGTCGACTGCGAAATCGTATCGCGCGCATCCGCAGACGCGTAGCCGTCGATCGATCCGACATAGATAAACCGGTGCACGCCTCGCCGCAACGCCGCCGCCGCCAGCCGGCGCGTCGGCTCGACCTCGTTTTCCAGCGCGGTCTGCCAATTCCGTGCCGTCCCCTTTGGAAGATGATAGACTGTTCCTACGCCATCCAGCGCCCGGTCGACCGCTGCCGGATCGCAATAGTCGCCATGAACAACCTCGATCCCCGTGCCATTTGCTAGCGGGTCGTGGGCGGCGGTTTTTGGTGTCAGGACACGCACTCTTCGGCCGGCAAGGGACAGCCGTTCGACCAGCTGTAGCCCGAGAAAGACCGTCTCGCCGATAACCAGAATGCGCTTCGCGTAGCCGGAGACGCGGACCACTGCTTTGCATGACGAGAGCCGTGCAGCGGCAGGTATCACGATCGCGATCTCGTCCGTCACAATGCCCCCCATCTGCGCGCCCCCAATCTGCGAACCGGGCTGGCGCAGGCACTTGGTCGCGGTTTGCAGATGCCCCGGCGTTACCATTTGGGGAATTGGCCGGTTCAGGGGGTGGATTCACCCAATTGCCGAAGGCCGGTAACGGGCTGCATTGTCGCTATCGAACGGCAGCTCATCGTCGCAAATGGGATAACCCCAGCGTGCTAGAAACCAGTAAAACACCTGAACAGCGCGCTATCCGCGCGGTCGGTATTGTGGCGATCGGCCGTAATGAGGGTGACCGGCTTCGACCGTGTCTGCGGTCGATCCGTCACGCCAGCGATCGCGTCGTCTACGTCGATTCAGGGTCTGTCGACGACAGCGTCGAGCTTGCCCACAGCTTCGGCGTCGAGGTGGTCGAACTCGATCCGTCCCGGCCCTTCACCGCGGCGCGCGGTCGCAACGCCGGATTGGACCGGGTGCTGGCGCTTTGGCCCGACACCCGGTTTATCCAGTTCGTCGATGGAGACTGCGAACTCGACCCATCCTGGATCGGTGCAGCGCTGGCCACGTTCGTATCCGCGCCGGATGTTGCCGTCGTCTGCGGTCGTCGCCGCGAACGCTATCCGGAACGGACCGTCTTCAATTGGCTCTGCGATATCGAATGGAGCGGCGCCGCGGGCTTGGTCGACACCTGCGGCGGCGATGCGCTGATGCGGGTTCAGCCGCTGCTGGCGGTGAACGGCTACACAGAAGAGCTCATCGCCGGCGAGGATGACGACGTCTGTTATCGGATCAGGCGGCAGGGTTGGCAGATCCTGCGCCTCGATGACGAAATGACGCTGCACGACATCGCCATGACCACGATCCAGCAATGGTGGCAGCGCAATCGGCGAAGCGGGCACGCGGGCGCCGAATCGTGGCGCCGTCGGGGCCATGACGACCCCCGTCTGGCGAAGATCATCGTGAGCAACCTGCTCTGGGGCTTGCCGCCTTTCTGGCTGTTCTGGCCCTTCCTCTGGTGGCGCGTCTATCGGCGATCGGGCGCGCTCTATGCGACGCATATCGTCCTTGGGAAGGTGCCGCATTGTGTCGGGCAGCTGAGCTTTCTGTGGCGCAGCGCTCGAGGTCGCAAGATGGCATTGATCGAGTATAAATAGCGCTGAGAAATAACCGTAGGTTCGCCAAATTGATACTCAACGCAAACACTTTGACGGGTGCAATAATGCCGCAATCCGTCTCCTTGCCCCATCGACTGATCACACGTTAAGTGAACCATGCTTCGTCGGAGCTTAAGAAGGCAGAGTCATCCCAACCTGGAAGAGCACAAAGGTCATTGAAGTGAGATTGTGAAGCCGAGCGCTTCTTGAGCTCTACGTCGCGACACTTTTGAGAAACTAGTGTGGTGTAATGCTGCGCCGTTGGTCATTCGGGAGATCGACTGCTCTGAGCTTGGCGACGAACTGGTCTGCGCTCTTTACGCCGGCGATGATGCTGGTGACAGAGAGCTGTTGACGCCACCATGGACCGGCAATGTCTCCGTGCGGCGCTTCTCGACGTGCAGCGTGTTCGGCCCGCCTTCGCTTACTGCACAGGCTTACAGGATAGGCCGACCTGTGATCTCGAATTGCGAGCCAACATAGGACCGAACGATCCTCTGGGGCATCAGCCGTAGAGCTTCGGCAATGAACACCTCGCCTGTACAATGCATAGGGACTATGTAGGTTGGGTCGATGCGCGCGAACTCCGCCACCGTCCGACGGGCCTCCTCGTCGGTCCGAGGACGGACCAGATGGAACCCGCCAATCACCGCATGGACCTTGTTGATACCGGAGACGGCCTGGGCGCGATGCACGGAGTTGATCACGCCGCGATGGCTGTAGGATGCGATGACGACCAGCCCAAGACCCCGAACTGCATAGCATGTAGCAAGCTCGTGCTCGCCGTCGTCGGGCAATTGCATCGCGCCGCGCTTCGCATTTGCGAGCCGCGCGCGGTCGCATCCGACCCCCGGGCGCATCTGCGTCGGAATGGCAGCACGTTCGAAACTTTCGAGTGGGATCACGCCCGTGGTAAATGCCTGGTCAGCGACGATCGCGGGTTCGGGTTGGATCCGCACGTCGTAGCCAGCGCGTGATAGCGCTTCGCGATCAAGTGCACCCATCGTCGGCGGCGGATCACCGATCAGAGCGACGCGCTCGCAGAAGGTTTCCTCACCGCCGACCGTAAGCGGGATCGGACGCGACCCCTTGGCATGCTCGCCGAACAACGCCGCGTAACCGCCGTAATGGTCGAGGTGGCCGTGGCTCAGAACAGCAGCGTCGATGGTTTGAGGATCAATACCGAGGAGCGCGAAGTTGTTCGCAAGGACTTCGCGCGAGTAGCCGAAGTCCACGAGCACGCGCCGGCTCTCACCCGCGCGCCGGGATTCAGCAAGGATCGACAGGCCGAACTCGCCCGTTAGGGCGCGCGGCAGCATGCGGGGCAGCAGCGGCCCGCCCCCGTTGCCGGTCCGGATGACCTTCATCCCGGGCAAGTCGAGATTAGGGAGAAACGGACCAAAAGTCGCAGCGTCGTCGATGACTTGGAGGGTCAACGAGTCCACCTCCGGCACGATCAAAGGCCGCGTTTTGCCGCCAGCCCGGACTGCGCTCACCAAAAGATTTGCCATGCCCGCAATGACTATGGACCGGCGAGACGCGTAGAAAAGCTCGACATCGAACATTGCTCCGCCCTCCTGCCCAAGAGGCTAGCATAGAATTAACCCGTTCCCCATAACCGCGGCAAAGGTCTCTATCTTTCTGCTTTTTGTGCCCGTGGGGGAATCTGGTGAGAGTTTTGTTGGTATCGGGGCGACGCTGACAGCGTTTCGCCTTTGCGCAGCAGTGGATCCGATTGATTTTAGCGCCGCTCTTCGTGCGAGTTATCCCTCCTTGGTATATGTCGAGCGTTATCGCGCGGCGTATCCGTCGGATGTCGAGGGATCTAACGACGGTTGGACGGGGAAAGCGACGCCGCCCTCTGATGCCACTGCCGCTGACCTTACCCGGCTGCTAGCAGGATTGGCAGATCAACACGTCGCTCTCGCCGGGCCCGACGCCGGCAAGAGTGAGACACTTGGCGTCCTGTTCAGAACCTCGACTGATGGGCACATGATCGCCTGGCATGTCGTCGATCCACGGATAGCGGCACTCGAAACTGGTGAAGAGATCGTCGCTGTCGACGGCACAAGCACAGCCACCTGGCTGATGCGCTCTGCGCGACTGACGTTTGGCGGCAACGCCCGGTCCAGGCAGGCAGAGGCCGCGCTGAACCTCGGGCTGGGCACGCCTGCCGCTCATGAGGTTGCGGGCCTAGGTAGCGCCGTTACTCTGGCCGTGCGCGATCAAAAGGGATTGTTGCGCCAAGTTCAGCTTACTTATCAGCCGATGAATCCCGCACGTGCGGCGGCGATAGCACACAGCGTTGATCTTCCCGACCTTCCCGAGGTGATGCGTATCGGGCGATACCGGGTCGGAACGATCCGGATTGGCGCCTTCGCTCCTCAGTATGATCCGGTTTTCACGTCCGCTGCCGACGCAGCAGCGGAAAAGACTGACGATCCCGACGGGCCTATGCTGGCAGGCTTCTGTGCCGTGACACGGCGGATGATCGTACGGTTCGACACGATCGCGCGCCGATCCGATCTCATGGTGGTGGATTTGCGCGGCAACAGGTGGTGAACTCCTTGCCACGCATCTTTGGGCTGCCGGCGCGACCGTGTTGGGTGAGCGCACTGTCGGCGCCGGCGGCGGGCGCGACTCTGTGAGTGCCGGCATCCCGATCGGGAAGACACGATACAAGGCGTTGGTCAGCGAGAACTTTTACGTCTTTGATCCCAAAAGCGCCTTGCAGCCAGGCGACATGGACGAAGTCGATTTTGTCGAACGCGTAGCGACGGACAAGTTCGCGCCCAGCCACCGCCGACCGTACACGACGCAAGCCGTGGGCGTCCTGCCGGACATTGCGTTGACCATTCGTGCGGGCGATCTGCGAGATGGCGGGCGTGACCTCTTGTCGCGCGGGATCGTCGGAAGCTTTGGTGACTGCCCCTTCTCGAAATTGCCATTCGGCGTTGGAGGCCCGCAAACTATTATGCTGAAGGGATGTCCGCTTTCGAAAGTGCGAATTGCCCACCGCGGTGTCTGAACATTGGCGAACCCGCCCCGCCCTACGGCTTCCGGCCAGCCCCAGAAGCAGACGTCCCCGCCCCCTTTCCAGCTTCCCAACTTCGGCCGCTCGTTCATCCCCGCATTACGACCACTTTTGGCGCCTGACCCTGCGAATTCGAATGTCGCGGTTGGGCGATAGTTTAGGAAGCAGGCTGTCCACGTCCGGGTTTTGTGCCCGATGAGCTGCGGACGACTTTTACGGGAGGCTCGGGCACGGGATTAGCGGCGACGCTACGTCGAACCGTAGGTGCCAATCCGGATTCCTCATTCCAGAGAACCAGGATTGTAGCGATCGGTGCGGCGGTGAGGATCAGCAGGAAAAGGCCCATCAGCCATTCGTTGGTCTCAAGCGGCTGCGAGAAGCTACCGCTGGGCTGCATCGATGGGCTAGGTCGCATCGGGCGTCTGCCGGCGTTCCTGCGGTGAAAAGGGCGGTCCGCGGTCGCTCGGTGGGCAGACGGCCTGATCTGCGACCGATCATAGGCAGCGCGTGCTTCCTTCTTTCCTAAAACGGAATACGCCTCGTTGATCTCTTTCGCATGAGCAGAGACATCCACACCATGGTTGGCATCGGGGTGATACTGACGGAGCAGCGCTTTCCAGGCGGCGTGGATAGTTTCGCGACTTGCCGTCGAGGGCACCCCTAGAACAGAATAATAGTCGGGTGAGAGAGCCATCTAGCTGTTACTTGCGGCGAAAACGCGAAAAAGGAAAGTCCGCCTGGCGCGTGATCTTACCGGGCCTTCTCGGTGATCCAAAGGGCGGCTTCAGGCGCCACCAGTCAGATGGCTACCATTCTTAAAGATCGGCCGATGCGAAAATGCCTACAGCCCAGTCAAGAAAAACCCGAACACGCGGTGAGAGCTGTCGGTTCTGCGGATAGAGCGCCACGAGCGGCGTCGGCGAAGGTGGATAGTCGGCCAGCACCTCGGTGAGCGTGCCAGCGGCAAAATCGTCGACGAAGCGATAACGCGGGGCCTGGATGAGCCCCATGCCCAGCCGGGCAAGCTCCCCCATCGCAACAGCACCGCCCACCGTCACCCGGCTGGGCAAGGTGACGTAGTCGAACCGGCCCTCGACCGTAAATTCCAAGGGGATGATCTCGCCGGTTCGCGATGACAGATAGCCGATCATTCGATGACCTTGGAGATCGGCGGGCGTCGCTGGCACGCCGTGGCGCGTGAGATACGCCGGACTCGCGCACGTCATCTCGTTCAGCGTGGCAACACGACGCATGATCAAGCCACTTTCAGTTGGCTCCCCTGCGCGGATGACGCAATCCACGCCTTCGCGCACGAGATCGACGAGGCGATCCCCTTCGCCGATATGAAGATCGATCCGCGGGTAACGGTTGAGGAACGCGGGAATGTGCGGGATCAGAAAGCGCCGCGCGATCATCGCATGGACGTCGATCCGAAGCAGCCCACGCGGCTCGGCATCCTGAAATGCTCCCTCCGCCTCTTCAATATCGGCCAGGATCG